>Ga0209780_1000169_pt1 | contig 31585 bp, 25 predicted proteins | sample WorMetexBAHAMAS2_FD_187384 | JGI IMG/M metagenome (GOLD analysis project Ga0209780, IMG submission 187384) | Marine gutless worms symbiont microbial communities from Max Planck institute for Marine Microbiology, Germany - Inanidrilus exumae... | ecosystem: Host-associated > Annelida > Digestive...
GTAGGCCACGCCTAGAGGGGGCGCGCTTAGAAATACCTGACAAGCTGCTCACGCCTACTTAACCCTTCCTCAACCCTACACAACTCGCACATACACCGCACACACCTACCAATTCCCCTCCTCTCCTTGGGCTGGCGCATTGGACCGACATAAAAGGTCTCAGCGCTGGAGTCCAGAGTAGGCTGGACCCCTGCCCGCAATAACAAACGAACGAACGATACAATATAGTAATAACGTGAGTGTCCAAAGTAAATCGACAAGAGGCTGCATCGCATCTTGTCACCCCATTCAGCAGCGAATGCATTTATCTGCTGTTTGTGCTGGGCAGGCACATTCGCCTGTGGCGGGTTCAATATACTAGTAAGGTACTTTATATGCACTGGCACACCTTCTTCATGAGTGCCCCTTCCCATGTGGGATCTGCACCCCATCTAATATATGGTTCCTTGGACTGACATCTGAGTCACCCCATCTCGATTGGTTCAGTTGTTATTGCACAGCTTACCCATGTGACCGACACACAGACCATGCTACATGCGACATCTATAGCAATTGGCCGCATCTATTCACTGTGTGCAGGCGCTGCAGCCTAAAACTGATATGTATCTAATCTACTGCATGGAACCATAACAGAAATATAATAACAAGGAACTTACAGTAAATCCAGTCAGCAGAGAAAAATCTGGTGTGGATTGCATCCTGTTTCATGAAGGAAGTCCTAAAAGAGGCAGACAGTGTGGTGGGGAGGATTTTTGTGATATGTGAGTGAAAGAGTGATAGACAATGAGAGTGACAGTGTTGTCTGTTGTCATTAATTTCTGCATTTTAGAGTCGTACATTCCCTTCTTCAGGAACACTGGAGTAGTGTGGTTGTTTAAGGCGTCCAGCCGTCATTTTCTGGCGTATGTAAATATAGCTTTTTGTATTGTATAATGTTTTTGTAAATAGGAGCGAAAACACGCGATTTTACGAAAAACGGCAGAACGCGATGCCAGACTGGAGATGTTGCGTCCTGTTAAACGTACAATGCCCACTAGCACATTTGGAGGTGAGTTGGACAATCGTATTATACACGTTTACTTTTATGCTGTGTCACTCTGCATGTTTCCTCTGAGAGTTTTCTAGATATGATAAATAGCCTAGCAGAATGGTTTGAATGTATTGATGATATTGTGCACGGAATTTTTTTATAACGGTTATTTTTCGACACAGTTAATATCCAGTAAGTATTCTGTATGCGTTTGAAGCTGCATGCAGTTAGTTGCATACTTTTGAATGTACATTAACATGCATTTATTCCTAATTTCGGGTTCTTACGTAATTGTTTGAACCAAAAACACCGTCTTGTGTAGCTTTTACTTGTATTTTCTGGACTATGAACCCCAACCTTACAGTTTTGAATCAGACATTTCATAGTTCGTAAAATGTAAATCTCTGAGATTGTAATGGAATTGTGGTGCAAATTACTATGCACGTTTTGTTTGCTACTTGTGATGCCAGTTGTCTGCTTGTGTGTTGGAATGATAGTTAATCTGTTGTCAGTGCATGCTAAAAGTTGCCTGCTAGAATGTTGTTTGTGCTGTGTTGAGTGCCTGCCGTGGTTCATGTTGTGGTAAGTGCTATAGAGTCCCCATTATGTCGGCATGTTGTGTGTGTTTGTGGCATCATCACATGTCATATTCAGGAAGTGTAATTCTCGTTCCAACACATGCTTCGAACAGTGCGCACAATATTGTGCCAGCACTGCGGCGGTCAGCAGTAAGTGTCCGTGACGTTTGCCATTCGCCGCTCTCCACTGACTCGTCAGCCAATCCCGATGGCCAGAGTCCATCTGAAATGCAACAGCCCGAGGCTTCTGTCATGGGGAAACGTCTTTCGACATCAACGAGCCATCTTGGAACGAGAAAAGCCCAAAGGTTTTCTAAGGGAACAGCTCAGGCCGTGGATAATGAGCATGTCACTGACAAAAATGGTAAGAATGCAAAAAGCGTCGTGCAACAGCTTTCAGTAATGTATGTGTTGATGTCATATTTCAAGCAATAATATTTACTATATGAGTTAAATTAATGATTTTTTGGCAGGTAAGTAAGTAAGTGAGTAAGTACATTTGCAAAGCACACTATATCTAAATAAGTCACTAGGCGCCGGGTTCATCAGCCAAACAAATGCGTTTTTCAGTAACCTGCGAAACTCAAGAAGTGATAGTTGAAGGTCATGGTGACGAAGTGGTAGATTGTTCCACAGACGTGGACCAGCAGCAGTGAAGGATCGATCTCCCAGACTTGTGCGGGTGCTTGGAACTTCACAGAAGGCAAAAGAGCGAGAGGAACGTGAACGGTTGGCCGTTTAGTGCCTTGTATACCTGAACACGACTTATTTTACAATGTGGGAGATGGAGATTAACTTTGCTGGTTAAAAATAGGAATAGTAATAAATATAATTTAAATAAAATTATAGTAATACAACAAAAATAACACTTGTTTAATTGCTTTTTTCAGAACACTGTGGGTAATCTCCACCAGAAAGGTCGGATCATTTTGGATTTTAATGAGGCAATGGATGATGAGGTGCCAGTGGCATCAGCTGGACAACATGCAAATCATCTATACCCCACCCAAGACAACCATGCCAGCACCGCATCATTCAATTTTTACAGACCAGATGTTCTTCCTAATGCCCAACCAACAGTGTCAAAGCACTGAAGGCAAGAGGATGTTGATTTGTTGGTTTGTTAACACCAGCTTAGCCTCAAGGATATGGACGTTGTTCAATATATTGCTATTGTTATCCACAGCCTTTGGCAGGGTGTAAACCAAAACCGTCATAATACCGGTAGTAATTAATATTATAGTATTATAGTTATAGTACTAATGATAATGTGGCGCAAAAGAGTAGAGCGTTGTACTTGCAATCAACTGGTCGTGGGTTCTAACCCTACTCAGGGCAAAAGCTGCGTAACAAACAACCTTGGGCAAGTTGTTCACACTGATGTGCCTCTGTCACCAAGCAGTATAACTTGGTAGCGGCCAAGGGGCGGTGATGCTGTGTGGCTGAGAAGGTAACCGCAGGCTGGCGGAAAGTAATGGCAGCCCACCACCGGGTGGATGACTTATAGTCACCTGCGGGCTGACTGCCTGTACACCATCATCAGCTCCGGGCCCAACGCTCGGTAACAAGTATGGTATGATAATAACTATGATTTTAATATGATTGGAATGCAGTAAATGCAACCGTAGATTTGGTTTGCAAAACATTTGTTCAAGATATCACATTTTTGCATGCATTTGTTAGTGAAATGCAAATCTCAGCATCGTATGTGAATGGGATTAAATGCATGTGACTGATTTCCATTGCGTAAAGATAGACATTGGCTGTGCTGACAGTGGTTGGACTGTTGCCTTTCCTAACTTGTTGCCTGTTAAAACATTAACAGATCTTCAGGTTTTTGCTTACTAACCCTTCCACACTGTGCTATTTAAAGCTTCATTTGTTATAATTGCTCAACTAACAAATGATGTGACGGTTAGCGATAATGTGTTCACAGCATCATTTTTAAAAGGACATTGACTGTATTGTAATATTGCTGTGCCTTGTTTTATTAACTCTTGATTTCACAAATCATTAAGTTGTTGATCAGTTTTGCTAGTAATCATTGTGCACTCCCAGTCATGAAAAGAAAATGTAGCTACCTTTCCATCTATCCTCGAAATTTTGTACAAATATGAACCCTTGAATTCAAATGATGTCAAGTAAAAGCCGAAGGCGTTTTGATAGTGCTCATACTTCCAGGAAGTAGGAAAGAAATAACCAGAAATTAATTAATCATGTATGACATGCTTTATTTATGCACATCTATAACGGTTGGTTGCGTGGCACAGTGAACCGAACGTCAGTCTTTGGCCGGCGAACTTTCCCTGTCCTGCGCTCGACCTGTAGCTGACGGGTGACCACTTATGTGGGTAAACTGTCCGCTATAGGTCAACCAACCAGACCAACTCAAGCCTTTCATCCCTTCGGGGTCAATTGCAGTAAGCTGCAATTGGATGTCTCTTCCTCAGAGGTGGCGCCATCTGGTAAACACTTACAAAGGAAAGGCAGGCATCGTGTATTTGCAGGTAAAACTGATCCATGCCTGAGTGCTTTGAGATATACATAGTATATAAAAGGCGCTATCTAAGTACTCTTCCTTACCTTTTACTATATAGCTGAACTAAGTCTGAAGTGTACAATATGAGTGCTGCACCATTACGTGTATGTTTGGGAGACTCAGACTCCTATGGCATTGTATCCATGCTGGACTATAGCTCCTGTTCTAGTAAAGGGATATATGGACAGGTTAATCAGCCATCATGATCGGCTATCTGAAATAACAGCCAACATGATCCGACGGCCGGCAGTGTGCGCCGTCAACTATCAGCTGTTATTGTTGGCCTTGAACAGTGCAGTCTGCTGATTGGCTCCAAAACACTTCACTTCAAAATCACATAAATTTGAAAGTTTCAGATGTACTTTGGACTCTAAGGTCGTTTGTAGATCACAGCAATTTTTGGACTTTTGACAGTTGATAACACAGTAACATTATTGCTTGGCTATCTTCAATTGCTTATGTGAAAGCTGAAAGGATCATCCACAATTGTAATTAGTTGTTCTCTGTCCGAGGGCAACTCTGTCCCCAAATTTCATGAAAATCTGTCCACATTTTAATGCCTTTGCAACACGACAGTGTTGGCCAAAGGTGTTATGTTTTTGGGTTGTCTTGTTCGTTCATTTGTCTGTAACAGATGTTACGACGATATCTCATGAATGCCTTGAGCAATTTTGATAAAACTGACTGGGAATAATCCACTAGCCCCTACTGATGACCTGATTAGATTCTAGAGGTCAAAGGTCAAAGTCAAAATCGGTCATCGAGCTGAAATCTTGTGAACAACATATCTCATGAACTACTTGAGCAATTTCAATGAAACTTACAGGGAATAACCACTAGCCCCTACTGATGACCTAGTTAGATATTATAGGTCAAGGTCATAGCAGGCCGCTGAGGTGGCGATGGCATCCAAGTCAATGCTGGGACATCAAAGTCTATCTTATATTTCAGAAATACTGCTGATAGAAAAGAGGCAGTGAAATCTGTTATAAATACAAGATGCAGTTGGACACGGCCCCCCAGTGTGGCCATGTGGTTCTGGCCCATTTGCTCCATTGTGTGAAGAACATGACATCATCCACAAAACCGGAAGTATGTAATATTGCATAGTAAGATGACTGAGCCGTGGCCACAAGTAACATGACAGAAAATTTTGGCATACAGATACTGAGATATGTGAGCACACAGACAGATAGATAGCATATAGCTGTTACATACTGTTACTGCCATCTCACCAACAGGAACTGTGCCCCGACAGTGGCTTCATCCTTTCTTCATCAGCTATTGGACTCCTGAGGTCAGGGGCATTGCTCTTTTTGTCAGCTGTCCAAATGCCAGTGCTCAGTCCATGGGCAAGATAAGAAAGAAAGATATTATTCACATTACTACAGATGCTTGGGTGGGGGGGGGTCTCACAATACATTATGATATTAGCACCTTTTGATGTTAAAGTAAACGTTTACTAGTGCCTTAAAACTGCTAACATATGTGCGGGTAACAGTTGTTTTTGTCAAGTGTGAGTCTAGGGCATTGTAGTGCAGCACAAGGCTTAAAATAATATTTTAAAATAATTATTAAATATTTTATGAATTAATTAATAGATATTCTAAATGTGACGTCATACTTGCTGATGTCATACTTGACGTTAAGATCGTTAATTAAAATTTAAACGTTGAGGGGAAAACAGTGCTTCTCAGAGAAAGCCTAGAAGGAATTTCCTGCTGAACAGTGGACCAGAAGTGAACGTGATTACCTTTCTAGGTTTCTAGGTAATTAATAGTCATGATTTTAAAGCGGACTCGTTTTGCATCTGTCAGCTAGCAGACAGACTCAATTGACTCATGGTGGTTTATGCTAGTGTATTAAAGGAACATTTGAGGCTAGTCCCCTTTTTCATAGTCGCCTGTCACTGTGTCAGTAGGGTTGTAATCAACTAGGGGCTAGTGTGAAGATTAGTGGTACGCATTGGAAATGCATTGGAAATTCCTATACAGTGCATTTCAATAGGTACCGCTATGTTGCAGTTATTACGTATGCTGGACAGATGGACTGAATATTTAGATTATGGTGGGCAAATTGATGCTGTGTACACAGATTTCGAGAAGGCCTTTGATAAAGTGCCCCACAAGAGATTATTATCTAAACTTCGTTCTTATGGTATTAATGGCATTATTATTAATTGGATAAAACACTTTTTAGCTGGCAGGAAATATAGAGTAAAAGTTAACGGCAGTTGTTCATCATGGGCAGACGTTACAAGCGGAAATTCCGCAAGGTAGTGTATTAGGTCCACTACTCTTTCTAATATACATAAATGATCTCATGAATAGATTTTTGTGAACCATTTTCTGAAATTTATTTATTTGCGGATGATGCTAAAATATTTCATCATGTACTGCATCCTGGTGACCAGCAGATATTACAAAAAGGAATGAATGAATTAGTAGTAGAATTTTAACTACATCACCTACTCTACCAACTAGAGGCAATGATTTAAGACTGCAAAAGAATCGTGCAAGATATGATCGCAATTTTTTTTTATTAATAGAATTGTCAATATGTGGAACAGTCTGCCTAATGAAGTTGTACACGCAGAATCTACTAACACATTTAAATCCAGATTGGATAAATTCTGGTCTAATCAGGAAATAATTTACGACTATCGTGCCGAAATTCAAGGAACTGGATTTCGAAGTGTAATATTAGAAATTGTTTCGAAGTACTGTATTCTAGTTCTTGAATATTGAAGAGGCGGGCAAAGAGGCTCCACGCCTGAGGTCGTATTTTTCGTCTACGTCTACTTTCTTTATTTAAAAAATATGCGGGTGAGCTTTGACTGGGAGTGCACAATTACAACTGATTCCCACTTTATAAGTACACCAAGTCAGAAATTTTGCTTGGTCCCCCTCACTTTTCAGACCAAAGTTATGCCACTGTGCACAAAAAATGTTCTTAAAATGCTGTTGTCATATTATGTATATTGTATTAATTGTTAGAAGCTGATGTTTAGTCTGCACTTTCCTCTAAGAAACGTGATTCAAAACTGTCAACATAAAATACTATGTAATGTAATTTAAATGTTACTTTAGTGTCACATTTTCTATGAGCTTTCTGGACTTTCTTTTATTGCTTTTCCTTTCAGAAGACATGTCTAGCTAAAGAGCTTGGTTGCTTTCAGTACATAGTAATTTCCCATGATTAGAAAACCTGATGTCAAATATTGTTAGTCTCTTTCTGTCGTTGTCCATGATTAAGAAATGACTAGATGTTAGCGATGTCATGCAGAAGATGCTTATGTGGTGTTTTGTATTCATTTTTATTTCTAATGTCTCTGCTGTTACAGTGCCACATATGTCATTGATTTATTTCATCACCTTCTACATGATTATTTCCTTTTTACCCTTCTACTGGCAGGTGAAGCATATACAGCTGAAAACGTTCTGTTTTACCACAATTTTGTTGATGACCACTGTATAACCATTATACGTCGTAAACGTTTGTCTTTATTTCTTACTCACTTACTTTACTTTCAGTTCATATATTTCTTATTTATTCTTTTTGCAATGGCTTTCATTTTGTTACTTTTTTCAAAGATACTGGCATTGGAGGGACGAAGTATGATATGAGGAAATCAGGGAGAAGACAACATTGTAAACATTACCATCAAAGAAAGGAGACGCCGATGGTTAGGACACGTCTTGCGGATGGATGATAGAAGATTGCCAAAACAGGCCATGTATTGGGAGGCAAACAACACAGCAAAGGCCGGGAAGACCCAGAAATAACTGCTTGACATCATACGATGAGACCTGAAGTAGTGGGTCATGATTGTCAATTCCGTGACCATTCTTTTCCTACCTTTTTTCTCTGTTGATTTGACAACTTGAAGCATTTTAAAGAAAAATGAGCTCATATGTACCTCTCAAAAGTGACGGCTAACTAGAGGTCTCGAAGTAAAGTAGTCTAACTGCCTTTTGGCTTTTCCATAGAATATCACTGTGCATTGTGTCATACACAGTATGCTGATTATCCCTCATCAATTATTTTGAACATTTTTATTCAGTTTTTAAAATTTCTTTTTTGTTTCGTAGTTTATTTTTCAGCCCAAGTTGGCTGTCTGCTGGCGTGGCATGCACGTTGATGTGGTGTGGTATGGTATTGGTATGGCGGGTCGGGTATTGTAGTCCAGAGCGGCAGCAAAGCAGAGTTGGTTGAACAACCTGGAGCGGTGAAGCAGCGTGCTCGGCCTCATAGCCTCGTTAGCTGGCGAACGTGCCCGAACTACGCAGCCGACACTGTGTCATCTTTGCAGCTAAGAGCTGGTCATTCTGTCACTGGCCGACACAAGTGTGCCGGTGACAGTGTCGTGGTTTGCTCCCGCTTTCGTAAGTCGGCAACTGCTTACATTTGTTGTTATTGTTGTCGATGTAGTTGTTGTTAGCGGTGTTCTTGCAAGCTGTAGGTGTTTTCTGTGAGTACTGTTGTTGGATGTGCTTGTTTTGGATGGCTGTTGTCTTGTCTAGGTCATCTTTTCGTCTTTTGTGTTGTACGTGCTTTGGTACATTTTTTTGGTTTTTGTCATCATTGTTGTTCTGATTGTTGAGATGCATTGTTGGTGCATGTCTTCTGCACTGTTGTTAATACATGTTGTGGTGATTTTCTTTTATTAAATTTGTGATAATGTTGTCATTGTGCTTCTCCGTTGTCAGTTTGTTTTTTCCCTCTTGCTTTGACACTGTTGGTGGGTGATAAAAAGGTCATCTGGGTGGTAAACACTAGCTCGAGCAATTTGCAGTGGGAGATGTCAGACTTTGCCCCCGGTGCCACCACCTGGCTAACTGGACGAATCATACACTTAGTCTGCTTCTGGCCCATTCCCTCCATTATGTGAATACGTGACGTCATTCACAAAACCGGAAGTATATAACATTGCATTGCCGTCAGACGAGGGTCGAGCCACAGGCAACATGTGCAGAAGATTTGGTGAAACTTTGGACAGATATATGAACGGAAAGACAGACACATAAGACATGTTGATTGCAGTACTTTTCCCATTTACCAGGGGTGCAGTAATTATTCCCTAGCTGTTTTGGGAAACTGGGTTAGCCTGGAATAACTCTCAAAAAGGCATGAGTTTAAAAACCGACAGTGGGAGTAGTCAGCTTGTTGTTGATCCTGTGACTGTATCGATAAACCATCGTCATTGTTGTTGACCTGTCCAATGTTTACAGCTTCTGTTGTCGTTTGCTGTTTCACTAATGTGTTACTGCCACGTGTCTCAAGAAAAAAGTCTCACTTTTGGCTTGCTGTAACTTTGACATGTATGATCTTTTTTGATAGTTATTGGCTGAAATGTTACTGAGAAAGTAGGCAGTCTAAAGTTGCTTTATTTTACAAACACACCTAACTAGTGTTGCTGCATTACGTGGCAAAACATGGAAATGTGAAAATCACATTTTTTTCACTAAAATACTGTACTTCTGCATTGCCAAGTTGCTACTTGATTTTTTTTCAATCTTGTCGACTCGAAACACTCATATTGCTGTATAACTCTTAAAATCTTGTAGTCAGTGCATTTCAATCCGGAGTGTTATGGGGCCATCGCTCAGTAGAAAGAAAGTTGAGGGTTTGAACTGCAGTAGCTGGACAGTTTGCATGAACGATGCACTGGTGTACTGTTTTGTGCAAACGCCAAATTGTCATCCACAAGGTGTTTGATTAGCATACATGTAAAAATTTAACATTTGCTGAGATAGTAAGATATTCCATCATTACTGTCCATTAGGGATGTATAGATAGTGATTTTCTGCCGGATATGGGATTCGGTTAACTGGCACCCAATATCCGGCCAGTTCCGGATTCGGATCTGGATTTTTGATGTAACTTTGCCACTAGTCTATACCTATAAAAAATACAGCAAATCGCGTCCAGTGCTTTATTTTTCTGTAATCTTTAATCTGCAGTGATTGCATTGCGCTTTTACATCATCCTCCTGTTTGACTGAGGAATAACTCAAAATTTTACTACTGCAATTTTGTGCCATTACAAACAATGCGTATACACTACTATCGAACTAATGAAACGGTCACAAATGTACTGCTAAGGCAAGTGAACCAGGACTAGGGTTCAGTAAATCGATACCACTGTGAACTGGTAGGCCGCCCAATAAAACGCTAGCGCCAGCCACTTGCTGGTCGCGTCATTCACGTAGAGATTAGTAGCAGATTCCTGTTTGCGTATTTCTGTGAAGCATCAAGTATCAACACAGCGTGAGGCAATAGCATATCTTACATCAAAGGTACAAAGCGCGGACATTAATCGGCGGGCGGCAGACAGTGGGCAAGCGGGGAACCTGATCGACATCCGCAGTTGGCACCAGAGCACACTGCCGGCGGCCGGCTACATCAATCAACAGGCTTCATTGGCAGATTTTCACGGCTGATACCAACTGTTAATTGCGCAGTGGCATTGGACTTGGTGCAAAACGGGGTAGTGTAATTCGTGAAAATCCGACCCGCCGTGCCACATACAATCCTGCCGCCGGATTTCACCGGTTAGTGGAAAACCGGCTTGATCCGGATGGCCGGGCCGGATAACTGTCCATCCCTACTGTCCATTGACTTTCACTTTACGTTTGACACAGCGAACGACATTGTGCTGGACTTGGTAAACGTTAAGTGTATGGGCAACAGATGGCAGGATGTTGTGCTCTTTTCCTGGATCATGTCTAATGCATGCATTCAGTCATCTTGGGAATGAAGGGCGGTTCATCTGTGACCAGGCGATTATCTGAATTCGTTTGTGTGTTTGTTGGCAAAACCGCAAAGCGAAAAGACACAGAGTTTCCAGGTTTGCTGTTCTGCACGTTAGCACAGAATCACTAGTTAATTGAAGTGAGAAAATTAAATAAAGCATCATTTGATAGCCTACAATGTTTGTAACATTTCTGCCAATATTTATTAAATCGGTTCATGTGTGACATTTTTGAGACACAGTGTATAATACATTGATTGTTTCATCGTGATATTGTTTTGTCTGATCATTGTTGTTTTCTTGTTTAGTCACTCAGAAATTTTGTTGTTGTTTCATTCTTCATATACCTGAATCCAGTCTTAAATTACACATTGAAACTGGTTGTTCTTCTTTCGGTTGCCGTATTTAGCCTTCACTGATTGCTGTTGCAGAGTAAACTGTAGTGCATGTTTTTCATGCTTCTTGCACTACTGATTAATATCTGGGCTCTGGTTATTTCCTATTGCAGACGTATCTTGTTCAGTATTTGACTGTTTACTGAAAGTATTTGCGACATTTCCTGCAACATAGATTACCTAAAACAGACAGTAGCAGTTTACAAATCAGCAGATTTTGACTGAATTGGTAATAATATAATTCGTTTTAGTTTGCAAGGAACTTTTGAAGCCATAGTTTGGTTCTGCGGCATCAATTGTGTAGTCACTGTTTTGTTTGTGGAATAACTAGCATTTGTCATGTTATGCTGTCTGGAAAGGAGAAAAATTGATAATTCTGTGTTACAACTTGCATTTCTGCTGTTGACATGGTGGCAGCAGTTAGCTAATTATGTGCCATGACTAAACCTATCATTCTTATTGGTTCTTCTGATCTGTAGTTTTGCTACATCATGTTTTTTGTTGCTTCTGGCATTTTACATTAACAAGCAGGGTTTTGTTGTAGGAAACTTATTCTTCTCACGCTCACAGCATAGCCAATGTTATGTTTAAAGATAATATTGCTGTATTATAGTTCCGCATAGTTTTCCCACAACGATTTTGATATTGAGAATTCTCTTTAAGTGCATTGAAGGAAGGGCATCTGCACTCTAAGTCCTGCTCCACGAATGATGAAAAGTGTCCCTTTCTTTTTCGTACAGCTTGGTCAAAACCAGTAAACTGCAATTTTTGGTACTTGAGATCATCTTTGATCAGACGGTTATAACTGCCATTCTCAACTTGACACGGTCAGAAAAGTCCTAACAGTAACGTGCTAGTGAGATGCCTCCGCTTCCTACAAGGTAATGTAGTGACATATTTCAGGTGTGATGACAAAATTCACGACCATTTATGTCAACTTTCCTGAGCATTTTTTGTAGCGAAGATTATCAAAATTGGTTTATTTTTCATACTCAGGAAAGACAAGCTGCATTGTTTTGAGACTGTAGAGATTTCCTTGAGACATGAGATGTAGGCCTATACTTCATTGTGGAAAATAGTTTATTTGAACAGAAGCAGTTATGCTATTTTGTGGCTGATGGCAGGTTCTGTGTCACCATCAAAAACCCGTGCACGCAGTACTGGTCCTATGCACAACGTACGTAGGAGTCGTGCCGACGTAGCACACAAGCCAGCCGCTAGGGAATCGTTGGCATCAGATGCGCAGCCTTCTGCCGCAGCCTCATCAGTCGCGAGCAAGAGACTGTCGCGCGTGGAGAGTATGCCGAGCAAGTTGAACGCTGACCAGAAAGCCACCAATGCTGCAGCCGCAAGAACGTCGACCGTGGTTGCTTCGACGCGGGGCCGAACATCGTCGGCAAAACGAGTAACGAAGCCTGCTGTGCCGAGTCAGACCACAGCGACCTCTGGTGGCACAGCTGCTCACCCCACCACGGCTAAGCCGATGCCGACGGCACCAAAGCCGATGGCACCTCGAGCCGTGCCAAAAGAACCAAAAGCAATGAAGGAAGTGACTGCTAATAAACCGGTTACATCGCACAAGGTTTATTTTCTGTATTTTTCTGTTTTTATATCTTTGTCACCCAATATTGTCGGTGAAGGCATTATGTTTTTGCGCCGTCACATAGACCCGCTCGTTCATCCGTTCATCCAGAGAGATATTGTTAGCACAGTATCTCATGAAAGTCTTGAACAGTTCATGATGAAACTGAGGGAATGTTCTCTAGCCATTACTGATGACCTGGTTAGATTTTGGAGGTCAAAGGTGAAAGTCACAACAGGCTGTTGAGGTGATGATGGCATCCATGTCTGTGCTGAGGCGTCGAAGTCCATTTTTAGTTGTATTTACTGATTTCTTGGGTTTTTTGCTATTTCACCCACTGTTCATGTATTTTGCATCTGTTTGATTGTTGCATTGTCACCAAAGTTGTGGCTTTTTTCCTTTATTTCCCTCTTTAGTTATTTAATTCCTTATTCGTTTACTTATCTACTCCTACAGAATAGACCCATTCTGTTTCCAGGCCAGAGGTAGTAAGAGGTGACACTGACCAAACCTGGCTTTAGTTTTTTGTGTTAATTTTTTTGTTGTAGTGTATATTGTTGCGGGTGCATAACATGGCGTGTTTGCTTTTGTTGTCTCGTTTAGTTTTTGAGTAATAAGCCAAGAGATTGTCTGGGTAGAAGGTCTCAGAAATGACCTATTTTGTGTCAGGTAGGTCGTAAAACCTTAATCAATCAATCACTCACCAAAGTTGTGAAAATTCCACAGCCCAAGCAAGCAGATGTCAGTATTTCGTTTGCCACACGTGATTATTATAATGCAGAGCTTACGTGCAGATATGTAAGAATGAAAAAGACAATATTGAAAGTAAAATTTGTATTGCAAAATCTGTGGATAAGGTGAGAACTCGTTGAGTTGCATTTGAAATGTTGAAGGAAAGGAAAGAAAAGGAAAGAGAGTATTTATATAACGCCATTTATATACTATGTATATCGCATAGTGCTCAGGCGTGGTTCACACAGTTTTATCTGCAAATACACCATACCTGCTTTTCCTTTGTAAGCGTTCACCAGATGGCACCATCTCTAACTGAAGTAGGAGACATCCAAATGCAGCTTACTACTCATCTATTGACTCCAAAGGGATGAAAGGCTGAGTTGGCCTGGTTGGTTGACCTATAGCAGACGGTTTACCCACATAAAGCGATATACAGCGCATTAGAGGTATATACGACAATGCGCTATATAAATCTACTTTTACATTACATTACATAAGTGGTCAGGCGTCAGCTACAGGTCTTGTGCAGGACAGGGAAAGTTTGCCGGCCAAAGACTGAAGTTCTACCACTGTGCCACGCAACCAACCGATCAGTTAAAGCTGATGATTAGCTTACAGCTGCTTTTGATTTGCTGGTTGTTGGCTGATTAGTGTAATTTTTAGAACATTTTGCTGTATTGTTCGAACAGATGCAGACATATTTCACACTGCTCCGTGTATGCCTATTCCCTCAGATGGTGGATGAGACAAGGTTGAGGTAAACTTGAGTGATTTCGCTGAACATCTGAGCATACAAGAATTCGTACCACTCACCTGTCGGGATTCAAGTCGGCAATCTGCAGGCCCAGCTTCACTTGGCAGTGGCTGTAACACCTAACGGCATGTGTGTCTGTGTGTGTGTGTGTGTTTGTCACTGTAGATGATTGTGAAAACGGTTCAGAAAACTGATAACACTCACGTTGCACACGCTAAGCCGGTAACTTGCCTGCGTGCTTCAGAAGTATTAAGTAGTCGTAGAGTTTTGATGAATTTCTTGCCCTGTGTGGGCTCGGGGCAATCCTCCTTGTCACTTCACGTCCCCACCTTTTACGCCATCTTTTAGTATCTTTTACTTTTCCCTTTCTCACTTGCTTCATCTATTTTCTTGCTTTTGCATCCCTTCCCATTCCACCAGAATAGTCCCACTCTGTTTGCAAGCCTCATGTCATAGGAGGCGACTAAACCTGGCTTTAGTTTTTTAGGTTGACTCCTCTGAGTCAACCTAATAAAGTGGGTCTCAAATGTCCGTTCACTTGTCTGTACGTCCATCCGTCCGTTCACAAAATTTCCATGAAATTTGCTATGTATGTATAGGTTGACGACTGATGCATGACGGTATGCAGTATGACCCAGTCCAAGGTCAAGGTCACGAGCCCTTGAAAGTCGGAAATTCGGTTATTTTCAAAGGCTATCTCCTCCCCCATTTATAATGGGGGTGTAGCAAATGACCACGGATTGTTAAATTACAGCACAATATCTACAGCTTATCAGGGCCAGATTTTTGATTTTTGTTTTAGTTTTTGTGTCACATGACTTTGAAGTTGGCAGTAAGTAGGAGTCGACCGTCAGTCCCATATGGGGCTAATTTTTGTATTTATTTTGTGTTATGTGTAGTATTTAGTTATCGATGCATGCTTGTTTTTTTCGTATTTGGTTCAGTTTTGTCTTGCAGTGCGATAGTTGTCTCCCCCTGTTGTAGGCACTAGCATAATAATTTAAATAAATCTGCATCTCGATCCTTTTTCCTTTTTAGGTGTCTGCTGAATAAAAAGGCAGCCAGGGTTGAGTTTAATATATTGCTGGCTGTCCTTTACTAGGTAGGGATTGCTCTCCACCCCTGACCGTTCGTTTTTGATATAGCCATATTTGTGTTTAAAGTGACGTTTAACTTCAGCTAACTTGGTAGATGTTATAATGGTCATTGCATTTCAGGAGGCTGAAACAATTCTTAAGTCATCAGATGAGAAGGTACAGACAGTCGATGCTACGGAGGCGGAGGGAGCGGCTGCTGTGAAGAAACCAACGATGACAGCGGACGAAGATTACAAAGCAAAACTGGCGGAGAATCGGCGACTTGCTCGCGAGAGGGCCGAGAGAGAATCTGCAGAGGAAAAAGCACGTGCAGAGGAACGAAGGTGTGTCCAGTTCTGACAACTTCTCCGTGCGGCATACATATGCTGGCCATTTAGTGGCCATCTTTTTGTGGTGAACCTCAGCTTGTTGGCCATAAGGGAACGTCCATAATGGACGTACACGTGGAGGGATGGGGTAGAGTTAAAAGCAGACGAGGAGGGACAGTTCGATTTTGTGCAAGCATCCATATTCATAGTAGTGTCGTTACATATATTGTATCTTGTCATCAATGAAATATACAGAAGTTTGGAGATCTATACATCGAGTGTAGGCTGAAAATTTTACAAAAGATATTGGTTGTGTGCGCTTTCAGACGGCTGGAGGAGGAACAGAGGCGGGCAGAGGAGTTGGAGCAGCAGAGACGCGAGGAAGAAGAACTTCGTCTTGCTGAGGAGGCACGGAGACTGGAACATGAGCGTTACCTCCGAGCCGTCGAGGAGCAGGAACGCAAACGTCAAGAGGACGAGCAAAGATTGGAAATGGAACGACGGGAGGTCAGCAGCGGATGCTGTTTCACCATTATTAGGCTACATTGCATGCATAGCATAGATGTGGCCTTGCATGTAGCATGGTATGTATATGTTGGTTACATGGGTGAGCTGTGCGAAAATGGCTGAACCAATCAATATGCTGTCTCGGGGGCTGACTCATGTGGGCTCAAGGAACCATGTGTTAGATGGGGTGGACGAATCCATTCACAAACACGAACAGACGGCGATGCGGCCTTTTGCCAAATTACTTTGGACACTTGTTATGCCTTCGCTGCAGCGTCGGTGTTTTTAGGATGTCTGTCCGCTGCGTCCAATTGACTGTTTGTTTGTCGGTTCGTCCAGACAGATCTTGTTACCACGATATGTCATGAACGGCTTGAGCAGCCTCTATGAAGCATACAGGGAATGACTACTGACCCCTACTGATGACCTGATTAGATGCTGGAGGTCAAAGATTGAGGTCACAGAAGGTCACTGAAGTGGTGAAGGCCCCATCGTCGGAATCCGTCTTCATGTTTAATACTTCTGCTGTTGCTGCTAGTTTCGGACTTTGCCTAATAGGCCTTTTATGGAGTTGCTCCAGGTTGGGCTAAAAAAGGTAAAGGCTTCCCATACTCGTTACCGAGCATTGGGCCCGGAGCTGATTCCCGTGTACAGGCAGTCAGCCCGCAGGTGACTACCACCCGGCGGTAGATTGCCATTACTTTGCGCCAGGCTTGCGGTTACCTTCCCAGCTGCAGAGCATCATTGCCCCTTGGCTGGTACTGTGGGCTTTCACTTCACGGATAACCTGGACTGGATTACGTGAGTCGTCGGTTGTGTTGGGATGTTGTGTCCAGTTGTTCCAGTGCTCTAAGAAATGTCGCAGTTTGTTGGAGGCCCGTACAGAAAGCCGTTGACTTTTGTTGTACAACATTGAGTCGCATGCATTTAGCGCTTATGATCTTTGGTGTTTGTTAGTACATACCAGATGCGGCCGCACCTGATTTCAGAGACCGTAATAGATGTAGCTGTATGACTTGGTGGATCATTGGTCCATGAAAAAGCCGGTCTTACCTGATCTTAATCTGTCCAGTCCTGATTTGAAGGAATTAAGGTTCACAGAGTCAATGATTTGTTGAGGAAGGCGGTTCCATCATTCATTGACTCGCTCAGAGAAGTGGTGATGCCTCTGGTTCAAACTTCTGGATCACCCTTTTTATATATTCTGAAGACTTCCAACAGATCGGCGTGGTTTTGTCTCTCTTTCAAGGACTACAAGCGGAGGAACTGTAATCTGTCAGTGTACAGTAATGGAAACATGCTGGTGAAGCGATGTTTTACTTGGCCATTACACTGGTGTTTGTGTTGAACGGTTGTGATTAGAAAGAAGCGTTGGAGCAGCAGGCGCAAGAGGAGGCTGACAGAAAAGAGAAGGAATGTCTGGAGAGAGTGCAGAGAGAAGAGCAGGAGAGGATGGAGAGGAAGAAGGTTTGTGCTTGTCTCCTTGTGAATGTGAGTGTTAGCATTAACACAGTGTGCCCTGGAGTGTCAGTGAACTGCAACAGAAATTATTACTGGCCCGCCTGCCCCACGTGGAGCCGGGGTACCCCTTTCCTCCCTTTATTTATCCTTTGTTTTATTCGCTTCCTCATTTTTTGCTCTTTTTACTTCTTTCCCTTTCATTTTCTCATCCACTTTGCCTATTTTTTCTTTTATCCATCACTTTCTTTTCTACCAGAATCATCCCACTCCGTTTCCAGGTCGGAGGTTGTAGGAGGCGACCGAACCTGGATTTAGTTTGTTCCCTTCATTTTGTGTTATCTGTATTGCTTAGTGTAGATTTATTCTGGTGTTTTGTTGTCTTTGGTTTAGTTTAGTCTTGCAGAGCGATAGTTGTCGTCCCCTGTTGTAGACACTAGCATAATAATTTAAATGTTCCTTCCAATCCCTTTCCCTTTTGGGTGGCTGCTGAAGAAAAAGGCGGCCAAGGTCGAGGTTAATATATCGCTGGCTTTCCTTCACTGGGTAGGGATAGCTCTCCACCCCTGACCTTTTTGTCTCTGATATAGCCATATCTGTGCCGAAAAGGGACGTTAAACTCCAACTAACTAACTACAGGCCAACCTAATGGGCCAGTATTGTTTTGCAGGCTGTCGTCGTCTATCAGGGTTGTCTATGGTAGTCTGTAACACTTGTGGGCTTCCGGCCGCCACCCGCGGGCACGTGGCCGGTCTGGCAGCGGACTCTGCAAGGCGGGACAGTACAGTTACATCCCGTTAGGGCGACACCTTGTTATTGTTTATTATTAAGGACATTTGTAAAGTGTAGATCACCTATAAGGCCACAAATGCACTGTCGGCAGAAATTGCAGTATGATAGCCTAACTGTAGTATTTACGTAATTAATTTTAAGACAGCTAAACAAAAATGTTTTCTGAAGGTCTCCTCCGTAGTATCAGTTCATTGCCGTTGCTCAGGTAAGCTGTCCACACGGCTGATCCACTGATACAACTGCCACAAATGTTAGCACAAAGATTATAGCCTTTGAAGATCATGACGAAGATTCTGTTGGGCCAAAACGCTGGTTTTAAGCAAGAAATAGCTCTTTGTATCCGGACACTGGAATGACACTTGAAAGGAGATTGCTTTGCTTGATTATGTGTTAAAACGTACTTGATACTGTCCACGAAGTCGAGCGTAGTGAGTTGGCATCTGGCAATGTGCTTGGTCCCTGGAAAACTCTAGACATAATGTAAAAGGTGTAATTACAGATAAAACTAAGAGAGTTTTTATAACATTATTAACAGTGTTATCCAATGGAACCAATATTTGTCATTTAGACTACTTGCATGGTAGACTGTCTTGATAAAAAGGTGGACAGATTTTACAGACTCAACATGGTGTTATAGGAGTACACTCAGTTATTAATGTTTCGCGAGTGCTGTAGTCACCACAGAATTCAGCCAGTTGACAGCATCTTCTTCAGCATCATGTAGAATTGTCAGTCCACCTTCGAACTTGGTTTGTAGGCAGGAGTCCACAATGTGGCTCATGGTCTGGGGCATACCACACGAGCAGCTCTGTGACTGTGTCAGACCCCACTAGTACATGGAGGATCCACCATTATGGCATGGTTGGTTACTGAAACTGATTGTTAGTCCTCTTTCCACTGTATGTTCATGTCCCCAGGTGGCAAATCTGACCAGATGGGATGTCGTGATGAAAGTCGTGGAGGTGGGTGATTGAAAACATCAGCATGAACTGGCCAGTCTTGACGGCTCTCTATTTTGGACAACATCTTGTCCACAGCTGACTTCTGACACAAGTTAGCCACCACTGGCAGTTTGTGTGGGACGCAGACATCCTGAAATAAGCCGCATGGTACTGTGTAATTGAGAGTCAATCGTGTTTGTGTGACTGGACCTTGACCATACCGGGCAGCAGTATTCAGCGACGGAGTAACAAAGAGCCAGAGATGAGGTGCGGAGAGTGTCCGCCTTTGCTCCCAGGTATACTATCACTAGCCACCATACACATGGTCTGATCAGACCACTATTGGACTGCCACTGATGTCTGGAACCATTCAGGCACAAAGAATGAATGTTTGCCACTAAGCCAAGTTGATATTCATTGTACCGAATGCAGCATGTGATACAGATGAAGTTTTGATGATTATTGTGGCTGGCTGTGTCTATTAGATAGCAGGTATGGGTATCCATCCATCCGTCTGTCTGTCCATACATGGAAAACCGTGCATGATTGATGTCTTGCAGCAGTAGTGGGATGTGGGAAGTGATGCATGGGGAAAACCCTGTGTTACTAGCATGGCTTGTGCGGCGGGGCATTGCAGCAGGGTAAACACAGCATGGCTTACATATGCAGCCAGCAGCAATGTTGCGGTCAGTTTGAAGACCAGCGCTGACTTTTTCTGTCAGAAACTCTGATGTGTGTACAGAAGCTGGAGATGATAATGAAGCGCGTGAAAACAGATGAAGGCAATCTGCAAAAGGTCTGCTGCTCTTTTGTTTTGTTAACTCGTTATTATATAGCTTTTTGATCTTCACAGCTTACTGACCTTTAGGAAACTGGATGGTAAGAGAATTTGTTATGGTGAAAAATCACAAACTTCAGTCGCCCATGGTTGAAAGAATGTAATTTTGTAGCATTGTTTTTTGCTACACCTTTGATTCTGAGAGGTGGATGGTACAGACATTTTTGTCCTTCTGGTGCCACCCAAGGGAATCCGTCACAGCACTTCATCCTTCCTTCTTCCACTGACTGAGTCTTGGCTGGAAGTGATGTCACCTGCTCATATGTTGGCTGTACCACACCTTCACCCATTGCATGAATTGCCAGTTAATTATGTTATGCGTTTGTTGACTGTGCAGTCGGACAAGCTGTCGAGTCCCGTCGGCTCGTTGGTTGAAGGACTGAATAGAGAACCGTCATCATCCGAACTCACATTCTCTGCTCGCACGACATCCACTGCAGCGGCTGACTACGACACAAACGCCACTGCATCACAGTTCCGATCTCCGTTGCTGAGACAGATGATGATGGGCAATAAATTGGCAGCTGGTGGTCGTCCGACGTCTGCATCAAACGATGTCTCCATGTCTGCTTTGAGCGCTACGGTCACCTCGGTGTCAGATGACTCCGGGACAGATGTCACGATGGCAGTCGGTTCTACCACACAGACAGTCCAGCCATCATCGGCAGCAGCACCGTCAATTACAACTCAAGCCATTTACGCTGAAGATGATATTGCAGTCTGCGATGAACCGTTGGAACCTTCACCGCGAATACCAGCGCCTTCAACCAACCACAACATTACATCCACCGAATTGTCTACACCAAAGCCGGTTCCCATTGAAGTCTGGACTGAAGAGACCGCAGTGGATCCAGCTGTTTGCCGGCGGCATAGTGATGATGGGGGACTTGATGAACTGTGTGTTGAAGATCAGCCTATGCAGCCTTGTCCGCATCCAGTCGAGGATATTTGCGTGTCGCATGGTCCAGATAATAACTGCGCCTCTGACTCAAAACCAGATCCATCTCTGAGCACATCAGGCAACAGCAGAGTATGTGGCAGAGACGAACTGTGTGTTGATGCGGAGCCTTCGGAACCTTCCACACATCCTGAAATGGAGGTTTGTCCGTCTGGAAAACAGGAAGAACACACCTCGGTAGTGGACAAAGACCGAGATATTGACACCACAGAAACCTTGGTGTCGGAAATGAAAGATAATCCTTTAATGGACACATCCAGTTGGAACGGTATTGAGAAATCGCGTGTCAGCGATAGTCTATCTACCGTCGTGAATGGATATCCGGACAATGACATGCGAATGTAAGTTACTTTGTTGCATTCAGCTTTTATGCAGTCACCATTGGTGTTTGGGCAGTTGACAGTTACTGTACCAGTGTTGGCCACGTGCTGGAGAAGCAATAGTCCACTCTGATGATTGACCGTTGACCAGTGGTATATTCATTAATGGTGTTGGGAACTAGGAGGAACAGGTGGTCAAACAATGAATTTTGATGAAAATCCACATTGCTTGTCGTGCAGTTATCGAGCATTGGATGATCCCTTTCGCTGCATGCCATTATTAACGAATGATCCCTTCTGCTGTGCACACTGCAGCAGACTCCCAGTGCTTTTCAGTGGCCGGACAACATACTGGTCTGCTACAGAATCAAAGCGTTACTTTGTATTTTGCTTAATTAGACGTCAGATGAGAACAACTGAAGTCTAAGATTTTGATCTCTGTGTGTGACAGTGTGAGACACATGTAGCGTCATGACAGGTATCTGACTGAATCTTTTTTCCATCTATGTTCATGCTGACTGGTATTTCCAACCCATCAAAATGCAAAATGTCTATTTTGACCTAATCGTCCCAATATCACTACCACTATGGGATTCAAGCACTGCGACCAGATTGCAATCAGTTTTCACCACCCATCAGTGTCAGCACAGGCGTTATGTTTTAGGGACAGCTGTCCCATTCATTCGTTAGTCTGGTCAGATATTGCTACCATGATGTCTCATGAACGGCTTGAAGATTTTTGATAAAACTGACAGGGAATATTCACCAGCCCCTACTGATGACCTGGTTAGATTGCGGAGGTCAGGGGTTAAGGTCACAGCAGACCATCGTTCACACCTATGTGCCTCTGTCACCAAGCAGTATAACTTGGTACTGGCCTAGGGGCGGCGATGCTGTGTGGGTGGGAAGGTAACCGCAGGCCTGGCAGAATGTAATGGCAGCCCACCGCCCGGTGTATGACTACCTGTACACCGGGATCAACTCCGGCCCAATGCTTGGTAATGAGTATGGCAAGCCTTTACCTTTTTTACATTATAATATGTGCAATACTTATGTTCAAAGTGCTCAGGTGAGGCATGTGTTAACTAGGATCACACATTTTTACCTGTCACCTACATGTTTATCCACGAATGGAAAGAGCCATCCTGCTTTTACTCCCCAGCCACAGAGCATTACTGTACTTTGGCTGATACTCATTTCCCGACCCGCTGAGGGTAGGAGGCTGAGTTGGCCTGGGTGGCTGGTCACCTACTGATGTGATGTACTCGTCCAAAGATGGGCTCGATATAGGGTAACTTTGTTTTGCCGCTTTTTTTCAGAGTGAGAGGTTTTGTTTCAGGAAGAATACCACCTGGAACCAGCTAACTAAGATTGACCTGGAAATGGTAGTGATGGCTACTGTGGTGGCAGGTTGTATTTATCCAGTGCTGGTGTTATATTCAGTGGCATGAAGGCAGTCACGTCAAATGAAGATGTCGCAGTTGGTCATGGTTCCGGTGATCAAGTCATATTTGACCAAATTATTGATCTCGCCGACTCGGTCGGAGGCACGCCTGCTCTAGGAGACGGAGCTTCGTTTACCGATAATCCTCCAGCAAAGTCTCCCCCGTTGATTGTTCTTGACTGACATATCATTAACCAGGCGAGTTGCAGTGTTCTGTGACTGGGTTTGATTGGATTGATGTTTGATGTGAATGGTATTGATATGTGAAAGAATTGTTTGTCCAACTCTGTTCTGATCAGCTATTTATTAAAACCAGTTTGACTGGCTGTGTATGTGAGTTCCTAGATCTCACAAGACTTTGACATATTGTCATAAAGTTTGGCACATCTGTAGAACTGGGCACTGCACACCTTTCTCAAGTACTGATTTTTTATGTCTGTCCAAAAAATTTTACGCCCCTCTGAATTTTTAGTGCCTGATGCTATGCTAGTGGCATATGCTGTTGTCGTATGCCTGTCTGTCCATCACAAGTCAGTGTTCTGTCAAAACAGCTAAACTTGTGATCATGCCAACAGTGCCATTTGATAGCCCAGGGACTCTAGTTTTCTGAAGCCAATGATCGGCGAAATTCCAATGGCATCACCCCTAACAGGGCACCAGATAGAAGTGGGGGAGGTTAAAATTGGTTATTTTTTACTAATATCTTGCTATATCTCAGAAACGGTGACAAATTGTGTTCACAAATATAGGTTTTAGTACTAGCCTATGTATGACAAATCTCCCATAAAAGGGGCGTGTTATGGGTGACGTGGCCTCTATATTTTGGAAAACAAGTGATAATATCTCTTGAACAGTGCAAAATAGTTGCAATGGAAGACTAATGGGAAATCGTATGTGGCCTGTCGAGCAGCGCCGTTGATTATGACCTTGAAGGTCACTTTTGCTGTCCTCTACCTAGTGAAACATAGCACAAATTTACTACAGTATGTTTACACAAGTCAGAAAGTGCACATGGCTTGTCTTGTAATTTTAACTGTGTTGTCGAAACTGAAGGACGTCTGAAGGTCACGGGAGTCGAGTGCACTGTGAATGTGGTAATATCTCCGAATTTGTGTTACTACAGAGCATTGATGGGAGGTAATTTATCACCGATGCAATGGTGGCAGTTCCAATATCACCTTGAGTGACCTTCACGGTCATTCACTTTTTGTAAGCCTTTTCAAATGGGATTTTTCGTACAGTTGTGCAGCAGTTGACAAAATTTCAACTGACACAGCGCATCATGCAGTCCCTCTGTAGTAGCTGAGCTATTTGTGCATTGTGGAGTTACCAAGCCATAAAAGTTACGGGGTATGGAGACGGTTCAGATAACACCATCAAGGAGAAACCTAGCATCTTCCTAATCTGATTTTGCTGGTTGCCGTCAACAACGGCATGCGGACATTAAAACTTTTCCCCAACAAAATCTTTTTTAGATAGTTCTTAACTGAGGGTGCCAGCTAATGCAGGTTGAGGTGTATAATGGCCAAGGGTGCGGAGTCGGAGTCCCCCTGAGTCTGGATTCTAGCGCCAGATCTGGAGTCGGAGTCGCAGTCCTGCCAAAAAGGAGGACTCCGCATAGGCCGTACCTGTTTTCACAATTATACAGAATATAATGAAATAATGGATAGTGAGTAATAGACCAAACCACGAATACACGGTCTCTTATTTGTGCCAATTTGTGGAATTTATTGGTCTCCATCGTTCAGTCAGTACACATCGCAATCACACAAGTGCAGGAGTCGCTGTCCGACTTTAACCCGGAGTCGGGAGTCTGGGGATTTTTAAGGGCTGGAGTCGGAATCCCCATTTTTTAAACCCAGGAGTCATATTTATAGTCCCGCAAAAAAATACGGACTCCACATCCCTGATAAGGGTCAAAAAACAGTTGCTGTTGTTCTCAAAAAATGAGAAACTACTTTACACTGTCGTCTGTAGTGTTTGCCTTTGAATGCGTTTGTGTGTTTGTGTTGCAGATGTACATACAAAACCTTCTATGATATTGGCAACAGCTACTATCTACATTCACCGTTATGCATTTCCTTGTAGCCGTCGCAGCTGTACATAACAATACTGAACGTTCGTGTTGTGCTCTGGGTGATATTGTTGATTCTCTGTGTCTCATGTTTATCATGAGCCTCATCATAGCTTACCTTTCGTTTATCTGCATGTACATGTACGTATATCATACGTTAATGACATATTCATTTTTCTTTTAACCACCTGGCCTTTAAACTCACTGGTTGGTTGTATGTTGGAATAACTCAAAAGATTTTTTTATGATATGTGTTTCGGAATTAATAAATAGAATTGTGAAGTCGCAGCCTGCTTGCATTTCACAAAAAAAAATTCAAGGATAACTGTTTTTTACGATGTGGCTGTTTCTTACAGTAAATGTATATAAATATAATTACTGGGTAATATAAAATAAATATAAATGTGTGCCACCGTCCTCTTTGAAGTTTCAACCCTGTAGCATGATAGATACAATATTTTTATTTTATCATATTGTCTCTTAAATACTTTTTTCTATTATGCACTGGTTTTTTTATTATTATTGCATCCCCTGGTTGTACCCATGCCATGAATTTCAGCATATGATCGATTTACCATTGTATATTAAAGAGCTACGTCTGTCGTCATTGCGTTTCTACTGGCTATTGTAGACTGTAGATATCCTAAGCGTCTGTGCTTGTAACTTTTTTCAATTTTTTGTTCGTATTCGAAGCATTGATAGCATCATGTGGTCTGAGCTGTGTTGTACTGAATGTGACTGGTATTGGACCATTGCAATAGCCTTTTAATGTTTTGCTGTTTGATATATATCTATAAATTTCTGTCCAGTATTAACTTTGATAAATTTCTTCGATAGTACAGTTTGCCAGGACAGGTATTTTTAAACAAACTTATATAATACTAGCATTTACCTGGCCAAAGGCCGGCAGGCCCCACACCTCTCGGTGCCTTCGGCGCCTCTGTTCTCGCGCCTTTGGCGTTCGCCCCTCGGCGCCTTCGACGCCTCGGTAGCGTTTGAGATGGTCCCGCATCGAATGCTAATGCTACGGGCCACGCCCCCAGGCCAGCACGTGATTGGCTCATACGAAGCGTGCAGGCGTGCGCGCAAGACCATTGTGCAGTCCAGCGTTCGTGGCCCGTGCGGACTTTCTCAAAGTGGGCCATTTTGCACCATTTTCCCAATTTTTACACATTAAGGGTCGAAGTTTTCGGAATATATTTTCTATTCACGTCTGCCTATGACCCCTATGAACGATAAAAAGTTTCACGGAAATTGGTCCGCACGTTTTTGAGGAATCCGGAATGCAGACACACAGACAGACAGACGCGGCAACTTTATATACACTGTATATAGATGGGTATGAAAAATATTTTTGTTTGTCAAATCCAACCAACTTTATATTTTATGTCAAGGGTTATGCTCCTTTTACATGCAGTACAATTTAATTCAGTTACGTGGTATTGTTGCTGTTTTAACTCAGTCCAGTAGCACTAGTTCTACATTCATACGTGGCATTAATTCATCGAAATGATTGGAAGAATTTATTTTCTTTTAGTCAGCGATTAGCTAATATACCTTTAGTAGTGATGAATTCGATTCATGTTAGACATTCTATGCAGTGCTCATTTCCATTTATAGAATGTGCTTTATGACGTGTGGACCCATTTCTATGTAGATTGACACATAGTCCATAGATAGCATTGAGCTGCTTCCTGTTACTGTCTAGTCAGAGCTTATGCTGTGGACCACAGTTCAAGTAGTTGGAAATTATTAATTATAAACTGTAGTATTTGAAATGAAAACATACAGTTATCAAATCATCAAGGAAACAGTTTTTGCCATTATAATTAACCAACCTTGGCAATTCAATAAAAACAGGTGTTGTTGTTATTTATGATTTAATGGCAACATTATTGACATTAACATTCTGTATGCTGAAATAGCCATACACCGTGGCAAAAATAGTTTGCACAATGATTTGATAACAGTATGTTGTTGATGTCAAATATTATAGTTTCCCTTATTTATTTTGCTTGCATTTTTATGCCTTCGCTATCCATCGGCGAAAGCATTTTGTTTTGGGGCAGTCCGTCCACTGCGTCATACTTTCGTTTGTCCGGACAGATCTTGTTACCACGATTTATCGTGAACGGCTTGAGCAATCTTGATGAAACTTACAGGGAATGCTCACTAGCCCATACTGATGACCTGGTTCGATTCTAGAGGTCAAAGGTCAAGGTCACAGCAAGTTGTGGCGAAGGCATCCACGTCAATGTCCAAAGTGTCAAAGTCCATCCTAGTTTGTCATAAATTGAAACAGGCATGCAGTGTCACAGGCAGCGAAGGGCAAACGTTTGTAGCAGTGCTGAAATGTTTCACTAAGATGGGTAACTGGTATGCAGAAATTAGCATTTTCAACCTTTTTGTTGCATCCTGTGTCTGTATTTATGCGTTACCAAAAAATGTATTTAAAACGAGAATGTTTATGTCATTATTTGGTGTTGATGACATTGTCGGTGGAGTCAGCTGCTTGTAATGTGTCAGTTTGTTGTAGATTTGTGTGCATATCAAACGTCTTTCACGACTGTTACGTGCCGGCATTTGTCATTGCTTAATGTATGTAATATACGCTGTAAATGTGAACTTGCAGTTAACTGGAGCAACTGATTTTAACTTGTTGTTATTACATACATAGCTGTTTGTAAACTTTGCACACTTTCTGTGATTTGTGTATGTGCTAGCAGAGAATCCACTTGAAATCTTCGTGAAAATGGCCTGTTGGATGCAATGTGACTATGGATGCTTCCTCGTTGTAAGCTTGCGAAAAGTTGTGACGCTGTATGTTTGGTTAAGGTCCATAATAATACCCAGTTTAGACTGATCACGGATTCCATTGCAATGAATTTATTAACTGCAGTTTTTCGTAACGTTTATTTACTAATGTCGGATACTTTGTCGATGCATGGATGTAATTTTTGACACCATTTCTATGTCGTATTCATGTTAGTTGTTCTATTACCTTGAGTCCATTTGGGCTATTGAGTAAAAGTTATTACTGTCTTCTTATTGTTTTCGTTGACTTCATTTGGGTAACGACTCACTGTACAGGGTAGCCAAAAACACATTTTTAAATATGCCATATCAGCGCAACCGTTGGGAGGAGCTTGTATTGGATGCATTTAGTGATTCTGAGCCAGTGGCAAGAGCATGTGATGGGAGTGATGTGACAGGACTTAGGAGCTTTAACGACAGTACGAGCAAGAGAGTTCTGAATCTAAGCTCTACCAAGTTTATCTAGCTATACCTTCTTACTTCACTTTCTATTTCATATCAACGAAGGACCAAAATCAATCATATATAACCGCATTGGACATACTCGTTTAACACATTCTTATCTTATTGAACACACACATCCTCCAAAATGTACAAAACTGTAATCATCTTCTCTCTGTCAAACACATATTAACAGAATGTACTTCATATGATGAAACACGACACCAATACTATTCCTTTACTGACATTAGAAACATCTTCAATCTTACACCCAGTCAAAATATACTAAATTTTATTTGTAAAAATCAACTTATATGGTCAACTAGAATTTTTTAAACAGAAACCTTACACAAGTTATACTTTTTTAAATAATATAATCTACCTAATTTCAATTCACTTGTTTAAATCTGCTATTATTGCTATATATATTTTTCTTTTTCCATTATCTTTCCTCAAGAATTAATACTCATCAAATTTTAATATTTCTAATATAATTTTACCTTAAAGGCGCGATATGACCTACATTGTGTTGAAAGCGCCGTTAAACTCCAACCAACCTGGTAGTGAATTTCCGGCGATCTGTAATCATTGAAGAGTTATGGCGTCCTGAAGTCGCAAGACCTCGAAATTTTGTGAGCAATTTTTTGCGTTTTTGGGGAAAACGACCCCTTACAGTAAAATTTTCAAAAATATTTTTCAAGTTTTCACCGCCTCATTGATCGACGTTGTTGTGTTCAAATTTCGTGAAATTTGTCCGACAGAAAATCGGTGAAATATGCGTTATTTAGTTATTTACTTGACAAAAAAATTTCGACTGCCTCTCAAATGTGTCGCTACTCCGCGAATCGCGCCCAAAATCTGGCAGGGCCAGCCCCCAATAGTGTCAATCAATCAATCGTCGTTTAATAAGGCATGACATAACGCAAGCCATTGCAATATAGAATAGACAAGAGAAAAGAAAAGAAAATGAGAGTCAGTAAGTGTCTTTGTACAGCATGCGTATCAAAAAAAAACTACAATCAGACAATTGAGTCATATGCTCCGGCAGCTGCAAGAGATGCGGTCGTTGTCAGAGGTTGTATCGCTGCGACGAGGCCGATGTCGGTGGAAGCAGAGCATGCAGTACGTGGTTGGACCAGAGAGTCGCCTTGCTGAACAACTCATCGTCCGCGTTATCGCACAAGTGCTCACAGTGCTCCAGATTTCATCGAAATTGGTTCACTTTCGGCGGAGTTATAGCCGAACTCATGAACACCGTTTTTTGCCCCGTAGAGTATTTCCATTATAGGCTCGAAGTAATAACGTCATAATTGCAAGAAATGGTTAACCTACGCGAAATTGTTTTTAAGATTCGTTCATAACGAATGCGTTGCGTTGCGGTGTCTTGCGGTACCGGTAGCCTATTGTTGTGGGGAAAACGACGCAACATTCCGCTCGCCACCGTAACGCAAAATAGCTCGTGTGTGAACGAATCTGCACGTCACGGGGTCCGCGTTCGGCGGCCCTGCTTGAAATAATGAGACCAGGAGTTACTCGAAGTCATCGAAAATGCTGCCACGGCTAATGATGTTAGTTTTTAGCGAACGTGAACGTACGTTCGCCATATGCTATTGCCCGTCCGTCTGTCGTCTGTCTGCCTGTCGTCTGTAACGTTCGCACACCATACTCAGCCGGTTGAAATATTCGTCAATGTTTCTACGCCATTTGTACCTTGGTCATCGATTGACATCCACAGAAAAATGTATGAATGTCGTCCAAGAGGAATCCCTACGTCGGGGGGAGGTAAACGCAAGAGGGGTAGTCAAATATAGCGATTTTAAACCTATCGAAGGCTATATCTCGTGAACGGTGCAAGATAGGAGGTGTGTTAATCACTAATAGGAAGTTGTATATGAGCTTTCGATTGGTATCAAAATCGCTTAATTACCTTAAATGACATTGAACGGCGTAATGGCCCTTATTTTCTATAACTACAAGTTCGAAATTATGTAGCAGATTCATAAATTCCAGACTTAATGCGCAGTACTTGCCTAGCTATCGTTTAAAGTTCTAGTTCCTAATCTTCTTTAATCAATTGACATGTTGCCTTTCATATTTGTCAGTCGGGCAGCGACACTGCAGACAGTGATTCGTGAAATACGGCAAGTTGACGACTGTGGAGAAGGCCACGTAGGCTCGACAGACACGAGAGACGCCGTGCTCGCTGGAGCGTGAACAAATTTCGTCATGATCCGTCCACACGCGTGCACACTGATTTTGTACGCCTGTGTTTTAGCTGGCTCACGTTAGCAACGGTCTTTGCGTTATTAAAATACATATACTGAGTTGAATTTGACGGTGAATTTAGCAGCGTATTCTGAACTCTGAAGTCAGGAATACAGGAATATGACATTATATTAGTAATACTTTTGCTGCACAATGAATAACAGTTCAAATAAATGGAACAGTAATGTATATGTGTGGTAGTCCTCGGATACGATTGGATTGCTGTTGATGGCCACAGCGGACAAGACAGCGCAGGCCTATGATAGTTATTTAGGTTGTTTTCTACTTTATTGTATTCGCACTGTCCTGACTTGAGGTCCCTCCGATAATCTATAGGCCTACACGATAGACCACTGTGTCATGTTTCGTATATGTTTAAGTGATTCTGTTGACAAAGAGCGAAACTGCGAAACAAGAGGCTCAACTGTTGCAAAGGGCCGTTCGTCGCTCTATCTATGAAACGCAAAATATCGACTTTTCAGCCCATTTTGTTTTGATTAGTAAATATGGAATTTTTCAAAGATATCTGTTCCGTGTTTGGCGTGAGAATTTTAGCTACATCGCAGTGTTAATTGCCTGATGATTGACTCTGTCGATTTGACACAATATGCCAACGGGCAGACAGACGTACAGACACTACGACATTGTGGCACTGTGCGTGTGCGTCGAGTGGCAAAAAAATTGAGACAGCGAACTCTTCCAAGCAGTTAAATCAGTATGTTCTTCATTTGCCACTAAACGTGAGTTCATATAATTCACAGTTTACAACGATCGACAACGTTTTCAAACAAACTACGAACATCTAGGCCTACCTCTCAAACAGTAACGCGTAGACTACAACTCAATGTCAACCATTTAGGCTACTATAAGTCTGAGACTGCATAACAAATTAAGAAACGTAATTAGTAGCCAAAGTAGCGCTTCCTCTCATCATTGAGATTGATGAAGTCGCTGGCAACCTT
>Ga0209780_1000170_pt1 | contig 31486 bp, 10 predicted proteins | sample WorMetexBAHAMAS2_FD_187384 | JGI IMG/M metagenome (GOLD analysis project Ga0209780, IMG submission 187384) | Marine gutless worms symbiont microbial communities from Max Planck institute for Marine Microbiology, Germany - Inanidrilus exumae... | ecosystem: Host-associated > Annelida > Digestive...
ATTAGTGAATATGTATCCAAGTTTTGTTGAAATCCGTTCAGTGACCTCGGAGATTAAGCGTCGATAAAAGAAAGAAAAAAACACAGCGGTAAAATATTAGCCCTTCGGCATCGCAATGCCGTCCGGGCTAATAACAATAATAATATAGCGTTTTAAATTCTGAGAATACAGAGACGCTGGTGACATCAGGTTGAACTGCCAGACTATAATACCTTGTAGCACATTTCGACGAATAACAAAGGAATCAAGACGACTTTCACAAGTTTTTCTCACGCATGCTTCACACACGACAGATACAGAACCGCTAGAAAATCACATGGCCGCGTGAAGCGCTCTCATCAGCCCACCGGCTGTGAAAATTCACTGCTTGTGTTCCATAGGCCTAAATTGTAAAGCTTTTATCTCATCGTCATAATATTCATAACTGATTTAAAAGTGGACAGAACGCAAACAAATCCAAGCTAAATAGAACAAGTCTCTGCTGCCGCTGACAGATCCGCGAGACGCATCAGTGCCTCACGCCCACCGTGCCGTATAGGACTACAGATCTAATGTAGACGGTCAGTGTGATAAAGTGGTGACCGATGACGATCACTACTTTACCACACTGATCGACCATTTAAGTTGACAGCACCTAAGACGATCAGCCGTTCCAGAGACATTATTGGTGCCCACCAAAATTTAAATGTTTCACGTGACCTAACCACGCCCGTTTCAGGGATGATTTGCCATCCTTGGGCTAGCACGTCGTTTGGGTAGTCAGGGTACTCAAGGTCACCGGAAATAGCACCATTCGATAGAGCACATACGAGTTTCTATTAACGTTCCATAGTAACTATGTCTCTATCTTGCACCGTTTCTGAGATATAGCGAGATATTGGTCGAGAATCGCCGATTGCAACCTACCCTCTATTTGGCCCCCATTGGGCGTGACCCCGTAGGAATTTCGCCTAGATCTTTGGCATCAGAAAACTAGAGTCCCTGGGCTATCATACGGCGTTGTTTGTGTGATCCTAGGTTTAGCCGTCATTGTGGAACTCCGACTTGTGACAGACAGACGGACGAAAACACGATGACATGCAGCATATACCGCGCTAGAATAGCGTCGCGCGAAAAAAAGTCTTAGCTGCCGCAGACACACCCGCGCGACACGCTGTTTCACGCTTATCGTGTTGTACACAAAGATGGACGCGCCCAGTGTGATTAACGGGCGACAGTCGTCGGTCGAACTTTAGTTGACAACACTTGTGACGGTCGGTTTTTATTTTTATTTTCTCATTATTTTTCGTTTCTGGGCCGTGCGCTAGATTAAGCTGGCCATCTCGTCAGCTTTTGAGCGCACGTAAATCTACTGTATCGTATCGTATTGTATCGTATCGTCGTGCAGTTGCGAAATTTTTCAAAGTCCAGAGTTGGTGAAAAAGTTCCAGAAGGAAGTACCCTTATTTTTGAAGATGCCCAAAATCCCGTGCAATAAGCGAAGAGTAGTGTCTGTGCTGAAGTTCAGATCTCTTCAACTGTTTCGACAGAACACCGGCTTGTGACGGACAGACAGACGGACAGACACAGGTCATAGCTAATACCGCGCTAGCACAGCCTCGCGCGAGTAAAAATGTAAACGAACACAAATAGGCACAAATAGAATTAGAAGCAGACTTGAGTAAAGGTCATTAGATATCGTCTCAACTCTGTTGTGGTCGCATTCTAGACGAAAGATTTAGCAAGTATGTAATATTGTAAGCATATCTCACACGACTTCCAGCTATAACTGAAATAACTAACTACGAATAAATTCTACGATAGCAACTTGTAAGCTGAAAGCGACATACGACTACGGTCCGTAGGCCTACGTTTGTGAACCGCATTAGTCGACGTGCTATTAGTTCTTGTTAGTCTTTCAACAGCGAAGGAAATTAATGTAGGCTAATTGATTTGTTTACGTATAAGTTAGTCCTAATGGACGCCATGCAGCACAGACCACTATGAAGCTGTACCGCTTTCTCCACATTCAAATTGTAGTTGTCGTCAGTACATAAGCAGTATGATAATGCAGAGTTTAAAACAATACGTTCGCTACGTGCCCTAATCTCTTTCCATGTACACTGTGAAGTTAGATTACTTATGCTAAACTATACTGGAAATTATCCGTTTACTTCACCGAACAAGTCAGCAATCGGTCCGGTCTCCGGTCTCTGTCAGTCAGTTCTGCGTGTCCGGGCAATAACGTTTGAACTGGACGACCGTTGACCTACATCGTATGATATTTGGCATGCTGGTTCACCTTGGTACTGTCTGAGTTAAGTTCGTAGGGTAAGGTCAGAGGTCAAAGTTCAAGGTCACCTAAAGAAAACAAGACCTCAGCAACTGCTCAAATGGTCGACCGCGGCTGAAATGCAGACCTGCATTGGAAACTGTAAATAAGTGACAGCCATAGCGGAACATTTTCCAGCCGAATCGTCATACGGTAGGCTACTTGTCGCTTATGTCGTCAGTACCACCTAGAATGGGGGCTTTTAGCCCTTTAAACTTTCTAAAGGTCAAATTCGGATTCTTATATAGCTCTGCTTACGCGATGACTGGACCAGCGCCCTTTACAGTCTTGGAAGTGGCAGTTGATTGACAAGAGCCAGTGGTGCTGCAGCGCAAACTGCGGCCATCCGATTGCACGCGTTAACGTACAATTGGACCCGCGTTATGCAGCTAGCAAACACACCACCGCTCCAATCAACCACACCAGGCCTTCACCCCGTAAGCATTCACCAGACTTCGCCACCTGTGTGAGGAAGCAGACATTCAATTACAACTTACTACTCAATTTATCGACCTCGAAAGGATGGAAGGCTGAGTTGGCCTAGTTGGCTGACCTGTAGCGGGCGGTTTACCCACATAAATGGTCACCCAACAGCTGCAGGTCGATAGCAGGACAGGGAAAGTTCGCCGGCCAAAGACCGACGTTCTACCACTGTGCCACGCCATATTTCAGTAGTAACCTGACAGCCAGTGTCAAATTGTCAATGCTACTCTGAATCAATAACAGCACAACGCGCACGTGCGTTCGAAAAACCGACATGGATTTAATTCCTGCATGGACAAAATTGATAGTAATTGACAAACTATAATGCCCTCACTCGAGATCGCACCGACCACATTCACAAAGACTCGACTTATTTAGTTACTTACGATTTTTAAATTAATGTCTGCTTTCTAGTCGATCGTGCCTATATGTCTCGTCTGATAACGTGCATTGACTAAAATCTTTTTATCCTGTGAATTTTTCCTTATAATGACCGTGAACGTTTACCTATGATATTTACTTTTAAACTTGACATATAGACAGAGTCATGATGAATCTCCTTGAAAAATTCACAGGTCAAAGGTCACACCGTTCAAAAATTATCGCCCAAAAAAACGACACACGACCGACCAATTGCCCCATACCAGTGGGGTTGTGCTACAGGTACCTGGGGCCTTCCCCTTGGGGGGCTATCCCCTTCCCCCTAATTTTTTTGGTGAGTTGCATAACATTTTAGGTCATGTATTGTGTTTTACATCAGCATGAACTTCATTCTTCTGAGTCCAAAGTCCTAACTGTATTTTGCTTCACTCAAACTGCGATCTGACAAATAAAAGGTGTGAGACTCCGTGAAGGCAGTAAACTAGTTTCACATGTAACCACGCCGGAATGGAATGAACGCTGAGGATTTAGTGACCGGACCGGACCGGGTGCCACTGCGATAATGCCGTATACCGTTGTGATTGCATGAAACAGTTAAGTAAGTAAGCCAATGCCGCTGTCGTGTCGGCGTGTGTCGACCGGTGTCTGCATGACGCACGTGTTCGTCACGCTGGAATCGATCGACTCAGGTGCGCGGCGACAGAGGCCTTGTCGGCCGCAGGGAGACACGTGCTATTCATTAGTGACGTACAGTCGCAGAAGCAGCAGCAGCAGCAGCAGCTGTAACCGATGTCGCTCGCTTACACTCAGCCGCTGACGAATTCATCCTCTGATAGATCTGCAGACCCGCAGTTCGTCATAGACTGATGATTCGCTTAGCGAATGAATCGCTGTAGAGAATGACAATTATTCAGAATAAACTAGCTATCGCAGAGGGACCACCCGACACGCTATTCTAGTTTCAACCTTGTCAACACTGCTGAACAGCTGTACGAAAAATCTCAGTTTGAAAGGGTTGTACTAGGAAAATGACCTTCTAAATCATTCAAATCATCGAAACTGCCGCTATTCGATAGACAGTATACTAATTAGTATAGTAGTCGGTGGTAACAACGTATCTTTTGTGCACTATTTCCGATATATTACAACATTTACAGTGTACGCGACCTTCAAAAGTCTTTCAATTTCGAGACGACAGTTAAAATTGCCAGCCACGCGCGCTTTCAGATTCATGTGTAAACATGTCGCAGGAAATGCATGCTATATCTCCAGATATATGGGAATTAGAAAGGTTTCAAGCAACAAAAGTGACTTTTAAGTTTACTCGAGGTCACTCGATAGGCTACATAGTCTTCCATTGTAACTATGTCTCTATCTTATAACGTTTCCCGGCGGTATATTTAAATTATTTCCTAAAATTTAAAGAGTTCACGTGACCCTGAACACGCCCTTCGAGGGTAATCTATCATGCATGCAGCAATACTTATCAGTATCAGCGCGTTGTACTTACGTTGACAGGTCGCGGGTTCAATTCCCGGCCGGTGGCTTTCACGTAACATAAATCAACTCAGCCTTGCATTCCTCCGGGGTCGTTAAATCGAGTACCTGCTTCGGCTGGGGGTAAAGGCGGGATTCTCACCTCTGTCGGGTGGCAGGTAACACTGTGTGACCCCATATTATTTTATTTATTTATTATAGAAATCGTGCAATGCTTTACAAGACATGTTTATTAGCCTTATATATGGCATATATATGAGTTTCCCGTAGCGGTGAAGAGATAAGTTTATGCTAAACTGCTATACACTGTTTACATTTTACTTTACTTTACAAGAAAACCAACTCAATATGTAGATAACTGGGTGGTTTTGGGTCACTCAAGGTCACTGAAAATAGCACCATTAGCCTTCCATATTAACTATGTTCCTATGTTGCACCGTTACTGAGATATAGCAAGATATTGGTCGAAAATTGTCGATTTTAACCTATCCCACCTGTATCTGGCGCTTCATTGGGTGATACCATTGGGATTTAGTCAAGATCTTTTGTTTTTTATCCTAGGAAACCTGGGGCATCGTATGGCGTTGAGTGATCCTATAGGTTTATTTGCGTGCTGCTGCGTTTATCCGTTTTGATAGAACTCGGGCTTGTGACGGACGGACTGCCAGACGGACAAACGAATGGACTGATTATACGTTTTTAGTCTTGCTGAATTTCGTATATCGATCCAACATCATCTCTGTATTCTGTAATTATCTTCCTTCTTAACACCGAATATTTTGACGCCGTACAATGTAAATGCATATTGTTCCGAAAATTAACTGTAATTAAATAAGGTTAAATATTGTCAAATTCAAATCGTTTAAAAGTGTTAGTTTCTCACGACGGATTACTCCAGTTATATATTAACCCTCGTCTTTTTGGTAGCTTTAAGGCATTGTGCATAAAAACGACAATTTAACTGCATATGAGAGGAGAAAGTGCAGTTTCATTCCGTATATACACAAGACACATGTTGACTGGGTTGCAACACTTACAGTTACTTATTTAAACTATGAAGCACTCGGTAAAGCGTAGCCTATACACAATGTCGCCACAATGTCGCTACCGCGAGCAGCAGGTGCTCTAACTACAACCCTATTTAACCGTCTGAAATCCAGCCAACTGTTCTGTAGTTCATAATATAGCCTACCTATGTTCCAAATATTATGATAATCCATACATAACTTTTGGAGTTATCATGCTAACAAACAGACACACAGACGAACACGAGTCAAACATTACACCGGCCGACCTCTGGCACACAGTTGAAATTACAAGTGTGTGTGCGAGCACGTTTGCGTGGCATGCATAGTAAATCCAGTGTTTTAAGCGAGTACGGTGTGAACCCGGCAACAGAGGCTACTAATTTGCATGTCAAATCGTCCATGTAAAACCGGCGAGATGCATGGTTTGACAGGTGAACGCAATGATGCAGTCGACGACGTCTAACAGCGGCCAGTCGGAATACGTCGGCGTCACTTCCAGGTCTTTCCAGACGCGTTCCTCCACCTTGTACCAGAATGCCGAAAACGATATGCAGGTACGTGCCACCTGATTCTTCCCTGCCAATAACAGGTAAAAACAGAAAGCTCTGGGGGAACGAAACCAGTTATAAGCATAAAGGTCGCTCATGTCACATGTAGCTTAGGGACCAGTTTTGAGGTCATAAGGTCATCAAGATTTTGTCTATTTTTCCTGATCATTGGGGCTTGTAAGACATTAGATAAGCGCTTTCTCTCTCTCCACTCTTATCTCCCCTTCCATTTTCTTCTATTTCAATCTTCCTCTACTTTGCTTTTCTCAGCCCTTTTCTCGTCTCATCATTTGCTCCTGTTCTTCTTCGCTTTTCTCATGCCCTGTGCGGGCCTTGTGGCCGTAAGACTAGGTCCGCTTCGTTTCCGAGCCGGACGTGGTGCGTGGTGACCAAACCTGGCTTTAGTTTGTTTAATGCTTATTTTGTGTTACAGTATCTTTACGTTTATTGGCGCATGTCTGCTTTTATTGTAGGAGCGTATTAGGATTTACTTTCGTGAATACCAAGCTAAGTGATTGGCTGAGAAGAACGTGTGACGTAAAACATTAACTCGATCAATCAAACTCCCCTTCCTTCTCTATCCCCAGCAACGGCCCGGATCTCCACCCTGCCCTAACTGCCCGGCCAGGCGCGCTTTAATCCCGACTTTGTTGTGATTTGTTGCAGAATCTGTCTCAGCTGGCGCATTCGGCGACACAGCCGCCCATCCCCGCAGTACCAGCAAGGTACGGTACGATACGATATATTTACGTACGCTGAAAAGCTGACGAGATGGCAGCTTATTCTAGCGCAAGGCACAGAAACGAAAAATACGGTAGGTATTAAACACCTACAAACATTCATTGTTTTATTGCATGTTCGACTTTTGCCAGCCACTTCAGTGGGCCAGTTAAACCGATCGGTCTTGTGTGCGTCTGTCTGTGCGTCCGGAAAATAACTTTTTAACTAAATGACCTTCGACCTAGATATTTGGTACTCTGGTTCTGTCTAGGTCATATTCAAAGGTCAAGGTTCACGGTCACTAAATGCTGCTTCATGGTTATGCACGCTGTGAGGTGACGTATTGTATAAATACATGTTACAACGTGACCTATTTTTGGTTGAATATTTGTCGAGTTCTTTGTGTTAAAGTGGTCGGTGCGACCTTGAGTGAGGGCGTTCTAGTGTTACCTTTGGTAACATACTGCAATGATATATTATAACTTAGACGCTTCTTTGCATTAACGTTCTTCACTTAAGACATGATTCATGTGTCAATACTGTATTAGTGACAATAAGTCGTTTTAATGGCATATGTGAAACTCACCGGCGTTTACGAAACTTAAAATTGCGTACGAAGTAAGTAATTAAACGAGAGATGCCAACAGGGAACAGCAAATGTTGGCTCGATGAACGATGACGTCATAATGACACACGTGCACACAGATCTGTGCGTACCTGTATCAGTTATACCTGCGCCTTTTACCGTGCGTGCACGACAGTAGTCGTCGCTCGACTAATTAACTGGATTCATCAGTCGCTGCGCACAAACAAGGACGACTTCTTCTAACAGATGTAATTACCAGTTAGCAGAAGAAGTCGATATCATGGCACCTGCTGCTGCTGCTGACGATAATATGAATAATGATAATTATTACGTTATTCCAGTCTAACAAGGACATACGGTCGCCAAATTAACAGGTTAAATCGACGACAAGGTGCACAGCTGTCGCCGGTAAAACGTGCGATGTTCTCTGGCATTTGAAAACTTTGTGCATTTAATGTTATGCTCCAGTTTAGCAACATTTTAGTAGAATGAAGAATTACACAGCTTCTGTTACTTGTTAACAGCTTTAAACTCGGGTCTTTTTCTACGCTATTTGTTTTCGGCTATCACTACTCCACGGTCGTCCAAGTGGCCAAGTTCTGGTTTGCTTCGGTGACCTTTAGCTTTGACCTTTGACCTATGACCTTTGATTTCGAACTTGGCCTAGATAAGGTCAAGATGAACCAGCGCGCCAAATATATAGGTCAAACGTTATTCAGTTCAAAAGTTGTTTTGCGAAAACAGGCAGACCCCCATGTCAGACCGATTTCTCTACCACTGAAGTGTTCGGCAATAACGGTTGATAACGATAGTCTGTAAAAATTGTCGTCTGATCTGCGACAGTGAGTCAGCTACTGTAAGCGAAGTCCACTGCAAGAATCAGCCAGATCAGTTGAACCGTAAATATGACCTCCCGGTAGATCACGAGTGACAAACGCAACAAATTGCCGACTGCACATTCGATGCATATCGAACATGCAGTCGGCATAAGCATTATGACCAAAGATTAATGGAACTAATTCAGAAAACAAATGCGTTTTTTCTTATATAAAAACTAAATGACGATAAGGATAAAACTAGTAACTGCGCTGCGCATTTTAGCGTAACATATTTTGTACTATAGGTTAGTTGACCACAATAAGCCTGAAGAATTTACGCTAGAAACTGATTAGAAAAATGCTAGTGATGTATGACGAAATAAGCAATTAGTAATTTTAAAATTATCCATAGCTAAAAAGTTCCGATTTGAACGGTAGCAGTTTATTTTATTGATTTATCCAGCTTCATTTAATAGTTTCTCTAAACAGTGTTTTATCGAAAGAGTATATCGAATAACTTAAGGTAAGCCTAAGTTGTAAGTGGAAAGCATTAGTGGCCGATCTTAAAGAAGGAAGGCCGCTATAGGTAATTGTTTTTGCAGTGAAATTGCATGTTTTTGTGTGTGATATTAGTACGGCCTATCGAGGAGACTATGGCTTCGAAGTGTCGTTCCAACATCAAAGCAAAGATACCAAGTCAGCTACGTGGACGGTATGGACAAACCTATTAATCACAATTATTTTAAAATGAGAACGCTGATCTTATGTTAATAACAATAACAAAAAATTAGCCCCGTATGGGACTGACGGTCGACTCTTCAAAACGGACGTTTATGCCAACTTCAAAGTCATGTGACACAAAAACTAGAGCGAATATCAAAAATCCGGCCCGATCAAATGTAGATATTGTACCCTAAGTTTAAGAATCCGTGGTCAGTTGAATCTTGAGATAATTTGTCTGAAAGTTTTATTTTTTAAAAAGGAATGACGGAGTGTACATCTTACACTTTCGTAAACTCCGAAGTTACTGTACCAAAGTTCACCAAATGTACACATAATGTAGCCAGATCATCGCAGATAAAGTTTTAAAAAGAATTACGATATTGCAATCCGTTTTGGAATGCCATAGCGACGAATGAAAGTGAGTATAGGCTGATTTCGCCGATTTTGCCCGTACAAATTGGTTGCCATGGCAACGTCCCTTGAGTGATCGAAAAAAGGCCAGTTTCTTAATCTGTGATCAAATACCTACCATATTTTAAAAATTTGGTGAAAATCGGTCGGATGGACCCTGAGATAATTTGTCTGAACGGAGAACATATAATACAAAATTATACAATATAAAAACTAAGATAAAAATAGTATATAAACTCCACGATGTTCACAGGGCATAAAAACACCGCTAACATGACACCGCAACAAAAGCACGCACAAAGAAATTTTAAAAAACATAAAACGAATTAAAGTTAAAATCTGTACTGCAATTAATTTGTTAGGTCTACACGTGCCAGTGCATTTCTAAATTGTTTCAAGGAAGTAGCACTGGTAACAGTTGATGGCAAATTATTCCAACATGAAACACAACGGTGAAAAAATTATTCTGATGGCTACAGTACGACAGAAGGGGGCTGAAATGGGAAAATCATCTATAGATTCGGTTAGACGAGTATGGCGGGAGTGAAGAGACATGTTAAAGTAACGCTCGATGGGCCACGGAGTGAGGTTGTGCATGATCTTGTAGTACAGTATGAGGTCTTCCTTAAGACGCCGACATTCAGGAGTGTCAGGCTCGAGACAAGCCAACCTCTCGCCATACGATAAATTGCGTAATACAGTTATTCGCTTGGTAAAATGACGTAAACTCCGGAGTTACTGTACCAAGGTTTACAAAATTTACACATAATGTAGCCAGATCATCACAGATGAACTTTTTAAAATATCAGAGTGGCGACATTGCAATGCGTTTTGGAATACCAGGGCTAATAAAGGTGAATAGTCCGATTTTGCCAATTTTGACCCTAAAGTTTGTTGCCATGATAACGTCCCTTGAAACATCGGGAAAAAGGGTCAAATCGGCAACCTATGATCAAATACCTACGACAACAACAGCTTCAATTAAATCATCTAGCCTGCTCTTCGAGCTTGTACCGTCTGCTGCATACTTAAAAAAACATCTTATGTTTTTATTTTTCCGTAAAACATGTTTTAATGTTTCTGATTTCAAAATCTATGTTTTTACAACTATGGTCTGCCGTGCAGTATTCGGAAGCGCTTCGGAAGTTGTACGTGCGGATGGCTCACACGTGTCCGGTGCGGTTCAAGACAGCGTCGAGCCCGCCGCCGGGCAGCATCGTGCGCGCGATGCCCGTCTACATCAAGCCGGAGCACGTCCAGGAGGTGGTCCGCCGGTGTCCAAACCACGCGTCCAAGCCGCCGTACACCGGGGACGGTCACCAGGCAGCCGCCGCCGCGCCGCCGCAGCACCTGCTCGTCTGCGAGCACAAACGGGCGAGGTACGACGACGACCCGTACACAGGACGTCTCAGCGTCGTCATCCCGCACGAGCCGCCACAGGGTACGATACGATACGATATATCACTAAACTAGAAATTCGTGGAAAAGCCCAGCTTGTGGCCCGCACATACGCCCGCAAAGCTCAGGAGTTACTGGACCAAAGTTCACCAAATTTTTAGCAGACGTTAAGGGATCGATCGGCGGTGTTAACGCGCGCATAAATGTTGCGATCCTCCCATCCGTTGTGGAATGTCAGCGAACAGAATGATGGCGGGTATGCCAATTTTCGCCGATTCACGCCAAAAATCGATTACCATAGCAACGTCCCTTGCGCGATCGCGAAAAGAAGGTCGGATTGATCATGCCCACCTATTTTTGTACCTGTTCTGAAACGTTGGTGAAGATCGGTCGAGTACATTCTGAGATAATTGGTCTCCAAGCAAACCGTTAAATTTAAAAAGAAATAAGATGACGATGAAAGAAATTAACGTCGTCAAAACATAAGCTCTTCGGTATGTTATGGCGGGCGTGCTATTAACTAGACCGCCCGCTACAAGGTATCGCGCCAATTTGCTCTCCTTCTCTTCCACCATCTATAACTTTCGATTTAGACACACAATCGCACACAGTTGGCACATTAAGCTACGACCTCTGCCTTCAGCGCAAATAACCTGCGCTGTAGCCGCTGCTGCAAGTGTAAGCCTACCGCCCACTGCAATAAAGCAAGTGACCCTGTAAACCAGTGGATAAGCTCTGCATCCGTAATCAATGCGAGAAACCCCTAAGTCAGTGAAGTAGTCCGAGTGTTTAAATTCGGTATCTTACGCTTAAGCGGAAGACTCAATCATGCACGCATTGTGTTTGCTGACAGCCGGTACGGAGTGGGTCACAAACCTGTTCCAGTTCATGTGCTTCAGTTCGTGCGTCGGCGGCCTCACGCGTCGTCCAATCCAGGTGATCTTCACCCTGGAACACTCCGGCATCGTCCTTGGTCGACAGGCGGTCGAGATCCGCATCTGCGCGTGTCCGGGACGCGATCGGAAGAACGAGGAGCGTACACAGGTGCAGGCGCGGCTGAAGCGGAGCGGCGCCGGCTCTAGAGGCCGTGGTAGGAAGATGTCACGCAAAAGAAGGGCGCCGACGACCGTCAATAACGACGACGAAGACGACGACGACGACTACGATGATTTCGAGGACAGAAATAACGATCCGGATTACGTTGGCGCAGGCAGCAGCAGCAACAAACGCCAACGTGTTGCCGAAAATGTCGGCGATGTCTACTCGCTAACAGTACGCTAACATACGTTGACATACGTATATCACTCAGTTTGTTTATTTCCATATACATTGTTGCACGGTGGTGCTGCCGTAGGGCGTTGGACTTGCAATTCCAATTCCGCTTTTTATGTAACATAGGTCAACTCAGCCTTGCGCCACTCTGGGGTCGCTAAATCGAGTACCTGCTTCGGCTGGAGTTAAAGGCGGGATTCTCACCTCTGCCGCATGGAAGGTAACACTGCGTGATGCCATATGGCATATGAAGTTTCCGGTAACGGTGAGGCCAAGTTGTTGCTAACTGCTATACACTGTTTACTTATTTACTTACTTACATTGGTGGTATTCTAAATTGCGATCGGAGCAATTCCGGTAATTTATTTTTTTTTTATCGGCTGGTGCAAAACAGATCGAGCCGATCGAACTCGAGAAGCATCCATGAAGATTGAAGCAACACCGATTAGATTCGAGGAGATGAACTAAACGGAGATAAAACGAGCAAAAACGGAACTCGAGGTCGCACCGACCACTTTAGCGTAACATTCAGTCAAAACACATTTCTTTTGTAGTTTAATCTCGTTCACCAGAGGTCGCCAGCAGTGTACACATTCACCGTGTAGGACTGCACTAGCCATGACTCACACTGTGACCTGTGGCATTAACAGTCGAACGTGGCATAGATATGGTCACGTTTAACCACCGCGGTTAAAGGTAACCACCGGGTTAAAGGTAATTTCATTGGAACGCACAGACAGACGTACAGACAGGCCCAAGCACCAGACCAGACACGTTTACAACCGGGCAAATACACGGACCGATGTATTTGTGCATTCTCGGCTTTCTATACTCTTCCTCGGATTTGCGTGTCCGGCATTTTTGTCGCCCACCACGCAGAGTGAGTGCCGTACGGTCCGTACCTCGACCACTTATAACAAGATTGGTGGACAGGGTGGCGTTGTGATGTGTACGCAGATCCACGGTAAACAGAACTACGAAATACTGCGGCTGCTACGTGACTCTTTGGAGCTGGCGGCACTTGTACCAGCATCCGAACGTGCCCGTCTTCAGCGTCAACAGAGCCACGTGCAGACCGCGTAAGTCGTTCAGTTGCTTCTCCTTCTGTCTCTTCTGTCCCATAATGCCCTTCTGTGTCATGCCTTGCTTTTTTTCTGTTATTTTCTCTTTTCTGTTTATCCGTTTTTTCCTGTTATCGTGCTCTTTTCTGTGGTACCTTGTGAAAGAGTGAAACGGTTTAGCAGTTAACGCAGTGTCGGAGTCGTCTGTTTAGCAGCTACTGGCAGCAAGCGCGTCAATAATGGTTACCGCATCTTACCTTCCCGCCCGCACACAGTAGCTTATCTATGGTTTCTGGTGCCCTGGGTAGGATTTCCAGACTGTGCCCCTCTTGAGAGACGGACCGTTGGACAACAGTTTTCAGTTAACTTTACTCTCCCGTAATCGGTGTCCCCTCCCTTGGTGCCCTGGGCAGCTGCCTCACTCGCCTACCCTTCGATCCACCACTGCCCACACAGCAGTGCCACTGCTCCTTAGCTGAGTCGCCCTGAGCGGCTCTGGTTACATACCAGTATCAAGACGGAGTACCCGTCGAACGGTCACCCATCTCAGTACTAACCGCGCTCGACGTAGGGTAACCTCATTGACGTGACCAATTTCGATACCACTAAGCCAACGCACCGTGATTCAGCAACGTCGTCGACGGAGACATGCGTGCTTTTGTTAGCAGATACTAGCGTGGACACAGGAAAGACGGAAAAATTCAGACGTTACTAGAAAAACTGGCATCGTTCGAGGATCGAGGTCAGACCGACCGCGTTACCACACCCACACGCGCTGGACTCCGCCGCTGCCGCTGGCCTCGGCCGCGTCACGCACGCCGCACTCCTCGCCGCGCTGGCGCGCAGCTGATGATGTGACAATAAAAACCTACTATTACGGCTGTCAGTCAATACTCACAGATACTTGTGTAGCAAACACATTTTTGCATTGACCTTGACGTATGACCTTAACTTTCAATACCGGCGAACGATAGTCATGATCCATACACAGGGTCAAAAGTCAAAAGGTCAAAAGTCAGTTCGTTCAAAAGATAGAGTGGAAACGAATGGACGGACAGACGGACGGACAGACGGAAACGACCGATCGCATTACCTCTCCCGCTAACGCGGTCGGTAAAGATAGGTTTTAAGTATGTAATTAAGTAAAAAAACATTTTATAAAGCATCATAATCACTTAACCGTGAATGAATATTCGGTTGACGAGTTCTGTTGGTCGGCTGCTGTAGAACGCCAGCTCCGGTCGTTCCGACGACGCCGGCGTCACTCGGTCGCTACTGCCTCGTCGACGTCGACAACTTCCCGTCTCCGTTCTCCGGCGAGCTGTTCGGCGGCAACTTCGTTGGCCTCGATCCCCTGTCGACTCCCGCACCGCCGTCGGCGACCGCGTCTCTGACGCCGTACCAGCTGTCCGCCGACCCGGCGAGTCAGCGGGACAGCAGGCTGCTGACGCTGGCCGCTGCCGGACTCAGTCCGCGAGCGTCGACGACGACGGCGGCGGCACAGATGACGGCCGCGTCGAACAGGGACAACGAAGTGTCGAGCTCGTGCATCAGCGGCGTCGCCAACGACGACCACCAGCAGCACGACCAGCCGGACATCGCCAGGTGCGTGTCACCTTGGTCGAAAACGCAACTAGAAAGCCGTCACTAAAGGTCGCACCGACCACTTTAATTACACTTTCCTCCTGTGACCGTGAACTTTGACCTCCGATTTTGATCTTCAAACTTGACCTAGATACTATCAAGATGAACCAGAATGCCATATATCTAGGTCAAAGATCATTTCGTTCAAAAGTTATTGTCCAGACACACAGAGACGCAGACACGCAGACAGACAGACAGACACACTGAACCAATTGTTCTTTCTGGACCATCAAAGTGGTTGGTAACTACAAAGACGCTGTAAGATGCGTAGCAAGAGAGAGACACTGGTGAAATGTCCCCCATCACGGTTGAAAAATGTCACAAAATTGCAGTAAATGGTCAGCGTATGAAATTTGTCTACCCAGGACTAACCCCGGCTTGATGCTCCGTCATTCTGCATCTCCTGTCCCCGCCCATTAGAACAAGTCTCAGTCTCAGATGCCGGCGACAGACCCGCGCGACGCGCTGCGTTACGCCAATCGTGTCGTACACAAAGGTGGACTCTCAGTATGATAAAATGGCGACGGACGACCGTCGCCAGTTTATGACACTGAGCGTCCACCTAAATTGACCACACGTGTGACGGTCGACGTGCGTTGGCGAAAAAAGCAAAAAACACGGATAAGTTTAGGGTTTGGGACAGAGTTACATAGAGAAAAAACTTGAGAAGTACCCTCATTTCGGATATACTCGAATTCTCTTCAACACAGTGCAGGATAAGCCGGTGATATCCTCTATGCCAGAAAAAGCGCGCGATCCGTTCAGCCCTTTCGATACAATATCTGCGTGTGACGGACAGACATACGGACGGACACATGCTGTAGCTAATATCGAGCTAGTCCATCGTCTGGAGATAAAAATCCTGGTTACGCGCCAATTGACATTGCTGTTTGTCAAGAGGCAGATTCAATGTGACTTCTGGCACCTAACGACTCGATCACTGCGACTTTTGTAATACCAATTAATACGACTTCCATGCGAGCATGCACGAGCATTGTATGAAACAGTCAGAAGCGACAGTAGTACTGTGTTTTACCGGACCGACGTAAAACACTGGATCGGAAACGAAGACCAGTTTGCTGGCAATCAGTCCTGTCATTTTCACCATAACGACTTACACTTTCTCTGTTCACACTACAACTACGGACTTTCTTAGACTACTCATAAAGCATATGTTTGCTTTCTATGAGTTTGTGGCGTCTGATGTTTGCCAAATAGGACGTATTATACTTGAACTTTCAAATCAAATTTAATAAACAACAAAGGCTGAAAGCCACTTACAGGTTGCTAAAACACTGATTAAAACGATAAACATACTACTTGTAATACGCACTGAAGGAAAACGTTCAAACCGTGATGGCATCACTCAAAATTAACTGTACAAAATCTAAGCAAGTAGCTTGTACTAATTGATGCGCAAAACGTGCGCAGACTGCTAACTTTGTGCGAAAATTGGCATAACAAATGCCCTTGTTGCTGCCGTAATTTTGCACGGCCCATATTGTTGTTGTTGTTACAGTTGGCTGTCTGGTCTTGGTTTTGGTGTTTACGTTGATGACTTTCATCAGCGAGGACTGACGCACATGAGTCACCTGCAGCATTACACCGTCGACGTCAGTTCAACATTCGTTTTACTGCCTTCGCCCATGCACCCGACAGTGTCGGCCAAGACATTATGTTTTCGGGTTGTCCGCCGCTGCATGCGTTCGTTCATTCGTTCGTCCTGACAGATATTGTTACCACGATGTCTCATGAACATCGCATGAGACATCGTGGACAATTTTGATAAAACTGACAGGGAATATTTATTAGCCCTTACTGATAATCTGGTTAGATTCTGAAGGTCAAAGGTCAAGGTCACGTCAGGCCTTCGAGCTGGCGAAAGCATTCACGTATTCTAGTCTTTTTATTACGCTGGTCACGTCTTGTGGTAAGCGTAATCTAACGGTCTGGTGTCCGTCCGTCCGTATGTCCTTCCATTTGTCTGTCCCGTATTTTTCTATCAACGTGACTCACCAGGGGGCAGCATGCGACGTTAGTTGTCATTCCGATTTTTTTGCAATTGCAATGACAGAACGGTTCTGTTCATAAGTTGAATTCTTGTCCAACATAGTGATCAATTTTGACATGAAAAGTTGAAATTGATTCGCCTACTTGCTTCAGTTACACGAAAGATGTTGTGCATGCATGTTAACAGTAAATTGTGTTCAGTATTGAGTGATTCAGTAAATATGGTTGCATATTGTAGAAATAAAGTAATTTATTTTACAAATAGGCTTAAGTAAATAAAGCATATTTAAATGACATTTGTGAATGATGCAGCGACAGATGGTCAAGACTTAATGCCCCACCAAAGAGGGGCATTAAACAAGGCAGTGGCCGTCCGTCCGTCTGTCTCTTCTATGCCCCTAGCTCAGTACAGTATGACTTAGAGCTATGGTTACTATAGAACATTAACAGGAAACGTATGCTGGAAGTTGAACCCACCGGTCAATGTGGCCGAACAACTAGCATCGTCAATACATCGAAACCAAGAATCGAGATAGAGCCGTAGTTATTACTAAACATAAATAACAAGTTATAGGCTGTATACTATTTGCCGTTGTCGTCGGTATTGCCTAATCATCGGAAAAGACCGAAACGGCCATCGGTTGGGGCATACCGATTTGCCATTATGGGGGCGATGTCGACTTGTTGTTAAAGAGAATGGCAGACGGCATATGTTGGGTCTGTTTCGGGCAGGATCTGCAGTCGATGAAGATTGGTTCACAGCACGTCTACAAGATCTGGCGTTCGCTGGTCGAGTATCGCAACTGTGTCGTTGAAGTGCCGGCGGCGACCGGCGGCTACCTGTACGGCGTGGTGCCGGCCGGCGGCGACGGCATCGTCTCACCTGGCGGCTGTGATGCGGTGCTCGCGGCCACCGCCGCCGGAGACACGCGGCTCTACGACGTTAGACCACCGGCCCGCGCAAGAGTCCTTCTCAGGGACGACCACAACTACTGCTAGGAGGTCGTAATGGCAACGATATGTTGGCTGAGAGACACGATATCTCGGCGTACAGTGCTGCGTTGTTGCCCGTCATGCTATTGAATCGTAGTTTGAAAATTTGACGTTTACTAGATTTAGTCAACGCTGAAAAGATAAACATGTCAAATATTTGTTGTTGCCTTTGTTTGAATTATGTAAAGCGGTATACAATAGAAGGCATTAAACTGGTTGTTCCAATTTGCCTATGGGCAACACCGACTTGCTATTTTCCTGAAGGTTCTGTCATTTTGTAGTTATTGGTGAATATAATGCAAATTATAAATATTGCGCAATGAAGTTCACTTTATGCTATTTGTCAGAATGTCGACTAAATGTAATTTTGTACGTGAAAAACGGCTGGAGATCATTTTGTTTGTTAATTTGTTTAATAATGCGTACTGTGTACTGTTATGATATTGCTGTTACCGTGTTACGTATAAGCCACGATATGATTGGCTGTAAATTTATTGTCTGTGTATTGTTTAGTTAACATTGGTAACTTTTGTTGTACCATGTAGGCTGGTCATCATTTGCATCCTGTGTTACTTTAAATGTTAGTGTATCGTTTGTCTTTTGCAGTAGTTTATTACTGGCATGCTTACAACGTTAGACATAAATACTAGTATTATGAGTCTATTTGCCGTGTATAAATGTACAGTCTGCGTACAGTACAATATTATCAGTAGTCAGTTACACTGTTATTGAGTAACGGAGTTAAAATATTGTGTTACTTTGATTGAGTAAATGTCCGTTACTTTCTAAGAGTAACGATCTATTTTTCAGGTACTTTTTATATTTTTATTTCGTTAATTTTCGTGTCATGTGAAAAAGGAAAAGAGGAAGTAACGTTGTAATAGTAAAACAGATATTTTATATTGCGTTAATTTCATAAGAGTTAGCAAGTAATAAACAACAATAGGCAATAAAGAAAACGTTTGGTTGAACTTAAACTGAACCACCAGTTAGTCTTGATGATTATGTTGACGTCAATGTGACAACAAACAATTAATACAAACAAGCACTTGTGTTCTATCGAACTCGGGTCTAACAAATGCAACTTCGAAACGGCCGAAATTCGTAGAAAAACGTGGCAACTACTGTCGCGACACTGCCAAAACTGGAATTCGCACACCTCTAAAATCGGATACTTACTTCCGGTTTGTCACAGAAACAATAGTTGACTAGCCGACGACATTTCGCAGCCGCACGCAAATTTTTGTCATATTAGGCAAAGAATTGCATGCGTAATCGTTTAAGAACGAATGAAACAGAAAACGAAATTTTCACCTCTCTAAAATCCGAATTCTATTTCCGGTTTCTTTGACCACCTAGTACTAAGTCAACGTTGATTAGTTTTCACTCAGATCGTATGTTTGCGACAATCCATGGATAAATATGTCCGCCACAATTGCGAAACTGCCAAAATCGGAATTCGCACACCTCTAAAATTGTATGTCTACTTCCGGTTTGTCTTATAAACAACAGGCATATAGCCGACCACATTTCCGAGCCGTACGCAGAGTTTTATGGAAAATGGTAAAGAATTGCGTACGTAATCGTTCAAGACCGGATGAAATCGATACCGAAACAAAAATTTGCACCTCTCTAAAATCCGAATTCTATTTCCGGTTTCGTTAACCACCGAGTACAAAGTCAATGCTGAGTAGTTATATCTCAGTTCGGGTTTTTGTAACGATGCATGGGTGAAAATATGTCCACCACAATCACAAAACTGCCAAAATCGGATTTTGCACACCTCTAAAATCGGTAATCTACTTCCGGTTGGTCTCAGAAACAACAGGCATCTAGCGGACCATATTTCAGAGTCGTACGCAAAGTTTTATGGAAAATGGTAAAGAATTGCGTATGTAATTGTTATAGACCGGATGAAATCGATACCGAAACCAAAATTTGAACCTCTCTAAAATCCAAATTCTATTTCCGGTTTCGTTGACCACCGAGTACAAAGTCAACGCTGATTAGTTATATCTCATTTGGGGTTTTTGTGACAATCCGTGGGAAAATATGTCCACCACAATCGCAAAACTGCCAAAATCAGACTTTGCACATCTCTAAAATCGGTAAACTACTTCCGGTTCGTCCGAGAAACAATAGCGTTCGAAACAACCACATTTCTGAGCAGTATGCAAAATTTGGTGAAAATCGGTAAAGAATTGCGGACGTAATCGTTCGACAACCGATCGGTGGACAGACATACACACACGCGGACAGAAACCAAAGTGATTAGATAGTCTGTCAAAATTGCATTTGACAGACAACTACACATTGACACATTACAGGATCAGAGATAAATGTCAGTGCATATGAACCTCTTTCTGTCTTCTTCCATGGAGTCAACGATGTTGTTTCGTCGGTGAACAGTCACCAGCAACTGTTGAAGAAGTTTACCTTCTCGTGACCTCTGTTCTTCCGTCTTCTTATCTTCTGCAGTTCGACCGAAAGAATCAAAACAGTACTGTATAATGTCTGCCTGTCAGTCTATCTATTTTTGGCTGCACTTTGTTTTTTCTTTTCATCTACAGTGTGTCTCAAAAAACAATACTCTTGACTTTTGAACATAACTTTGGCAAATGTACAGTACACTGATGTTCAAAATTCTCTCTCTGATTTCTGAAGGAACTCTCTATGTAACTATTACAGGGTCTTCCAACTCACCTGAATTGTGTTTTTACACTACCTTGCAAAATTCAAAAACATAAAATAATGGCTGAACTTTTACTCATACCAAAACTAATCAGTCTTACTTGAAACTTAACAAAACTTAACAAAATTTAGATGACAAATGCTATAAAAATGTCACGGTGATGACTTACTTAATTTTTGTGCAATATATGAAGAAGAGAATACAGATACTGTAAGAACGTTGGAAATATAATTTGTTGACAAACTCCATGAAGTTTATGCAACAAACGACTTCAACATTGTCAGAAGATGGCAGCAATGTTTGTAACTAATACCTACAGCAGTCCACCTACCTGATAAATAATCTGAAAGTTAAAGTAAGTGCTTATAACGTCCATCTCTGGCACAAACATAAGCTCACAGACGTTTATGCCATTCACTGATGGGAGCTTCATCAATGCCTGTCTGCTGCAGCCCATGTTACACTTCAACCATCCACTGCTTCAGTTCCTTGGTATCACAAATTCTCTTCTGAACAGTGCTGCATTGTTTTCCTGATTTTGTAGTAACAGGATTTAGATCTGAGCTAAGAAAAAATTTTGAAAATCAGTCTACATCTGCCTAAGTTATGATCAAAAGTCAAGTGTATTGTTTTTTGAGACAAAGTGTATGTGCACTGTCTTCTGGGTATTAGCCTTGGAGAGCAGCATACATGCCTTCAGATGACATGCCTTCACCTCATCAGGCAGTCAGCGGATCAAGATGGGTAAGGACAGTGCAATATTTTTCCTGGTGCAGTTCCCTTCAGGGTTTTGACATTGTTGGATGCGCGGTAAAAATGGCATCCGGCCTCGAAAAACTGGCTCCCAAAGTTTCTCTTCCAGAAAATGACACAATTTGTGAAAAGGCAGAGGAGACGAGACAATTGATCAGCTGCAATCAGCTTCTAGAAGCAGCGTTAAGGCATGGGATCACTTCCCACAACAGTCAGTTGGGTAAGTCCAGAAAGAATGAGGTTAGTGGGTCATGTTTCATGGTTGAGCAACACTAGATTCACTATATCCAATATCAGAATGGTTTCGTGTTAAGAAAGGAGTCCGACAATGTTGTGTCCTTTCTCCATACTTGTTCAACATCCTAGCGGAGATGGTGATGAGGGAGACCGTCAATGGAGTTCAAGGTGGACTACAAATGGGAAGGCATATAATCACAAACCTTCGCTACAGTGATGACATCATCCTGTTGGGCACATTGGAGGCAGAACTACAGGAGTTCGTGGATTGCATAGACTGAGTCGACCGTAAATACAGCCTACTCATCAACGTCGACAAGACCAAGATAATGCAGAGTGACTGCATAGTGTGCCACATACTCATTCAGAATAAGCAACTGGAGCAGGTGGATATGTTCCCATACCTTGGGTCCATGATTACAGCAGACGGTGAGGGTATGACACAATTCCATAATCGGTTAAACGAGGCAGGCTATTGGGGCATCATTGCAAAAAATATGTAAATGTCACAGCATGCCGATTTTAACAAAGATACGACTAATAAAGCACTAGCGTGGCCCGTAGCAACATATGGCTGTGAAAGCTGGACATTCAGAAAGAATGAAGAAACACATCTTGACACCTTTGAGATGAAAGGGTTGAAAAAGATTCTGCAGGTTTCGTGGACAGCAAAGAAAACTAGATAGAAAGTACTCTGAGAGAGTACAACTCCTCGCAAAAGCGAAATTTTGGGGTACGTATAATTCTCCCTGACTATTACTTCCACATCCCTCTACTGATCGTAACAAAACATGAACTTGGTCTTCGTTTATCCCCTAGGAACCTACATATAAAATTTGGTACAAATCCGTCCACAATCTTTTTAGTTATCATGGTCACAGACAGACACACACACAGACAGACAGACAAACCAACGCTGGTAAAAACATACTCCCTTGCTTTCGCGGACAGTACAAATAAGTGGGTTCTTAACAAAGCTGGAGTAAAGAGAGTACTGTTAGACACTGTCAAAGCAAGAAAGTTAGCATAATATGGCCACACCATGAAAAAACAAACGAGTGGCCTGGAGAAAGAGATAATGCAAGGAACAATGCCAGTCGCATGCAGGCGAGGAAGAACACACATGGCCTGGATGGACAACATCAATACGTGGACAAGACTCCCTGTGCAAGATACAAACAGAACGACAGAGGACAGAGATAAATCGAGAAAATACGTCCATGGCGTGGCCAACCCTCGGATTGAGGATTGCTAAAGAACAGAACAGTACAGAACATTCACCCAATCAATTGTTCCTTGTATACACCAAGAAGCACCCTCAATACTTTACAGAAATTAATAGAAAACTTATGCAATGATCCTAATAACAGCACAATAAGACAACTGCAAACAGGGAAAACCACAGTATCACACCTTCGCAAGCCGAAAATTATCCTTAAAACACCAACATAATGTTATTTGATGACAGCGACATGATAAATAGTACATACACTTGCCGTGTCTGTGTGTACTGTTTATAAAATATGGTACAGTGAAGAACAGCCTGTATGGCTCAGCACGATTCCTTGCTGTATGAAATGCAATAATTTATTGTCCACACATATCAGCCATTGATCGGGTGAGTTAAGGTTTTACATCCCACCCAACACAAACTACGTCATTTCAGATATGTTCATTCCAGTCTATCTCTTGGCTTAGTAATGAAAAACTAAATCTAACACAACAAAAGTATACATGCATCTGCAACAAAATATAACACAAAATAAACACAGAAAACTGAAGCCAAATTTGGTTGACTCTTATGACCTCCGGCCTGGAAATTGAATTGGTCTATTCTTAAGGAAGTAAATAAGTAAGGAAGTTAAGTAAGCAAGTGATTAATGATTTATATAGTGCCGGAATTAACAAATGAATCAAGGTGCATTACAGCCATAAAGCCTGTATGGGGCACACGGATAAACCACTTATGTACATGTCATATGTAACATAACAAGGTGTCGCCCTAACGGGACGTAACTGTACTGGCCCGCCATGCAGTGTCGGCCACCAGACCGCCCACGTGCCCGGCCGCCAGCGCGCTGACCGTCCACGCACCCAGCGGCCAGCAGGCCCAACCGACGGCAGCGTTCCCACGCGCCCTGCGGCCAGCATGCCGGCAGCGTTACAGACGACAACGCCGACAGACAACAGATGCCGACAGACAACAGCATGCAAATATCAGAAAATCACCACTAAAACACTGTCACTACTGATGAAAAGCTGGGATCCACGATTCTCCCTGCAGTAAAAAAAGTCAAAACACAGACCTGGAATCGCCATCAAACGACGCAGTTCATATTCAACTCGTGAATGTCGATCTTCCAGCTCCTGTTGTCTTAGTCTGTCATCGGCAAATCACAGTTGTGCTTTTATTTTACGCATATCCATATTAATATTATTCGCTTAGCAATAATAACAACACTAACAGTAACTAACTAATAACACTCCAGTGACTCCACAAGACTAAATTGGTCACATGACCCTGACAACGCCCTCTTTGGGGTGTTTGTCATCTATAGGCTACTATTTTCTATGTTCAACCTATGTACTAAATTTGATGATCAGTTTCACCATTCTAAAGATAGGAAGTATGACCCAAACTTTACAAAGAAAAGTGGTAAGGGTCACTCCCCATCACATGCAATGTCGCTATTTTACATATAACTCTCCTCCATAGTGACTACATCCCTGTCTTGTATCGTTTCTAAGATATGGCAAGCAATTACATTCAAAAACTGCAGATTTTTCCTGCCCCATGTATATTTGATGCCCCAGCTGGGGGAAACCCAAACAAGTACTAACATGAGAACTCAATGCAACCTGTAAATGAGATCGGATTCTTCACGAACAAGTTCATTCTTCTTCTGCACCATGACCAGCCAATCACTCATTATGATGTCATCGTCATCTTCAGCCACTGTACCACATGACATACACAATTACTATGCAGTAAGTAAGTAAGTAAGATGACTTATACACGGCGCTCCTAACTAAGGTGTCACAATGTGCCGTGGTTCCAAACACTAAACAGATGGGTCTTCAGCAACCGTTTAAACTGCCTGAGACTGTCACACAGCAGATCTTTCAGTGTCACGAAGACACCATTAACTTGGAAAGCACTTAGCTAAGTAAACCAAGTGCTTAGCACTTAATGGTCTTTCTGCCATAAGTGCACAGATAGCAAACTAGGCAGAAAAAACTTCCCGCTTAGTTCGGACTTTGGAGAACTCTAGTTCTCCATGCGGTTGATATTGTCACAGCAGTGTATGTTGAGTTAGATGGTAAACAAATATTTTCAATTTGTACATTAGGGTTATTTTATGATGTATGTTGTACAAGAATGGTAAAGTATGCTTGTGGAGTTAATTATTAACTTGCTAACTATCACTAAGTGACAGCTAAGCACTGTTCCTTAGCACTTCTTGGCAGCGCTTGCTAGCTTAATGGGACCCAGTTGTGCACCATCACCAACACCATCACTTGCCTTGTCACTGATGTTCGAATATCATCCACAACCACCACAATACCACCAACATCATCAGCAACTGTAATGTTACTCAGGTCTGGCTGCAACATGCTTCGTCAACTTTAACCTTTGGCCAACTGACCCACTTTCCAACACTGCTACTGGCTGACATGTCACATGACCAGCTGCTGTTATGAAGACGACGCCAAGTTAACTGATGGCTAAAGTTAACTGAGTGAGGTGCAACCATACCTTAGCTGATTAGAATCTAATTACTTAATTAATCAAATACTTAATGTTTGTGCACACTGTCAACTGGCAATGAGAAACTGACAAATCTGCTAGTGTTAAGTACAAGATATTATAAACGTTCTAAAATACAAACAGCTGCGGATGCGTTCTTCCAAGTCACATCCATCTTGTTCCAGCTTGTGCAGTTCTGCATCAAGAACTGTCAACCGTTGCTTTATAAAATCAACAGGCAGAGGTTCTTCGGCTGAAATCTGTCACAACAGATCCACCACAAATCAGCCATAGCAGTAATTCTAGGTGCACTTATCAGCCAAAAAGTAATTTCACATATGACACATTAAAACAAAACTCCTTTGAGGGAACAGTATTATGCAGCCACGGTGAACAGCTATCGTCACACGTCTTCCAAGCACTTCCACAAAGTTACTGGTAAATGTAGTTTAAAAATGTGTCATAACATCACTTTATGACATATCATCACAGAAGGTCTCAGATAAGGCTGTTGTTGTCAGAAAAAAACTGTTTTATTTGCACAATCCAACGATGTACAAGATTACACAACTTTGACCCCAGTTTCATGTCTCATAGTAATTTATCAGTCCCACAGTGACAAAGACAGATATAACCTTCTCACAAAGTTGTTCCCGGAATTTTAGTTTGTGTACCATGTCCTAGAAGCACTTTTGCACATGCCACATTAATCTGTACGTTTCTAACTAACTAACTAACCTATATCACAAATTAAAACATTAACACACAAAAATTACATATCTGGACATAGAGGCACAAATGATGAGGTTTCAACATTCTCAGAATAATATTCAGACTTTAAAATGATTACTTCAAATGTACATGTATATTGCATAAAATGAGGAAAATAGTAAAGCAAGCTATTAGTTTGCAGTTCTGCACCACACTTAAAATGTGACTTATGTAAATGTACATAGTTGCAAAAAACCTGTAGCCCTGTTATAGTTGCATTGTACTAAAAATACCAGTTTTTCTGCATTCATTTACACTTAGTCTCTTATATGATATAACAAAACAGAAAACAAGCTCGGATGATTTCCGTGGTAACCACAAGGACACTGGTGCATGGTACAATACTCTGTAATCCATGGACAAGTGTAGGCTGCTTGTCAAAAAGCAGACATGGCTAGGTTAGATGGAGTTGTTCCAAAACACCACATGAATTTGACTTTTGAAGCACACCGTATGGCCAGAAAAAAAGACACTGTCTGTTTCTGTGTCCATACACTGTGCTTCAAAAAAAGAGGGGTCTGCTTATACAGTAAACAAATATGCACTCTGCTCGTGCTAACAATACCTTTCTTTTAGTGACTGCATCACCAGCTGGACGTGGCGGTGCAGGCCTTGACGGCTTCAAAAGCTCCACTGACGACGTGGCTTCTGTAGCACTGATTTTTCCTGGTCGAAATACATCCTTTTCAAATGTAAATTTCACTCCAGGTGAAATTTTCTTCCTCATCGGCTTCAAAATTTCTTCGGAGTTAACTGTCAGTGATTTGTCAGCACTTTTATCATCTGCCTGCGATGACACGCTGACGGCTGGGAGGGACTGTTCTTTAGATCCAACCGTCTGTGGTTCTGACCCTGTAGCACTGCTGCCTTCAGGTTTCAGAGACTGCATACTTGGAGATACTGGACTCACTGTCCTCGGAGGTGGTGGTGCAGCACAACGTTTTTTCGAGCGAGGATATTTCACAGGCAATGTCGGAGAAAGTGACGGAGATCTGCTTTCCTTGCAAGGCTGTGGCAATGCGCTTACTGTCGCTATCTGTGATGACATTTGCTGTGTCGCTGGTATATGTTTGCCGGGTTCTTCAGACAATGAGGGCAGAGATTTGTTTTCCTTGCATGGCTGTGGTGAGGAGCCAGCTGTCACTATCTTTGGTGACCTTATCTGTGTTGCCGTTATATGTTTTCCGGGTTGTTCTCCTGCAGTAGCAAACATACAGGAATCTGTGACAACAATGTCATCAGTCTTAGATCTGACAGCAAGTGATCCGTCTGCATGTGACAGCTCAATGTCTCCATGCTTTTCCACTTCTTTTTCCTTGCCTGCCACTTCAGCAGATTCTCGAAAAGCCGGCGATTTTTTTCTCGGTTTAGGGACTGGGGAAGACCTTGGAGCCATCGCTGCATCATTGGTCATGACCATCGGACCTTCTGCTGAAGACAAATGATCTGTGCACATTTCCACATCCGTGGACTGCACGTCGAGCTTCGACAGCTGGAGACGTCGAGGTGTTGGCACTGGCCAATCACGACGTGCTCCCAGTGTTGTTGGTTCATCACAATGCTTGCTCACAGCACCTGTAGACGACTGTTGTGCAATGCGGACATCTGACTGTAAACCGTGCCTGCTCGTCTCTTGCTGATCAGCCACCACAACATCCTGTGATAATTCGGTTGTTGCTGGTGCTCTACAGATGCCAACTGTCACGCGCTGAGAATCTGACGGCACCACTGACGTTGGCTGCTGGTTATTTTTGGTTTCGTGCTGAGTCGATGAAGGTGGAAGCGGTGCGGGACGGTGAGCAACAAGGCGGCAAGTATCTTTGACTGCACGATGCACAGTCACACAAGATGATTCTGATGAATAAGATGCTGGCACAGTACGGGCAACATTAGTTGCAGTATCTGATGTGCTGTGAACTGACGGAGAAACCGAGTCAGCTGGCATCTTCACCGCTGCTGTATCGGCCGACAATGATGCAGCTTGGCAAACATTGACACTGGAAGAATGAGGAGAAGTCGGCTGCTGAGCAGTTGCATCTTCAGGAACGGGTGCAAGTGGACGACTCTTGGGCAATGACGGAGCCGGTCTACATATGACTCTGTCTTTAGCTACAGAACTGGACACATGTTCTGTAACTGCTGCCGCAAGTGACGACGGTGATGATGACGATAAACTTTCTGAAGCCGAAACTGTTATTAGTAGTGTTTTCTTGGTAGTTTCAGATTCAACTCCATTCTGCTCACTCTGCCGCTGTCCTAATGCATCATTCACAGTTGATTCCATCTGTCCCAGAGAATTTTCTACATTGTATGGCGATTTATGGAACAACTCTTCTTGTGGTAGATTGACCTCAACTGATGCTGCTTCACGCGTTTCCATCTCTGTCACCTTCACAGCTGTACTGGTGCATTGACTTGGGATCACCTCATGACGATGTGAAACTGCTGAAGTGGTTTGTACATGAGCAGGTACAGAGGGTTCTTGTCGTGAAACGTTAATAGCAGCATTGTTGACTTGACTACTGCCGACGGCACTGTCATTCACGGCAACTTGCTCCTGGTCTACTGGCAGCTTCACAGATGCATCGTCACAAGTGGCTGCTGCTGTTACTGCAGACTCAAGAGTCGGCAAACAGGATGCTGCTGATACTGGTGAACGCGTCCTTGGCGATGCACAGGCCACTTTATTCACTGATATCAGTGATGGAGTGTCTCTGTGCTTCGTCGCTGTTGCAGCTGAAACAGTCACCGACACAGCTTTGTTGCTACAATCGCCATCTGACGTCACATCATCACGCACATCAACGGCACTGTCACTTGCCACGAAGCTGGCGCGCTCATGATGACGGAAGCATTGTCTGTGGTAGAGCCGGTTGTTGCTCATGTGCCGCTCCATCAAATACACCTTCTTATGACAAACACAGCACTGGTCCTGCCAAGTGTTTCTTCTTGCTACAGCACTCTCCTGCAAACACATATCTCGCACATGTACAAACACATATATTTACATGGCAGTGATGAAAAAAATTAGACCAGTGGCCACCACGAATCAAAAAGGCGCCGATACTCCGTGATACATTATACTGACTGCCGGTAAACCAGCGCATTGTTTTCAAGATTGCATTGACTACATTTGACTGTGTCTATAGTCGATGCCCGGCTTACTTCAATGATGTGTGTTTCCGTCGAGCGTATTTGCAATCAGCTGACCGTTATCATCTTGTCACACCTCACATGTGCACTGTGCGTTTCGGGCATCACAGTTTTCGAGCAGCTGTACCAAACGTTTGGAACTTGCTACCAATGACTGTCAGAAATACGAACTCTCGCGAACAGTATAAGCTACGTCTTAAGACTTGGCTCTTTGAGCATGCCTACACATAGGAAGCGCCTGTGAGAATTAGGTTTTAAGGGGCACAATATGAATGTATGAATTGATTTTATTGGAATATATTCTTGCCGGTGACTTCATCTGACACTGAGCAACTGTCAAAATTGTTCACATGTGTGATGAAGTCATCATCAGAGATAACATCACAAATGTACATATGATGATGATGATACATCTCACACACTACAGCCATAATAAAGAGGCCTTCCAGCACGTGTTCTCCTGTACTGGAGCATGGAGAAATTTTGCCAAGATACTCTTCATGATACCAGCAATGTTTTACGTGGATAGCAGTGGGAATCAATCAAACACAGGTGGTCCACTTGGTGCATGACCTCCACCGAAACATGGCTGCCTGCTCCTTAGAGGTGGACAGACTGTCATTCATAGATTAGAAACACATTCTAACTGCACACTACTGATAACATTTTCGATGGCAAGCTCATTTCAGTTCTATCTAACTTTATTTCATGCTCCACTTTTATCAGTCAGTTCTTGCTACCACATGTCAGGCAACTACATATGTACGATTAGATAATTTGCCTTTCAGTTTTAAGATAAATTATTTCCCAATTAGCATGTGCTCTAACGTCGACAAAAAAAATTTCTGCCAACCTCAACATACACGCAGTATTAGACACGTACGTTAAATACACACAGAAAGGGTAATGTCCACAGCTTAGAGCTAAGAATTTGTTACATCAAACAACAAACTGAAGCCAATTACAGACATCTGCCTGAAAAAATGTTATCTGGCCAAGCTCGTACATTCACTTTACATTATACCAACAAAAGGCACACATCACAGCATCATTTGCAGTGGATGGATTCAGAAAAATACCAGGATAACACTGAAGAAATCAAGAGAGCTATGTATACAGACAACAGACCTGCACATTATCACGCTTCACTGACTCCAATGCCGGTCTTTTAATGTCGTTTTCAGCTGCATAATTTGCTGACCGTTTTACAGCTACCGACACACTTGGACCACCGACTGGCAAAAGACAAAACATCAATTAACAATACACCATTAAACCACGATTTGAGCATACACAATTATTACTGAGCGCCGAAATTTCTGCACTCATTCCACATGCACAGTGGTAAAGCAGCAGCAGATCAGCAACATTCTAACACTCACTCATGCGGTGGCGGCGTGGTGTAGTGGTAACGGCGTTGGTCGTATCAACGAAGTTACTCTACATTGAGCCCGGTTAGTACTGGGATGTGTGACCATGTCCGGGTTCGACTCCAGGAGGCGGCACTTTATTTTGGTATGTAACCAGCCACCCAGGTCGACTCAGCCTTCTACCCTCCATGGGACGGTAAAATGAGTACCAGCCAAAGGGCGGTGATGCTGTGGCTGGAGTAAAGGCAGGCATAGTGTAATTTCCAGGTAAAACTGTGTGACCCCTGTCTGAGCGCATTAGAGGTAGTTACGACGATGTGCTATACAAATCGACGTCTACTTTACTACTTTACTACTCACATCGCATGCACTGCGTAAGATTCAGCCGACTGCTACAGACGCAGTAGCATGGTCTGTCTGTGTGTTTGTCTGTTGGTCACGTTCATAAGCCTTGCAAAAACGTCCGAACTGATCGAGATGTCATTTGGGGGCTGACTCGGGCGGACTCAAGGAACCATAAATTACATGGGGTCCAGATCTCCCAATGGAATAAGGCGATTTTGGGGGATAACTGGCCCATCCAATAGCATGGGGAGTCTCTGGGGTGAACTGTGCCAAAATGGCTGTAACAATCAAGATGCCATTTGGGGGCTGACCCTTGTGGGTCCAAGGAACCATGTATTAGATAGACGGGAGTCATACAATACAATACAATACAATGAATATTTCTAGAGTGCCGTGTCTACGCTAGGTGGGTACAGAGGCGCTTGGGGAGGTTACGTTACGTCCTAAGAGTCAAAAGCTGTTGTAAACAGTGCGGTTTTCAGTCTTGATTTGAAGATGGCCAAGCTGTCACTTTGGCAAACGTAGTTCGGTAG
>Ga0209780_1000171_pt1 | contig 31454 bp, 26 predicted proteins | sample WorMetexBAHAMAS2_FD_187384 | JGI IMG/M metagenome (GOLD analysis project Ga0209780, IMG submission 187384) | Marine gutless worms symbiont microbial communities from Max Planck institute for Marine Microbiology, Germany - Inanidrilus exumae... | ecosystem: Host-associated > Annelida > Digestive...
TTAAGTATTACTATCTTTGAGCGATCCCCGTTATTACAGGTACTTACAGTTGACACATACATTAAAGAAATTACTACAAGACAGAAACAATTGAATTTATTCACATAAACGTTGGGACACTACTGATCCAGAATCAAGGATCAAGTATCCAGCATCCAGTACCAGTTGACCTACCACCGCTGCTCCCGCACGTTGAAGCAGGGAATACACAGGGTCTGCCCCATGAACCGCCGAGTTCGCGACTCCATCACGGTCTCACCGCATGCTTCGCAGGGGACACTCTTCATGATCCGGGCCGGCTTCGGAGCCGGCGTTGACACCGGCTGTATATCGAAGATCTCCTCCAGTGCCGCATCCATCACATACCGGGTCCGTGCATCGACGGCTTCCTGCAGCCGATCTTTCTCCTCAGGGCTGAGGGGTTTCCCGGCGGCCTCCTTCTCTCGAAGGGCCACGACGGTATTGTCCGGCGGCGGCCCCATCACCGCGGGCCGGGTAACGAGCCGGATCGCCTTTCCGTCCCGCCGGCGGTAGAACGTGAAGGCGTTTTTGCCATAATCCAGATGGATCAGGTTGCCCTTTCCGAAGGTGCATCCGGTCAGAAACTGAATCGCGTCAACACCGCACATGTCGGTTTCGACAACGGCCAGAATATCTTCATCATCGGCCCTGCCGATATCACGGAGAGCTACTTCGGCCGCCCGGATGCCGATCGCCAATCCCGGACAGGAGTGCCCGTGGAACCGGATCGCCGCCTCGATCACATCGTCTGGGATATCCATGACGCCTCCCGAACGGGTTTATCCCGACCTTTCATGAACACGGTGTTCCATAAAGCACAAGCTCGATGGATTGGGGCTTGTCCCACCACGAAGAACACGAAGGTAACAACATACATTTGCGACATCTTTCTTCGTGACCTTCGCCTGTCCGCCATAACGTCGGCGACGGCGGGTGAACTTCGTGGTGAAAATGTCCCTACTACAGCTCTCAAGATAAGCGCATATAAGAAATCAGGTTACTCCGGCATATTGGGCCACTTGGTCTCCTGCCCCTTGTAATTCCGAAGCGTATATTCCGTCTCGTTCTTGTCGACAATGTAGTAATCGGGCATGAGGGGTATTTTCCCGATATTTGTCGCGATCACGTACATGGGTTGGGCCAGACCGGTGGTATGACCGCGGATGGCGTCCCGGATCAATTCGGCCCCCTTTTCCACCGGCGTCCGGAAGTGGTCGATACCGGGGGCGGGTTCACAGTAGAATACATAGTACGGGCGGATACGCACAGTGAGCAGCTTCTGGTGCAACTTCCGGAAGGTTTCCACGTCGTCGTTGATCCCCTTGAGAAGCACCGCCTGGTTGCCCACATTCACACCGCAGGTCAGAAGATCGTAGACCGCTCGAGCGGTTTCTTCGGTCAGTTCCTTCGGGTGATTGCACTGGGTGTTGATCCAAATCGGAATGCGGTGATACGGACTCAGGATCTTTTTCAGGCCGTCGGTAATCCTCTGGGGCAGCACAATAGGCGCCCGGGTGCCGAAGCGGATCATCTCAAGGTGCGGGATCTCCCGCAGCTTTCTGACAATGTATTCTATTTTGTCATCGGAAAGTATAAACGGATCGCCCCCGGTAATCAGAACATCCCGGATCTCCTCATGTTCCCGGATCCAGTCGATGCCTTCGTCCACGTCCATGCGCAGCTTCAGATCCCGGTCGACCACCAGCTCCTTGCGAAAGCAGTGTCGGCAGTAATTGGCGCACACATCGGTGACGGTAAATGCGATCCGGTCATGATACTGGCGCGCGATGCTGTCGGGGCGTACTTCCCCAGTGTCGCGGTTCTCCTTCCAAATTAAATAATTCGGTATACCGTAGGTGTTATCCAGTTCCTTAACCGAGGGAATGACCTGTTTGCGGATCGGGCATTCCGGATCATCCGGATCCATCAGGGACGCAAAATAGGGGGTGGTCCCCCATTTGGTCTTCATCGTGCCGATCGCTTCTTCTTCCCCAGGGGAAAGATGGATGTACTGTTTGAGATGCTCGACGGTGTTGACTTGATTCTGAAGTTGTTCTTTCCAGGCCTCCATTGATTTACTCCTTGTGCTGTGATGATCGCGGTATCGATATCATGTGTTCTCAATTCGATTATCTAGACAAGTAGAGCTCATGCTCTCTTTCCGTCACATGGGTTCGGTGTCCTTCCCATTCCTTCACTTTCAGATCCATGTAGCTGTCATAGAGCCGGTCTCCCAGAGTTCTTCTAAGGAAACGGCTTTTTTCAGCTTCCACCAGTGCCTCGTACATGCTTCTCGGCAAATACCGTTTGTCCCACACCCGGGCACCCATATTGCGCTTGTAGGTGCTCCCGGATATGGACTTACCGCTGTCGATTTTCTCCTTCACCCCTTCCAGTCCCATCGCGATCAGCACCGCCATCTGCAGGTAGGCATTTCCGGCCGGATCCGGATTCCTCAGCTCCAGTCGCTGGTTTTGAGGGCTGTCGGTAAACGGTATTCGGACCATGGAGCTGCGGTTGCTGTACCCCCAGTTTCGGATAATCGGAGCTTCCCGTTCGATCACATAAGCCTTGTAGGAGTTGAACGTGGAGGCCATGATAATGGACGTTTCCCGGGCGTACTTTAAGATGCCTCCGATGAAATGTCGGGCCGTCTGACTCAGTTGGTGCTCGGCCCCTTTTTCATAAAACAGGTTGGTTCCGTCAAGGTCCTGGACCGACACGTGGATGTGAAACGCGTTTCGATTGTAGCCGTCGAAGGGTTTGGGCATGAAAGTGGCATGGTAGCCGAGTTCCTCAGCGGCCTTCTGGGTGACATAATTAAAGAGCACCGTCCGATCGGCAGCGGTGAGGGGGTCGGCAGGATTCAAGTTGTTTTCGTGCTGGGACGGGGTCACTTCATGGTGGGCCTTTTCAAAGGCGATGCCGCACCCTTTCAGGATGCTGATGACCCTGTTCCGCACGACTTCTCCTTTGTCGTGGGGCGTGGCCTGGCAGTAGCCGGCTTTGTCGGAATGGATGCCGTCCCTGAATTCGTCACCCGTAAGCACAAAAAATTCATGCTCAGGCCCCACCGTAAAGCGAAATCCCAGGTTTTCTTCGGCTTCGGCCAGCACATTTTCCAGCGCCGCCCGCGGGTCGGTCAACGCCCGCTGCCCTTCCTCATTGTATATGCTGCCGATGAAAAATCCGAGATTTTCATCCGCAAACCGAATCATCCGAAACGTCTCCGGCACCGGAAACAGCAGCCGATCGCTGTTTTCCACCCTGGCGTATCCAGGCACCGAACTGCCGTCAAATCCGATTCCATTTTTAAGAATGCGATCCATATTGTCCGGATTGACCGGTAGACTCATGATCCGGCCGTTTAAATCCGTAAAAAATATTTTGGTGGCATCCGTTTCCGCGAATCTGCCTTTCAGACCTTCCATGCTCCCTCCTTGCCACGACCTCAGTTAACTTAAATATGATTGAGAGGATGTTTTGAGACTTAATTGACCCCCCAAACGCCATTAGCAACGCTGGATCATGGATGCAATATTTTTCGTTTCAGAGGTATGTTTTGGCAGGATTCGGCAAGTTGACAGTTCAGGCCGTATCCGATAGTTTTCAAACATCAAGACATTCGCTAAGGGACGACCACCGGATGACACGTTAAGGAACCGTCTGTGTATTCTATCCCATCGACCCAGATCCGCTTTCCAAGCCCCAAGTATCCATACCGAGTGATCAACGTCACAATCCAGGCAACATGCAGCCCATTAACCGCTTTTCCTGAATCCAAGGAGCTGATCCGATGATCATCGGGCTCGATGTGGGCGGCACCCATACCGACGCCGTACTCCTGGGTGAAGAGGGTATTGTGCGCGACCACAAGGTGTCCACCGATCCCGATGATCTGTTCCATACGGTGTTGGCAGGCCTGGAAGCCATCACCGACGGCATTGATCCGGAACGCATCCGGCGAGCGGTGCTCAGTACCACGCTGACCACCAATGCCATTGTCCAGGGGAAGTTGGCCCCGGTCGGAACCATGGTTTCCGGAGGACCGGGAATCGATCCCCTGGCATACCGGACCAACGAACATTATGCGGCCGTCTCCGGTTCCATCGATCATCGCGGACGGGAGGTGCAGCCCGTCGATGAGCATGAAATCCGGGCCATTGCCGAAGACTGGCATCGTCAGGGTATCCAGTACGCCGCCGTCGTCACGAAATTTTCCGTAAGAAACCCCAGCCATGAATTGACGATTCACAAGATTCTCGGAGATACCTTTGAAAAAGTATTTATGGGCCACCAGGTGGCCGGCGCGCTCAGTTTTCCGCGGCGGATCGCCACCACCTACCTGAATGCCGCCGTGTACCCGACCCATAAAACGTTCTTCGAAGCAGTGACCCAATCATTGCAGCAGAAAGGCCTTGAAATTCCCATATTCATTTTAAAAGCCGACGGCGGCACCATGAAGGTGGAATCTTCAATGGAATATCCGGGCCAGACCATTCTTTCCGGTCCGTCGGCCAGTATTATGGGATCGGTGGCGTTTGCCTTCGAAGAAGAGGCCTGTCTGATTCTGGATATCGGCGGCACTACGACCGATATTGCTCTGTTGATCAACCGCTTCCCGACGATGGATCCCCTGGGCATTGAAATCGGCCCTTACAAAACGTTAATCCGCTCACTCCAGACCCGGTCTATCGGTATCGGTGGCGATAGCGTGGTCAAGGTCGTGGGAGACGGAATTCAGATCGGCCCGGAACGGGTCGGTCCGGCCATGGCCCATGGCGGAGCGGTACCCACACCCACAGACGCCCTGTCCATCTTGGGAGAAAAGAAACACGGTGATCTGAAGAATTCGATGGCAGGCTTTCAGCCCATCGCCGACCAGCTAGGTGTCGCCCTTGAAGATGCCGCCCGGAAGGTATTTGAACAAACCTGTAAACAGATTCTCGACGAGGCAATGCACATGGTCGACCGGATCAACAGCAAACCGGTCTATACGGTCCATGAGCTTCTGGAAGGCGGTCGGATCACACCGTCCAAGATCCTGGTGCTCGGCAGCCCGGCCCACCGATTCGCGCCGCACCTGGAAAAACTGTCCGGACTTCCGGTGGGAGTAGTCCCCCGCTGGAAAGTGGCCAATGCCATCGGTGCGGCCCTGGCCCGGACGACATGTGATGTGACGGTGTTTGCCGACACACAACTGGGGGTGGCAACCGCCCCGGAGGAAAATTTCAGTCAGCGAATCGGCAAGCAATATTCCGGGGAGGACGCCATAGCGTCGGCCCACGAACTGCTTCGAAAGCGGGCTTTGGAAATGGGGGCGGAAGAGGATGAGCTGGAAATGGAGCTGGTTGAAAATCACCAGTTCAACATGGTCCGGGGATTTTATACAGCCGGACGGAATATCCGGGTTAGGGCTCAGATCAAGCCGGGCCTAATTAATGAATACGATGTGGTGGCAGGGCTTTTATCAGATGCCGAATAGAATCGTTTTCACAGCCTCCCCTCGGGCCAGTCTCTCTGTTGGAACGAGGGCGCCAATCCTCGAAATATGGCCATATATTCCTCCGGTTGGCCCCCTCGATCCGCCGCGACCTTGTCGTCGATGGATGACTGTGAAAACGATTCTGATCGAATAAAAAAACATACTCTTGAGGCGACGCATTTACTGGTTAGAGACGCCTTGCTCTTGAACATGATCCGGCGTTCTGAAACCGCTTTTGCTTCTATTTGAATATTTCTTTTTGGTCATTCGTGCTTGTTTCGAGTTTCGATATTCGGATTTCGGATTTGGTATAATTCAGAGTTGATATCCTCGAATTCAGAGCACCGATCGCACAGAGGAAGTAAGATGCTCAAAGCGAAACACAAAACAGGTCTGGTATTCTTCCCGGCCTTTGACTGGGCCATCAGCCCGACCCATCCCGAGCGGGAAGAACGGCTGTTGTATACCCAGGACCAGATACTCGAGGAAGGGCTGTTTGACATCGACGGAATCTACGAGTTCAAACCGGATCCGGTTACGGTAAAGGATGTCCAGCGGGTCCACTTCTGTGTTCCCGACGTCGACCGCGTGACCACCGAGTCCCACCTGATCAGTGCCGGCGGGGCCAAGACCATCGGTTCAGCAGTTCTTGACAAACAGGTGGATCGCGGGTTTGCCCTCGTGCGCCCCCCCGGCCACCACGCCATGCGGGTGGTTCACGGGGCACGGGGATTTTGCAACATCAACATCGAAGCCGTCATGATCGAATACCTGCGACAGGCCTTCCCCATCGATCGCGTTGCCATTGTCGATACCGATTGCCACCACGGCGACGGGACCCAGGACATTTACTGGCACGACCCGGACACGCTGTTCATTTCCATTCACCAGGACGGCCGGACGCTGTATCCGGGTTCCGGTTTTGTGGAAGAACTGGGCGGTCCGAATGCACTGGGGAAAACGCTGAACATTCCCCTTCCGCCGAACACCTCGGAAGAAGGGTTCCTCCATGTCCTGGATCATGTGATCCTGCCGGTGCTGGATGACTTCCAGCCGGACATCATCATCAATTCCGCCGGACAGGACAATCACTACACCGATCCCATCACCAACATGAATTTCTCCGCCCAGGGGTATGCCACCCTCACCGAACGGCTCAAACCGGACATCGCCGTGCTGGAAGGGGGGTATTCCATCGAAGGCGCCCTGCCCTACGTCAACCTCGGCATCATCCTGGCCATGGCCGGTTTGGATTACAGCAAGGTCCAGGAACCGGCATACGATCTGGAAGCGATCCGCCAATCGCCTTCGACCACCGCCATCATCGAAAAAATCGGGAGAGTGGTGCTACAAACCTGGAGGGAACATCGCCATCCGAAGGGGAGCGACCGCAAATCTCCCGAGTTCGAGGAACGCTCCCGGGGCATCTTCTACGATACCGACATGCTCAACGAGCGGCAGATGGAAACCATCCGCATTTGCGAGGATTGCGCCGGCGCCCTGCGGATCGATTCATCTTCCGACCGGGGCGACCGCATACTGGCGGTCCACATCCCCAGAAAGGCCTGCGACACGTGCCGGAAGGTCGCCTACGAATGGTACGAATCCGCCGAAAGTAGGGCTTTTCGCCAGATCTGTCTCCAGGATCGGGTCCGGGACGAATATACGGTCCGTGAGGAGTAAAACGGAAGAGCTGTCGACAACTGATACAGAGGTGTAAACATGAAGTTACGTCTGGTCGGAACGGTTGTTTTGGGGATTGCCGTGGTGATGATTTCTTTCGGAACAGGATACGCCGTTGAAGAGACCCAGCGTTACATGAAATTTCCATCCGGCAAATACCGGCTCAATGTCGGCGCCTACATGGCTGAGCTGGACAGCTCGGTCCAGCTTGGCGCCAAGTCGACGGCGACCGGGGTCGTGGTGGATGTGGAACAGGCCCTCGGTCTCGACACCAATCTGGCGGTGTTTGTTGCAAGATTTGACGCGGCGCTGGGGAAAAAGCGCCGCCACCACCTGGCCGTCGGTTGGGCAGATTTTCGACGCTCCGGTTTCAGGCAGGTGACCGAAGATATCCCCATCGGCGACACCACGATTCCGACGGGATCGACGGTGGAAACCAAGTTCAACTTTCAGATCCTAAGCCTCAAATACAAATACACGCTGATACAGGCCAGACGGGTGTGGGTCAACCTCGGCGCCGGCGCTTTTGTGATGCCCCTGGAATTTGAAACCGAATTCAGAGCCCCCGGTGCGGGGGTCGACGAGACGGCCGGCGCCAGTATTACCGCTCCGCTGCCGGTGGTGGGCGTGGATCTCCTCGTGGCCCTGACACCACGGCTCGTATTTTACCAGAACCTGGATGTGTTTTACCTGAAATTCGGCGATTTTACGGGTAACATCCTGGATCTGGGGCTTGGCCTGGAGTACCAGATCACCAAGAATTTCGGGATCGGAGGCGGGTACAATACTTTCGACCTGCAAGTCGAAGCTGAGGGAAATGACTTTCCGGGCGTCGATTTGGTCGGCATTGTGAATTTTCGATTCAGCGGGGTGTTTATCTATGCCGCGGTGAAATGGGGGGGTTAGATCCGGTCGTAACGCAGCAAATATACCGGGTTCCATGTCAAAACCTGGTCACGGCCTGTTTCGATACCGATACCGATTGTGATCCCGATATCGAACTTTTTAACCCGGACATTGCACCAAACAGAGGTTTTCATGGCCAAGGCACTTCGAGGCGAAGCTGTAGTCCATCTACCGCGAGCCTCGAATAACGCCGGCCATGGAAACCTCTGTTTGGCCCAAAGGGTGAAATCTTTTCAGAGTCTGTTCTAAATCTTGACTATGACAAATTGTACTCTTGCCGAACAGATTCATATTTACAGGAACGCTCCGAGATTGCTTTCAGCTAAATGCTGAAAAGATTTCATGCAATATTCGGGTTAAGGGGAGGAAGGAGGAACACATGGCGGAGAAAATCGTTATCTACGGCAAGGCAGGGTGACCGTATACCACAAAGGCCCGTGAGGCCCATGAGGGACACGAGTACTTCGATGTGAAGCAGGACAGTCAAACCATGGACGCCATGCTCAAACTGTCCAAAGGGGTGCGAAAGGTCCCGGTGATCGTGGACGGCGATGAGGTGACCATCGGGTTTGGCGGCACCTGAGGGGTATAGCGATCAGGCTGGTACAGCCTACCAAAGAAAATCAAAAGGCGCGGAACGGACGATCCGTTCCGCGCCTTCAATTTAATCCAACACGCGCCGAGGGCGGTCTATTCCGAGGCTTGCTCTTCCACTGGCGGTTCCATCAGCAGATCAGCTGTTTCGTGTTCCTGGACCACCTGTTTCAACTCATTGGACGCTTCCTGGAGCACCGGGATACTCTGGGTGGCCGCTGCAACAGTTTGCTCCGCAAGCAGATCGGCCTTTGCCACGGCTTCCAAAAAGATGTTCTTCGATTCGATCAGTTTGTCCATCTCGGTCATCATTTTGATGCCGACCCGACCGATCGTCTCCACGTTGTCTCGGGTTAGTTCGGCACCACTCTTCAACAGATCGGTGACCATTTCCTGAGTGGCCGAAGCCGCTTCGGCAATCTGCCGCGCCTCTTCCTGAACGATAATCAAAGCGTACAGATTGGTCAGCAGCGGTGCGGCCTGATCCCGCAGCATAGACACGGTATCCCTTAACTCGAAATTGGTGGTCACGCTGGTGCGGAGGCCGGTGAGCACTTGTAGAAAAATCTGCTCGTTGGCCCGCAGAAACAGGGCTCGCTTGCCGACTCTGCTCATGGCATTCATGATCTTCTGCTGACCTTCCGGTGCGGCCTGGGTGTGCATTTCTTTTAGCTGGGCAAACACCAGTTCCGCCTCGTAGGCTCTCAGCTCCACCTGAACGATGAGCTTCTTGAGCTCGTCGGTCTGGGTCAAGACGGCCGCCGTGTTTTCATCGAGGCGGACGATGCCCGCTTCCATGGCCATCAACAAATTATCGATTTCATCGCTGATCGGTTTGAAATTATCGGCAATGCTCCGGAGCAGGTCTCCAATCATGGGAATACCCCGGGCTTTTCGCATAAACAGATTCTTCAAGCCCTTGCCCCCGTATTTGCCGGCCAGTTCGATCTGATCTCGAAACGGCCGGGGATCAAAGCGTTCCATGATCGACCGCATCTGCTTGATCTGGGTCGGCAGGGGGTTGTGGGTTCCGTCACTGACCTGTTTCATCATATCCCCCACGGTGACCTTCCGGGATTCCAGAAAGCTTCCGACCTGATGCTGGGCATCTTCTCCTAACCGGGTAAGCTGTGAAAGGGTCTTCAGATCATCGGGCGCGGCCACGACCCGCTGTGCCAGTGCCTGTGCGGCGGCCTCCACCGAACCCGCCTCGGAGGTTACCAACTCTTTCGGAGGCCTGGGAACGATATCTCCGATCTCCCTTAATGCGGGCAAATTCGAATTATTCTCCGCAGACGCGTCATGTCCCTGGGATTCGTCGCTCATGCGCTACTCCTTTCAATTACACGAGCCATGCACCAAAGCTCGCACTCACGGTATCGACGTTTCAGGCATCGTCTCGTTTGGGGCCCCTGTTCCTGCGCTTGATCGATTCTTCCATATCCATCATCCGCTTGAGGGTCCCGGTGGTAAACCGAAGCCGCTGAAGATTGTTTTCCTGATAGGCCTGGTAAACCTCACGAAGGTTGTCTTGAAACCCGTCCAGGGCGGCTTCGATGTCGGCCTCATCTTCATCAGACAGAACCCCTTTTCGGTCCGGATCTGTTGATAAATGGACATAGTTTTCGACGATCGGTAAGATCTTCCGAAACTGGCTCAGAAATCGATGGGCCTGCCGCATATCTTCAGGGTCCTCTTTGAAGTTCTGGAAAATCTTTTCAGCCAGCCCGCAAATGGCATCCAGTTTCTCACGAATGCCCGGATGATCGATAGACTGGGACAACCGGGCCAGTTGTCTGAGTTGCCGTTGCTCGGCACGGATCTCTCGGGACATCTGAACCATCGCCCGCCGGGATCCGCCGCCACTCCCGGCAGTCTGTTTATCGGAGGACCCGCCAACCACCCGTTTCGCTATCCAGTATCCTCCCAAACCGACAATCAGGGAGACAAACCACGGCATGCGAAAGAACAATAGGGTACCGGCAAAGGCGGCCGCACCGATCGTTCCCGCTATCATCGATATGTTTCGATCTGATTTCATGGGTATTCCTTCTGAAGGTCAATCACCATGGCGCCTATAGTATGAGATGGCTCCGATGGGGTCAAACAGAAAGCACCCGGCAGAACCTGCGCGCTTATTTGCTGTCTCTTTCCTAATCTACTTGGCCGACGCTCGACTCCCCCGGTACCGGAGCCCCGGTGATGGCACACGCCAGGGCCACGTCGCTCTCCGCAAATACCATCTCATGTAATTTCACGGCAAGCAGCATCCCGATGGTTTCCTCTTCGTTGACCAACATATCCGCTCCGGCCTTTTTGAGCCGTTCGCAACTGACCTGGTATCGGGCCCGGACAAGAATAAACGTATCCGGGGCGATGGAGCGGACCAGGCCGATAATGGTCGCAGAAGATTCCGGGTCCGGCACGGTAATGACGACCACTCTGGCATCTGCAATTCCGGAATCCAATAGAAAGTCCGGCGAAGCAGCATCGCCGATATGGACACGGTGTCCCATCTCTCTTGCCTTGCGTGCACTGACCGGATTCAGCTCAATGACATGGAACGTCACATCATCGCCTACGAGCTGTTCGACGATTTGACGCCCGGCGGGGCCGAACCCCACAACGTAGACCGCGCAGCGAGATGACAACGCCGCCTTGGGCTCCCGGCCGTTGGTTGTCCCCGTCGGGGAAGAGAACCGGTTACGGAGCCACTTCGCCAGCGGATCGGCGTAAATCACCATATAGGGTGCCAGGAACATGGAGACAACGGCGGTTGCGACCGTCAGGGACAGCAGGTGGTCAGGGAAAACTCCGGCGGTTGCCCCAGCGGACGCTGCGATGAGCGAAAATTCCCCGATTTGGGCCAGGGTGATTCCGGTGGCGATGGCCGGCACCGGAGCGACTCCGGATATGCGTGCGATTCCGTAGGTGATAGCCGCTTTGCCGAAGAACACGATCAGGGCTGCGGCGGTGACAGCCGGCAGGTGCGACAACAGCCACTGGACATCCAGAAGCATACCGATGGATGTGAAAAAAAGTGTCAGAAACAGGGTACGGATGGAACCGATATCGGCTCTCATCTGATGTGCAAACGGCGACTCGCCGACCAACAGCCCGGCAACGAATGCGCCCAGGGCTGCCGACAAACCGAGGCCATGCGCAGCCCAGGCAGATCCGATCCCCGCAAGGATGGTCAACAGCACCACAAGGTCCCGTTCGGCGAACGTGCCTTCCGTAAGCAGAAGTCGGGGAAGCACCAGATAGAACACCAGGTAAAATAGGATGATCAGGCCAAACAGACTGCCGACGATTCGGGCCGTCTGCATCATGAGGCCCCCCGATGGATCCGTACCTCCCAGGACGCCGATGATCAACAGTACCGGCAGAACGGCGATATCCTGAACCAGAAGAATGCCCAAAGACAACCTTCCACGGATGGAGTCCATAGCGGCTGTGTCCACCAGGACACGAAGCACCACGGCCGTTGAACTCAAGGCCACCAAGATTCCGATGAACACCGCGTTGCCGGTTCCCAGGAACGGAAACAGTATCGTAAAAAAAATGCCGCTGGTCACCAGGACTTGCAGCACGCCGCCCATAATAATTTTGCCACCAAAGGCTTTCAGGCGATGGAATGAAAATTCCAGGCCGATCGAAAACAGCAGCAGCGCTACTCCCAGTTCGGCAACATTCGCAACGGCGTCGGTGTTAAACAGCATCGGCCCGGCCACCGCTCCGGCGGCCAGATAGCCGATAATCGGACTCTGCTTGAATTTTCTAGCAACCAACCCAAGCACGAAAGCCAACCCGACAAGCAATAAAAGATCAGCCAAAAACGTCCAAAATTCCACCTGTTGTCTCCTTTCGCCCACCGGCAGAGATGCAAAGGGCGACCCAACTCATGCCCCGGAAGGGGGCTCCCACTCATCGATATATTTTTTAACCGTCCTCCGGTCGAGCTTGACCCGACGTGCGACCTCCTCATAAGTGCCACAAGTTCGGTACTGCAGATAGCAATACCCGGCGAGGAGTTGCTGGGCCTCCAGAGTGCCACTGCGAATGCCATCGGTTAGTACCGACAGAAGGTCCGACTCACCGGACCGTACCTCACCGGTGTAACTGCGGTTCAGAAGTACTCGACGGATGCACTGTTCCAGCTCTCGCACATTCCCGGGCCAGGGATAATTCCGCCCCAATTGCCGATCGATCACCCGTCGCACCATGCCTCTGATTTCAGACGAAACTTTTCCTAGCAAGCGCCGTATGATTAGGTTGATCAGTTCATCCAGCTCCCGTGGATCCTGCTGAATCCGCTCCCTTAAAGGGGGCACCACGACCACGTCCGAACATAGACGATAGAAGAAATCATCCCGCATGCGGCCTTTCCGACGCAATTCGGCCAATGACCGATTGGTGGCCGCAATGACGCGCCCGTTAAACCGATGTCGGTTATGGCTGCCCACAGGACTGTAATCTCGCTCCTGAAGGACCTGCAGCAGTTTGATCTGAACGGGGATGGAAACCTCTCCTATTTCATCCAGAAAGATGGAACCATAGGGACGACAGCGATCGAAAACCCCCTTATAGTCGTCCACTGCCCCTGTAAAGGCACCTTTTTTATGCCCAAATAGCTCGGATTCAATGAGATTTTCCGGAAACTGGGACAGGTTCAGGGAAACGAATGACTCGGTGAAACTCTCCGCAAAGCATCCGTGTTTTTCATCGAACGGAATGAATCCGGACCGACCAATCGCTGCCGCGGCAGTCCCTTTCCCGGTTCCGGTCTCACCCAGAATCAGTGTTGAAAAGTCCTCCATCCGGTCCCACAAGTACCTGTTGTACAGATTCAGATCATGGGTAAAGACGTTGTTCCATAGCTCCCGCCGCACGTTTTGCATCCCCGGACTGCAGCCCACAAGATTACGATCGATAAAAAAGAAAGCCCGTCTAAGCTGGTAGACCACCTCAAAATAGCGGCGGACGTCGTTCCGTCGAAATCCTCTACCCTGGAGGGAGTCAAACGCCTCGGCCGCAAAAGGAACCTTCAAAGACTTCTTGCCGGCTTCGATTTGGTCCAGGATAAGGCGGTCAAATCGTTCCATATACCTGTGGAAGAACTCGAAGAGTAGAGAATTCTCGATCAATTCCCGGTCCTCTCCGGTGTACCGATGGATGTCGCAGCGGCCATCGCGATCCATTGTTTCGATCCGATGGAAGATCTGCTGGAGCGTCTGATCCAGAAGGGTCTGGCCCGACATCCCGGTGTCGCGGCCGGCAATCTCCCGATCCAGAGCCTCACGTTCATCACTGAATGGGTTGGCGAACACGGCACGATTGACCAAAGAAAAAAAACGCCGTTCTTCCGTAGAGAGTTGGAGTTGTGACGAGGACATTGTTCCGCTCCTTTATGCATTTCATGTACATTGCACGAGCATATTATGAATAATACCAAAAAATCGCAAGAAATCCCATTTTATATTTTTTTATTTATTTTCAGATAGTTATTTCTATATACGGTTTCTGGCACGTTTCTTGGTTTTATCCGTAACAACTGCCCACCGGACATCCCAGGCTCCGGGAGCGGCGCCCGAACAAAACGGAAGAAAGGAGAATGACCATGAAACTCATCAAATCAGGCATGAAACGGATCGGTCGACGAATGCTCCCCTTTCTGGCGGCCACCGCCGTGTTGATATGCGGTATTCTGCCGGGGAATGCCGGAGCTGCCGGCTTGCTCATTGCAGACGGCGGATTCGGAGGCGTCCTTAATATTCAGGAGCATGATGTACATGTCACCATTAACAATGGAATAGCCGTCACCCGCGTCACACAGGTGTTTAAAAATACCGAAAACCGGCAGGTGGAAGCCCTCTATACATTTCCGGTACCCAAGGGCGCGTCGGTGTCCAACTTCAGCATGTGGATCAATGGAAAAGAGATGATTGGTGAAGTCCTTGAAAAAAAACGGGCCAGGGAAATTTATAACAGCTATAAGCGGACCCGGAGAGATCCCGGTCTGCTGGAGCAGGTTGACTACAAAACATTTGAAATGAGGATATTTCCCATCCAGCCCCAGGCGGAGCAGCGGGTCCAGATCACCTATTATCAGGAACTGGATGTGGACCATAACGCGGCCACCTACGTTTACCCCCTGAGCACCGTAACCCGGAAGGAGATCGACGCGCGGACCACCGGGAAATTCGCCTTCAACCTGAATGTCAAATCGGCCGTCCCCATCGCGGGTATGGAAAGTCCCAGCCATGGAGCAGATTTTGTCATGGCGACCCATTCGGATCATTATCGGCAGGCCAGTCTGGAATCCGCCGAAGGCAGCCTTGAACGCGATGTGGTGTTGCTCTTTCATATGGTGCGGCCACAGACCGGGATCGACCTTGTCACATCCCGGCAAACCGGCGATGACGGTTTCTTTTATCTTACCCTGACCGCCGGAGAAGAGTTGGCGACCCTTGACCAGGGCATGGATTATGTTTTCCTCCTGGATATTTCCGGCAGCATGGCCAATGACCGCAAGCTGGTTATCTCCCGCAATTCGGTAGAGGCGTTTATCGATGAACTGTCGGGCGATGACCGTTTCGAGGTGATGACATTCAATGTGGCACCCAACACCGTTTTTGGATCTCTGCAGCCTGCTGACGATGACATGAAAGGGCGGGCAGAGCAGTTTATGGGATCCCAGCAGGCCAGGGGAGGAACGGTACTGGCCCCGGCGATGAACACCGCTTACCGGTACGCCGATCCGGACCGCACCCTGAATGTGGTCATCCTCAGTGACGGAATGACCGAGCAGCGGGAACGCCGGACGCTTCTGCAAATGATTCAGTCTCGTCCCCGCAATACGCGCGTATTCTGTATTGGAATCGGAAATTCAGTGAACCGGCCTCTTCTGGAGCAGCTGGCTGCCGACACAGGAGGTCTGGCGGCCTTCGTTTCCCGTTCCGACAGTTTTCAAAGACAGGCCAAAGCGTTCCGAAGGAAACTGATGCGTCCGGTGGCCACCGATCTTGAGCTGACCATCGACGGCGTTCGGACCTACGACATGGAACCCCAATCCTTACCCAACCTCTACCATGGATCCCCGGTCCGTATTTACGGCCGGTATGCCGGAGACGGCGAGGCCCATGTGACGTTGACGGCAACGATTCAGGGGCGGGAAATTTCCCAATCGGCCAAGCTGGTCTTCCCTGATTCGGATCCGAATAATCCCGAGATCGAGCGGATGTGGGCGTGGAAACGGATGGATCAGCTCCTAAAGACCGCAGACCGGAACGGCTCCCGGGATCCGGCCGTCCCGGAAGTGATCCGCCTCGGGGAAACCTTCTCCATTGTCAGCGAATACACGTCCTTTCTGGTCCTGGAAAACGATGCCGAATATCGACGTTGGAAAATAGACCGCCGTAACGCCGATCGCATCGCCACAGACCGGGCAGCGATGCAGGCTCGCAACGAGGACCTACAGCGGATCCGCAACAAGGCGGTAGCCGGGCTGGGACCTCAGGCGGCCCAATCCAAGTCTACATCCATCCAGAAACCGGCACCGACCAACACGGCACCTGCCGCCCCGGCGGCACCAGCAGCACCCCAGGTCGTGACCCCACGAACATCCCAGAGCCGGGATCTGAATTTTGGTATCGGTACCGGCCCTGTGGGCCCCCTGTTCCTCGGTGCGGCCTACTGGCTAATACGGCGAAAACGCCGAAGATAGACCATTGATATAACGATCCCTACAGCCCCCCCGGTCCCAGTTTGTGGGACCGGGGGATTTAAACGGAACGGACCGTAAATTCACCAAAGGACCATATTCCCCCTCCCTTTACCCTGTTAAATCCCTACTTCGTAGGGGCCGCCAAAGGCCGCATTTAACAGGGTGAAAATCCCTCCCCCCAGGGGAGGGAGAAATGTCCTCCCCCTTGATGGGGAAGGCGCGGTGAGGGTGAAAAAAGGAAAATCATCATGGAAATGACCTGGTCATATGCAAAGCGAAAAGAATCCCGATTGGGTGGGGTTCTAGCTCGGATCGCGTCACTGCCCGGCGAGCTGACCGTGTTTCTACTCCTTATTATCACCACGAACCTGCATCTCATTGGCGTGGGCAGCGGATATGCATGGATCTTCTTACCCAGTGCGGTTTCCGACGGAGAGTGGTGGCGCCTGGTCACCCATCCCTTTGTACATGTGTCCTGGTACCATCTGGCTCTGGATGCCGGCGCGTTTTGGCTACTGTACAAAAACCTGGATGAGAAGAAGTGGTTCCGAAAGCTTCTGGTTGCCGGCATCTGCGGTGGAGCGAGCCTGTTGACTGCGACACTGTTCTCACCGGACATCACAAAGGCCGGGCTCTGTGGTCTCTCCGGTACCGCCCATGGCCTAATGGCATATGCCGGATTGGAAATGCTTTCGACGAAAGAAACGAAATCGGCCGGAATGCTGACATTTCTGATTGTCTTCGCAAAGAGTCTGTATGAGGCCTCCACCGGGACCGTGATCTTCGATTTCATGCACATGGGTCTGTGCGGCTCGCCACTTGCGATATGTCATCTGGGGGGGGTGATGGGCGGGATTGCCGCTTACGGTTCGATTCGATTGGTGAACAAGTTGAAATGAATTTATGAAACAGGACAATGTTGTTCATGGGACGAAAGATCTCCCGTCTTTTTTTGGTGGACCAAGCCGGCTGTATAGCGGGCGTTTCGTTTTTAGGCATTTTAGCTCACTTTAGGCAATTTAGGCATTCAGTGGACGCCATACACACGTTTGGGTCACAGCCAACTTGTCGAGCGTTTTAATAATTAGGATGTTGATATTCTTAAACGCGCCATGTACGATATCGGTTCGAATCCAGCTAGGTTTTAAAAGAGGTGAGAAAATTCAATATGTTATCCCGATTCAACAATGAAGTATTGTCATATGGCCCAGCCGCCGTTCTGCCGCAGAATCTGAATGACACGTGGCTTAAACAATTACAGGACAAAGCTGATGAATATCTGGATTCCCAGTTTGAACTCGACGAGTGCCGGCGCCCCAAAGGAGATGCCGATCCCCTCCTGACGACCTGCGTCATCGAACTCGTTCGATACCAGGAGGGCACTATCGTGGAATTGTCGAACGAAGATTTGCTCGACAAAGTGACGCTGTTTGCATTAACCCTGACCATGGAGACCGCCAGACGCGAGTCCAAATTTGATATCACCCCACCCTCCCTGGACAACATCTTGGATTGGACCAGAATCTATGACGTTCAAGCAGACCGTCCGGAGTTTATTGATGTCCTGGAAAAGGCCTGTATTCTGCGCAGACCGAAGCGAAACTGGATCAAAAACCTGAGGGATCGATTTTCCGGGAAAACCTCGGAAATGAAAGTCTCCTAACATTTTTAATAGGTTCCTATCAAAAATGTGAATACAAGCGACGCTAAATTTCCATCCCGTTAAATTGAAGGTGCAGGACGGAGATGACCATCATACCTGGCTTGTTCACACGTCTGGATAATGTCCATATAATCTAAAAAACCTAATTAAATTAGTCCATTTGAAGCTTTCATCTTGACTCGGTGGGGCGTTGGAGATAATAAAAAAAGACCCCCAACGAAAAGGAGGGCCAATGGCCGTTCTGACAATTTCCAGGCAGTTTGGTGCCGGCGGCAAGACGCTGGCTCAGAATATCGCCGACAGGCTCAATTACGACATTGCCTCCGAGGCGATTATAGAAGAGCTCGCCGAGCGGGCAAAAGTAGCGTATTACAAATTAAAATCATTCGAAGTGGAAGATACCCATCTCTTCACAAAGTCCCCGGGCGCTTTTTCCCCCAAAGAATTCATTGGGCGGATCTTCGATCCAAAAAAAAAATACATGGATGGAAAAATTTATGTCGAGCTGCTGAAGCAGATCCTTCCTAAAATCGCCCAGCAGGATAATCTCATCATCTTGGGTCGCGGTGCTCAATTCATTTTAAAGGGCATCCCCGGTACCTATCACGTCCTGATGGTCGCCGAAGAAACGGACAGAATTCAGTTTATGGCAGATACGTACGGCCTCTCAAGGGAAGATGCCGCTCGTACGGTCAAACAGCAGGGGAAGCGCCGTTTGAAACTTATGAAGCTCTTTGAAAGCGATGATTTCGATTTGCCCTGGCACTACTCCCTGGTGCTGAACATGTCGAAAATCGATATGGCGACCGCCGAAGATCTGGTATGCGATCTGGTGGACCCGACCAAGGCCTGCACCATTGAATGAGTCCTTTCGAAATTATCCCAACCTTTTGGACCACTTTTTCGCTCCTATGCCATGGGGAATGTGCCTTCACCGCAAGGGCTTTCATCCGGCCCAAAAGACAACTACCCGTTTGACAGGGATACCCCATCGACGGATGTGGCCGACCTGATCGACCATGTCCTTTAATCCGCATCGCCTGGCTGCAAAGAAACAAGCCCTGAAACTTCGATCTGAGATCCTACGCTCGGTCCGGGAGTTTTTTTTCCATCGGGACTATATGGAAGTGGAAACACCCCATCGCATCCCGGCGCCGATCCCGGAGGCGCACATTTCCCCTGAGGTTTCCGGTACCTGGTTTCTGCACACGTCACCGGAAATCTGCATGAAACAGATGCTGGCGGCAGGATTTGATCGCATATTCCAGATCTGTCGTTGCTTTCGGCGTGCCGAACGGGGGGCGCGTCACCTGCCCGAGTTTACTCTTCTGGAATGGTACGCGGCGGGAGCCGATTATCGTCTGTTAATGCAGGAATGCGAAGCGCTATTCGGGCATGTGGCCAGTCGACTCGGCAGGGGTCGGGTCTTAAGGCATCAACAGGCTACCATCAACTTGACTCCACCTTGGCCCTGCAGGACGGTAACGGAAGCGTTTGAGACATTTTCCCCCATTTCCTTGAAACAGGCGATGGCGGAGAATCGATTCGATGAAATTATGGGGCTCCATATCGAACCGAATTTAGGCCTCGACAAACCGGAATTTTTAATCGATTATCCTGCAGCTTTGGGTGCCCTTGCCCGTCTGAAACCGGGCATTCCGCAAGTAGCGGAACGTTTCGAACTCTATATCGCCGGTATGGAGATGTGTAATGGTTTTTCCGAACTGAACGACCCGGCTGAACAACGCCGACGCTTTAACGCCGAGCAGCGCACCCGACAGCGGATCGGCCACCCGATCTATCCCATTCCGGAAAGATTTTTGGAAGCATTATCCTCCATGCCCGATGCTGCGGGAAATGCGCTGGGGTTCGATCGGATGGTCATGCTGTTCGCGGACGCCCGTGACATAGACAGTGTGGCGGCGTTTACTCCGGAAGATTTATAGTCCCAGGTTGACGCGAATACGATCAACAAAGAAAGGAATATAGATGGCAGACCAACAAGAGCATTCTCAGGCAGATGAGACCCCTAAAAAGCGGTTGAAGAAAAGGACTTGGGTACTCATTATTTTAGTCTGTTTGATCGGAGGCAGTATATTCGCCGTCACCTACTACCCATCCCCGGAATTTTTCTTCAAGGTCGACGACGAGCGACTCACCTTATACAAAGGCGGCTGGAAATTGCTCGGTGCCAGGAAAAGCAACGCCGTGGAACCGATCCGGGTGGAAGGCATGGATGTCGAGCCGTTGCTTGAAAAATCATACAATAGCTTGGATGCCGCCCTTGCCGATTACGCGATGTTCATGCCGGAGTGGATCGTTGGCCAGGAAGCGAGAGTGTCCCAATTGGAAAAAGAGCTGGTATCGGCATATGACGCCCTGCTGGTGGGTCTCCGTGCGGCAACATCGGTGGGCCTCGCGGAGTATGAAAAAGAGATTAACCGTCTAAAACGAAAAATAAAGGCACACAAGGACAACCTGCGGCGCCAACCATAGGACCGATAGTATTGAAAACAGCATCGTCTGGCATATTTTCGTCTATGTAGATTAAAAATCAGGGAGGGAACCATGTCGATTGTAAAATGGGATCCGTTTCATGATTTGACGAGCCTTCAGGACAGGATCAACCGGTTGTTCGAGGAAGCCTTCCCCCGGGCTGGAGAAAGCGATGATCGTGGTGCCGGGATCTGGCGACCGTTGGTCGATATCCTGGATACGGAGACCGCCATTGTAATCGAGGTCGAAGTTCCGGGGGTCGGCAAAGACGATATTTCCATCGACCTGAAGGAGAACGTTCTTACCATCAAGGGGGAACGCAAACAGCAATCCGATCGGCAGGAAGAAAGCTATTACCAGCGAGAGAGACGATTCGGGTGGTTCCAGCGCACGTTTACCCTGCCGGCCTATGTGGAACCGGAATCCATCAAGGCGACCTTTAAACAGGGTGTCCTGAAGATTGAGATCCCAAAACCTGAAGAACGAAAACCAAAGCAAATCACGATCGACTAATACCTACGGTATTGGGAATTCGGTAATTGTTGCTTGTAATTTGATATTTGTTATTTGGTGTTTGGTACTTGCCTTCGACCTGTCCCGTCGGAGTTCATAGAGCGAAGTCGGAAGTTCTGGATAGAACGAAGGAGGGTGTATTCTATGGGTATCATGTCGTGTGTCGGCCCGGGGCGTCAATCTGAAAATTCTGGATTGCCGGTTGGGCCCATAGATTCATCGGTTCCTGCCATTTGATCCCTCTCCGGGACCACACCGAGCCGTTTCAGCTCTTGAACGGCGTCCTCCAAACGTGCTTTTGCTTTTGCGGCCTTTCGGGCCGTCCTGTCGGATTCTTTCTCTGCTGCATTATATGCCAATTGAGCGTTCCGGATGATCTCAGAGTCCTTCGTGGATGCTACGGCATCGTCCAATAGTTGCTCGGCCTGGTCTTTGGCCTCTGACGCTGCTGCCACTTCTTTTTTCCTTAGTTTGAATCTCTTTTTGGCTTCCGTATAAGCATCCTGCGCCGCGGCGAGCTCTGCCGGGGGGCCTTCTTCAGGCTCGGCTTCCAGATCGATATCTTCTGCGGCCAGCACAATCGCCGTTGCCGGCAAATTGGCCAGTACCTCATCCACGGCACCGTCGAAGGGTGTCCGGATTTGATTGAAATGAAATCGAAAGGGTAGAAACACCATTGCGGCATCGGCAGAATGTTCCGTCAACGTGGACACCCGTGTATCGGATACCGTCTCCGCATCGGCTTCGATCCGGACCTCGTCAAGGGTCTGCGCCAAGCCTACAGCGCAGGCATCGGTACCTCCCGGGCAGTGGGTGAGCACCCGGATGCGGGCATTCTCCCAATCGCCACTGCGGGTCATGAGGTAGGCCAGCAGCAGCATCAACCGGCTGGTGGCATCGTTAAACCACCAGACATCCATCCGCCGTTTTTCCGGAGGCACCTCTTGGAGAAGTTTCCACTCCGGATCCGTACACTCAAAAACAATAATGTTCTGGCCGAGACGAAAAGCCACGCGCAAATTCGCCCCGAACCGGAGCAGTCGAAATCCTTCGCCGTCGGCGGGATTTTCTCCGAGCCAGTTCAGGAGCATCGTGTTTGCCCGGAGCGGGCCGATTCCCACGGATTGGACAACAATTTCTGTTCCGGTCTGGATATCGGGGGCGGCGACCACCAGGGGGAACGCCTGCAACTGCTTTTCGATCAGATCCTCGGTCAGCTCTTTGGCGGCACTCTGACGTTGCCGCCGGGCAGCGACACCTTCACCCTCGACGATACGAACCACGGTCGTCATGCCGCTTCTGCCTTCGATCCAGGAGGCGAATGTGAGCAATCGGGCCCGACGGTCCGGGTCAGCGGAAAAGGCCAGAATTTGGGGGCGCCAGTCCCTGGGATGCTCCGGCTGCAGCCCGATGCTCAACAGGTGGGTTCTGAGCCGCTGGAGCGCATGGGACCGCTGGCTGTCCGCCCATCGCGCTGGTCCGGCGGTCCGCTTGATGTATTGAAAAATACCGAACAGTACAGATCCGGCAATCAGACCGGTCTTGAAATCGATGGCGAGAATCACTCCGAGGCAGGCCAGGGCACCGATCAGGCTGATCCGGTAATGGAACCAGCGAAATCGCGGACGAAACGACGGACTGAAGGATCGGGCCTCGTAGAAGGTGGCGTAGTTGAGCAGACCGTAGGAAATCAGGAAAAACATCGATACCACAGGGGCCACAACATTCAGATTGCCTAAACCAATGGTCACGCCCGCGATACCGCCCGACAGGAGCACGCCACGTCTCGGATTCTGTGCCGCTCCAGAGCCTTTGGCAAAGGGGTTGAGAATCGGAAATATCTTGTCTCCGGCAAGGGCTTGAAGAATCCGGGGTGCACCGAGAAAGGACGCCATGGCCGAGGAGAGCGTGGCGGAGATAACACCGGCGTCAATGAAAAACCCGTATTGGGCCACCTGCTTCATGGCCGTGTAATCGTTCGCCAACACGCTGTTTGGAAGGGATCCGGCAAACACAATGGCAACCCCGAAATACACGACAACGGAGAGCCCCACGGCCAGAAAAGTCCCCAAAGGGAGACTTCGACCGGGGTCCTTCAGATCCCCGGACATGCTGACGCCCTGGGTAAACCCGGTTACCGCCGGAAAGAAAATCGCAAATATAATCCAGAAGGCAGGTCTGCCTTCGGGAGTGGCCCAATTTTGAGACGCCAGTCGGGAATCCCACCCCGGCAGGCCGCCCCAGAAAAAGGAGAGCAAGGCGACACACAGAAGTGCCATGACTAGGTATTGAAACTTGGTGGCCCAGTCGGCGCCCAGCCAGGCGAAAATAAACAAGAATATCACGGCCACCGCTGCAATCAATCGGGCCGGCACCACGTACCCATCCGGAAGCATGGCCGAGACCGCCTCCCCGAATCCGATGCAGTAAAACGCGATTGAAACAGACTGTGCCAGAAACAGGACGATGCCGATGGCGCCGCCGAATTCCACCCCCAGGGTGCGGGAAATCAGGTAATAGTCGCCCCCTCCTTTAACCTTGAGATTTGTGGCGACGGCAGCCAGGGAGATACTGGTCAATACGGTGATGACGTTGGCGAGAGCAATAATGAGCAGAGCTCGACCTAAGCCGGCGCTGCCCACCACATAGCCCAGGCGCAGGAAAAGAATGATGCCCAGAATCGTCAGAATGCTCGGTATAAACACCCCGGCAAAAGTGCCCAGGGAGCCGCCCGTCCCGTGCGATGGGGTGTCCGAAGATGTCATGCCGGTTGTGGCAAATATTTGGAGTGGAGGGATGGTGTCATATATATATTGAAAAGATTATCCCTGACCGGCAGCAGAACGGCCAGTAGATATGTTTTCATCAGAACCCGGAACGGGAGCCTTTATCTCCTTTAGAGACGTCGGGAATTGTCTCATGACTTCATTCACACCTCGCTTGGCGAGTTCGTTGGCCGACAGCCATTTCAGGCCGCCTTCCATTTTCAGGGGAGATCGAAGCGATATTCTGGTTAATGAATCCTGAGCGCCGTCGAAGATTCCCTGCCAGAGGCGGGTTCCGGTCTCGACATCCACCAGATAGATCACAAAGCCGACCGATGCGGGACTGTCGGGGAACCCGTCGACACCGCCTCGCTCCCGATAACGCCAAACGGTGCCGGTAACGATCAGATCCGATCGGATCCTTCCGCCCAAATCGGTGACGAGCTTTCGTGGCGTGTCCCCTTCCAGATCCACGGCAAGCTGCGCAAATGCCTCTTTGGATCGCTCCAGGGGTACCAGTTCCTGGTCAAATCGAATCTTGAGCCAATCAAATACTATCCGGGTCATGGACCGATCCGCCCCCAGTCGGATGGAGGGGTCCGGGGCACAGACCTGGGATAGAGAACAGGCCAGCATGTTTTGGTTGACATCCTTGGCCTTGGGATTCCACCGGCCCATGAAGAACGGCATGACGCCGATGGATCGATATACTCTGAGCTCGGGTTCTTCCGGCTCATCCGGTTCGGCCATCAGTGTCGGAGCGGTCCCCAGCGACAGCAGCATGACGGCGACCATGACGATGATCCACTTAACGGACTTCATATGCTCTCCACGGATTTTGATGCCCCACAGCTGAGTCTGAAAAAATTCCTCAGTCATGGAGACAAGTTGTGGGTCTATGGTGATGACGATGTCGTACCTTCAAAGTATAACCATCATCATCTAACTCTTCCAGGACTTCTTCGACTAAGAAACGCCCGTTTCATTCAGTATTTTCTCGAGGATCACCTTGGTAATCATGTAGGTCGGTCGGATCCCTTCATCCCCCATGCTTCCCGATGCCAGTGTCTGGCCGCTGATCAGGGGGTTGTCCGAAGCGTAATAGGCATACCGGAGTTTGACATCCGGTGGAATATGTCCCCGAATGATCGCCGCGCTAATCGCCCGCTGGTAATGGCCGCCCTCCATCTCCAGTCCCACCGCCTGCCAGGTGGTGGTTTGAAATCGTTCAAGCACATCCCGGTTTTGAAGGGAGGTGCCGAGCACTGTAACCATAGGGCCAACGTAAATCTCTTCGGGACCTTCGAAATCCCCCGGTGTGAGCTCGTTGTCTACAATGTAGTTGTCGGTGGACCCCTCGATCACATGGGCGGTGGCCAGCAGAATGTCGCCTGTTTTGCCGGGGAGAATTCCGGCCTTGCCCATGATGGATATCGAATCGATACCCGTTGCCTGTACATCCGCCTCCGCGCACAGGACACCGAGCAACTCGTCCATGGTCTCGAAAGCCTGGGTACCGAAGGCGTAATCCATGACCAGAATGAGTGGTCGGTGTTTCTCGATCGCCGCCAGGTTGAGGTGGATGTCCGGGTGCAAAGGGATAGCAGCCAGATGGAGCGGGTCGATGATCTGGCAGTCAATCTGGGCACCGGAGATATCCGTCACCTCTGTTAACCCATGGTTCATGGCAAACTCCCGGACATCGTTGGTCTGCTCCCGCACGTCACCGAAAAATGTATACAAGTCATCCGGCCCTTTGTCCGGCCGCAAATCCTGCAATGCCGCATATGCATAGAGCGTATTCACGACGCTGTGCATGTTGGCACTGATGATGTGCAGCGGCCGATGAAGTACATTGAGTTCCAGGAGCTTTTCCTTGATATGGCGGGCCCAGGATTCGCCATATTTATGGTGACCGATCAACTCCTGAAGGGCTGGCGTAAAATAGATCCGAAGGGCATGATCCGGATTGGAGTTTTCAGCCTCCACTCGCTTCCCGAGGTCATAAACGATCCGAAATAGGCCGTTGTTGCTGTTCGCTTCACGCCGGCTGGCTTCCAGTGATTGGTAGGTTTTTCGGGTTTCCTGATAGGTTCGCCCCAACAGGATACTCAAATCCCACAGCGCCTGATCCAGCTCGCTGTCTGGAGGGTCACCACCATCCCGCAGATAGCCTTCCAACGTATGCAGCTCCGTAATGGTCTGGCCCCGATCATCGGTCATCTGGCCATAAATCTTTTTTGCTTCGATATTTAAAAATGTGATGTGGGTCAGGATGTCGTAGATCTCACTCAGCCCGCGGGTGATCACAAAACAGATCTCCCGTTCGGACACCCGGTAGGATAGACGTCTCCGTTTGAGGGGCTGAATCGATTCAAAGGGGGTGTCTGCGAATTCTTCCTGTGCGGTGAGCACGATACGGTTGCATGATTCGATGCCCCGTGGAAGTCGGTCGAGAACGTATTCAAGACCCTGCAGCTCTATACGACGCAATTCGTTCATGCTTCCGTAAATTTCCGGACAGAGCATGCGTAGCGCCCGTTCCAGGGTCTTCCCGGACTGACCGTTGGGTCGGTAGAATCCTCGCAGGGCCAATGCGTCAGCAATGGTTTTAAACGCCCGGATCGCAATCCGGCCTTGCTGCGCTTTGGTCAATTCCTGCATGATGGATCTCCCGGCTGGGTTAAAGAATGAAATAATCTTATACCGTTATCTCTATCGATGCAACCGGATCCAATCTAACCTGGACATTGCACCCAATGGAGACTTTCATGGCCAAGCTCACACCATATTCCAGATAATCGGACGTGTGATGCCGCACAGCGGGAGGCACTTCGAGATGAAAAGATTTCATGCAATTTTCAGGCTGAGGGAATGGGGGGTATAGGTATATAGCATGCCCTGCGGGGATGACCTGAAAGGCAGAGTAGTAAAAGGAATGGCGGCGCGGAACGATGGGATGCAGCGGTGCGGAACGATGCGAAATGTCAACACACCGATGGCTCATTACACGGGGCGCTGAAAAACGGGCGATCAGATAGAGTTCAACAAGGCTAGATCAGTACCCGAAATTCTTCGTTGTCGTTGCCATTGGATTCGATGACCCGTTGATGACAAGCCCTGCAGAAGAAGTAATTCGGCGCGGGGTCTTTTCCGCAGACGCGACATGAGCGGCCGGATTTTTTCTTACCGTGTTTTCTCTTTTTAGATATTTTCCGAGTCATTGCTGTTGTCCTCCCTAAGATCACCTGTTCAAAGACAATCCATGGAGAACCGTTGCAGTTACCACCAGAAATGACGGACTGCCTTCAACGATGATTCAACATAACATCCTAATTCTAAAGAGAGCGCGGAATGGCGACTTGAACCATCCAATGGGAGGCAAGATGCAAATATTATTCCAGATTTTACATGGTGATGGCTTGAAATGTGGCAACAAACCCCGCTACAGCGTGGTTTACACATTTTTTACCATGATTTTAGTAGGTTATATAGTTGCCGGTGGAAAGACAGGAAAAGGGGCGTACCGACGGGCCTAGTCCCAGGGTACTATAGGGCGGGTGTCGGCCGACATATCTGTCGCGTCGGGTTTTGGATATGTCGCCCATAGAAACAGCACGCCTCCGGCCATCATGATGAATGCGCCGATAAAAAACGCGTGACGAAGTTGGAGCAGATCCATGGTAAGGCCGGCCAGGACAGCGCCGGTGAGCATCCCCATACTGTGTGCCATGGTGAGCAGCCCCATGACCGAACCCATGGCCACCGCCCGATTCCCGCAGGTCACCGCCATGGCCATTACTGCCGGCATGGAGATGCCGCCGCCGATGCCGAATATTACATTGGCCCAAAATAGATCCCAAAACCCATCGGCCCATGGAAACAGAAGAACACCTCCAGTAGCAAATCCGCCGCCGACCAGCACCAGGGTTCTTCGGTTGAAGTGGTCGGCCAGGATGCCCATGGGTGCATGGAGTACACCGCTGACAAATACGCCCAGCATCACGAGAATTCCAATGGATGAGCTGGTCAGAGAAAATTCAATGGCGGCCAGGACTGGAAGAAAACCCCAAATCATGCCAATAGCGGCGGTGTACGCAAATCGCAGCGCAAACAGACCGGCGATAAAGCGGTCCCTGAGCAACCACTTCCAGGGCAACGGTTGAATGCCTCGGACGACCACTTTTTCTGATCGTATCGGAGGCAGCAGTACCAGGCTCAGGAAAAATCCGATCAGGGCGAGCAGCCCCATACAGAGAAAGGCCATGTTCAAGCTCATCCACTCGTTGATGACACCGCCAAGAAGCGGCCCAAGGCTCAGCCCGCAAAACACGGACATGTTGAACAGGCCCATGGTAAATCCTTCCCGTCCCTCGGGAGTAATGTCGCCGACATAGGCCTGGGTCACCGGCATGATCATGGCAGAAACGATGCCCTGGACAAACCGCAACCCGATCAGGCTCTCTATACTTTCGGACAAGATGAATCCAATGGAGATCAGCGCGTAGGCGAACAGGCCGAAGACGATAAACGGTTTGCGCCCTTTTCGGTCGGACAATCGTCCAAAATAGGGAAGAAAAACAGAACGGGAAAGAGAAAACGCCCCGAAAATCAGTCCGATATAAATCCCCCCGGCCCCCAGTTGAAGGGCATACACCGGAAGGAGCGGAACCACGATCCCGACCCCCGTAATAACGGCAAAAATGGATAAAAAGAGGGTTGCAAAGATCTTTTTGTCGAGGGTTTCCATTTCAAAAGAAAAGATTTCATGAAGGGTCCGGGCTAGAAATCTTTTTTAATGTTCTCCAGTGTAGTTTCGACAAGGCTCCGGATTTCGTCCAACCGCGTTTCGGACAGCGCTTCGAAGCGGAGAACCAATGCAGGTTGAGTGTTAGAGGCCCGCACCAGACCCCAGCCATCGTCAAACACGATTCGGGCACCGTCTATGTCGATTACATTGTATCGCTCTTTAAAATAATCGGTCACCTTCGCCACGACATCAAACTTGATGTCATCCGGACAGTCCACACGAATTTCCGGTGTGTTGAAAGTCTCAGGGACATCGGACAGCAATTCGGATACCGTCTTGCCGGATTGTGCCAAAATCTCCAGAAGTCGACAGGATGCGTAGACGGCATCATCATATCCAAAATATCTATCGGCAAAAAACATATGCCCGCTCATCTCTCCAGCCAGATCGGCCTTTTCTTCTTTCATTTTCTTCTTTATCAGAGAGTGCCCCGTCTTCCACATGATCGCCCGCCCACCGTGTTTTTCGATGTCGTCGTACATCGTCTTGGAGCACTTCACCTCGGAAATAAACGTGGCTCCGGGTTTTCGTGAGAGAATTTCCCGAGCGAATATAATGATCAGTCGATCTCCGAAGACGATGTTCCCCGTTTCGTCGATGATCCCGATACGGTCAGCGTCGCCGTCATAGCCGATGCCCACATCCAGGTTTTCCCGTTTCACCAGCTCAATCAGATCCTGCATGTTTTTCAGTACGGTAGGATCGGCCTCATGGTTCGGAAAGCTCCCGTCCATGTCGCAATAGAGCTCATGGACTTCGCAACCGAGTCCTTTGATGATCGGCAGCGCCGTAATCCCACCGGTACCGTTTCCCGCATCGATCCCCACCCGAAGCGGCTTTTTCAGCTGGATGTTGTTCAGTACATAATCGATGTACGGCGGTAGGATGTCGTAGGTGTCTATGGATCCCGTTCCCTCCTCAAAATCTTCCGACTCGATGAGTTTCCGGATCTCCTGAATCTGGGGGCCGTGAATGGAATCGGTGCCGCTGGACATTTTGACACCGTTGTATTCTTTCGGATTATGGCTGGCGGTGATCATGACACCCCCTCCCAGATTCAGATGAGGGATCGAAAAGTAAGATACCGGTGTGGGACAAACACCGATGTCAATCACATCGCAACCGGTTGATGTCAGCCCTTCAATCATCCGTTCCGAATACGCATCCGAGGTCTCCCGGCAATCCCTGCCGATGCTGATCCGTCGATTTCCTTTACGCTGTAGAAACGTGCCGATTCCTTTGCCGAGAAGAACCATATCGTTTTCCGTCATATCTTTTCCGGCGATACCGCGAATGTCGTATTCTCTGAATATGCCAGGGTTCATGGTCGCTCTCTCCTTTCTATATTCCATATGGATGCCGTCTTCGAAACACTTGCCCTGTGGTGCATCGTTTGCTTATCAGAAGGTCCTGTCATGTTTTTTCCCACAGCCGGACATCAAGATAGAATGCCCCATGTGATGGCAAGCCCCCCCACCAACCAGCAATATGGAGAAAATCGATGAAGGTGTCCCCGCTTTACCATGCTCAGTAAAATCATTAGCGCTATGGATCCAACTACCGCCGCCGTTAAGGTCCCCAATATCGTAATGCCGATCGGCATGGAATTGCCGATTCCCGAGTTAAGCTCGAGAACCAGGGCCCCTACAATCGCAGGTATGGACAACAAGAAAGAATATCTACCGGACACCTCACGGTTTATACCCAAAAACAGTGCTGTCGATATGGTGATGCCGGATCGGGAGATACCGGGAAGTATCGCCAGGCCCTGCATCAGCCCGATGATGAGGGCGTCCTTAACGGTAAATCGGATCACCGCACGGCCGTCTGCAGGTGCCCTTCGAGTCATCCAGAGTACCGTGCCGGTAATCAACAGCATGCCGCCGACGATCATTACCGACCCGAAAATCGTACCGACCACCTGATGAAACAATAACCCAAGAATGACGGTTGGCACGTTGCCGACGACAATTAAGACGATCAGTCGAGCGTCCGGGTGTTCCGCCACAAGGTTCCGAACACCGCCATGGAGCCGGGATAGCGCCGGCAACCGGAAAAAGGTGAGCAACAATTGCCCGATGTCACGCGCAAAGATCACGCACACCGCCGCCAGTGTACCGATATGGAGACAGATGTCGAATAAAAGCTCGGGTTCCTGGAACCCAAACAGGTTCTGAAGAAGGACGAGATGGCCGGAACTGCTGACCGGTAGAAATTCTGTCAATCCCTGTAATGCACCGAGGGCAACTGCCTGTGCTGCGTCCAACAAGAGTCCTTTCGGGTTGGATATTGGGTATTCGGGATTGGGGATCCGGTATTTTCGGTTTCATTCCAATCCGGATTCCGATGCCTCCTGTCGGTGTCCTAACACAAATTGTGTGTGTTTATATAGAGTCGGCCGTCATTAAGCAAGCATGGGGTTGCCGGGTCTGAAATGAAATGGCAATCATCGGTTTGAGGGGGTATCAAACTTAGAAGTGGTTTTAGAGCCTTTCTTCAAGCCTAAGGTCGCGGCAAAATGCCGAGCCTATAGCCGTTGCCAAAAATATGTTCCGAAAGAAGCCGAAGAATCCATCGTCATGCCGGACCCCGATAAGCCTGCCCCGGCATGCCCCTGGCCGGCGGCATCCAGAATCGGTTTGCTGTTTACTGGATGCCGGCCTTCCAGACTGTGTCATAATTATGTACCAATTACTACTGAATAACCGTATCGATAGGTGATATATAGGTTGTAAAATCAAGGAGAACGATATGGCATTCCGATACGGCCAAGACCGAAAGCAATTGGCCCT
>Ga0209780_1000172_pt1 | contig 31434 bp, 30 predicted proteins | sample WorMetexBAHAMAS2_FD_187384 | JGI IMG/M metagenome (GOLD analysis project Ga0209780, IMG submission 187384) | Marine gutless worms symbiont microbial communities from Max Planck institute for Marine Microbiology, Germany - Inanidrilus exumae... | ecosystem: Host-associated > Annelida > Digestive...
CGTAATATGGATCGCATCCATTTCCCGCAAAAACTGGGAGTGATGTCGACACCAGGGCTAGTAAAGCAAGATAATATATGGTCGTCGAATTTACACTTCTATTCATTTTCGAGTTATCCTTTACAGCCAACATGGTTATTGCCAATTTGAACTGTGATTTATGTGATTTTTTTTGATTGATGTGATTAGTGGGTAGTTCACGCATTAATTGCTACAAATAATTGATAATTTCGACTTTATGTAATTATCATAACAATCACATGACTCATAAAAATCACAGTTCAATTATTAAAGTCAATTCAATCATGCCGTTTTTGTAGCAAAAGCCTAAGCTTGCATGGATGCAAAGCCAATTTCTGTTATAATAACAAACTACTCCAACAAAACAATCACATTAAACTCATGCAAGAAGCACAGTATACTCCAGAAAGCATTGAATCCCAAGTTCAAAAACGCTGGGAAACCGAACAAGCCTTTAAAGCTGTTGAAGACAGTAGCAAAGAAAAATTCTACTGTCTCTCCATGTTCCCTTATCCCAGCGGACGACTCCATATAGGACATGTCCGCAATTACACCATCGGCGACGTAATTTCCCGTTTTCAGCGCATGCAGGGCAAAAACGTTTTACAACCCATGGGATGGGATGCCTTTGGTTTGCCTGCCGAAAATGCGGCGATGCAGAATAAAGTCCCTCCAGCAAAATGGACCTACGACAATATCGCATATATGCGTAAGCAATTGAAACGCCTTGGTTTAGGCTACGACTGGTACCGCGAATTGGCCACCTGTGATGCCGACTACTATCGCTGGGAACAGTGGCTATTTATACAATTATATAAAAAAGGACTAGTCTACAAAAAAACTGCCCCCGTCAATTGGGATCCCGTCGATAAAACCGTGTTAGCCAATGAACAAGTGATAAACGGGCGCGGCTGGCGATCAGGTGCCCTGGTTGAACGGCGCGAAATCCCTCAATGGTTTTTAAAAATCACCGCCTACGCTGAGGAATTATTAAGGGATTTGGATACACTGGAGGGTGGATGGCCTGATGCTGTGCGTATTATGCAGCGAAATTGGATAGGGCGCTCAGAAGGCGTAGAAATTCAATTTAAAATAGATGACAACAATTTAACCGTTTTTACAACCCGCCCCGACACTTTGATGGGTGCCACCTATGTGGCTATCGCAGCCGAACATCCGCTTGCCCAACAAGCCGCCGCGCAGAATTCAAAACTTGCTGAATTTATTAAGGAATGTAAAAAAAGCAGCACTGCTGAGGCGGATTGGGAGGCAATGGAAAAATTGGGCATGGACACCGGCTTAAAAGCCATTCATCCAATTAGCGGCGAAGCCTTACCCCTTTGGGTGGCCAATTTCGTCTTAATGAGTTACGGTGCCGGAGCCGTAATGTCAGTGCCCGCTCATGATCAACGCGATTTTGAATTTGCTCAAAAATATAAGCTGCCGATTAAACAAGTTATTACGCAAAACGACGAGGAACAATTAAAACTTGAGGCTGCCTTTGTGGACAAAGGCAAGTTGATCAATTCAGGACAATTCAACGGTTTAACTTCACAACAAGCCTTTGTTGCCATTGCAGAATATTTGGAAAAACGAGATCGGGGACGACGAAAAATTCACTATCGGTTACGCGACTGGGGCATATCCCGTCAACGCCATTGGGGCTGCCCCATTCCTATGATTGAATGCCCCGACTGTGGCACCGTGCCGGAAACCAATTTGCCTGTGCTTTTGCAACAGACTGGTTCGCAACAACAAGTAAATTGTCCCCAATGTGGCAAACCAGCTCAGCGCGATACGGATACCTTTGACACATTTATGGAATCCTCTTGGTACTACGCCCGTTATGCCAGCCACGATTGCAACACTGCCATGTTAGATCAGCGTGTGGACTACTGGTTGCCGGTTGACCAATATATAGGTGGGATTGAACATGCTATTTTACACCTACTCTACGCGCGATTTTTCCACCGCCTCATGCGCGACGAGGGCTTAGTCAAGGGGAATGAACCATTTAAACGTTTATTGACGCAAGGTATGGTGCTCAAAGACGGTGCAAAAATGTCCAAATCTAAAGGCAACACCGTTGATCCTCAAGATTTGATTGATAAATATGGAGCCGACACAGTACGCCTATTTATCATTTTCGCCTCTCCCCCAGAACAATCATTAGAATGGTCTGATAGCGGCGTGGAAGGCGCGTTTAGATTTTTAAAACGCTTATGGAAACAAGTGCAGTTACAAGCAACCCCCGTCTTAGAAATTGAAAAATTGAATTCAGCGGAACTGGCCTTACGTAGTCAAGTCCATGAAACTATTCAAAAAGTAACTGATGACATTGGACGTCGCTACACTTTTAACACAGCCATTGCTGCCACAATGGAATTGCTTAATAGCCTCAATCGCGCCAAAAACACGCCAGTAATACAAGAAGGCTTAGAGGCGATAATACTGATGTTATCACCCATTGTGCCACATATCACTCAAGCCTTGTGGGAAAGATTGGGTCACTCTGGGCTGATCCTCGATGCCGCTTGGCCGCAAGTGGATGAAATTGCTTTAAAACGCGACGAAGTAGAAATGGTGGTACAAGTCAACGGCAAATTGCGTGGACATATCAAGGTTGCGGTGGATGCCGACAAGCAAAGTATTGAAACAACGGCTCTAAATGAGCCGAATGTGCAACGCTTTACGGCGGGAAAAACTCTGAAAAAGGTCATTGTGGTGCCGAAAAAATTAGTTAATGTGGTGGTGGTGGCATGAAATCAAATCAAGTCTCAGTTGTCAGTGTTTTATTGATAACATTATTGTTTATTAATGGATGCGGCTTTCAGCTGCGCGGTGCGGCTGACTTGAAGTCGCAAAAACTGCATATCCAGTCGAAATATGCCGATAGGATAGCCAATGAAGTAAGACGCATTCTTACCGAACAAGGCGTACAAATTGTCCCCACGAGTCAAACTGCCCAAGCGGTGCTCTACTTACGTGATGAAAGTGTAGAAAGGCGGGTGCTATCAGTTTCTTCAACATCAGGCAAGTTGGAAGAAGTAGAACTTAATTACCGAGTAGAAATGGAAGTCCGCAAACCCGATAACAGTATCTTGTTGGAAAAACAAGTGCTCAGCTTAATGCGAGATTACCGTTTTGACAAAAACGCTGTTTTAGCTGCTGGCTCGCAAGAAGAAGTATTGCGAGCGGATATGTTTCGTGATCTAGTCGGGCAAATTATACGCAGTTTGCGAGCGATTAGGTAGTTCCGAAAATGCAACGCGGGGCGTGTGAAGGAGATGCTATGTTTGCACATAGAGTTGAAGTTACAATACCTAAGAATGGTCAGTTGTACCTAGAGGCATTGCCTTTTGCCATGGGTGATAAAGTTGAAGTAATTATTTTCAAACAAGCAACAAGTGTTTCTAATGAGAAAACTGTTTATTTTGCCCAAGCGGCGAAAAAATTCCAAGGATGTATCAAAAAAGCGCCAGCAGATTTATCAGTAAATCCAGATTATTTGGAAGGATTTGGAGAATGAAGAAAGATGTTATCTTGGATACTGGTCAGTTTTATATTTTGATTCTGTTAATTCTTTAATTCTGTAAATTCTGATTCAGACATTTAATTATGCGAAAATTTTCCTCTTACGGACCAATTGATCAGGAACTGCATTATTACGTTCCTCGTAAAGAATTAGTCAACTTTGCTTATCAACAAGTATTAGGCGACAATCCCGACAAAGGCGGACATTACATCACCGTCTGGGCACCTCGTCAAACCGGCAAAACTTGGATCATGCGCGAAGTTTTCTTTAAGCTTCAGCAAGACACACAATTTGATGTGGTTATCCTCAGTCTGCAATTTCTTTATGAAGTTACCGATGTTAATCGGGTGGCTCAACTCATCGCCCGAAAATTGCTCAAACAATTGAGCTTAGAGAAAGAGCTCACCATAAACACCTTAGATGATTTCGATCAGTTGTTTGAACGGGGAATCCTCACAAAGCCCTTGATCTTGATTTTGGATGAATTTGATGCCCTGCCGGAAGTTGCGATTAGTCGCCTAGTCAGTGTGTTTCGTCATATTTATAATACTCGCCAAAGCCAACTGGACAAATCATCTGCCGAAAAGGACTACCTATTACATGGCATGGCATTAATTGGAGTACGTGCCGTCTTAGGCATAGAAAATGTAAAGGGTTCGCCCTTCAATGTACAACGCAGTGTCCATATTCCTAATTTGACTCATGACGAGGTGACTTACCTCTTTAATGAATATCAACGAGAAAGTGGGCAAACCATTGAGCCAGAAGTTGTGGAACGTATCTGGTATGAATTTCAAGGGCAACCAGGTTTAACTTGCTGGTTCGGGGAATTGTTGACGGAAACTTATAATCAAGCCACCAAGCAAGCAATTACGATGGCACATTTTAAGGGAGTTTATGCAGACGCGCTTGACTTGTTGCCTAATAACAATATTTTGAACCTCATTAGCAAGGCGAAACAGGAATTTTACAAACCATTTGTTTTGGAATTGTTCCAAACTAAAACGAAAATGAAATTTTCCTACCGTGATCCTATCGTTAATTTTCTCTATATGAATGGGATTGTTTCGGTTGAGCAAGTCAGCTTGGGTGAAAATTATGTGAAATTTGCATGCCCTTATGTACAAAAGCAATTGTTCAGTTATTTTGCCAGAGAACTGTATCATGAAGAAATGGATGGCTTATATGATCCGTTTGAGGATTTGTCGGACACGATTACCGATGATAGTCTCAATATCCCTCGATTGTTGCGGAGATATGAGCAGCATTTGCAAGCCAATCGGGAGCAGTTATTAAAAAACGCGCCTCGCAGGGAAGATTTGCGTGTGTATGAAGCTGTGTTTCATTTTCATCTTTATCTCTATCTGGTCAGTTTTCTTCGCAGTTATGAGGCAGAAGTTCAGCCAGAGTTTCCAACTGGTAATGGTCAAATTGATTTGTTGATACGTCACGCGGGGCAATTATTTGGATTAGAATTAAAGAGTTTTGCTGATAAGCGGCAATATAGTAAGGCACTTGTTCAGGCTGCGAATTATGGAAGGCAGTTGGGTGTGTTGGAAATCTGGTTGGTGTTGTTTGTTGAGGCGGTTGATGATGGGAATCGGCAGTTGTTTGAGGCGGATTATGTTGATGGTGAGACGGGTGTTGTTGTGCATCCGGTTTTTGTGCAGACGGGGAAAGATAATTAGCGACGATTTAAGTGGTTCGACAAAAGTCTTTTAGCATTTTCAACTTTCAAGGAAATTCTATTTTTTTAAAAATAGGATTTCTGTAAGTTCAACAAGGAAGTCCTATTTTTTCCGTGATGTCTCACACCTCTGATGTGCGCGGGGTTGTTGCGGGCGGAGTTGCAAACCCCGTCCGGCACAATAGCGATCCTAACAAAAAATGCTTGACATCTACACAAGTGTGGTGTACATTTTTTTATTAAATTTTAACCATAGCACCGTAAGGAGGATCGATCATGAAAAAAACGATTTTGATTTTGGCAATGAGCGGCTTGATGGCCGCGGATGTTCTGGCCATCAGTTTTGAGCTGATCCACGGGGATGCCCACAAGGACAGGAGGGTCCACTGCCCCGGTGGCCATCCGCCGGCCAGCCCCGAGCAGGTGAAAGGCCCGTGGCGCTGGGAATATTTCGCGTGCGACTCTACCATGTGTGGTTGGTCGTATCAGCCGCGTACCGCTCGCCTCAGCGGGGGCGCCTCGTTGTCCACTGAACTATTTTACGGTCCGGGTTACGGCGGCAGCGATTGCGGTTGCAAGACCAACAGTTGGGTTAATCGGCATCTCGATTACACCCTGTGCATCACCTCCGTAAACTCCTGGGACTTTGTGATCGAGAACAGCAGGTGCCCCGGGTATGAGGCTACCGTCGACGTCGCTCTGCTTCTGGGACAGGATATCTGCGATGTGCTATTGTTCTCGCCGCAGGAGTGGCGGTTTGAGTCTATACCGGAAAATCGGACTATGTATTTGATTTTGAAAAACGGCGCAATGGCTGTGACTAGGGTAAGCAACGGCACCTGTAGTGCTGTGAGAATTCGGGGCAGGGCGCCGCAGGGCAATAATTCCCCTCGCGGGTTCCTATGCATGGATCGTTATTAACAGAGCTCAACGCCGCATAGGCGAAAACCGCTGGTGCCGGACGGGGCTTGCAACCCCGTCCTCCGGCACAGGAATGGCAACAAACTTTGCTACTGACCAGAAAGTAACCCATTTTGTTGATTCCAAAAATCATCCCATATATCAAGGTACCCAAGAGCCAAACGTTCGATCCTCCCGTAGTCATTTTCATCGAGAGCAAGTGCTAATACTGCCCAACAGTCATCTTCATGGTCATCGTCATTTGCATCTGGAGCACCATGTTCTTCAGTACCATGTACCTGGTAATATCCGGTCGACGTGTCCACGCCAACCGCAGCCGAATTGACACGGAGTGGATTGCTAAACAGGATCACTTGCACTTCACCAACAGCTATCAGCGTTACCACGTTTTCCAATTTTGAAAAGCTGTCGATAAGATACTGTCTCACACATCGAGATAGGTATGAAGGCTTATAATTCATGCGTTCTGCTGCGGAAATCTTGAAACCATTGAGCAGGGCTTCGAAGAGCGGATAATGGGCATATTCTGGGTTCCCTTTGTAGTATCCAAGTCGATCAAGTCCTGGACGAAAGCCGAATTCGTCTAGGTTATTCAAGGTTATCAAGAATCTAGGAGCTAATTTGCCCCCAGGTGGTACGATGCCGCGTTCCTCTAATTGCACGGTGTTAAACTGGGCAATTGTCAAGGCATCGGTAAAAATCTGTACAATGGCATGTCGATATTCGAGATGTATTTGTTTCATGTTCTCAAAGCTAAATTGCTTATTCAACAATGCTGTCCGTGCTGCATTGTCTTTAATTGGATGCTTGTTGATTTTTTCTCTCAAGCCGTTTATGAAATTCTGATTTCTATTCCAACGTTCTTCCGTCGCCATCGTTTTGATGACGCTTTTTGCCGCCCCTCTGGGATCATCCAGATTTTTCCACATTTGGGATATCCCCCTTTGTCTCAATGCAATTCAATTGGAACAATTTGTTGATTTTTATTGAATTTGTTAATTGTGTATTACGGGGTTTGCAACTCGTCCGTAACGTTAAATCTTGCGTACATCAGGGGTGTGAAACCTCACGGACGGGGTTACAAACCCCGTCCGGCATAGGGGGTGTGAAACCTCACGGACGGGGTTACAAGCCAATGCCATTAAGTTAATGGTAACTTATTCATTTTATGGAATAAAATATTGCTGGACTGGGTTTGCAACCCCGTCCGTAACGTTTTAGATCGCGGAAATAACGGGATTTAACGTTACTTAGGGGCTGCAAACCCAGTCCAGCACATATTTTTATCGTTGTAAATCAATTATTTATCCTTAACTTAATGGCATTGGGTTACAAACCCCGTCCGGCATAGGAAAAGAAACCTCACGGACGGGGTTACAAACCCCGTCCGGCATAAAGAAACCTCACGGACGGGGTTACAAACCCCGCCCGGCATAAAAAACCTCACGGACGGGGTTACAAACCCCGTCCGGCATAGTCCAGCATAAACATAAATTATCTTGACAACGGCAATGTTATAATAGAAAATGTGAAATGTCGATACTATAGGCGCTCAGATAAATATCTTGGCTCCTCGTGCAATTTATATATTGCCGTCCATAAGTACTGAGTCATGAATTATCGGAGATAAATACATTAAAATTCATGGTTCGGTGCTTAACTTATAACTTATAACTATTTTTTTTCACCCGTCGACGAACCAACATGAAAATAGGCGCATTCGCGTTGTTCATGTCCGTGATGCTCGCGTTGATGAGCTTTATGCCGGTTGGGTGAGCATTATAGTTTTTTTTATTATTCGGAGACTATAAATATGAACAAAACATTTAGAAATATTTTTTCTGTGTTGCTTATTAGCCTGTTAGCAGGCTATGCACAGGCTGATAGTTGGCTACTACAGGCTAACATTGTCAGTAGTGTTAATCCTATTCTTGCGGTAAAATCTATTGCTAGACAGAACCCTGATAAAGTGCCCGCTATTGCTGCAAGTTTCGCTAATCGGTTCCCTGATGCTGCGCCTGATATTGCCGCTACTTTGGCAGGAGAGTTTCCCGATCAGGCGGACGAAATTGTCGATGCAGTGGGAGCCGCACTTGCCGGAGACGAGACGGCTTATATGCTCCAGACTGTGGCGCAAGCCGTTCCAAAGACGGCGGACGAAATGTTCGCTCCTTTAACGCAAGATGTTACGGGTGAGGAGTCGGACATTGATCGCACTGCCTCGGTAACGGAGGAGTCATCCTCCGCGTTTTCTGGTGGTGGCGATATCGGGGTTGTTGATGAGCAGGATTTAGTGGAGGTGCCATCTTCCGCGTTTTCTGGTGGTGGCGATATCGAGGTTGGTGATGATGAGCCGGATGTCTTCCCCTTTCCTATCCTCGCAACACCACCTAGCAGCAGGCGACCAACAATAACGGGGGGAAATACGACCTGCGTGGAAGTCTGTGAATCAGGACGTAATTGTGTTAGTTTGACTGATGAATGCAGTCGGGCGAGCCCTGATAGCTTAACAACCGCTTGTAACAAGGTTGTACAGTGTGCTCCAGAACTTTGTTCAAAAGTGTGTAAGAATTCTTAAAAGCCTCAAGCCAAGTTATTGTCAGGTATTGTGGTGTCAACCACCACCTGCTAAAGCAGGTGGCTTGGCGTAACGGCTAAAGCCGTTCTCAAACCAAGCCACGGTTGACCAGCCTAAGCCCCTTGAGGGCTACGTTGGTTTGGTCATGACACCTTGAAGTGCTTTTCCAGCTCCAAGCTCTGTCGTAGTGCATTAAAAGTCTGTTTGTGGTGTCGGACGGTGTGTACTGTGTAAAAAGCCCTTCCAATCCAATCCAATCCAATCCAATCCAATCCAATCCAATCCAATCCAATCCAATCCAATCCAATCCAATCCAATCCAATCCAATCCAATCCAACATTGGCGAGGAAACCTTTACCCGCGCGAGCATTGCTGGCCTAAGCCAAAGGTTTGCTAGTTCCTTAAAAACTAGCATCTTTATTAGTTAGTCAGTTACACACATAAATTGTGAGATAAATCTGCCCGCCTAAACTAAAGGCGGGGGTTTCAACCTTGGGGATGGAGATGAAAAATCCTATTTCTTAAAGAAATAGGATTTTTTTTTTAGAATGGCTGCTATATCATTTCGATGCTGGCGGTTGCTGCAACTGTTGACAAAATTCAACCAGTTTTGCTTGTTGACCAGTACTATATGCACACACTACCCAATGACGCCGGTGCATTTTTATAAGTTGGAGTGTCTTGTTTGGTTGTTTTTGCATGTTCCGCTCTATTGTGGCAATTAGATGGGATTGTAGATTGTCTGGTAAACGATACCAATTTGCTAAGCCAACTCCCGCGATTATATCTTGTGCGAAAGGAGAGCCGGGACCATAAGCCGCAAGATTTTCAAATGCCGTCAAAAATTCCGCGTCATATTGTTGTAAATAATGTTTGAAGCGAGTCACTTCTCCCCAGAGAGAGGGACTTGTTGGTCTTTTTTCAACCGCTTTTAAGAAATAGTCCAATGCTTGTTGAAATGAACGTTGTCTGTCACTACCGGTAACAATGGGGTGCCAAAAATAGATATGTCCCATTGTCATCATTAAATCAGGGCTATTTGGCGCCAACTTCAAAGCACCAACACTAACATCATGGATGACATTCCATTCTGACTGTTCTACCCCTTGTTGTTGCCATTTTGCCAGGGACTTTCGTACTTGCACACCAATTGTTTCTGCTAAACCCCAACTCCCCGCCACATAAGTAAGATATATCAAAGCCGCCATCAAACTCAGCGTAACACTTTTTGGCAAGCGTTTTGGCGGCGAGATGACAGGGGCGTGAGAACGTTTTTTCTTTGTCGTCGGCAAATAACGAGCCACCCAACCCAAAGCCAAAATAAACATAAAAGTGGCCGCATTCGAGGGAATTTGCAGATTGAAATCTACAGTGCTATGTATGAGCAGCGCAATAATCGCCATTGTCACCGCAAAGGCAATACCTCTATTCAAAGCTCGATGGCGACGATATAGAGATGAAAGTACCACGCCTGCAGTCAACAGAATGGCAATACCTAACAGCAACACTCCAATTAAACCGGTTTCCGTCGCAAATTCCAGATAATCATTATGCGCGTGATGCCAAAAAACCGTCACATCCGCGCCTTGATAACGAAGAAAAGTCGTAGAATAGCTGCCCAGCCCTGAACCCGTCCAAAAATAATCTTGCCAATATTCAAGAGTATATATATCTACATCATCGCGCTTTTCAGTAGACAAGCTGGTTTGCTCTAGGCGCTGTGCCACCTTTTCGATACCAAACCAAGCGCCGACAATAAACATATCAATCACAATCAAGCTGACTAACAAAATGGCCGTTGCGCGATTGATATGTCGGGAAAGGATTAAAGTGATAATTCCAGCAATCGTCATGCTGGCAAAAAAGGCCGTGTTTCCCATGCGGGAACGAGTTAGGACCAAGGCAATCACCATGACCACCAGGTAAATTCTCAGGCGCATTTTCTCACTCAATATCCAGTCCAACAGCTTAACGAATCGTTGCCGCCAACTGCTGCCGCTATCGCTTCCATGACCTAATTGGGCAATCAGCAAGCCAATCCCCACCGACAAGCACATCACCAAATAACCCGCCATATGATTACGGTTGATGAAAGTACCTGTTGCCAAACCTCGGTTATAAATTTTTTCATGGAAAAAACCATATTCCAATCCTGATAAGGTCATAACACTGCCATAGAATGCTTGGAACAGTCCACTCAGAACCAATGCCAACGCGATCCAGCGCAGGCGGGAACGATTGTTGATAATCAATAAAGTCAAGGTAAATAGCAAGACATAGCTGATACTTTTGAGTAAACCAACTGCCGTATTGTAGGGATCAACAGACAATGTAATTAGGCTTGGATTTGTAAAAGCATAGGCTTGAGCGGCTTGTGGAGAAAGAAATTCAACCAAAGAATAAGGCAAGGGAATAATTTGGAAAGTGACATAAATAAGCCAGACTAGCCAGATTACCAGTATAGGGGTAGCTTTATAGAAAACGGGCGTAAACTGGGCTTTGCTTCGCAAATGTTGCCATAACCAAAATAGTGCTAAGCTAAATATCCAAATTTCCATCAGAGCCCACGCCCAAGCATGGTTACTCCCATAGGGCAAGGGTAGCCAAACAATTAAAATCAGTAGACTGATAAAACTAATATTCATCTTTTGCAAATGTTCTGACTCACCAATGAAAATTTATTATTATAACGGTTTGCCTGATCGATTGCCAGAAAGATCGGTCGAAAACTTTCAATAACTTTTTGAAAAATTTTGATATTGTTAATATTGACATTTGATGAAATAATCAATTGCTAATATTGATTTGGTCTGGTATGCTGTTTTTTGTGATTTAGCCATCTAATGCGATCACGAGAAAATGGTCGATTTGTCTTATCTAGCGGTAAGAAGTAAGCGAAGCTAAATGAAAAACCTTGGGTTGATCTAAGGAAGGGTGTTCAGATAAATGAATCATACAATAGAGAATTCAATAGGAAAAAAGAGATTAGAAAATGCTTTAAAAAGAAGACGGGATAAAGAGTATTTTATTCTGTTACGGACAGCATTAACAAGCTTATACAGTTTGCCTGTTGAGGTTTTACAACACAATGAAACCACACAGAATTATCTCCAAACATTGTTATTATCAGCGACAAACATTGAGCAATTACGCGATTATATTATAGTGCTTGAAAACAGTTTGGTTTGCAACAACGAAAGCTATCAAGCTTACCAAGAAAAACGCCAGGAGCTTGAAAAACAGATTAAACGTCTGCGTCCAGAAACAGTAGACTTTTATGGGATCAACTTGCTACATCTTCGCAATCATTTTTTACAAATGAGTACTCGAGATGCTTTGGAAAAATTTTCATCGATGTATCAAGATATTTTTGAGGCTAATCAAACGATAATAAACATTATCCTAAGTTTGAATACGCCCATAGAAAATATTTCTGAATTGTCAAAACCGTTTGCTGGCTTTCGACATTTGACTTTAAAAGAACTTTTGAAAATGGACTTGAGCAATGTATTCGCCAGAGTATCGAGCCAAAATTTTAAAGTTCTTTCTCAATATATTGGAAAAGAATTTGGAATTGTGTTGTGTATGGAGAGGCTTAGTGAAAAGTATGGTGCAATGAGTCTTGATGGAAGTGGCGAGTTAGATATGTGGCGCCAAGTGCATACTGGCACTTCTAATTATGGTTGTTTAGAGGATTGTATGTTGCACCAGGAACCTTTTTTTCGTATATGTTTTGAATCAAAGCATCCTCCGTTCATTCATGAATATGTCGACTAAATTTGGCAAGGAGCCCAAGATAAATCTTGGGCTCCTATTTTCACTTTTTATATATAAAGTTGCGGCTATTTAAACTTTTGACAATCTTGGGAAAAATATTTTGTGAAATATTTTTCAAGATTAAAAATATTTTTCCTCTGCCATTATGAGGTTAAAATAATCCTCAGTTAAAACTTGCATCATTTTTTGTAAAGTATGAATATCTTGGCATTGAGATAATACCGTAGAATTGTTCTCAGGTTCCAGTAAGGCAAAAGTAAAGTCAGTTAAATTATCTGTTTGGGTATTAATGAGGTATTCTATATATCTTATTATTTCAACACTATGAGTAACAACAATAACTGTGACTCCCGCATTTTTTAACTCAAACAAAAATTCAATCAATTTGAAACTGAAAGATGGATGCAAGTGAGATTCAGGTTCTTCTAAGATTAAAACACTATTTTTTTTTAATATATCTCTTTCAATTAAGAGTTGTAATAACCCAAATATTTTGATGCCGGAGGCAGCCAGTTTGATATCTGTGGTTTTTCCTTGTGATTTATAAACTGTACCCTTTCGATTGTCATACTCGATTTTGCCGTTAATGATTTTTTCGAGTTTAGCGTAACTTTTTTTTAGTTGCGGTTTTGGTGATATACCGATATTCCGAATATGGCTTAATACATCCCAATAAACATCAGAGACTCCAAGATTATTTCTATAAAATTCTCGGTAATTGCTAAGAGCCAATTCTATATCCAAGATAGATGATAGGAATATCAAGGAAATATCTTGATAAGGGCTGTTTTTTGAAGTGAAAGTTTCTAATTTAATTTTGCTGACGGCTTGTTTGCTAATCGAAAATGCTATGAAGTCGTCTATTTTTACATTTAATTTTTCAGAACAACTATTATTGTTAACGATGGCACTTAAATGATTTGGCTGAAACACCCATCGAAGTTTTTATGATAGAATGTTTTTTAATTGTGTACTATTTTTCTTGCCTTCATGATTCTTTAATGAAGTTAAGACGGCATAGATCATTCTTACTAGGAATGATTTACCTTGTCCATTTTTGCCACAAATCAGTGTGAATTTTGAAAGTTCAAAATTCGCTTGTTTGATTATTCCTAAATTTTTGATTCTAAAATACATGGTTTTATTTTAACTTTTGTTCAATAAAAACCAAATTCGCCAGAATAGGGTTCAAACCCTAAGGTATAACAAAGCTTGTCCCGAGATGAGGCTGCCACGGCAACAGAACGTTGGGGCAGCACCGTAAAAAAATATCAATCATTTGTCCTTACAAATCGCACTGTATCATAGTATAGGTTCAATTCCCAAAGCTCGCAGTTGTTCGGCTAATTGTTCAGCGCGTTGCTCGGCTTTCTGTCTGGCTCGTTTTTCCGCCTGACGTACCTGTTTTTCCTTCAAATAGCCGGGCAAGACAAAATCTTGATAAACTTTGTCATTAATCATCTCATCAGGAGACGGTTTGCTGAATAAATCATCAATCCGAAATTGAAAACCAGGTAACACTTTGGATTTTATAATCCCACCTTTTAGTGGTTTGATGGCTCTATAAACGCCTTGCGCTTTGTTCAAACGGAAAAATTGTGTACGTTTACGGCGGGCATCTAAAATATAATATTCTTTAACCCCTGCTTTGGCATATTCGTCCTTTTTTATAATGGTATCCCGTTCCATGATTTCGTCTGTAGAGTCAGAAAGGGCTTCTATGCACATGTCATAAATGCCGTGGTAGCTTCTATCATAAGGCAAAAGCGGTATAGGGTTGTTGTTGAGTACTACTCCTATGTCAGGGCGACGCACTTCGTTTTTTTTTGATAGTCGAAATCCCATTTCTAATACAACGGATTGGGCAATGGGATTGGTTCTTAAATAGTGTTCTAGCAGTTCAAAGAACCATTTGTACATTAAAATGGTTAAGACATCAGACACCGCTTTTTCCTCCAAATATCCATTATTCCATTCGTAAACTATGTCAGGCGCATTGTAGTATTTTTCCCAGTATTCGGTTTCAGAAATTTGAGGCGGAGTGCGGGATTTTTGAGGTGCGGAACGATTTAAGGTTTGTGATGTTGTCATGTTGCCTCCTAAATTCAATGCCATTAAATCTGTCCTTTGGAATTCGTTATCGAGTTTTATAAAGCTGCGGCTCAATCTCCGCCGGTGCTAAATTCTCATCACCAGGCAGGACCATCAAAAAATCGTCCAAGTCTGGTAAAACTGGAATTTTATCTGTTGACATTAGTGGTAATCCTTGCGCTTTTTGTTCAAGTTGTTTGGCGCGCATATAGCTATATTTGCGGCTACTTATGAGGTTCTCTGTGGCGGCATCGCGCACAATGATTGGGTGCAAAAACACCATTAAGTTGCGTTTTATTTTTTTTACGCTGTGCGAACGAAATAGGCTTCCAATTATGGGCATATCGCCCAGTAGCGGGACTTTTTGGGTGGATTGTTGTAAGTCTTCATCTATCAAGCCTCCAAGCACTACCATGTTGCCGTCTTCAACGATAACGGTTGTTTTGATAGTGCGTTTATTGGTGACAATGTCGCGCGTGCCAAGACTACTACGGCTAATGCTCGACACTTCTTGTTCAATTTCCAGTTTAACCGCATTGCCTTCATTAATTTGCGGTTTTACCTTGAGTTTGATGCCAATGTCTTCGCGTTGTATGGTTTGAAAAGGATTGGCGATGCTGCCAGTGGTGCCGGTGCTGGTATATTGTCCCGTGACAAAGGGTACGTTTTGTCCTACAACAATTTCAGCTTGTTGATTATCAAGGGTTAATAAGGATGGTGTCGAAAGGACGTTGGTTTTGGTGTCTGCGGTAATTGCCCGTAATAGTACGGCGAAGTTGAGGATGCTGCTGTTAAACCGCCCTAAGCCGAGAAATGCTCCCGCTCCAATGTCGGGTAGGGAGAGATTGTTATTTTTGTCGATTTGGTAAGCGGCACTGGCTAAGTCAATTATTTTTGCCTCAGTGTTATTAAAATTGCTTAAACCAAGGGGACTTGTGCCACGCCTGTTATAGAGTAGCCATTGTACGCCTAATTCTCGTGCCAGATCGTCAGAAACTTCGGCAATTACTGCTTCAACAAGTACTTGGGCACGTCGCACGTCTAGTTGGCGTATCACGGTTTGCAAATTTTGCCGTACCTTGGGGGGGGCGGTAATCACTAAACTGTTGGTGCTTTCGTCAGCTTGAATATTGATTTTTTCGGCATTGGTGGATTGCTCCTTGGGTTTTTCCAATATGCCTTTGCTGACTCCTTTGAGTACGTCGACTAATTTTTTTGCTTGTGCATAACGTAGAAAAATCACTTGAGTGTTGCCACCGCTTTTTAGTGGTGTGTCAAGATGTGTGATGAGGGTGCGTAAACGCAGGCGCGTGGTTTTGTCACCGCTAAGGAGCACACTATTGGTTCTTTCGTCTGCAATGAGATTGGAGCTATTTTTGGTGCCATTGGTGGTGGCTTTTTTTTGTTCAAGCGTGCTGAGTATTCGCACCACTTCGGTTGCTGTGGCATGTTCTAATACCATGACTTCAATATCTTTTTCATCGGCTTGATCAATGCGACGAATAATTTTTAGTAGTCGACGGACATTATTGGCTTGGTCTGAAATAATGATGCTGTTGTTCGCGGGAGAGGCGACTAAATGGCCTTGTTGGCGAATTAGTGGTCTGAGCAAGGGGATTAGTTGTGCGGCTGAGAGATGTTTTATTGGTATGATTTGTGTGACTAGTGTGTCGCTTGTTATGGTTTGATTGGGGGATAGTACTGGGGTATTTTGGGATTTGGCGATGTTGTCGGGGATGATTTTTATCACGGCTCCACTGGGAACAGCCGTAAATCCGTGTACACTGAGTATAGATAAGAATACTTCATATACTTGATCGCTGTTCATCGGCTCGTTCGAGATAACCGTCACTTTTGCTTTGACACGGGGATCGACAATAAACGTTTTTTTAGTCACGTCAGATATGATGTTGATCAAATCTTTGATGTCCGTTTCTCTAAAATTTAGTGTGACTTCTTCAGCATTGAGAGTCGTCGTTGAGATAAATATTAAAAGGAATATATATATGTATTTCATTTTTCAACCATAAAGAATAAGGGCAGGGTTTGTCCATTGCGTAGGATTTCCAGGTTAATTTGCTTAGCAGTTGCCAATTGTTGTATTAGTCCCAAGCCTTTGAGCGGGGAGTCGAGTTTTACTCCATTGATTGCTGTGAGTATATCACCAGATTGTAATTTAAAGTGCGACAATAGGCTGGCATCTTTGCCAGGTTTGATGCGGTAGCCCACGAGTTGTCCTTTTTGTTTTACTGGAGAAATTCGCATTAATTTCATTATACTATTTGGGTTAGTTTTTAATTGGTGTTGGTACTGAGCTAGTAATTTTTCGGTTTTTCTGTTGTTCGTTGCTACGGTAGTTGTAGTTTCTTCTTGCGAATGGGTTGGTTTGGTTCCCATAATATATAGGGTTTCATGGCGTCCATTTCTAAGTAGAATTATTCGTCGAGATTGAATTTGATGGAGTAGCGCTCCACTGTTGGATACAGTTTGACCCACGCGATAAGAGGTACTTTTGCCATTAGCCGTCGAAATCATCGCGTAAGACATTGTTGGATCTGAGCTGTAATAAATTCCATGCAGTTTTAAATTGAGTTTTGTCTCAGGTGGCGGGGTACGAGATATAATTTGTGTTTTAGCAGGTTTGGGTTTACCAAATAAATAGGCTTTGATCAGTGGAGAAATATCGAGTGTCGGCGTAGTAGGGGGTTGTGCTTGATTGATGATAGGTTGAGGGGTATGCTGTTTGGGGGCAGCACTAAAAATTAATTGCACAATGCTATAACTAAGCACAACGGCAAGCGCAATATTGATGCTCCATCGAATTAAGATGATAATGACACTCATAGTTGGCGTAATATGGTAAGTGTTATGATGCCGCTAATAATTCCAAATACTAATGCTGCTGTCATTAAAACCGGTAATAAATAAAATAAGCCGTCATGTTGAATAAACAGCCAATAAGCCGTCCAAAATTGGGCGAATGTATGAGTCATTGCGGCAGCTACGCTGTATCCTATGGGTCCACAACCTTGTCCGGGTAGTTGACTGAGCAAGGCGAGTGTGAGGGTACTTGCCAACGCGCCACTCAAGCTAAGTATAAAGGTAGGTGATAAAAAGGTGCCAATTAATAAGCTGCCAGCTAAAACGCGCAGTAAATTAACCCAGGCTGCTATTCGCCAGCCAAATAGAATAAGTACCGCAATTGTGATAACATTTGCCAATCCGGGCTTAACACCTGGTAAAGGACTGGGTAGGGCAGTTTCGGCAATATGAATTGTAATCGCTAAAGCGGAGAACCAAGCAATACGGTGATCGTCGCGAGTTGTTTTCATTATGAGTTATAGTCTAAAAGAAATCTTTTATACTTTGCAAGGTGAGGGTTTGCACACGGGGCGAGCTGCGGTATTTTGTCGCTTTACTGGTTGCAATTTGTGGTCAGGACGTGAAAATGATCGTGCTAAAGCGGTGTGCCAATTTTGTGATACCGATTTTGTCGGTACGGATGGACAAGGTGGGGGCAAATTTGCTTCTGCCCAAGATTTAGTTGATAAAGTGGCAGCGATTTGGCCATCAACACAACAATCAGCCCGCCCATTTGTGGTTTGTACTGGAGGCGAGCCATTGTTACAATTGGATACGCCGTTAATCGAGGCTTTCCATCGAGCCGGTTTTGAAATCGCTATTGAAACTAATGGTACATTGCCCGCGCCACCAGATATAGATTGGATTTGTGTAAGTCCCAAAGCCCCCTCACTTCTACTGGAAAGGGGAGATGAATTAAAATTGGTGTTTCCACAGTCTGAGGCACCACCTGCTTTTTTTCAAGAACTTGATTTTAAATATTTTTTTTTGCAAGCAATGGATGGTCCACAACGCGATTTTAATATTCAATTTGCTCTGCGTTATTGTTTGGCGCATCCGCAATGGCGATTGAGTTTACAGACGCATAAATGGTTAGGAATACCCTAGTTGCCTTGCGCTTCTGAATTTGTCGACGTATAATTTGTGTTCATGATTGGCTTGACATGTTTGAGACTTTTGCAGGGCTAGGATTAATAATCGCACGAGGGTTAATAACATTATGTCTTTTAAACATTATTTATTTACAATTTTGCTGTTCTTTATAGCCAACAGCAGTGTTACCGCAGTTGAGATTCTGTCTCGTATTGATAATGGTAATTGGAAATCGGTTAATGCCATTGATCCTTTGAAGGGACAAGAGATCACATTAAAAGCCAGGGAAGTTCCGGGCGCTACTACGATTCGGTGGTATCAGATTTTCCCCGATCTTTCTCAGTTTTATCAAAATGCCAACCATTTTAAGTCTAAAAATCCATATAAATGGAGAGGTTTTGATAAAATTGGCTATGAGCGCCAAGAAATAGGCCAGTTTCGTGACCAGTGGGAAATACAGCCTTTTGAAGATAGCAGTAGCTTGCCCGAAAATCCTTGGGCTAAAGATGTGGTTGTGTCTCTATTGTATAAAAAGGATGTAGGCAGCTTTTGGTTTCAAGTGGAAATCGAAACTACAGATGGAAAAATTCTGAGATCGCCAGGCATTGAAGACTCAAATAAAAAGGGCTTGTCTCCAAAAGTTTTTCGAGTCTCGATAAGAGAAAAGGATGGTTATCTTGGCGAGCTGACAAGCTTTTTTAACGTACCGGCTTTGTTCGGTTCAGTCACTTATCAGAGTGATAATTATATTGGAGCAGATTGTGCCGATGTCTTGGTCAGCGCTTATGCCAAATGGAAAAATAGACGAGTGAGGAGAAACTATAATGTGGCAATGTTAGTGAAGAAATTGCCCAAACGAGCCAAGTTGAAGTTACGTGATGGCGGTGTGCCGACTAAAACCTTGAGATGGGGGAAAGATGTCCGCCCTGGTGATTTTCTTGCCGTTAGATATGATGGTGAAAGACAATATCAGCACATTGCAGCCCTTTCGGACGATGTTAATAACAACGGCATGTTAGACGCGGGCGATAGAGTGCTTCATGCAGGTCTTCTTCCGCTCAGTTATTCTTATCTTGAAGAGGGTTATTTTGATGGCGATGTTGTCATTTTGAGGCCAACAAATCGTCTGAGATAGTTATTCGGAGACTATAAATATGAACAAAACATTTATCAAAGTTTTTTCTGTGTTGCTTATTAGCCTGCTAGCAGGCTATGCACAGGCTGATAGTTGGCTGCCACAGGCTAATATTATCAGTACTGTTAACCCTATTCTTGCGGTAAAATCTCTTGCTAAACAGAACCCTGATAAAGTAGCAGCTATTGCTGCAAGTTTCGCTAAGCGGTTCCCTGATGCTGCAGCTGATATTGCTGCTACTTTGGCAAAAGAGTTTCCTGATCAGGCGACCGAAATTGCCCGTGCGGTGGCAGCAGCACTTGCTGGGGAGCCATATGAACCAGAGCTTCCACAAGCCCAAGCCGTTCCAAAAACTGCGGACGAAATATTTGCTCTTTTAACGCAAGATATCGCAGGACAGGAATCAGACATTGATCGTGATGCTACAATAATAGAGGTGCCACCCCTCACGCCCTTTGATGATGATGATGATATCGAAATTAGTGAGCCTAGTGAGCCGGATTACTTCCCCTTTCCTCCCCTCGTAACGCCTGGAAACCCAATAATAACTGGGGGTTCTACTTGTATGGAAGTCTGTCTAGCAGGACGTAACTGTCCCCATTTAGTTCCATGCCCTAGTCCTACTCCTAATAGAGGAGATGACCTTTGTCCCAGTACAGAGTGTACTCCAGACTTCTGTCGTGGATTCTGTGCTACCAACGGGTAAGTCGCTTTTGCCGGCTCAGGTTGTATTTCCGGGGGAGACTTTAGGCACGCGATGCCGAGCGTAGAGACATGCGTCTATGACGCGATGTGCAACTTTTGGTAGTCCCATTAACGGAGTCCAAAGCTTTAGCTTTGGACACGCCCAAAGCTAAAGCTTTGGGCTCCATCATTTTGTAACATTTTTTAAAAGGTTTGCAACCACGTCCGGCATTAGAAGCTCGGCATCGAAGTTATTTCGATGCCGGTTGTTGCAACAACTGTTGACAAAATTCAACCAGTTTTGCTTGTTGACCAGTACTCTCTGCACAGATCACCAATCCACGCTGATACATTTTTATATGTTGAAGAGTCTCATCTGGCTTTTTTTCCATCTGCCGCTCTATTGTCGCTATCAGATGGGGTTCTAAATTTTTTGGTAATTTATACCAATTGGCTAAGCCAACTTCTGCAATTACATGTTGCGCGAAAGGGTCTCCAAGACCGTAAACAGCAGTATTTTCAAATGCAGCCATAAATTCCGCATCATATTGTTGCAAATAATGCTTGAACTGAGTAATATGTCCCCAGAGGGACGAACTCGTTGGTCTTTTTTCAACGGCTTGTAGGAAATAGTCCAATGCTTGTTGAAATGAAGCTTGTTTTTCCTTTCTCCTCCTATCGCCACCAGTAACAATAGGGCGCCAAAAATAGACATGTCCCATTGTGATCATTAAATCAGGACTATTTGGTGCCAACTTCAAAGCATCAACACTGGCATCCTGAATGACACTCCATTCAGATTGTTTTACCCCTTGTTGCTGCCATTTTGCCAGGTATTCTCGTACCTGCACTCCAATTGTCTCTGCCAAACCCCAACTAGCAGCTACATAAATAAGATATATTAAAACAACCATCAAACTCAATGTCACTTTTTTTTCCAAGCGGAAAGAACGCTTGGAATCTCTTTTCCTCGGCAAATAACGAGCCACCCAAGCCAAAGCTAAAATTAACATAAAAGTGGCAGCATTGGCAGGAATTTGCAAATTAAAATCGACAGTACTATGTATCAATAAAGCCGTTATTGCCATAGTCGCCGCAAAGGCAATACCCCTATTCAAAGAACTACGGCGACGATACTGAGTATCCAATACCACCGCAATCGTTAACAAAACAGCAATACCCAATAGCAACAAACCAATAATACCGGTTTCTGTTGCCACTTCCAGATAATCATTATGTGCGTGATCATAAAACCCATCCACTTCAGGGCTTTGATAACGAGGAAAAGTCGTATAAAAGCTCCCCAGCCCAGAACCCGTCAAAAAATAATCCTGCCAATAAGGAAGAATATCAACATTAACCTCATCGCGTGTTTCAGCCGCCATGCTAGTTTCCACCAAACGCTCTTTCACCTTTTGCAGTCCAAACCAACTGCCAACAATAAATATATCAATCACAATCAAGCTGACTAACAGAGTCACCGTCGCACGATTCGCATGTTGTCGGGACAAGCTTAAGGCGATAGCCCCGGCAATCATCATGCTGGCAAAAAAGGCAATATTTCCCATGCGAGAGCGACTCATAACCAAGGCAATAACCATAAACACGAGAGACAAGCGAAGCAGCATTTTCGGGCTCAATATCCAAGCCAACACGCCGACGAATCGTTCACGCCAGTTAGTATCTTGGGAATCGCGACCTAATTGGGCAATCAGTAAGCCAATCCCTACAGATAAACACATTTCCAAATAACCCGCCAGATGATTGCGATTGATAAAAGTACCCGTTGCTAAACCCCGATTATGAATTTTTTCCTGAAAAAAAGCACCATATTCCAATCCATATGAAGTCATTAAAGCTGCATAGACAGCTTGAAATAATCCACTGAATACCAGAGTATAAGCCACCCAGAGCAAACGGGTACGACTGTTAACCATCAACAAAGTCAAAGTAAATAGCAAGACATAACTGATACTTTTAAGTAAACCAACTGCCGTATTATAGGGATCAACAGACAATGTAATTAAGCTTGGATTTGTAAAAGCATAGACTTGAGCCGCCTGTGGGGAAAGCAATTCAACCAAAAAATAAGGCAAGGGAATAATTTGAAAAGTGACATAAATAAGCCAGACTAACCAGATTACCAGTATAGGGATAGCTTTATAGAAAACGGGCGTAAACTGAGCTTTGCTTCGCAAATGTTGCCATAACCACAACAGTGCCAAACTAAATATCCAAATTTCCATCAGCGCCCACGCCCAAGTATGATTACTCCCATAAGGCAAAGGTAGCCAAACGATTAAAACTAACAGACTAACAAAACTAATATTCATTTTGATATGAACCTTGAAAGTACTTACCTCAAAAAAATCCTCCAAGCTCGCGTCTATGACGTGGCGGAAAAAACTCGACTGGATTATGCCACAAATCTGTCACGACGCTTTAACAATCATATTTGGATTAAACGGGAAGACATGCAGCCCGTCTTTTCTTTCAAACTACGCGGCGCCTATAACAAAATCGCCAATTTACCTCAAGAAAGCTTGACTAAAGGTGTCATCGCCGCCTCCGCCGGCAATCATGCTCAAGGAATCGCATTGTCAGCAGCAAAGTTAGGCATAGCCGCCACCATTGTCATGCCAAAAACCACTCCTGAAATTAAAGTCGCGGCAGTGCAGAGTCATGGAGCAGAAGTGGTATTGCATGGCACAACTTATGACGATGCCAGTAAACATGCTCAACATTTGGTTGAACAACGTGGCTTGACTTATGTCCATCCCTATGATGATGTTGAAGTGATTGCCGGGCAAGGCACCATCGGCATGGAAATTTTACAACAACATACTGGAGAATTAGACGCGATATTTGTCCCTGTAGGCGGGGGCGGCTTAATTGCCGGCGTGGCGGCTTATGTAAAATATTTACGTCCTGAAATCAAACTGATAGGCGTAGAACCCGCAGATGCCGCTTGCCTACATGCAGCCCTCAGAGCCGGTGAGCGAGTAATCCTACCTCAAGTGGGCATTTTTGCCGATGGTGTCGCGGTGCGACAGGTGGGCAAATTGCCTTTTGAAATTGCCCGTAGCCATGTTGATGAAGTCCTGTTGGCGACGACGGACGAAATTTGTGCCGCGATTAAAGATATTTTTGATGAAACGCGCACCATTATGGAGCCAGCAGGAGCGCTGGCTTTAGCCGGTTTAAAGCAATACATCGCACGAGAAAAGTGTAGCGGACGGCATTTAGTGACTATCGCCAGTGGTGCTAATATGAATTTTGAGCGCTTAGGCTATGTGGCAGAACGCACCGAAATCGGTGAACGGCGCGAGGCTTTAATTGCCGTGACAATTCCTGAACGCCCAGGCAGTTTCCGTCAATTTTGTCATACCATTGGGCAACGTGTTATCACAGAATTTAATTATCGTTATGCCCATAATGATCAAGCCCATGTGTTTGCCGGATTACGTTTAACGGATGGCTTTGCGGAAAAAGATAGGGTAATTGCTAAGTTACGTGACAAGTCTTATCCCGTCGTCGATTTAACAGATAATGAAATAGCAAAGGCTCACATTCGCCACATGGTTGGTGGACATACGCCACATATTTTGAATGAACGTCTCTATCGTTTTGAATTCCCTGAACGTCCAGGGGCATTATTGCATTTTTTAACCAATATGGGGCAGCGCTGGAATATCAGTTTATTTCATTATCGCAATCATGGGGCTGCTTACGGGCGAGTGTTGGTTGGCATACAAGTACCAGATACCCAAACGACTGAGTTTCAAACATTTTTAGATAAATTGGGGTATTCCTATTGGGATGAAGCCGATAATCCTGCCTATCAGTTATTTTTAAATTAATGTCCAAGATATACTGAACAAGGCTACAAACTCAACTTTTTTGTCATTCCGACCAGCGAGAGGAATCTAGCGTGGGACCAATAGGATTTCTCCTATCGTCGAAATGACAAATGTGCATCTTGGACTCCGGACCAAAATCTACAAGGTACTAGATTAATATTTTGAAATCTGCTAATGTGCCAATGCCTGACGGCATTCACTTCTACAGACACAAACAAAGGAGATATGTTGATGCAATCCACTTTGAAAACGCTTGGTATTGGTTTGGCAGCAGCGGGTAGCTTGTTTGCTGGCAGTGCAGTGATGGCTACAGATGGAGCAAGCCTTTATAAAACCAAACTTTGTGTAAACTGTCACGGTGCAGATGCCAAAACGCCAATTATGGCAACCTATCCCAAGCTCGCGGGACAAAACAAGGATTATGCCCTCCAACAGATGAAAGACATCAAGAGTGGTGCGCGTAGCAATGGTATGAGTGCGGTCATGAAGGGGATTATGGCGATGGTAAGCGATGCAGAGATGGAAACCATTGCTGAGTGGCTAGCAACTTTGAAATAACAAAACTAATCCATCTCATAAAGTTTTTTTGTAGGGTGGGCAAAGTGTGTTTTTAGCGAGCGTGCCCACCGTATCGGGGCTACGTAAAATCCTTTCGTCGGCAAAAGTTTTCGAACAGCAAACGCTTTTGCCGACGAAGCCTACGAAACTTAATGGCATTGTCTCATAAAGTGCAAGCAAGCTGTCGCTTCTTGCACTCATCCACCTTTCCCTTTCCCATTAAGCACTCCGCAAACTGATATTGATTAATTTACCAATTACCTTTAAATTATCTATTCGTAATCACAAAGCGGAGACTACAAAATATGTATCGATCAATATGCCTTGCTTTGGCATTTCTACCTTTAAATGCGCCTTTTGCATCAACGTGCAGTGACTCAGAATCCCTGAAAACCTTGATGGACAAGGGAGAATATCGAAGTGCCCTGCAAGAGATGGATAAATGCTTGGCGGCAGCCTCCAAGCAAGCCTCAGCCCAGGATCAAACAAAATTTAATGACTTGATTAAACGAGTCTTGACAGCGGATGAATCGACTTCATCAGAAGAAATTTATCGAAATGTCCAAAGCGTACTCAAAATTAACCCATTAAGTGGATTAAAATTTGAGTTTGCACAATACTTTAAAACGCATCCAACCGATGATGCTAAGCTGTTTTCCAAAGTGCGTAAGGCGGGGGAGAAATATTATTTTTACTATGACACCGGTAGGCTGCTCCCACACTCACGGGGGATTGCGCTCACCGATAAGTCGCTTATTTGGAAAAATATCATTGGTGAACCAAAACGTATAGCCTTTGATGACATTAAAAGCATCACACTCATTTATGAACGCGGTTTATCCTTGACTGGCTGGAAACTTCGGGTGAACAACCGTAACGATATCCGGCTATCAGGTGTGCCAGATGAAGGCATCATTCCTCTTGTCTCGGCAATGACTTATTTCATCAATTTCAATAAAAGCCCACCAAAAGAAATGGTGAATTTAACGGTGTCAGAGATAGAGGTGGCGATTTTAGCCGGTTGGGTGACATTGTGCAGCGACAAACATGTTGATCAAGGTGATCCCATCAAGGATTTGCAATCGCTAGATGCCTGTTTTTCTAAATATGATAGGCGTTTTAAGTTATCACAAGCGGATAAGGAATTGTTAAACAGGCTGACGACATCTATTTTTGAAAAACGTAATATTCCGTTTGATCAAGGATATAAAAATTTCAAAACTGTACTTTCCACTCATTTGTTCAGTGATTTGAAATTTAAGTTTAAGAATAACTTGAGAACCAAACTTTTCAAAAGTGAGCGTCACAGCGACGAAAGTTATTACTTTTATTTTGACACCGGAAAAGTGACTTCCGGCTCAAGAGGATTGGCATTAACTGATAAGTCAATTATTTGGAAACATTTACTAGGTTCTTCAATCAGTTGGCGTAATTTAACTGGCTCAGCCACGCGACTGCCTTTCAATGAAATTTCCAGTGTTACATTAGTGCATGAAATCGGCTTGGATGCCATTACTGGTTGGAAACTCAGATTGAATGGGGACAACAATTACGAGATTGTTTTGTCCGGCGTATGTGAAGATAACGTTGAGTTATTTGCATCTGCATTAGTTTATTTTATCAATATAGCATCTGCTACCAACTTAAGTTTAGAAGTACCCGCTGAAACTAGGGACGTTTTGACCAAGAGTTTTTTGGAAAGACATCCTAAAATCAAGTCTATAACAGATTCTGTTTTTGGAGTGCTTACTCCTAAGTCATCTGAATAACCCTCCAGAGTGCAAGGTACGCCTTGCACTCCTGACATATTCCGGAGTCCAAGATTTATCTTGGACGTATTCTTTACTTGCTTGTGCCAACAATAGTACAACGAATGTAGGACAACGAATAAAACCCTCAAGACCTTTGCCACCCGGCGCGATTGGTGAGGAACCGGCGCCGAGAGGGCTTGAGAGCACGGAGGTGCTGGAATTTTTACTGTTTTTATTCGTTGTCCTACATTCGTTGTACTCACCACTGCCATCAAAACTTGAACATCGAGTTAAAGTATTTTTTCGATTGGTTTATCCGCAGTTTTAAGGAATAAAGATATGAGCGAAGTAATCAACTTTGAAGATGAGGCTCTTGATGAGGGGGAGGGGCGAGATATGCCTTCAAAGAGACATAGCATGGCACAAACTAATTTAACCGGGTTGCTTTACAATGATGAAAGGTTTACAAGCTTTGTTGAATTGAGTTTAGATGCTAGCTCAATCGACTTAAACCAGTTTGGTCTTAAAAACAAGGATGAGCTTATACCTGATATAAGTGTTTATCTTGAACCACCATCTGATCAAGATGATGGTCCAGGTGATGATGAACTGCGAGTTACCAAAATGCCTGACTTAGCTATTGAGGTGCTTTCACCAACACAAGCTATTAATGATCTTCTCAAGAAGATAAAAGCCTATTTTGCCTTTGGAGTCAAAGCGTGTTGGTTGGTGATACCCTCTTTGGATGAAGTCCGGGTTTTCTCCCAACCACGATCTTATAAAACATTTGATATCCAACGAGATAGTGAGGTTATTGATGAAGTGATGGATATTCATTTACCCATTCAGAACGTGTTCAGAAGGCGTCACTCAAAGCACCATGCTTGAAAATCCCCTAATTGACAACAAACCAAACATCACAGGCGTTATCCTGGCAGGTGGGCGAGCGACTCGTATGGGTGGACGGGATAAAGGATTGGTGCCACTCAATGGCAAATATTTAATTGAATATGTAATTACCACCCTACGCCCACAAGTCGGGAAACTCATCATCAGTGCCAATCGCAATCTCGAACAATACGCGCAATTGGGTGACTGCCCCGTGCTGGCTGATACTTTTGGGCATTATGATGGACCCCTCGCCGGCATGGCAACCGCCTTAGATAAAGCCGAAACCGATTATATATTATTTGTCCCTTGTGACTCGCCGCTGTTGAGTCCGCAATTAGCCGAGCGTTTATACACTTGCTTGATTCAAGCCAATGCCGATGTGAGCGTCGCTGATGACGGTAAACGTATACACCCCGTCTTTTCCCTATTTAAACGCAGTTTATTAGCAGATTTATTAGCATTTTTGGAAACGGGCGGGCGTGGCATACATCGTTTTCTAGCCAAACAAAAATTGGCTCGGGCAGATTTTTCTGATATCCCCGACACTTTTTTAAATATCAACACGCCTGAACAATACAATACCTTCGCCAATAACTGAAAAAGGAATAAAAATATGGGATTAATTTATGCAAATATAGAATTAGTAAGTGCCGGTGACAAAGAATTGGCAAGGAAAGGTTATATAAAAAAAGATGAAATAAAAACAGAGACAGTAACTGCCTTGGTAGATAGCGGTGCATATATGCTTTGTATTAATGAACACATCAAAAATCAGTTGGATTTGCCGGTTGTAGATAATATGGAAGCAGAACTTGCAAATGGCAGTTATCAAAAAATAGAAGTTGTTGGTCCTGTGATAATTAATTTTAAAAACCGAACAACAAGCTGTAATGCCGCGGTGTTACCCGGAAAGAGCGAAGTATTGCTTGGTACTATTCCTATGGAAGATATGGATGTCGTATTGGTACCCAAATTACAAACTATAGATGTCAACCCTGATTCCAAATATTTAGCCAAGAAAAAAATAAAGTGATTTTTTATCGTTCCCACGCTTCAGCGCATATATGATAACTAAAATGACGAAAATTCCAATTTTAGGATTTGTCGCCTACAGTGGCACCGGTAAAACCAGCTTATTGTTAAAAATCATACCATTGCTCAAAGCCAAGGGGCTACGCATTGGCATGATTAAACACACCCACCACAAAAAATTTGACATCGATCACCCCGGCAAAGATAGCTACCGTCTCCGTCAAGCCGGCGCCGACCACATGTTAGTCGCCTCTCGCAAACGCTGGGCTTTGATGGTAGAAATGGACGAAAAACTTGAGGAGCCTGATTTAGAACAACTATTAGCGCATTTAGATCAAGACAAATTAGACTTGATACTCATTGAAGGCTTTAAACATGAACGCTTTCCCAAAATTGAAGTACATCGTCCGAGCCTAAATCACCCCCTGTTTCGCCCCGATCCATCAATTATTGCGATTGCCAGCGATGCGCCACCTATCGAGCCAACGGATTTACCAGTGCTAGACATGAATCAGCCAGAGCAGATTGTCGCGTTTATTGAGGAACGGCTATTGCAGAAATAAAAAATCAATCCTCTAATATAGCTAAACTACAGGGATTTTATATAAACATGGACAAAGATTTTAAAGCCAAACACCCAGTTTAAAATTTGACATGAAAAAACAACACCGCCCCAATTGGGCCATCGAAACATTAGTACCCGAAGACGTTTACACAGATCGTCAAGAATATCTTGACTATTTCTTTTCAGCCGCCCTCAAAGCGCGAACACGCCGAACCGGCTCCACCGTCTTGCTGGGACAACGCCGAATGGGTAAAACCGAGATTTTCAAGCGTGTTGTGAACCGATTGTTTTTTGAACAAGATTATACTGATCTGGAAGCAGTTGTACCGGTTTACTACAGCTTTCCTGACAGCTTCAAAGACCGATGGGATTTTGCCCTCAACTACGTAGAAAATTTCATGCGCTGGTATGTAGCGTTTCGGTTGCGTGACATCGATATACTCTCGCCTGAGACTTTTAAACGTCAGGAATTAATAGAAACGATTCGTGAAAATCCTATTTTTAGCAAAATATTTAAAGCGGCACTAGGACTTATTGAGGGCATTCTCGAAAAAGACGTTACGATTCCTGAACAAAGAGCAGTTTGGCTGCCACGCCGGATAGCTGCTTATGAGGACAGCACTATAGTCCTCTTCCTAGACGAATTTCAAAACACCCGCCTACCACACTATAACTTTGACATAGTTGGCTATATGCAAGAAGCCGTAGAATCGCCCACCTGTCCCCATTTTGTGACAGGTTCTGCAATGAGCATCCTTGCTAGAGAGATTTTAGGGCGTGGCTCACTATTCGGACGCTTTAGCAGTAAGCCGATTGAACCACTAACCGGCTATTGGGGTAGCGAACTGACACGCCGAGCCGCAAAATATCATAAAGCAAGCGTTTCGCAGGAGATAGCACCCATTGTCGCAGAACGTTGTGGTGGAAATCCATTTTATATTGATGCCGTCGTCAAACAGGCGGTTGAACAAGAACAAGCGATTTCTTCAGAAGAAACTCTCAATAACATTTTAGCCGTTGATCTATCATCAGGATTCATCTGGGCTGAACTCAATGATCAAGTGACTCGATGGATAGAACGTATCAATGAGCACGGCATTACCAAATGGATTTTATACCTTTCAGCGCTGGAAGAAGGAGACCGGTTGAATTTGGAGCGGATTCAACAAAGACTGCTAGAACAGGAAGGAAAACATGTTACCATTGATAAAATTCGAGAAGTGCTGATTAAACTGTCTCGCGGTGATATGCTTCAATATATGGAACTTGGTGGTTGGTTTAAAAAGGTAGATGATCCTATTTTATTAGAATTTTTGAAAGTTTGGGGACGGATCGAAGTCCAAGGGCAAGATGGGGGGCAAGTTCGAGACGAGTTACAGCAAAAATACGATCGTATGAAGCGACAATTCTCAGAACTCCTCGGTTATTTGGCGGAAGTTTATATGGCACAAATACTGCTAAACGCGCAACGAAAAGATTTGCCAGGCGAATATTTTCATCAGAAAAACGAGATAAAAGTGCCAATATTTAACTATGTCAGGCTCAGAGAAAAATTAGGAATCGGAGCAGATCAGGAGATTGATGTTCATGGAGCCGCCGGTCTTGAACAATGGGTGGCAGAAAGTAAATGGCATCGGGATCGTAAGGTGGGCGTTTCGCTTGTGAAAAAATTGCTTGATAAAGCAGAATTGGTTAAAAAAGATAGGCAGGCTGACTTTGTTCGTAGCTGGTTTTTTAGCCATAATGGTTTTTCCAAGGAAGCGAAAAGTTTTATGGAAAAAAACGGTATGTTTTGGTCAACCAGAGCCGATTTGGATGCACTATTGGAGCATGTTGGCTTGAGAACTTTGCCATAATTTCATAAGAATGACAAAGATTGAAGATCGCTTTATTGTCCTGTGCCATCAGCCAGAACAGATTATCGCGTCAAGCGTTATTTGTTGTTTCGGGAATGAGGCGCGATTTCCCGAAACTGTGATATTATTTAGGTTTCGGGAAATCCGCTTCGCTTCAGTCACTAAACAATTATTAAGTCGCTAAAGCGACTACTACGAACCAATGCCATTAAGTTAAGAATAACTGATTGATTTTATTCAAAATCAAAAATTGCTGGACGGGGTTTGCAACCCCTAAGTAACGTTAAATCCCACTATTTCCGCGATCTAAAACGTTACGGACGGGGTTGCAAACCCCGTCCAGCCATATTTTTCTATTTTAAAATCAATTATTTGTCCTTAACTTAATGGCATTGCTACTACGAACGGGGTGAAGAGATTGGGTGATGCCTTGCGAAATTAGATTTGGGCACATAAAAGAGGCAATGAAGTTCGTTCGTAGTAGGCGATTTATCGCCTACTAAGTCGCTAAAGCGACTACTACGAACGGGGTGAAGAG
>Ga0209780_1000173_pt1 | contig 31165 bp, 16 predicted proteins | sample WorMetexBAHAMAS2_FD_187384 | JGI IMG/M metagenome (GOLD analysis project Ga0209780, IMG submission 187384) | Marine gutless worms symbiont microbial communities from Max Planck institute for Marine Microbiology, Germany - Inanidrilus exumae... | ecosystem: Host-associated > Annelida > Digestive...
CGGTGATCGGTCGTTCTCAGTGGCTGCCGCACGGGCATGGAACGCTCTGCCGCAACATGTTTGGAACGCACCTTCTCTTCCCGTCTTCCGCCGAGATCTGAAGACCGTTCTGTTCCGGTCGTCGTTCCCTGATGCGACCTGACAATCTACTGTGCTCTATCTGCTTGTCCGTCGTACAGTGCTGATCTGTCACCATGTACCGGCTGCTACAAACTGTTTTTACTGTTTTTATTGACATTGTAACATTGTACGGTGGTCATGCAGCAGCAATGCCATAACGCCACCTAAATAATATTCATTTCTACTACTACTACTACTACTACATGCAGCTAATAGTGATCTAGTCTCTGTTTCTGCACATGATATAAAGCACTGATATACATGCAGATCTCAAGCTGTTTAATGAGCATTCACCAAGTTTTGCATCTACTGCTGCACAGTCCAGGTTAAAGGTAAGTCTTCATAACTGAGTCTACTTTTAATGACATTGCACTAACAGTCACAGCATGTGAAGCTATGCATGACATGTGACTATATTGTAACACTGTGCACTGTCCAAAACTGTATTGTTCATTCTCACCCCAAGTGGGGCCGGGGTACCCCTTTCCGCATTTGTTCCTCCCTTGTCCATTCACTTCCTCATTTTTTGCTCTTTTTTACTTTTTCCCTTTTTTTTTTCTTATTCGCTTTACTTATTTCTTCTATTGTCCATCCCTTCCCTTTCTACCAGAATCGTCCCACTCCGTTTCCAGGCCAGAGGTCGTAGGAGGCGACCGAACCTGGGTTTAGTTTGTTTTCTTTATTTTTTGTTATCTCTATTGCTTAGTTAAGATTTATTATGGTGTGGTGTTTTGTTGTATTTGGTTTAGTTTAGTCTTGCGGTGCGATAATTGTTTTCCACTGTTGTAGCCAACTAGCGTAACAATTTAAATGAGCCTCTCGATCCCTTTCCCTTTTGGGTGGCTGCTGAACAAAAAGGCGGCCAGGGTTGAGGTCAATATATTGCTGGCCTTCATTCACAGGATCGGGATAGCTCTCCACCACTGACCTTTTATCTCTGATGTAGCCATATTTGTGCTGAAAGGGTACGTTACCCACGCCAATGGCAATCACAGGGGTTGGATTTTCAGTGGCATTTGTTTGTCTGTTGTATGTCTGTTTATCTGCACTATATCTCAAAAACCACTGCAGCTAGTATCACCAAACTTAACGTAGAAATGGTCCACCATGAATCTGGAAACACGTTTATTTTGGGATCAAATGGTCGAGGTCACAAGGCACAAAAACAGTGCTGACAGACCTTGAAAGGATCTGCATTTATCTGCAATCGTGCTGTTTTGGAACAACTGGTAAAAGAAAAACAAGGGGCAACGGGCTAATTGAAAGTATAGTCAATGAGAATTAAACTTATTGCACTGTTCTTTTCTGACATTTCTGTGCATAGTGTTTCTTTTGGTGTTTCTTTTGCCTGCGTTCTCAAGTTTATGGACACTAACTTTACCTGATGTTTCACGAATATTTTGACCATTAGTTTATTTTAAATGTTTCCATATCTAGGTGTCATTCATCACGGACGATGACGAGTTTAATCGTGATGATGAGCTAGATGATGAATTCAGTGCCGGCAAGAAACTGTTGTCCCCAGACAATGAGTTCGCTGCACGTTTATCTGATGCTGAAACATTCAAGGGACTTTCACGTCATTCCAGTGTGTCAGCTGACGACGATGAAGAGGATACAGCTGAGAACAAAGATCCATTATACTTTTTGCCATCAACAGATGCTGACGCTGATAGGTATGTCTGATAATTGGCATGGTTTCAGAATCTGTTTGTTAATATTTACATACCTAAAGACGGATATTGGCATTTATTTATCTTTCATAACTGTAGCCTTTACTAAGTTTGTCAGAATAGAATAACAAGAAAATGCTATTGTTTTGTTTTCTGAATGTGAAATTAGAGTAAGTAATTTTAGGTAGTGATGTATAGCAAATTGTCTTGTTGTTATTAAAGAGAATTCAGTCTGTTTCATGTAGTATCCTGTGACGTTTTTGCTGTGATTGTTTCAGTACATTTAAAGTGTACGAAGGAAGCATGAAGTTGCCTGGTATGCATGACTTATTTGATTATATAGAACTGTTTTTTTCTTACTAGAAGATATTTGGGTCATTGTTTGTTTATTGCTACTCTCATAGCAACAGCAGCTGTGATTTTATTATGTTTATTTGCTTTTTCCGGCAGAACCAGTTTTGATTTTGGCTAAGATATGTGACTATTAGTTGTATCAGGAAGAGCATATAGCGAAAAGTACACAGTGTTTAAAGGCATCTTTTGTATTCTTTATAGCATTATCTACATCTACATTACCTACACTTTTATCTTATACCATAGAGCTGTTGAAAACTAGATTTTGCAGTTTACAGTTAGTTTCAGTGGAAACCGTTGAAAACTGTATTTTGTGCATTTTTTAGTGTAACGTCTTGCTCATTCATGCTGCTAAAGTTACTTGTATGTTGATGTGAGAAGGGTCGAGCGTGGATTGTGTTTTTGTTATGCTCGTGAACAGATGCTGTGGATGATGATGATGATGACGTAGTGAAATCACCATCTTCAACATCAGACTCTGTTAGAGACGTCCAGTCGGATGATCTCAGCTCCGTTGATGATGTTAGTAGCAGTTGACTCAGTGCTTGTTGAATGAGTTTGTCCTACTACTGCTTATGGTTGACTGCATGCTTATTCGTAGCATACCACAGGCTTTTTAGGTCGACTCTTCGACAGAGTTGACCTAATAAAGCCGGTCTCAACTGTCTGTCCATCTGTCCGTACATACGTGCGTATATATGTCTGTCTGTTAACAAAAAGTTTCTTCAATTTCAATGAAATTTGGCTTGTACGTAGAGGTCGATGAGTGATGCACGACGGTATGCAGTATGACCCGATCCAAGGTCAAGGTCACAAGCCCTTCATAGTTGGAAATCTGGCCATTTTCAACAGCTATCTCCTCCGCCATTTACAATGAGAGCTGGCAACTGACCACTGATTCTCACACTAGGGCACTATGTCTAAATTTGAACGGGCCAGATTTGTGATATTTGGCCTAGTTTTTGTGTCACGTGAATTTGAAGTTGGCACAGTCCGTCCATTGCAAAGAGTCGACCATTAGTTTCATATGGAGCTAATTTTTCAGTGTATTTTCATTGAGCTGCAGACGGTTTTCATCATGACCATATCTTGTACATTGGTGGAGTCATCTATGTTTGGACATTACAAGTAGTGCTGTTGTGCATGCAATGACAGGATAGACAGTCGCGGGATGACTTCTGCAACAGCACTGTTAATCGGCACAAGTTTGACGATGCAATGAAGAAGATGGAGCAGCAGGTTCTTGAGGGTTCTGATGAGACTGGTCCACACATACTGGGAGCGCGGCAGAGCATGTCGGCCTTATTTCTGTCCAAGACTACTTTGTCTGGGCATTTGAAGTGAGACACACTTTCTTTTCCATTGTTTTTGTTGCTGTTTATGTTGTAGTTAACAAAATATTATGCCATTTTAAAAACCGTTGCTTATTAGTTGTAATTCAGATGTGCAACATTTTATTTGCATGAAATTTGATTGTACATCATATGTGCTAGTTACATAAGCAGAGTTATTTCATTGCATTTGTTATTGTTTTCTTTAGGTGCTGATGTTATTTTGTTGTCAGTAACAATATTTGCTGTTATATATGCTTCAGATCTTCGCTAAAGAGCTCTTCAGCTCAGCTTCAGGTAATATTTTGCTATAGTCACAGTTAAAGTTTGTTTCATTTTCCATTTTCTAAAGAAATTTATCTTGTTGTAGGGAGGAATTCGAAACTCATTACAATATATTAAGTATGTGAGATTGTGCACAGATGCATATGATCAATTCTTATAAGTGACAGTTGGTCTGAAGTTTAGGTCTAACTTTTTGTATATTTTTGCTATTGTAACTAGTGCCTTTCTGTTTGTGTTGGGTTTAGTTTGTGTGTGTACCTTTTCGTGGTTGATATGAGCGGTTTTCAACTGTCAGTAGTCAATGCAAATGATGGCTTGGAAAGATGCATCTCTGAAATGACCTTTTGTTTGTCGAGAGGAAAGTTAATTAAAGTTCACCACTCACTTCAGCTGTTGTTTTTGTTGTTGGTGTTGATATTTAGTTTTTAGGCATTGCATAGATGCGGCTTGTGCTACAGATGTTGTATGTAGCGTGGTCTGTATACTTGTGTGTGTCTGTCTGTCAGTGTGTTTGTCTGTGTGTTGGGCATATGGGTGAGCTCTGCAAAAACGTCTGAACTGATTGAGATCTCATTTGGGGGCTGACTCACATGCACCTAAAGAATCATGTACTAGATGGGGGTCAAAATCCTCCAATGGGAAGGGGTAATATTGGGGGTCGTCTGGCCCATTGAAAATCATTGGGTGTCTGCTGCAGTGTATGCAGCAAAAATGATCATTCAGTTGTCAATAACGGCACAAAGCAACAGGTTCCCAACAAGCAAAAAAAAGTTCTTTACATCAATTTTGGACCAATCTTCATGCCTACATCATCCCGTCCTGCAGCAACGTGACAAGTTGACAATGTTGTTATTTCCAGGTTGCGTTCGTCGTTCAAATTCCCAGTACCATTTGCCAGGACAAACAAATTTCAATCATTTATAAATTATGGCTTAAGATGGTATCAGTAGGCCTAGACTAACATCGTTTTTGTGAGCTAATTTTTTAACTCTTATGATATTATGAACTGCCAGTGTTTGTTCTAATGTTGCAGACCGTTAGTAAGTGTCGCAGTGTTTTTATGTCTTGTGTCCTGTTTGAACATTGTTTTATTATTGAGCTATTCGGTCTCATGACCGCCAGTTTGAAATAATTACTTACTTATTTGCTTACTTACTTACTTACTTACTAGGATCATGCAATCGTCAATAACAGCATAGCCGCAGCCAGCTGCAACGCTGCTGACTGGTCAATGTCACATTACATCGTCTTCCAGGACGTCAAAATTTGTTGACCACATGATGTTGTTTGTTGCCAACAGGAAGACATTGACAAGCAAAGCAATCGGCATGATGTTCACAGCAGTTCTGGCAGTCTTAGTCGGAAATCAGTTAGACTTTCAAGTGCTGACTCAAAGACTTCTTCTGGTGAGTGGTTACACAGTTGTTCCATTTAATTTATTTTGAACAATAGTTTCTGCATGTTGACTAGGATTTATTAGTTAAGTTGCTAATGACTCACAACAATTCACTTGCTAGTTTTGTAGTTCTGTGTCGTATTCAAAGCAAGACACATATTGCAGACTTTGATTTGGCTTTATGCATAGCATGTATTGTAAGTTTCTGTTTTTTTCACTTGTTTGATGTTCAGTATTTCATTGATTAATTGTTAGTTGTCTAACGTGACTAGTAAAGTAAAAAAGTAAAGTAAGTGTATAGCAGTTTGCACACAACTCTGCCACACTGCTACGGGAAACTCACATGTCATATGGGATCACACAGTGTTATCTGCCACCCGACAGAGGTGAGAATCCCGCCTTTACCCCCAGCAGAAGCAGGTACTCGATTTAGCGTCTCGAAAGGATGCAAGGCTCAGTTGACCTATGTTATGTGAAAGCGGACCGGCCGGGAATTGAACCACGACCTGTCAGTTGCAAGTTCAATGCCCTGCCGCTGAGCCACCACGCAACACTAGTGCAGTCTTGTCGTAAAACGTGTCTTACTTTTTACCGGCCTTTAACCATGTTAACAGTTTGTTTTGTATTTGTAATGCTTTCTGTACATTTGACCTGAGACTGCAAACCTTTCTGCTGATTATCCAAGATCTATTGAACAGTTCTTAAATCTTGTCTTTTTGTATATTTTCATATGATGGATAATAGATGCTCGCCATAAGAGTCTGGCTCCCGGTCGTCTCCAGTGGGAAAACGTTGGGCTTAATAGTCAGACACCACCTCGCAAGTGGAAGTCTATGCTTGATGTGACTGGTGGCAAACTGACAACTGCCGGAGCATCCTCTGTAACAAAATCGTCTTCTCCTAAGACGCTGATGACAGTTGCTAGTGGCTCAAACCGTAGACCGAGTTCGCCGTCACCATTACGATATGGTATTGGCATTTTGAGCCAGTGCTTGGTGAAGCTTCCTGGTGCTTTCGATGTGGTGTTGCGGGCACTGCTGGAGATTTCCTGTGCACGACTAAATCCATCCATTTTCCATGTTTTGTCTACCTCTTATTTGAGTTATAGTTGTGGTAGATCGGTTTGGTTCGTGATAATATACATCCAAACATCAGTGTTACGGTAATAAAGCTGCAGAGTAAAGAGTAAAATTAAAGAGTACTTTGATTCTTGCTGTGAGTACACAGATGTAATTCCACTTGTATATGCACTCAACATTTTGGCTTTTGTTTGACCGGCATGTTTCTTCCTGTTCATTATGATACCATGTCTAAACCAGTCCCCATAGGTCTTTCCATTGAAACCTGATTACTGCATTTAAAATACTTGCAGGTGAGATGTACCTTATAATATGCTATAATCAAAAGCTGAAGCATTTAGTGATCTTTTGTATGTATTGCCAGAACCTTGAAGTGAAATTTAAGTTTTTAAAAAGAGATAACAGATTTAAAAAATTTTATATATGCATGACTTACAGAACATGAGATATGGTATTAGGTGGACTGTGTTTATTTTTGGCATATAATGCAATTTGATGTCTAAAAGTTTGAGGATTAAAGTTTATGGAAGAACATATTGTAAATATGAGCCATTTTGTTGATTTTTTGCCATTTTATTTTGTCCGTCTGGATGTTTTATTTTTATTGTTTTCCCTTGTTTGAATGTTGGGTTTTCCTACTGTGCAGCATCATGTGCAAGTGCAGTCAATATATGTAGTTATAATGACGTTTAGCCATCCTGACTGTCACGCTTGTGAGCCATATTAAAATTGCTGAACTACATCAAACATATCTTACCACATAATTGCCCATCATTCTGGTTTACTTGTACAAAACATTCTGGCAAAATTCTGACGGGTCTCCAAATACAGATAGGATATGAAAAATTAAAGATATCTAATAGGAAGTCATATATGGTCTGTGAAACCATGTCATCATTTCTGATGATAGTGAGCTACATTTATAGGTTATTTCAGCGACTGTAACTCTCTCTGGACTATCTCAAAACTGTGGCATACATCAGCTCTGATACATTTACTAACAGATATTTGGACTGTAATTGTAGCTCTCATAACCCACTTGAATGGCTGTTAAGTCACAGATAGTTGCTTACGTTTAACATATGGTAATATCACGGAAACGATGTAAGACAGACATGGTTACTACAGACCACTAATAAGAGGTGAAACTGATAGGAAGTGATGATGCCACTTGTCACGACCCAGAGATCTTCATGGTCAGTTGAGCATGTCCCTCTGCAGCACATGAGCTGAGCTTGTCTTAATCAACTTTTGTTAGTTTTCTCCATGTGGTGGTGGAATGTTTTTCATGTGCACATTTTTTTTTGTTGAATACCTGTATATTTGTTGAGTATTAGCTAGTCCTATTAGCCAAAAGATTGTCTATACATTATTCATGTACAGCAGTTCTGTTATAGCAAACAATCAAACAGAACAAAATGCTTGTTTACCAGCCTTTTTTCAGGAAAACTTGGGTAAGCCAGCGCCAAAAAGGTAGACCATTTTGGGTTTATCGAAGCAAGACCTGATGTATGGCAGTGGTGTCAGCTGGACCATGTGCAAATCATTTGCACCTCGCACCAGACAGATAACCATGCCAGCACCGCATTATTGAGTTTTTTACAGGCCGGATGCTGTTCCTGATGCCAACCAACAGTGTTAAAGCACTGAAGGCATGGTAGCAGTACAATTTTTTTGTCATACCTTCAGACTAGAGATTGTACTTTTCTGTAGATTATTGCTGATCTGTGGTTTCTGCAATATTTTGCAGTTTCTTTGTGAATTTTTCTGTGCTATTAGGAAGATTAGGACGACACCGAAGCTTTTTAACCGTTTCCCTGCCTGGCTCTCCAAGAGCTTTGCCTCCATCCATCAGCTTTCCACTGGGGTCATCTGTAAGATCAGATGGTCATCCTCGCGGACATGGTGGCAGTGATGTACAACACATATCACCAGAGGGCAGCAGTGGTTTATCTTGTAGTGGTTCTGGCTGTTGTGGCAAGCATGTGTCTAATTACCTGCTATATGTCTGTAACATGTCGATGTGTTGTAGAGTTTTCGGATCTATTGCATGCTTTGCTGGCATATGCTGTACCAATGCTTGTATTCTGACATTTTTTGTTATCTTTTTATGTCCGCTGATTTTTCATTTCGTCAGCATAGATGAAAAACCAGCCATGGGATCTCAACCAAACTTGGCCAGTAGGTTGGAAGTGGTTGTTGTTGTCTCGATTTACAAATTATTCCCAAAAATTTTGGGGCCTTCTCCCAAATTTGGGGTGCGAAAAACATCAAATTTTTTACCACTTTTTCGCGATTTCCACACTCGACACCGCATATCTCTAGAACAAAACGTCGCATTGACAAACAAAAATGCTAGTGTCAATCTACAATGTGTCCCCTACAGGTTGACCTACTTTTCGCGACCTTTGACCCAGAAACGGTGTGATCCGTTTGCTCATTGTGACACACTCTTCGGCGGCCATTACGTTGCAACCATCATAGTTGCGACATGTCTAGTTTCTCTGTAACATGTTATTTTATTACAAAGCACATAATACTTGTGACCTTAGTCTGAAGAATTAATGTTATGACAGTTCGTCGTGATCAGTGTCACTTACGCTAACCAACCAACCATCGTGGTCAGTGTTGACTTGTCATCGGTGGTTTTGCACTTTTATTTGAAGCCAACAGAGATTGCTGTAAAGCAAGTGATTTTGCTCATAATGAGCAATAGCTGGACCTGCCTGTATAGCCCAGTGGTCAAAGCACTCAGGTGCCATGTGCAGTAGAGTGTGACACGCTCAGCAGCCGGTTTCAAACCTCGGCCGTGGTGCGTCCACCTACCAAAGAATTATTTCAAATAATTCCTATGCACATGATAAACAGGGAGATAATACAGGACCGGAAAAAGAGGGTTTGACGGTGTCCTCTATAAACTGCGACTGTTGCCGACACCTCAGCGTCAAGGTGTTGGCTGCACTGGCATGAACCGAAGTAAATAGACTTGGCTGTCCACTGTTTGGTGCTAAGCCAGACAGTAGGCCACGAATAGAGGGCGTGCTATAAATACCCGACAAGCTGTTCACTTCTTACTAACCCCACCTTTTCCATACATCACGCCCACATTACGTTGCAGTAGTTAACTAATGTTACATGTGTGTTGAGCGTTCAGTGTGAAATACACCTTTAACTGTATGTTAATTGAGATACTTCGCACTACAGAGCTTTTACATTTTTATTATTTGTCAAACATTACTATTGCCATTGGACAGTTCTTGCATTCTGGACATCATTTGTATTACAATTTAATTGTTTTTAAAACTTTCTAAATTTCCTTTAAATACGTGCAATGTGAAAATATAATTTTGTTAAAAATGTTTTATTTTCAGCTGTACCAAGGCTGACAAGCCTATGAGAGTCAGCATTGTAGTTGTTATGACATTGAACTTTGGCTGAGTTCTCGAAAATGAAATTGAACATGAACGTTTTCTTTGTGTTGATTCTGGCGCTCTCTCAAAGTACTCACTTAATACTATTAATTTGTCACTCAGCATTTCAAAGCAGAACTGACGTACTGTGTTTGCGGTCTGTGTGTGACAGTGGCTGACACAGAGTTGAAACTGGAGTCACAGTCGTCGACACTTCCTCGTGCTGGGCGCAGTGGGAAGAGGCTACCGCTGACAGCAGCTGCAAACAACATGTCTGGCCAGACTGACGCTGCAGCTGCTGATGTGGAACTGCCCAGTAACTCCAGCAAGCGTCGTTCTGCCGCTCATTCATACCGGATGCAGACGGAAAGTTCACTTGCGAAGAAGAGTGCTGGCAAGGACTTATCAGCGGAGTCCAGCAGCAGGAGTAGTCTGAACAAGAAAGAGTCGTACACAATGCTGCGGTTTACTTTGACACCTGACGTCACGTCTGACGCTCGAGAAGTTGACGAATCCATGAAAAATTTTCCGAGACCTGGTTGTGTCGATGATGCCGGTGGAAGTCAGAAGTTCCGGATGGATGGTCACTTTAAAGCTGACAACAGCAGTGGACTTGTCGCTGCTAACAACCGTTCTGATGACCCTAGCCGGCCGGTGGACTCTAACGATCGCACACTAATGCCGCCACCATTGTCAACATCTGTGCCGCTGTCGTTCCAAGCCACTTTCATTGCGAAGGCTGCAAAACATCGACGCACAACAATGCCTGAATCACTGGCTCGTTCACGAGAGCTGCTGGCCGGTGCAATTGCGAAGCACCATAGGTTATCAGACTCGTCAGCTGATGGAGACGACAGCCCACCACCTTCATCATCATCAGCATGCAGAGTCACCACATCTTCAAAACAGACTCAAGACCCAAGCCCCCTAGAGCCACCCGAAAAAGAGTTTCATAAAGCACAAGATTGGGTTGGTAGTGTACAGAAGACCGAAGTCTCAGCACACAATCGGGAGCATGCCAGTGTCACAGATGTAAAAGCTGAATACAGTGACAGTGTTTCATCTGCCAGCAGTTCAGTTACTGGTAGCCCAAAGCTGGTGAAAATCGGGCGTTGTGTGAGTCCTATACGGCCGCACTCTGCATCCAGCGCCATTCATAAGAGGCAGCTACCAGCAGATCCACGCTCGTCTGTGCCAGTTACTTCTGTCTCTCCTGATCACGCACCATTAGACTCGGCAACATCCTCTGTCATGCCACAGCCGTCAATGACACGGAGTGCTTCTGCTGAAATAGAAACGAGATCAGTCGAGTCGACACAGAACACTGCTGTTCCTCAGTCGGCATCTGCATGTCATCTCTCATCCAGCTCGTCAGCTGCCGTACCCATGCAGCATACGTTACAGATGCAACAAGGTGTGGTGCCACAAGGTAACACAGGAAAAAGACCAATAGCGTCGAGAACCCAAACACGTCTAGTCTTGGACTCTGAATATAACGACTCAGAAAATCGCACGTGCACTGCACAGCAGCAAATAATAAATGAAATCGAGAATTTCTGTGCAGAAAGACGACTGTCGGCAGAGAGACGAAGTGCACTTGAAATATCTGGAGTTACACACTGTCAGGAACACGATGCCAACAATAGACCGTCAGTGACTCTTGTAGGTCACACAAGACAGCAGTGGGAAAAAACGAAACAGGTTGAACCATTCATCCTTGAATCGCAGTCCGTTTCTAGCGTCTCACAGACTTCGTCGTCAGTCTGGCGTGGTGACAGTTCGGCTCTGGCAGACGTCTCCGGTTCATCAAGAAACAGTGTAAACAGTTTGTCGTCCGGCAGCTGTTTGACTTACAACGTGCCGTCGGTCGTTGCTTCAGTTTCGGACTCGGTCATCTCATATAGGTCGACGTTTCACGCGCCAGATGCTAATGGTGCAGCTGATGCAAACTCTGTACAACAAGAGCCACACGATTCATCGGTAGAGACGAAACGTGATGAAGCTAACGATGATGACGAGACGCTCGCATTGATACCGCTGAGATACACAGGTTCATCCGGGCAGCCACTGTCGGCGATATCTAGTGACAAGTGAGTTGTTATCATATCCCAAATTACTCTTTGCTGTCTGTTGAGCCTGTATACTGTTTAGCTTCTTCTTCTAAATCAATTCATTCAGCCGACTTACGTTTCTTAGCTTATTTTAGTTCGTATCATGTTTCCAAAAGAGGATTGTAGATTGTGCTGAAGCACTTATGCTTATGTGTCGATGGTCCAGCATGATAACTTTCAATTTTTGCTGAAATTGTTATCTTCTAGCTTGCTTATGCATAGACATTTTAAGCAAAATACATTATACTTTTTGAGGTATGATGTGCTATCACTACTGTTACTAATGTTGTCGTCACTTTTTCATAGTCATAATATTAGAATGCTGTGACAAATAGTAACTGTCTGTGGTTTATGATGATGCTTTCACAGAACAATAACTTCAGTAACAGACACGCTTTCAACCAGAAGTCTTATCGACGACACTGCACCATCTTCTCAACCAGTTGGTTGGTGACAGTTTTGTGTGCATCCTGCTTGCTGTTGGTAGTTTGTTAGCATGTGTTTTGTTGTTCATAGAAAGTACAGACTGCATATGTGCCACATTGCTTGTTTTACAAAATAGTACAAAATAAGGAATTGTACTTTTTTATAAACATATGTTAGGGTACTAGTGTTGGAGAAATGGCATGAAGGCCAAGCAATGATCTCTTCCTTCAGGAGTCTTGCAGTGATCAAGAAAGGACAAGGCCAGTGTGTGATTTTCACTGGTTGGATTCAGCCTTGAGTTCCATTCAGTTCTTTGACTCTGTTGATAGGGTGACAGGAAGAACTTTACGGCAAGATACCCTCCGCAATGCATCAGTTACGAGAACGGCGCTTTTTGCCGGTTATTGCTACTGGCGTGAGGATCAGCCGGTAAAACATCTCGTCTTGAGGGAGGGTAGAGCTGGAAGGATGCTCAGAGGACAAACCAACCGCATGATGTAGCTCAAGCAGCTGCTGCGCCATTCGTGTTGTGAGACGGTTGACGAACTTCACCGGATGAGGACAAATCAGATCGAGTGGGCAAGAGTATCGCATACAACTTCAAGCTCCGAATGACTGAGAAGTCTTCGCAAATGGATGGATGGAGGGTGACAGGAAGGGCATTGGGCGTGTGAAAAACCAGTGCTGTTCATCACCGTAAGTTCTTTTCTGGGACAAACCAACAGCAAACACAAGACGACTTTATAAATATGTGTCATTTTTACCAACTTTTTCTACCCACGAAAGTGAGGGAGTATGTTATTACCTGCGTTGGTTTGTGTGTCTGTTTTTCCGTGTATGTGTGCGTCTGTCTGTGACCACGACGACTAAAAAGATTGTGGACGGATTTGTACCAAATTTTATGGGAAGGTTCCTAGAGGGAAAGGGAAGACCAAGTTTGTGTTTTGTTACGATCGGTAGAGTGATGTGGAAGTAACGGTCCAAAAACTCCGTAGACTGACGATTGTTTACAATTTATACTTCTTATAGTAGGTGTGGCAAGTGTTGCCAAGTGTTGGCGACAAGACCCCCAGATTTTGCTTTTGGGGGGAGTTGTACTCTCTCAGAGTACTTTCCATCTAGTAATGTTACGTGTTCTTTAATACAGTTGCAACGTCTGTGTCGAAATACTGTGGAAGGTTACATGTTTGTATATTTTTAATAGATCTAGTGTGCAATGTTGATCATTGTGTGCTAGGCTCAACTGAGCAGCTGTGTACAAGATTGGCATCTGATTTAACATACGCTGTTGTTCAAGCTACCGACATGTATTCACAGGTAACAAATATAAATTTAGACAATGCACTTGTGGATATGTGTGTTTTTGGCTGCAGTGATATTTCAGTTGCATGATTTTAATTCCATTCCTATCTCTTTCTGTTCCTTTGAGCTCATTTCATTTCCATTTCTGAGTTTTAATTTAAGTTTCAGTTCCAATTATGGAGAAGCTATTTTTATTTCAGTTCCTGTTCCTATTCCACTTTAGGAGAAATTCTAAATTCCAATTACAAGTTAGGCCAAAGTTTATGTATGTCGGCAAAAATGGAAACTCTGTTCTGCTATAAACATACCGTGTAAATCACAACATACCATTATCCGGTTTCTGTTCCAGTTTCTTATTTCCGTTCCTGTTCCGATTTGGTTCTGCATCACTTAACTCTGTTCCATTTCTTTCCCAGTTACTTTCATTTTTGTGTAATCCCAATTCTAGTTTTACTAGTTGGCTTTACTTTACGGCAAGATTCCCTCCGCAGTGCATTAGTTACGAGAACGGCGCCTTTTGTTGGTTATTGCTACCGGTGTGAGGATCAGCCGGTACATTTTTACATTTGGCTACATTTTTACTGTCACTAGTTGGCTTTACTTGGCTGTTATTATGCCAACTGTGTCTAGTGGAAAGCGTAATACGATACGATACTTTATATTTACGTGCGCTCGAAAGTTGACGAAATGGCCAGCTTAGTCTAACACATGGCACAGAAACAAAAAATTAAGGAAAAACTAAAAACAAAAACCGATTAGCTCAGAAGAAATGGAGCAGGCAAAAGTCTGTGAAAGCAGTCCGTGTAATGGTCCTTCATCTATCCATCTGTCTCTCCCATCTGTGTGTATTCATTGTGACTCACCAGGGTGCAGCACACGGCGTGTTCAGCATACAGTTCCGTCTGAGTATTATATATTTGTTTGAATAATTATGCTGTTTTGGCATATGTTTGTCTGTTTGTTTATTCGTTTGTTTCTTAGAAGGGTAATGCAAAAAAGTTATTGGTTGATTTTTGTGAAATTTGGGGAATAGGTATATTATGGATCAAAGAAGAATTGATTAAATTTAGGAAGTGATCCAGAAATATAGTGGATAATGTTTGGAAAACCCATTACAGTGCAGTGTGGGAAAATCTACGTGCATAGAAGGGAACTATGTGCTGTATGTGCTAGTTATTGTTATAGTTATAGTTATTGTTACGTTTTCAGTTTAGTAATAGAGTTATTAGATAGAAATTGAATATACAGTGAATCTGTTTTATGATGTTGTTGCAGTTAAGTGATGGTTTGTCAGAAGATTCAGCAGGCCAGAGTGAGCGTCAACGTGCCATTAAGTTACTGTATGATTCACTGAGTAGCGCTAGGGTAGCTCTCACCAAGTCACTGACTAAATCACTTGACACTGAAGTTGACGCTGAAGTTGTTTTGAAAGAGCTGGGATCCGATGTTGTAGGGTCACGGTCACTGGAGTCCGTACTGGAACGGTATTCTGAACAGTTGTCTTCACGTGCACTGCAGCTATTTAAGCAGAAGCTGGATGAACCAATGCATGCGCCCGTTACAAAACTATGATGTTACGTACAGTTTCGTGCATTTTCGACATATCTTTGAACTGTATACATTGAGTGTCAGTTGTCTAGGTAATCATTGTGTTTGCAGCTGCCTTGTCAAAATGTCAGTCATTTCATTGTTGTAGATAGAGTGTGCCTTGGTGCTGCCTCGTTGTTGGCTGCTGACGATCTTTCTCAGGGCATCTCTGCTGTATATGAAGCAGAGTAACTGCAGTTGAAATGGATTGCATAATGTGTTTTACTGAATATTTTGTGAGGTGTTGACGGTCAACATAGATGTGAATTATGATGACATCTCAGATCCTGGAATCTAATGAGCCATTTTAACCTGCACATAGCATTGCTTGGGAAAGGTTGTGAGATTGATTATCTGTTGTTTCAGCATGCTGTTTTCTGTGACTGCAGCATCCCAAACTATGAACCAAGATTAGCCTAATTTTTAGCACAAGTCTATGATAAAATGTTTATGACTGAATAGGAAGTTGCCAATACGCATGCCTAGTGATTGACTTTCTACATTTCTCAAATGTTCTGTAAGTTTCATTCACGCTTGTGGCTACATTTTTTACTGTCATTAGAATACAGATACGTTACGAAACGTTTGAGGCAGTAGCATAATAAAAAGAATAATTTGGTTCATGCAGTTATATAGCAAGCTTGACTTGTTACGTGTTGCCCAGCAATAGTTACAGATGCAGAAAAAAAGTATTTTAGGTAACTTAATTGACAGCACAGTACCGTCAGGCTTCACAGTATTTTCTTATTTGCTGAGTTGACTGTGTAACTAGTTTCTTTTACATTTAAGTGGCTGTGTTGTGGAACGGCTTCAACATTGTTAATGAATGTTTGCCATATGTTAACTTGGCAGCCTTAATATAAATTCCATGCTGTTTTAATGCCTTCTTTTTGTATCTTTGTGTGATGATTATGCAGTTAACTATTGAATTTGTAAGAGGACTTTTTTGTTATCAATAACCACATCTGTTTTGTAAGAAATCCTTAATCTGTTAATGAATACCCGTTTTACCAATTGATTCACGTGTACAGCAGGCTTGTGCATGGATTATATTTACGAATGTTACACATTCTACAGATAGATTGCTGTAAATCCTCACACAAAAGACCACTGTATATGGCAGAGAAACAATTCTTTTGGATAGCTGGAGTTATGTGACCTTATGGCTGTACAGAAATACATATTATAATTTTTTTCTTTTACTATTTATTATTGTTGGGGCCCACCAGCACAAAGCCGCAGGCAAGAAGTGTGAGATAAGCAAAAACAAAAACAACGACCACGACGGAATATCACACGGCGTCAAGTGTAGCCAGGAAGGCGACCGCATTAGACAGTGTTCCTGTTCCAGCGACTGTCTCTCTTTTGTCTTCCGTGGCTGCAGTGATGCTTCTAACAATTTCCTGGACTAGCTCAATGGCGGACTGGTTCCAGGTGTCAGCAGTCTCAGCTGTCACCGAAAAACAGATGTGAGGGGCAGACAGCACGCCATACTTTGCAGTTGTTTGCTGCTGCCTTGTTAGCAGTCGAGCATGCTACGCTGGCTGGCTGGTCTATATGAGACTCGGCGTAGATGTCGGGAACTGTGACGTCCCACGCCATGGGCTTGCCTCATGCCCATGGTAGCAGTGTGGTGCCATCTGGTCGTTTTCCATCCTATTATTATTGTTATTATTATTTTTATACCCAGGTAGTAAAGATCCCCGGGGTTAAAAACTAGAAGCTAAAAACAAATATCACTGGTGGCTAGAGGTCCGGGTCTTCGTCGGTGGTGCAGAAAGAATCCATAATGAGGACGGAGTTGAAGCGCTGAACAATAACCGAAAGGCGCTGAAATAGAAACGAGGTCTCGCGAGAATCTCCTGAGACAGAGCTCAACCGTTATTATTATTTTTATGAAGATAGACATTTGGAGTAACTGAATTACATTGTCTGATTTTGGTGAAATGCATTTGGTCAGGTTATGTCTTGCCAACCAAGTGTCTGCTCTGCTGATCCATTGATACATGTATGCATACATTGAAAATAGTCTTTTTTATTTGGAGTGTACTTGTACGTTTTCATTTTAAAATTTCCATAAAATAAGTTTGCATACTGTTCTTCCGTACGTCCTCTAACCTAGGAGTCCATTAGTGCTATATTTTTCAGAAGATAATCGGAGACTATTTTAATGTTGCAAGACAAAGTTGCACGAATAAATCTCAGGTGTGACTTTGGTCTAATGTGATGGGTAGTGGGTAAATACATTGTGCTACGTTTTTCTGCCTTGCTATGATTTTGATTTTGTTGCATAACTGTTTGATGTCTTTATTGTTACTTCTTTAGACCAGTTAATGTGGTGGATGTGGGTCATTGATGATGTAGCAGAATTATTTATCATATTGCATTTGTTGTTCTTAACTAGCCTGGACAGATGTCTGATCTGGTTTTTTGATCCCAGCTGGATTTTTAATATATGACAGACTTCTGCAGTGGCCGGATAGCATCCCACATTATGTCACATAGTCCGTGTAAGTTAATTGTTGACTGAACGTTGGTGTGATGACTGCCTGATGCCGTCGGTGGTCTTGATACCTGTTGACCACCATTTCACTTTGCAGTAATTGGTATTGGCACATGACGGAAACACGAGTATCAGTTATCCGCTTGGTGGTTCTGAAATTATCAGCCACCAAGCCCCAAGCTCTTCGAACTCAACAGCTGTTATGCTTTAGTTATGCACTTTTCTTTTGGTGAAAAGGCTTACGATTTACACATGTTAATCACAGTGTTCATTGGGGTAGGGCAATTTGGCATTTGTCCTACTGTTCTGTAAAAAATATTTACAGTTTCCAGGCAGATGGCTCGTGTGTATTTCAAATATTTAATGTAATTTACAGTTTGACAGTTTTTGCAGTTTTTATTGCACTGGTTCTACTGCACATGTGGAAAATCCAGTCATGATTTTAGATGTTAGATATTCAGATCCATTATTTGATAGAATTGACTATCTATGCATTCCAGATTTTATTGAACACAGCTGTCACAGGCTTATGGAATAAGTTTCATTGCAAGGCTTAGCAGTGCATACAGTTGTTTATCACATTAGTCAATATGTATTTATGTTCATGCAGTATCGTGTCTTTCTGTTTTTCTTTGGCATTTCATCTGTTTTTAGGTCGACTCTTCGACAGAGTCGACCTAATAAAGGCAGTCTCAAATGTACGTACGTGCGTACGTCCGTCCACAAGATGTTTCTTCGAGTTCAATAAAAATTTGGCATGTAGGAACTAGGAAGAGGTCGATGAGTAATGCACGACAGTATGCAGTATGACCGATCCAAGGTCAAGGTGACGAGCCCTTCATAGTTGGAAATTTGGCCATTTTCAAAAGCTGTCTTCTTCGCAATTTACAATTGGAGCTGGCAACTGACCATCGATTCTTAAACTAGCTCATAATATCTAAATTTGTTCGGGCCGGATTTTTGATATTCGGCCTAGTTTTTAGTGTCAGGTGACTTTGAAGTTGGCACGGTCCGTCCGTAGCAAAGAGTCGCCCGTCAGTCCCGTACGGGGCTAGTTTTTGATTGTTACTTTATACAGCATAGTAAATCAGTCTTTAATTCTTAAACTTCTGCTCACACATTCTTGTGTTCCCATGGATTACATTATTTATGTACTTTTCAGTGATTAGGTCGCCCGTTCTTACGAAGTAGGAAGGGTAGGCTTTAATTGTGTTTTAGTACCGTCTTTTCTTCATTTTCATCTCAGGATGCACCAGTGGAGATCTGCAGGATTGATGTGGATATATATCACATTGATGCTACTTTTTAAAGCAGGTCTTATTTTTGTGGGACCTCACCTATTTTTACCGGGGGTCAAAAACTTTTGGCTATCCTGCAGTCCACTGCAGTGATTGCAGAGTTGTTTCATTGGATTATGCATATTCGCCAGATGGCACCATCAGCAGCAGCAGCGGCGATTAACGGGCGACCTGACGCTGGGAACTCGTCCCAATACCATCATATCTAGTTTCTATTTCTGCTCTTGTTCACGTACTTAAAACCAGACTTAAATGTTTGATCTTTTGTTTTCAAGCTTATAGCATTTGTTACCGTCATGTAGTAGCAGTTGTATATACTACTGTGAATGTGATGGACAGCTAGTTTTACCATTCCATTGACCGTCCTTCGATTGTCTGCATATTACGCTTTTCCAGTCATGTTTATGGCCCGTGCTTAGCGTATCTCAGAGGATTCAAGTGAACGTTATATGCAAGTGCTTCAAGGTTTGTAATTTTGAGTTTGTGGTTATTTAAAGTGTTATGATGTATAAACGGATATCGTATTTCACAGAGTGCGGTGTTTGGTGATTCGTCACTTACAGAGAATTGTGTTGCATTCATTTGGTATTGCTGTTGTGAAAAATACACAACTGCGTTCACTGAGTGACTGCTTGTTTAATACTCTTTATATAAATACGAATACAAAAACCAATTTACAACGTGCCAATTAGTCCAAGCCAAAAAACCGGAATCAGAGAGTCGAGAGGCGACTGTTACTGGGAGTGATCAGCATACGTGATGGAAAAAAGTTCGCGTTTAAGGTTACATTTAAAACTATTGACACAAGTTGCAGCACGGTAGTTAAATGACAGATCTTTGGAGCACTAACGGAAAATTCTTTGTCAGCCATGACGAGAGACGTGATATATAGTACTTAGTCTGGATAACAACAGAAACCGTTTTACAGCCGTTATATAAGTCAACCTGTGTTAGCCGGCACACCTAGTTAAGAACTGGATGATTATGTTGAAGCAGTTTACTGCCCGCATACCCTTGATGACGGCCGCTAGTAGGCCTACTTTCGGTTTAGGAAGACGATGCTAGAGTTGTTTTCAGTGGTTAGCTGCACCGTCTCGGTATTTCAAACGTAGTCCCAACAAGTACGATAAATTTGGATAAATAAATCTGCTATTTTCAATTTATACATTGACCAAGTGTGTGAGAGGAGTTATTGCATGAAAAAACGCCCTTCCAGCATTTGATAGAACTGAAAATCTATTTCCGTCTGCTGTTTCTGTAATGAGTTAGACGCCGATTTGTACTGATCATATTTCTTCTCATGGTGATGTTTTCTTGGACCGATGTCAAACCTGCAATTTTATTGCACGATTTTGTCGTGCAACGTTATAGCGCGACAAAGTTGCAGTATGCAACTGTGCATCTGCATGTCGCACACTGCAACTTTGTCGCACAAACAAGAATTGACCAGTCAGCGTTCACCACATTCTCACGACAGAGTTGCACAGAACAGAACACTGAGTTGCGCGACTGTTAGAGTTACATGACACGCAAATGATGCAATGTCACACTTGCCATTTTGTCGTGCGATAAGTTGCACGACAAAGTTGCATAATAAAATTGCAGGTGTGACATCGATCTTGGAAATGTCGCCAAGAATACGCATGTACATTCTTGGCAATTTGTCGGCCAAACCAAAGATAAAGTGACCACTATGGTCTGTATTGTGCTCATGTGGAAGCAGAGAGGGACTGCCAATGTGCTCCATACGCCAGAGAGTTAATATATATAAAAATTGACCGCGATCGACTCTTATTGTACGCTGATAGACGTCAATATATGCAGGAAGCTTAGACGGAAGCTGTTGTATTGCAGACTTAGGCCTATGTGGTACAAAAACAGTCTCACAAAACACATTGTATATTCAATAAAATGACAGACCCGCATGCAAAACGACAAGCAGACGCTTCAGTATACAGTGATAAATAACAGTCTTATTGGTACCGTTCACTTAGCACATTGCAAACAACGTCTTATCTTATTCTCGGTTAGGGCCTACTGTTTCACTACGCCCACGTAGCTCTACGCCAGTTACCAACAACGAGCAATTTTACAGCAGCTGCACTGAATAACAGCCGAGACGTCCGTCTGCTACGTACAGGAGTCTCGTTAATAACGTAGCAATTGCACGATCCAATTGCATTGCTTTGACAAGTCTTAAAACATCTCAGCATCTTAACACCATATAGCGACCAGCAGACACACGGATCTTGGCACCCGAGTTTCGTCACTCAACGGTCATCATTATCATATACACGTGCGTTCACGGCAAACGCCCGGCCAGGTGACATGACCGGCAACAGAAGTCGCTGAAGTACACGTGTTGGCACAAGTCCGCCTCTATGATCAGCTCGCAGTTGGCGTACCACGGCTTGTCGACGCAGTCCTCTGGAATACCTCTTCCTGTTGGCATACAGCACCGGATGTCTAGGCTACCGTTATCGTACCAATAATCTCCACTGAAATGAGTAAACGACTCGGGATATAATCAACTAGACGGGTTGCAGTGTATCTGGAGACACACTGCAATATAGGCTCGAAGAGAGCGTTTCCCACCGGCGTACTCGACAGGTTACACAGCTGTTTACTTCTTTACTGACACACAAGCTGTTTAGTTCCTACATTCGACGATACCTAGTGTCACGTGCCTGCGACTGAATGATGTCAGCGTTATCTGCCGTGTTACTTATTTTCAGTTTTAAATTCAGTCTGCTTTTCTTCAATATATCGCTCATCGCTGGGCCGCACCAGGACTGCGGCGTACCGGGGTACTGTTGGTTTTAACACACAATATCGGACATCGGACGTTGCCGAAAATTTGGGTAGGTAGTTTCTTGTACAGAACGTACAGTGCAGAGGAAAGACTAATGAGTTGATTGTAACGGTAAAAATGGAAACTAGACAACAACCCTCAGAGGGGCCATTTGGAAGTGAATTTCCGGCGATCTGTAATCATTGCGGAGTTATGACGGCCTGAAACTGGAAATTTTGTTAGCAACTTTTGCGGGTTTTTTGGAAAAACGATCCCTCTCAAAGTCTCAAACTGTCGCTACTGCCCGGATCGTGCCCAAAATCTGCCAGGGCCAGCCACCCACATTTGGCTCACACTATTCCAGATTTCATCCAAATCGGTTCACTTTCGGCGGAGTTATTGCCGAACGCGTGAAGTCTGGTTTTGCCCCGTAGAGTATTTCCAATATAGGCTCTTCGAGCCTATAATGACTTAGAAATACGCTAATTTAGCTTTAGCCTTTAGGATTTAATTGCTTGACCTTACATAAGATTCAAAGTGGCTCATAACATGGTTGCTTGTGTGATGTGGGGTTCAGTCCAATGAACCGAGCCTCCGGATCTATAGGGGCCCAGGCCAAAGCGAAACCAAAGAAAAATTGGCCAACCGAACAAAACTCACAATGAGTGGAGGTATTCTATCACTGAATGAAGAAGCATTTGAAAACTGAACTGCCATAGCGTTAGACTGAGACAGTTGGAACCTTACTCACTTAACTCTCGATGTTGTACAAGATGCTGTCTTTAAGATTATCCTGAAGATGCAAGATAATATTCCATCTTGTATCTTTAGAATACGTTTTGAAACTACCTTGACAAAAGTGTTTCGGAAAATACTTTTCCAAAGATACTTCTAAAGATACTTCTTTAACAAAATAATGATGTCATCAACTGAAGCCTAGTTTAGACTGCTTACGAAAACTGCCATTTTTACCTTGGTTATATTTTTATGATGAGAGGCCAAAATTGGCAGCAGAATAGTGGTTTTGCAAGGACAAAGTATTAAGCGAATCAGGGGCCCGATTTTCGACAGATGCGTACATCCGAAGATGATTTTAGGATGAACTTAGGAAAATGACCAAACTTATACGAAGATATTAGGATAAAGTTACAACAATGTTGATTTTTGAAAATTAGGCCTACTGAGATAAACTTACGACAAATTTAAGAAAAACTAGGATCATCTTAGGATCATCTTAGGAATTTTAGAAAATCGGGCCCAAGAACGATACGAAACGATACGGTAGATTTACGTGTGCTCAAAAGCTGACGAGATGGCCAGCTTAATCTCGCGCACGACACAGAAACAAAAAAGTAACAAAAAGTTAAAAAAACAAAAACCGAGTAGCTGAGAAGAAACGGTCCGGGCAATAGTCCGTCAAGGCAGTTCGGGAGTCCGCGTGCTATTTTAGAAGAATTTCCTTGGTGTGTGAGCTGACCAGACCTGTGACGGAGACGGTGATCGCCGCTGACGTGACGGTCTCGTCGTCCCTCGTCGCCACACACACGTAGTCGCCGGCGTCCGTCGACGTCACGTGACTCACTGTCAGCGTAGACCAGCCGTCGTCGTTGTGCCTCAGCGGCTGCCCGTCCTTCATCCACGCCAGACGGACGTCACCGTGACTGTCCGACTGGCACAGCAGCACGGCCGTCTGACCTTCGACGTACGACGAACTCGTGTTCGCCGACCACGCGCTCACCCTCAACTCGTCTGTAGGCAGTAAAACACACAGACATACAGCAGTTTCGGCGACAACAGCTTTGGTTTTCCTTGTCCCATAGTTGTTCCGTACGTTAGATTTTTATCTTTGAAGAAAAAATCGTGACTTTTTAAACTTTTCTATTTTTCTTCGATCGTACGAACAACTACGGCTGTTCCGTGCATGCGGAACGGTTCATCATCGTCCTTGCAAACGTACATCAACCACAAACAGTTTAAGCGACTAAAAGTAAAAGTAAAGTAAAGTATTTGTATGGCGCTTTATTACGAGCTGCACATCTGTGAGGCGCCAATGAAAACAATTCTTTTTATGTCTTCCCACCCGACAGTGTCGGCGAAGGCGATATGCTTTTAGGTTGTCTAGTTGGAACGTTCGTTTGTCCGGACAGATACTGAATGGCTTGAACGATTTTGATAATAGTGACAGGGAATATTCATTAGCCCCTACTGATGACATGATTAGATACTGGAGGCAAATGACAAGGTCACAGCAGGCCGTGGTCAAGGCATCCACGTTGACGCTACGGCGTCGAAATCCATCTTCTAGTTTTGGACTTAGTCGACTACGACGCATTGCGACCGTTTGCTTATTTGCGCCTTAGAAATATTCTTACAACACGAATAGTGTGTCACACGTTGTCAACAGACAAAAATGTGTTCGGTCTACCACAGTAAAATGTACGGTGAATCAGACTCAGAGGACATGGAATACTAATTCGACGGTTTAGTTTAACTAATCATTATTTTCGTTTGCACTACTAGTATGAACATTATTGAGCATTTTCTGACCCTTAATATGAATACTTTCGTGTTAATTGCTATACGGTGGACTTTCGACGTATACAACCTATATTCATCACTTGAACAATTATACTTAATACTGTGACAGTATTAAAATATAAGGATTATTACTGCAAGGATTATTACTGGCCCGCCTAATGGTCAGCATTGTTTCGCACGCTGTCGTCTGTCGGCGTCTGTAACACGCGTGGGCGGTCGGCCGCCGCCGGGCCGGGCGCGTGGCCGCCGGTCCGGCGGCCGACAATGCACGGCGCGACAGTACGGTTACGTCCCGCTAGGCCCTAAGGGCGACACCTTGTTTCAATAACATTTGCCAACAAGATGCCCCAGTGCCGCCACTTAGCGTACTGGACGAAAATATACGTGTCGTCTTGGATTCGGCCTATTCCCTCCATTATATGGAAACACGACGTCATCCACAAAACCGGTAGTACATAACGTATCGCACTGCCGTCAGAGGAGTACCGAGCCACGGCAACACAGTAGGCCTATTTGGTGAAGTTTGGAAGTGTAGTTTTTGAGATTCGCGAACGGACAGACAGACAAACACACAGACACGCTGATCGTAATACTTGACAGTTTGCACCATTAGCGGGGGCGAAGTAGAAAAGAATTCAGCGTGCGAGTGCCGTTACGACGTTGACGGATCGTCGTACCAGTGACTCGTACAACGAAGCGCTGCGACTGGTCGAGCACGTGGCACGTGTACTGTCCAGCGTCAGCTAATTGCACGTCGACGATGTCCAGTCCGTCGTCAGTCGTGAGCTGGAAGCGACCTCGGTGCTCGGCGATCAGCTCGACGCCGTCTCGCCGCCAGCGGACGGCGGCGCCGCGGCCGTCGGCGGCGGTGACGGTGCAGCGCAGCTCGACCGTGGCGCCGGTCAAGGCGTGGACGTGCTCGGTCGACTGGGCGCCTTCACCGTCCACGTGCGATCGGTCTGTACAGTCGGACCACGCACACAGACACACACACACACACACGATGACACCGCACTGGAGAGTCTACGGAACTCGAAGTTGAAGACGGGACATTTGTATAGCGCCTTTTCGTAAGAACTCACCTCCAGAGCGCTCAGAAGGTTAACGAGATTTAGTTTTTCAGTACGGAGCCAAGAGATTGGCTGGGAAGAACCTCTCCGAGATGACCTATTTTGTGGCGGGTGGCACAATCATCGACTCACTCACCGTTGACGACGAGTTCGATGGAGCGCGTGTCGGAGCCGACGCTGTTGTACGCTCGGCAGGTGTAGTAGCCGGTGTCACGTGGCTCCACGTCGCTGATGAGCAGAGAACCGTCCGCCGACTGTGTCACCCGTCGCCGCAGCGCGTCAGACTCCACAACGTCGTCGGCCAGAATCGGCGAACTACAGCGCAACAGTTGTACTGCCCTATCAAAACAAATGTCCAAAGTAAGTTGGCAAAAGGCCGCATCGCCGTCTTGTCACTCTCACGGCGGCGAATGCTTTCGTCCATTCGCCCGCGGCGGCAGGAGAACAATGCGCAATGCACTCATGCGTTACAATTGGCCGGTACACGTCCTCATTCCTCATCGTAAGTGTCTCTTTCTGTGGGGATCTTGACCCAATCTAACGTATGGTTCCTTGGACACAAATGAACCAGCCCCCAAACGGCATCTCGATCGGTTCAGCCGTTTCTGCACAGCTCAGCCGTATGCCCAACACACAGACACACAGACCACGCTGCGTGCGACACCTGTAGCAATAGGCTGCATCTATGCATTGATGACTGCTACATTGACTTTTGATGGGTCACGGGTGATCTATTCTATTACGTTTGGTACAGTAATGACAGGATGGGGCAGGTACCAGATGTAACATTGCATCCACTGTACAAACCATCACATATTGTTCCCTAACGGTTTATCATTGAGGACACTCAAATGAGTAATCCATCGATAAGTTAACGCTGTCAAGTGCAATGGCAATTAATATATAAAATGGCGGCAGTTTACTTTTGATAGTAATTCCATAAAAGTTCAACAGACGTGAGTAATTTTTCAATCTTGTAAGTGCAACCACAAAAACCTCTACAGTCAGGCTTGCACCTCACGTTGAAGGCGTATGCATACTACCTGGTAAAAGTGGGAATCAAGCGAAACCAGATAAAAACGCTTAGATGTTGAATGATTCATTCTTTATTACTGGCCCGCCTACACATAGTGTAGGGGGACAGACTAGTAACGGACAACGGTCGCTGGCGTCTGTCGTCGTCGTCTGCAACACTCCACGGCGCAAAGTAACTCACCAGGGGCAGCACGCGGCGGGCCAGTAGTGTTACGTCCCGTCAGGGCGACACCTAGTTTGAAAAAGCAATGGTAATGCCAAGTGGAAGAGTTACACGGTCAAACCTGTTTTACCATTTGTCAGGATGTCTCACTGCTGCAAACTACGCATCACCATAAATGTACAAGCCTACGCATTCAGAGAACGGTAGAACAATTTACACGAATCTGTGCAGAATTCATTCCGGGTTAAAACGGCACAGAATGTATACATACATACATACATACATTTATTTGAGTCAGGCAACTTGGCCCATATACAATAATAATGACAGACAGACAGACAGAAGCACGAATTACAATGAAAGAAACGAGTAAAAAGGCACGGATAATAACATACAGTAGCAGTAGTATTCAAATTCTATTCTGTATTCAAATCTGTTAACACTTATTAGAGTTATCATCAAAAGCATTCTCACTTTTTATGAACGCGATTGCAAATGTGAATTAATTTAAGATACTATACGAATAGTGTGATCATTTTGGCTTAATTAACGTCACATAAAGAATGAATGGCTCTCAATTAAGTGGCATTGGCTACTTACCTGTCTTTATACCAGATAATCTGTGGACGTGGAGCTCCAGTCGCGTGACATCTTATGACTACCGTGTGACCAGCGTCAGCGTTAATAAAATCCTCGTCGGTAAAGATGACCGGCGCTTCTTCTACAACCAGTTACAGTAGCAGCGTCCACTCAATGTTACTGACGCTGTCCGAAAACAAGATAACTATACCTAAACTTGCCTGTTCGTGCTGACGTTTTCAACCATCACCTCATTGACTTGCATCACGACATCCCATCTTGTCACATGGTTCATCCTGGGGCATGAACACGTAGTGGAACGGAGACTGGTAGTCGGCATCGGCAATCAACATGCAGATCCCATCATACGACAACCGGGATTCGATCTTCCCCGTTGTTCCCGGTCACTGTTAAAATGTTTTCGCACAAGCAGGGTCCCTGTACAGCCTCAATAGACCTACAAAATAGGGGCTGGCCCCCATCGCCTGACTTCTTGTGTGGTGAGCCTCTGACCATAGCCATGTCGTTGACAAAGTTCAAAGGCGGACGACTCAATGACGCCCTCCACCGCGGTCGACGGCATCTTAGAGAACGCTACCGGTACTTTAGAGTTGTCGTGGCCGACAAGCGAAGTTGGCGGCGGCACTCGACGTCAGCCATCTGACAGATGCTGTCCGTGACGTTATTAGTGGAGCTGATCCCGGTGTACATAAAACAGGCATTCATCCCGCCGGTGACTATACGTCATCCACCCGGCGGTAGGCTGCCATTACTTTCCGCCAGGCCTGCGGTTATCTTCTCAGCTGCAGATCATCACCGCCCCTTGGCCGGTACCAAGAGAGTTTGAAATAAAATAAAATAAGTTATACTGCTTGGTGACAGAGGCACAAAGGTGTGAACAACTTGCCCAAGGTTGTTACGCAGCTTTGCCACCACGCCATTAGTAGTGGTTAGCATCAACAACTGTTTACTGAGTGTCATGCCAGCAGCCAGCTAGCGAAAAACAACCCAAGTTCACTCACCGAGCACTTCCGGTTCAGAGCAGACTTTTCCCGCGCAACTGACGCTGTCACAGCACTTGGCCGTTCCGTCGCAGTCCGCGTCACGTCCACACGGCTGCGTGCAATCACGAGCTGCCGCCAGCTGCCAATCATCGGCCGAAGGACAGACACCAGCCTTGACAGCAGCTACACACGACCGTCATTTAAAACAAGAGGACGAACGTAAAATTCTAGCAGCCAGCAAAATTGAGTTGGTTACGACGAATTGCATTTGAGCACATTGAAGAAACGAGAGTGAATGCACATCAATTAAAGCTTCATACACAAAGCCAAATGGAAACAGAACTTGAAGTGGCCAGCGAAACAGACGGATTGACAGCGTTAAAGACCTAGAACAAAAGGCCATTAAAAGTCTCGAAACTGTCAGACAGATCAACGTGGACAATGATATCGAGAACTATCAAATAAACTATCAAACTAATGGCGAATGGGAAGAAATAAAAAAGAAAGTAACGTTCTGTCTGTTTCTCTAGCATCTGTATCTATTAACCACAGTCTGAAGCATGCTAGAAGCTCTGAGTCAGGCATCATGAGGCATGTAGCGTCAAGAAGTGAATTCAGTTCTCTGTACAATGAATTGATACTGTGCTTGAAGAAGGCAAACACTAGCTGAAATAGAGGCCAGAAATACAAAAATGTGGTGCAACTACAGAATGCTGAAATCAGATGCAGCAAAACTCAGTTATGTTTGGATGAAGTCTATTCTGGCGTAGTTTCATCACTTGATCTGCTATGCCCATGCATGCGTCATTACCTCATGTAGGCTATTCGAGCTTACAGCAATGACTTACGCCAGGGCTAAATGGAGCTCACACACTAACAATCAACAGGAAAAAGAGCAGTCAATAAAATCCAAAAGCACATCAGATTTGGTTCACTAAGCTTAGGACAGCAACAGTAGTAAACAGAAGAAGCATAAGTCGTCGATTTACGAAGCTCAAAATAAAATTTTCTCGTATTCAAATACAAGCTACATGACTGACAGTATATGGTGGTGCACGCAGCTCTAGTGATAATACATCGCTAGTGCACTGCTTACATGAGATGCATGCTGGATGATAAGCAGGACACGGTTCTGTAGTACATGTCGTGTTGACAACGTGACATTCTTCGTCTTCAGGACAGTGATGATTCTACAACAGCGACACAACACAACAGCAACATTTCCAATGCTATGTATGCTACAATGTCCTGTCGTACGACTAGAATGCATTATTTATACTCAAAAGTTGACAGGTAGCCAGTTTAATCTATCACGCGACTGACTTGGTATATACGAAATGAAAAATGAAATGCAGTCTGTCCAACGCTTACACTCGACGAGCAGTGACCAGCGGCGTGACAATCCCTCCGGAATGGCACGGGGTTTACACAGTTTTCCTTGCCACCCACACATTTATCCACGAATTGAATGAGTCATCCTGCATTCACTTCGTGAGCATTCACCAGATGGCGTCGCCCGAGCAAGGTGGCGCACATCTGGATCAGCTTAATACTCACCTATCGACCCCGAAAGGATAAAAGGCTGAGTTGGCCTAGTTGGCTGACCTATAGCGGACGATCTACCCACGTAAGTGGTCACCCGTCCGCTACAGGTCGAGCGTGGGACAGGGAAACTTCGCCGGTCAAAGACCGGCGTTCTATACCACTGTGCAACGCAGCCAACAACGCCGAAAAAAACAATTAGGCCTAAAACTACAAGAAGCTCATCCGTGACAGAGAAACCGCGCCACACGCTGTATCATTTAACAATTTTCCTTAAAAATTAATTGTGGGCCATACGGCGGTTGACATACCTCACAGGGATCGAGACACTTGCAAAGCGAACAATTATTTTGTCCCATTTCAAAGCCGTAAGGACACTCGAGGTTGCAGTTTAGATTGTCACAAGCATTATTTGCTGTAAACAACAATAAAAACCTGCACGTTAACTCGGTAAAACAGCAGACAAAATAACGCAGTACATAATAACATAATAAGACAGACTGGTCACTTGAACAAACGTATGCAAGACAGTCAACAAGACTGTCACAATAGCAGATTGACATCTGAAGAGTTCTTATTTTGCGCATAGCAAAATTTTCATCATTATTAGGCCGCGACAGATGTCATATGTAATGTGGTATGTGTGTATGTGTGTCTATCTCTGTGTTGCTCACACTGATTTACGGTACCGTGCAAAAACGGCTGAACCGATCGAGATGCCGTTTGAGCGGCAAACTCATGTTGTTCTAAGGAACCATATATTAGATGGGGTCAAGATCGGACGAATGCATTCGCAGCTACAAGGGGTGACAAGTCAACGATGGGGCTTTTTACCAGATTACTGTGGACACTTGGTATTCTTATTATTAAAGCTGTTATCATTATTATTACTAGTACAATGACAAATAAAAAACGTGAGATGGACAACATCCACGGACCCAACTTTGTCCATTGGCGAAATGGGTGTTCATGCAGTCAACTGTACAGTATTACTAACACGTAAGTGGCGGTTCGTTCGCTGGGTAATTAGGATCCCCTAATATATGCATCATGATGACAATGTCGACATGCTATGTACCTGAACTGCAGAAGGCGAAGCAGTCCTCGTAGTCACGGAAATTGTTGCCGTTGGAGCCGCAGCCGCTGTAGTAGAATGCCAGGCAGTCTTGCTGTGCCGAGTCGAAGAACCAGCGAACCTCGGCGCCGCTGCACTGACCCTCGGCGACCGGTCGGAAGCAGTCAGCCGTCGAGTAGGTGCGTCGTTGACGGTGGACGTCGGCGCACCTGTCGTAGCACTCGGCAGCCGTGCCGAACGTGTTCGCGTTGCCGCCGCAGCCGCCGTACGTGAACGGGCGACACTCGGCCTCGTCGGCGCTCCAGTAGAACCGCAGGACGTTGTCGAAGCAAGGACCCGCGTCCTTCGGCAACCGACACGGTTCTGTCGCAAAAAAAAACAACGAGTTTCGCTTGTATTCGCTAATCTCTTACCAAATTCGTTTATTTCGGCGAGAAATTTTCTCCCGTGCTAGAGTAGCCAGCCGCACGTCACCAAAGACTATATCCTATGT
>Ga0209780_1000174_pt1 | contig 31031 bp, 16 predicted proteins | sample WorMetexBAHAMAS2_FD_187384 | JGI IMG/M metagenome (GOLD analysis project Ga0209780, IMG submission 187384) | Marine gutless worms symbiont microbial communities from Max Planck institute for Marine Microbiology, Germany - Inanidrilus exumae... | ecosystem: Host-associated > Annelida > Digestive...
TACGCATCGCATTCGCATCTCTGGCTCTGTGAAGTCAGTAGAGGAATAAAACTGCAGCTACAGAAACGAAGTCCATGCTCGTGTGGTCACGGGCGGATAAATGATAATAAATCTGATACAAAATGAAGGGAACCGAGGTAAGTTTGATTAAACAAGGTGTCACCCTAACGGAACGTAACACGGCTGGCCCGCCGTGCAGTGTTAACGCGGAGCTATAATTAGACTTCAAGTGGCATGACGTCATCGTTTGGCCTGCACGGGTGAAGCCGCCTGCAGGCCCGTCGTGGAGTGTTACAGACGACGACGACAGACGACTACAGACGCCCTCGACCGTTACTAGTCTGGCCCCGACACTATGTGTAGGCGGGCCAGTAATAAATGTTGCACATTATGCATGCATAATTAAAAATAGCGCGAAAAAAAGGACGAGACTGTCTTCCGATTCGTCAGGCTTCCTACCGGAAATAGAAATATTTCTGCACATACGCAATGAACGGCAATTTCCCTGTCCATTACTTTCCAGCCCTTGACTTTCGCTTTGTCATTTGTATGTACCCGTATACTCCTTTAAGTTCTCTTTCACTCATCATACACTTACACTTATCATTATTTACTTCTTTTCTTCTTTCTTGTCGTGAAGAGGTTCCACAAAACAAAAGCCAGCCAGGAGATCCGAAGTGTGCCAGCCAAAGTTGAACTTGGTGCATTCCAAGCGCAAGAAAACGCATTTGGTGAGCGTAATTGGGACATGATCGTTTACACATATTATAAGAGAAGTTAGTGTAAAAAAATCTGGTGGGACACACCCGTCTCCCTAATTGAAAGTTACGCTTAAAATTTACCCTAAAGTTTAGACATTTGATGTTGTAAAATTACCCAAATTTTCACCATTTTATATGAACATCTACGTCGTCGCTGTACACTTACCATACGCAAAATACAAAATGGAAAAATCATAACAAAATTACCTTATGTTGGTGTCACCCTACCAAACTTTTGGACAACACGCCCACGTCTTTTTTGTTGTCTTCACTTCCATGCATAGGCGTATTCAGTGGGTGCTGTGGGTGCTTGTGCACCCCCCAGATCCCTACGACGCATTTAAATGTTATTATTGAATTGATATTATTTTATCTTTATTTATTCATTTACGTACTCCAGTTCAATTTTGGCGGCTGCGTTGTAAAGCGCACGTAGTTATTTTTACTGTTATCGTTTATTAGTAACATTAAATATTCAATACCAGACGACAAATCACGTTATATTTGTTTTGTTAACACAAAACTGGCTTTGCGAAACAAACATTTTAGTGCCCATAATGCTGTAAAACTCATTTATAGGCATCTAAAATTTTACAATTTTTCCCGGGAGTGACACCTCCGGACCCCCTTTAGAAGGGAAAGGGGAGGGGAAGGGAAGAGAAGACCCCAGTGCCACCCCAGGACTAAATCCTGGCTACGCCTATGCCTCCATGGGTGAGTAAGTCGCTGTGGGATATGTTTACGTTATGCCAAGCCATAAAATACATTAGCATGCGGTTTGCGCGGATAGCTGCACAGCTGCAACATGTAATCATGCGAGATTTGCCGACCAAACGAAAACTGAGTGATCGCAGAATATCTTACGTGAAGACCAAATTAGTCCAGATATTTAGTCGGACAGTCCTTAAAGGTCACACATGTTTTACGACTTCTATAGCCGAGTTTGTATTGTCCTTATCTTTTACCGTTTCTTTGATAATGCGTTGCATTGATTGAAAATCGTTAATTTTAACTTTCCGCCCCTGTACGTTTGGCTACTCCCGTTGGGGGCGACCCTATTCGAATATCACCATGATCCAAGCGGTCTTCTTGCCTAGGGGAAGTGTCCATAATTCCGGGAAATTCTAAAACTAACACTAGGCCAAATATCAAACATTTGGCCCGAACAAATTTAGATGTCGTGCCTTAGTTTAAGAATCCGTAGTCAGTTGCTAGCTCCCATTGTAAATGGCGAAGAAGATAGCTTTTGAAAATGGCCAGATTTCCAAATTTGAAGGACTCTTGACCTTGAACTTGACCTTGTATCGGGTCATACTGCATACCTTCGAGCATCACTTATCGACGTCTACCTGCGTGCCAAATTTTATTGAAATCGAAGAAACTTTGTGGACGGACGGACGTACGGACGGACGTACGTACGTACGTACGTACGTACCTACAGACGGACGGACGGACGGACGGACGGACATTTGAGACCGGCTATATTTTCGTCGACTCTGTCGAAGAGTCGACCAAAAAAGTAACCGAAAAAAACGAAAAAGCTGCGTGTAACAACATTAGAAACTAGAAGAAAAAGAGGAAATCTAGTACAAGCTTTTAAAATACGGAAAATGTTTGATAATGTTGATAATGTTGTGTGGTTTAAATTATCTTCTACTGGATTCAGAGGTCATGATTATAAACTTTTGGAGCAACTTGTCGTTTAAATATTAAAAAGTATTTTTAGTCAACGAATTATTGATGATTAGAATAAATTACCAGCAGATGTCGTAGCTGCTCGGTAAACACTTTCAAAAACAGGTTGGATTGTTACATTTTTCCCGTCTTAGCTACATGCCTTGTTTCTGTCTGTCTATTTGTTCCTTCTGTCGTTTTTCATGTAGTTAAGTTGTTAAAACTTGTGCAAAGTCACGCCTGCGCAGAAAAAAATCCTGATCCGATCTGGATAACATTTTTGCCGAATGGTACATATCCCCGTCGTATAATTTTACTGTTTAAATTTGATTATGATCAGTTAAATGTTTGGTGATAACAGGGAATCAAATTTTGCCCTTCCGTCGTCGTTCTTACGGGCTTACAACAAGCACTATCGTGCAAGTGTGATACGTTTTTTTGTGATTTGAAGAACAAAACACGACTTAATTAACAGGACTTTCAATATTATTTAGTGAATAATCTCGCTCAGTAGCCGCTCAGAGGCAGTCAAATATTGAAGTTGCAAATGATACTGCCAACAAAGTGATGATTGAATGGGAACGAAAGAAGATTTGCTTGTGAGCAACGGTTGAACGGAATTTGATAATGCCCACCGTAGTCGTCAAAATGCTATAGCAACGTCCTCTACATTGCCGTCAGTTGCTGCTATCGCTACCCAATAGTCGCCGCATCAGATTCATCAGTTGAACGTGGACAACAGAAAACGCATCCGCGATCTCACTGCTGCTGTTTGTTAGTTCGTTCTTCACGCAATAGGGGCAAGAAGTAGCACCTTGTTCATAGATATTGGCGACCGATAGTGAAGTGGGAACCGTGCGCTAGATTAAGCTGGTCCTCCCGTCAATTTTTGAGCGCGCGTACATAAAATCGTATCGTATACCGGTAGTTTGTTCAAATGTCGTCGAACACGATGGGACAGTTCTGCGCCATTGCTTGATTTCATCTCGCTCGCTCCGTCTATGGACAGGTACGGACTACGGACTTGCGTGTTACTTAAATTGTCCATTAGATGCAACAGATTGTGATATTTCAGTCGCGACTCAAATTATTACTGGTCCGCCTAAACATAGTATAGGAGGGCCGAACTAGTGATGCTGTCTGGCGTCTGTCGTCGTCTGTCGTCATCACCTGTCGTTTGTCGTCGTCTGTATCACTCCACGACGGCGCATATGCAGCGTAACTCACCAGGGGGCAGCACGCGACGGCCATCTAGTTTATTAACACCGCTTTGTTTAATCAAAGTCATTATTAATTGTCAATACATAGTGTAGGGACCAGTATTGTTTTGCTCTCTGGCGTCTGTCGTATGTTGTCGTCTGTCGGGGTCTGTAACACTGCACGGCGGGTTAGTCGTGTTACGTCCCGTAAGGGCGACACTTTATTTTAATAGGGCCGCATCGCTTGCAGTCCGCATGCATCGCCTATACCTATTGCTACAGATGTCGCACGTAGCTTGGTCTATGTGTATGTGTGTCTACATGTGTGTCTGTCTGTCTGTCTGTGCGTTTTTGTCTGTGTGTTGGGCACACGGGTGAGCAGTGCTGTGCAAAAACGGCTAAACCAGTCGATATGCTGTTTGGGTGAAAATAAACGATAAAAATATTGTGCTTTTGTAACTTATTCTTTTATCTATTCACATGTCTTTCCATAGATTTATTTGTGTAGTAGCTATAATTAGTATACAATACATTGATTTCGAAGATACATGACTATAGCAATTTTATACGTTGCCGAAGAGCTGTATTTCAAATCGATAATAGATTACTGATAGAACATTCCGCACTTTTATCGTTTTGGCAGTTTGCCTATTTCAAAACGATTTTCTTAGCATTAGAGACTCTAAAATATTATAATCATGTAAATATCGTTATTGCTACAAGTCTGCGATATCTCGGACAAACCTCGCGAAGCTGTGCGTCACGCGCATCGTGTTATCAACAAAGGTGAACGCTCAGCGTGATAAAGTGGCAACGGTCTTCGTTCGAACTAAGCGACGATGGACTTGCCGTGGCAAAGAAAAACAGAAAAATCGGCTAAGTTCAGAGTTTGGGACATAGTTCCAGAGAGAAGTAGTACCCATATTTTTGAAGACAGTGGATGGAATTCCTTTGTAACATTGTAACTCGATGTAGGATAAGCCAAGGGTAGCCTATGTGCAAAAACACCTCGATGCGTTCGGCCGTTCGCATAGAACATCGGCTTGCGACGGACAGACACTCAGACAGATGGACAAATGGCCATACAGCTAATACCACGAGAGCAGAGCGTCGCGCTGCATGTGAAAGTCGTCAGTGTTTGGCGTAACTCAGCCGTTTGTCCATTATGTCGGGCGAAGTTTACTTTTCATGTCGTCAAAGATAAAAACTATAAAAATAAAATAATTAAGTTTTTTTACCTTTTACCTTTTCGCCATCAGTTAAAACATTCCCGTGCCACCGACTTAAGCCACCGCCAAAAATAGTAGGCCTACATTATAATATTGCATCCTAACTTTAGCGGTATGCTCAGTAACTGGATATTTGTTGTGCGCTGGACCAAACTGGCCATTTCGTCTGCTTTTGAGCGCACGTAAATATAATATCGTATCGTATCGTATATTGACTGACAGCAAGAGGCTTGGGACAATATCAGTTCGCTGGACAAGACTGACTATGAAATATTGATGAACATTGCTCGGATCCCGCATGACATCCGACACTAGCCGTATATACGGATACACGATGCATATATGGCCGACGGGATAGCGATATAGTGATTTGGCAGCCATTTCTCGGCATTCTGTCTTCGTCTGTCTCTGACGGTGTGTTTCATTTCATTTCATTTTATTCAGCAACAAAGGACCAAAAGGCCTCTTACAAGTCGCGACAAAATACAATATTATACAGTGCATACATTCATACTTGCATATACACATCACACATATATATGCATATACACACGTTATCGCGAAAGAGGTGCTGAGAACATTATTCCAAGTTTAAGTAAAATTTAATTTGCAATATACTAAAAGATAGTCATTACTGACCGACTTATCGAACCTGCGTAAACTGGTAAAATCTGTGGTACTTAGTGGCAAGTTGTATAAATCTTACAAAAGAACAAATTTTCTTCTACAAGTTGAATCTCCAGCATTCGAGACGAACGGTGGGAATGTGAATGCCAACTCTAACGACGACGACGTAATGTCGTAATGACGATTGACGTCAAAATTGTATCAAACAGCGTCAGCAGCACGAACTCGTAGAAAAATGATAGCCGTTTATCTATTCACTACCGCACGTGTTGCTGCATTGTAGGCAAGGTTGTTAGCAATGCTGCTAAAAGTATTGAAATACAAGAGAATACTTCATAGCAATGCTTTTTGTCGATATGTGCATAAATGTCAAATATTATACACTGTTACACAATTACTACGTAGATGGAAAGTACTCTGAGAAAGTACAACTCCCCGCGAAAGCGAAGTTTGTTTTGTTGTCGGCAACACTTGGCAACACTTGCCACACCTACTATTAAAAGTATAAAATGTAAACAACCGCCGGTTTACGGAGTTTTTGACCGTTACTTCCACATCCCTCTACCGATCGTAACTAAACACGAACTTGGTCTTCCCTTTCCCCCTAGGAACCTTTCCATAAAATTTGGTACAAATCCGTCCACAATCGTTTTAGTTATCGTGGTCACAGACAGACAGACACACAAACCAACGCCGATAAAAACATACTCCCTCGCTTTCGCGGGGAGAAATATCTAAGTGCCGAGTAATGAAAATAGTCAAATCAGCAGCGTGCGTTCTGCTAAAAGTTGTGAATAAAGCCCGGTCAACACCAGCAACAGTGTCGAAGCAACATTTTCGAAGCAACTGGCAACTTTGTTGCCTGTTGCTTCGACATTGTTGCCATTTTTGGCAACAATGTCCAAGCAATGTTCGACTTTGTCGAAGCAACACTCGACTTTGTATCCTTCGACAATGTTGCTTTGACATTCTTTGTGGTTTGGACGGGGTTAGAGACTATCATAGTATAGTCCTATTGCTCTGCGTGATCATCTTCAAGTGTCGCCATCAAACCGCTCCGCAGTACTTCCCGAAGCTGTGCGTACCATTACAGCTAGTACAAGTCGTCGCCACCTACGTTCTGCAGCTCGTGGCGATCTGCAAGTGCTAACCTGCCGCACTACCAGTTTTGGACCACGCGTGCTCCAAAATTATGGAACTCTCTGCCACCGTCACTTCGTGATCCAACATTGACATTGACACTTTTCTGTAGCAGGCTGAAGACACATCTTTTCGGTTTGGCCTACCGGCGCGCACTCGTGACTGTTTAGGATGTACGAGCGGCGCGTTACAAATGCTCTTATACACACATACATACAGACATACATGCATTGTCACAGAATACAGTTAATATCAGTCACGCCGCCACTTAGCAAGTCGTAAGAAAACCATCGTGTACGTAGTTTGTAGTACAAAAGCATGGAGTTCAGTGAAGTAGATAAGAAATAGTATTGTTCTTAAAAATTGCTACAAGAAGCTCAGCTATCGCAGATAAACCGCGCAACGCTCTATGTTAGTAAGTTTATGATGTGTTTCACTAGGTACGGCAGTTACAAAGGTTTCAATCAGCAAAGTGACTTTCAAGGTCATTTAAGGGCATTGGCACTGGCGCCATTCGATAGGCTACATACGAACACGATTGACTATTAGACTTCCATTGCACCTATGTCTTTATCTTGTACCGTTACAAGCTGTTGTCACTTATGTCTCATTTGATATTTTCCACCTGCATACAAAATTTGGCGACTTTCGCTTCAGCCGTTCCGGAGATACGATTGCGGGCGTCGAAATTGAAAATGGGTCATGTGACCCTGACCACGCCCTTTTAGGGGGTGGTTTGTCATCCAAAAGCTAGGATTTGATACCGTCTACCTGTATGTTTACCTGTATTCACTATGGACGATTCTAGCTTTAGCCGTTCCAGAGATATCATTGAGGCCTCAAAATTTAAAGTGGGACACGTGACCTTGACCTTTTAATGGCGATTTATCATTCTTATGCTGGGACTTGGCATAGCCTACCCGTGTTCAAAATTTGACCACTGTAGCTTAAGCCGTTTCAGAGATATGTTGGTGCCCACCAAAATTTGAATGGTTTACATGGCCTGACGATGCCCCTTTCAGGTATGGTTTGTCCTCCCCGGGCTAGCACTTGCTACGATCAACCTATCTATCAAATTTGAAGTCTCTAACTCAACCCATTACGAAGATATGAAATGCGATAAAAGTAGTAAAAATTGGGTACTTTGGGGTTGTTAGGGTCACACAAGGTCACTGGAATGAGCACTATTCGATAGAGCACATACGAGTTTGTATTACCGTTTCATAGTAACTATGTCCGTATCTTGCACTGTTTCTGAGATATAGCAATGTTGGTCGAAAATCGCCGATTGTAACCTACCCCACCTTTATTTGGCTCCCCCTTTGGGGGTGACCCCGTCGTAATTTCGCCGAGAGCTTCGGTACCAGAAAATTAGAGTCCCTGGGCTATCGTATGGCGTTGTTTGCATGATCCTACGTTTAACCGTTTTGGTACAATACCGACTTATGACGGACAGACGGACAGACGGACACATGACAGCATACTGCGCTAGCATAGTGTCGCGCGTTAAAACGTCAAGCCAAAAAGTATTGCGCTGCAATATTAACAACCCTGCGTGTAGACCTGCACCAGGAGTATACGAAGTTGTGCCGGATATATTCATCGGCTCCACATAATGGAGTAATATGCAGTGACCTCGGGTCGCGTCGTGTCGAATAACACCCACAGGCCTACTATGGATTACGAATTATCAAATCAGCGCCTTCGGTATTAATAAACTACATGGCACACGGTATAGAGCGCATACTTCCGTCACGCCGAGATTTTCCCGCTCTGCGCCGTAACTCGTTTTCTAAACTTCACTTACATTTTGTAACATCAATCGAACGAAGCCCCAAAACGTAGGAAAATGGGTTATTTGTGGTGATTGTGGCCACTCAAGCTCATCGGCAATGGCGCCATTGGATAGAGCGCGTATGATTTCCGGTTAGTCTTCCATTGCAACTAATCTTATGTAATGTAATCTAATAAAAAATTTGTAACGCGCCCAAAATGTCCGTCGCACGCGAATCAGGGGCGCAGCGATGACGGCCTAGTGTTTAGTGAAATATCGTAGGATTTTTACAAACAGTTTAGTCTTCAATTTACGCCTAAAAGTTAAGAATGTCTCAGCAGATCGAGTGTTAATATCCAGTGAATTCCAAACAGCAGGTGCTACAGCCGAGAACACGCGTGAAAACAGTGTTAACATGTGGTCGCTGCAGTAGTGGAGCTGAAGCCGAGCGTGATACTCTAGTTGGACGCTACTCCTCAGTTTCATTGTAAAGATATCCCCGTCTTACTCCATTTGTGAGGTATTGGTGGAAAATCGCCGATTTCGACCTATTCCACGTCAAGAGTGACCCTAATGAAGTTTCTGCAAGACCTTTGGCATCAGAAGTCCCTATCTATTACGAATTACGCCATATTGTTTGAGTGATCCTATACGTTTAGCCGTTGGTAGAACTCCGACTTGTGTCAAATAGACGGTTAGACGGACATAGACCCACAATATACCGCACCTGCATAGCTTCGTGAGGTAAAAATTGGCGATAGACACACTCAAAGTGTCGAAGACTATCACACGATACACTGAGGACAGTTCGAATATTGCCCAGAAGGATTTACGAAAGACATGCGCCTGGCTGATGAATTATACAGTAGGCGAGTCTGTGGTCGCTTGAAAGGTGAAGGAAGTTGATGTAGCTTCCTGTGCTGCTGTTCTCACATTTTCGTCATTAGCGAAGCATCAATGGCTACAAGGCAGATGCCAAACTTTTAGCATCAATTGACGAGCTCATATTGGCTGCAAATAAAAAATTAGTTCGCTCAATGTCAAATACTAAACACTGTCTATGCCTACATCTTCTCCTACTAAACCATAGAAATGGTATAATAAGAAAGTCACCCAAGAACCGCGGAACTTAACTGCATATTTTATAATGTTGTTTATTAAGAAAATAAACAAATGCCATGTCAAGGTTCGTGCAAAACACTTACTGACATGGTGGCCTAATACATGCGAATGTAAACATTTACACATAACACATATCAATATCTAATGAAACTAGGAATTTAAAACCAATTTTAAAAACACAGTCAGTCACGGCATAATATAAAACTACTAAGATCAGTACGTTCTAGCTAGCAACCGCTTAAAGTTGTTTAGAGAAGAAAAGTCATCTGTTCCAACAACGCACCACTCGGTGGCAGATAAAGTATTTACGTACATCTACTCGTGACTGTGGCACAAATAGTTTAAAGCTATGTCCGCGTGTGGCAGTACTAGCATTACATACTCTGACAAAAGTAGATACGTCTATTTCAACCATTCCGAAAAATATTTTATACATATATATCAGATCAAAGCGTAGCCGACGTAATTCGAGCCCGTCAAGTCCAAGATTAACCAGACGCTCACGGTACGCTAGATTGCTGCAACATATAAAGCGCTTAGTAAAGCGACGTTGCACGGACTCGATTTTTTTCAAACGTCCAACGGAATGCGGCGACCACACGCAATGTGGCATACTCCAGCAGAGGTCTAACGTAAGTGGTGAACTCAAGTGTTAAAGTAGGCGGATGCTAAGAAACAGTCACATATTGAGACCAATCTCTTCAAAAACAGTTTTCTTAAGAGATGTCTGTTTTCATACATTTAGTCAGTATTCTATCTTGTCTTATAGTCAACTTTATTCACCCAGTTTATTGACTGCAGCAAACAAGAAAAGAATAAACACAATAAATAAAAAGAAAAAACAAACAAACAAATATGGTCTAAATTGTCACATGTTACACACTGTCAGACTAAACGTATTTGGCTATAAACCTCTGCTTACGCTTGGCAATCAGCGTTTCCATTTCCAGTACGCCAAACTAATATCGACACTCTGCAATTGCGTCCATCGACGTAGTTTGAAAGACCTTCATGAGGACCCTATTCAAGGTAAACTCTAATGACCTCACTTATACTGTGTGTGCTTTTTTCTTCATATTTTAATATTCTCGCTTTAATGTGTTAATTTGTGGTTAGTGTTTACATGTTCAAATGTTATGCGTGCGATTGACATGCATTTTAATTAAATGCCACTTACTTACTTACTTTCAAATAGAGGCGTCTTGCATGCAGCGGACCGGCAAATTCTGCCAAGGAATCGAGTTTACGCAGTTAATACTGGCCCGCCTACAAATAGTGTAGGAGGGCCAGACTAGTGACGGTCGCTGGCGTCTGTCGTCGTCTGTCGTCGTCTGTAACACTCCACGGCGGCGCAACGTAACTCACCAGGGGGCAGCACGCGACGGCGGGCCAGTAGTGTTACGTCCCTTGTTTCAATAACGGATGAGCGCGGTAGCTGAAAGGGCAATGCCATTGTGTTTTCGGGCTGTCCGTCCGCAGCGTTCGTTCGTTCGTTCGTCCGGACAGATCATGTTATTACCATATCTCATGAATGGCTTCAGCAATCTGGATGAAACTTACAGGAAATATTCAGTAGTTCCTGCTGATGACCTGATTAGATTATGGGGGTCAAAGGTTAAAGGTCAAGGTCACAGCAGGCCGTCGAGGTGGCGAAGGCAGCCATCTTCTAGTTTATCGTTTATGTTTATACAGTGTGTGAATTAAACTGAAAGAACTAGGGGTCCGCTGCCCCCAAGATCAACATAGATGACAAAATAGGGAGGTTTAATACATAAACTAGGGGGTCGAACCCCCCCCCCACCCCCGGTAATTCCGACACTGTGTTCATAAGTGTGGAGCAGCTGACTTGCATTGATTGATGTAATGCTCTAAATGAAGCGAAACGCAATTGACGTAACATGCGTATAAAACAGCATTATCTCGTCTTCTGCAGAACGTCTTTGCCATCTTGTGTAAAAATGCTATCAAGAAAATAAAAAGCGAAGATCGAGCATGAGAAATCCGTGTCAAAGCCCCAGCGTCTGTGATCGATCCATTCCGAGACGTATCGGAAGTCTCTCACGCGTTGTCTGTGTCGTTAAATCGAATTGCTATTCGTGATTCGATCTGGCGCCTCGGAAAGTCCCACAGCAGAAGATGAGCTAAACGTTTAGCCAGCGTCGACGAGCGGGAGACAGACAGACACCTCTGTAGCATGGTGTCCACTGTGTATACACACCGGCGACGCCACCTCTTACTGTGCCGCACGTCGAACAGGTGCTCAGACTCCAAATATCTCACTCCACTATTAGTCCACAATTCCAGTAACTAGCTCTGTCCGAAAAGCTTTCGCCCCTGTTTTATTTGTACGTTCTTCTGATTGTTTTTTCTCCGCTGTCAACAGGATCACTCAAGAGCTAAAGATGATTTTAATACTAAATTTTAATTGTGAATGGTTAGACCTCTGGACAAAGTAAAATCTTTTATACTTTTTGGCTATTCACGATTTTAACTACACATTCGGAATAGGTGGTGTAACCGTATGCTATTAATAACTGAACAGCTGTGTGCCCCAGGGCACTGTAAAATTGTTTATTTGTCCCCGTAAAAGACGACGTATAGTCGCTGTAAGCTATAAGTCAAGAATTAAAATAGAAGCTTGCAGAATACACACATGCAAAAATGGCCAGTCGTAAAAGAGAAACAGATCATCACGTCGTTTAGTCGGATCAAATAATACTGAAACAACACCAACGTATTAACTTCGCGCCGTGAAAATAAAACGTTCAGACCTAGCCTCCTGCATTCTTATAGCGCCATATGGTCAGAGGTGCAAACTAGCGATTGTAAAAAGCGACATCAAATAGAAATGTCCTCAACTAAGATTTGTTTCATTAGACAACAACACTGAAAACTTGAAACTACATAGCATATTTTATCGCCTATGTAAGTAAGTAAGTAAGTAATGTTATTATTGAGTGTGACAAACGCACACAAACAGGAACGTGACATGCGACAGCAATGAGCAGTATATAAAACATAATAACAATAAAACCAAACTAGAACATTAAAAAAATCTTTAAAATATCTAAGGGTGGAAACAGGGTGTAAAATGAGCAACCAATGAGTTATATGAAACTGTACAATGAACGCACAACAAAAGATTTCTTATGAACATTGGTACTACACTCAGGGAGGTTATAAGGTAAATTTAGATAATACATAATTTGGTAAGAGGCAAAGCTCATTGATGCTATGTAGCTGGTATATGAGGTTAGCGGCAGGCCTGGCGCTAATGGCAACCTATATGGGTAGGGCTTCATATGGCTATCGTCATCCGCGAACTGAATGTCTATAATCGGGATCGGATCCGGAATTGAGTATGGGATTATCTTTACTGTTGATCGTCCGCTAGGCGGGGCCTAATCTATGAATTTGTGAGTGATGCTAGTCGGCAAGTGGAAAGGTCTCGTTGTCTGCCCACCTCGGCTCGGACGGAGCTCGTCTGCTGGCGTGACGGCCTTAGATCGATCAGTTCGCCCGGAACGCACACATACACAAATCTATAGCGTCGCGTTCATTTATACGATTGTCGCCGTCACACCCATTCTGGTCGCGTTCTGTGCGCTATTGTATTATCACATCGGTTGCTCCGCCGGTTGGTCGTTTTTCTCGGTCCCTGTTTGTTCCGCTAAAGCCTTGGTCACAAGTTCGAGACGGCAATGTAGCCAAGCTTACTATATGAAAAATTCAGTATCGACTTGGCTTTTGATGTTCTATGGCACATCCAACTGGAAGGCCTCATTACAACTGTGTGTTCCGAACATGTGAAAAACTCAAAAAATGAAACACTCGGGAAATACACAAACCGATATGGGTATTGTTAATGTCACGTGAAACTGGCGGACCAGTTTTGGAGTTGAAGATCAGGGTCTAAATGTCAAATGTCCATCTGAGCATGCCGTCTGGACTTATAAATCATTCATAGCTACGCTCCTTCCCTCCACTCTGTCTTCCCCCTTGCTTCACATCCCTTCTTTTCCCATCCCTTCACATTCTTCCCATTTCCCTGAACCCGCTCTGCACTTCTTTCCCACTCTTTGGCTTGACAAAATCGGACCGACGGTGCCATAGCCCGGTCCCATTTTAAAACCGGATGTGATCTGGTCAGTTGATTGGCCAACTAAAACAAGAAAAACTAGAAACAACCCTCATTACTCGAGGTCGTGCCGACCGCTTTAACAACTAGCTCGGTAGGCTCTGCCCAAGTGTCACCCACACAGTCTTTCCGTCGTAGTTTAATTTCATTCGCCAGAGGCCGCCAGCAGCGTACACATTCACTATGCGGACTGCGTTAGTCAGAGTTGTTGTTTTGTGCGGTTGCCATAAAGTCTGACCTTTGACATTGTCATACGAACTTGACCTATATATAGGCCGGGTCAAGGTGAGCCATTACGCCAAATATGTACGTCAGACGTCATTTGTTATAAGCTATTGTATGATCACACACACAGACACACATACACACACAACAACAACAACAAACCGACGGACTGCGCTACATGGCCGTTAAAATGATCGATAGCATTGGAAATGTTACCTTCAAACTGCCTGAAGGGCTGCATAACGTATCGGTTCCCGACCGCATCGGATGTGACTAAAAAGCGAAAAAGAGCGGAAAGAAGCGAAAAGGAGCGACCCTAACCCCAATCCTGCCTCTAACCCTACCCCTACCCCTAACTCCTTTTCGCTCCTTTTTGCCCCTATTCGCTTTTTAGTCACACGGACCGCACCCGCTTGTTTTGATTCCTTGTAGCAAAATCCTATAGTCAGTCATAAATTCTTATTGTCGTATGGTAGCTTGTGATCACCTCGGCGTCCCATTCTGTGGATCCAAGATAACTACCAGAATGTCCCGCCACCGCTCTATGGCTTAGTATTCTCCCCTCGTATGATCTCCCCATATACTTTTATATGCAGAGCTATAAAAGCGTGCGTGCAGGGTAACAATGAGTAGTTATTGATGTAAACACGGGTCGACGCAGAACCACAATTGTCATATTCGTACAGGTCTGGTAACGTTGTTCTACCGTTATTGCACTGTCTATGGCCGACGGCTGTGGCGTGAGCAGATGATAAATCTATTTTATATGCCTTGATGCAATGTAAATGGTGTCTGCATCTAGCTTTTAATGAATGTGGTGATGAACAGATTTATCATATCTTCTGCTGAAGTAACTTGCAGGCACATTGTCGAGATGGCGAAGGAATATAAAAATGTTGCATATCCCCAACCCTGACCTCCCGGAACACCAAAAACGTCTGAATGATTTGTTTAATGCATTACCATTTCAGACAATTTTACGCAGTTAGCTTATGTCGTAAAATATTTCGCATGCGTTTTACCGCTGCGCTACGGCTCAGTGTCCGTTCGTCCGTCTGTCTGTCTGTCCGTCACAAGTCTTGAGTTCTATCAAAACGGCTAAACCTATCCCGCAAACAACGCCATACGTTAGCACTGGGTGCTAAAGACCATGGAGTCCTATATACTCGTGCCATTATTGTCCATGCTAAAGACCTTGGTAACATTCCCATGGGGTCACCCAGGACGCCAAATACAGGTGGGGTAGATTAAAATCGGCGATTTTCTACCAATATCTCGTCATATCTCAGAGGAAGAAGCAATAATATCCAGCGCAGTAGGCTATTCGTATTCAATATCTCCCCTATTGCGATTCTCAGACGTTTCAGTAAGTATATCCCATACATCCCAGCATTTGAATGCAAGCTATTAAAACTCCTGCAAACAGTGTGTACTGTCTTGTAGATTTTTGGAATGTTGAATCCTATATGCCGCCTGTAAAGTGTCACCCGTGGCTAATGCCCCCTTTCCCCCTCCCCGCCAACACCGGATTTGGCCAACGCTAAGCTGCAAATTGCTGCGTAGGTTTTTCTCGACAGTGATTGAATTGACCTGACATATTAGGTGGATTAGGAGGGAACGATGTAGAGAATTTGGGTCTGAATGCCTACATTTCCGTAAGGGGACCTGACTTTTGAGCTCCCTATGATTCCCTGTCATTCAAACACAGCTCACAGAAAAGTGTACACAGACGTGATTGATTGCTTGAGTTAAGGGTTTTGCATACGAACGTGGCGTTTTGCCGATAAACGCCTGTCAACGGCGTAAATTGTCGAATTTTCGGATGTGTAAGCTGCCGCTACTGCTCTGCGTGTGAAAAGATAGTAGAGATGCACGGAATTGAGAAACACCTGACAGTTTTATCGTTACTGGTATACCGCAACGTCTAGTAATGTTATCCGTTTTCAAGACTGACCTGGAATAGTTCCTACGGTTGAAGTAAGCCTAAATAGGCCTAAATAGTAGACAGGCCCTTTCATATTGCAGCTCCAACAGTCTGGAATTCTCTCCCTTCTACTCTTCGTTCGTCTCAAACCTTAAACACTTTCCGAAAACATCTTAAAACCCATCTTTTCCAGTCTGCATTTAGTGGCCCCAACGACTTGTCCTGTACATCTGATTCACTCTAGTGAATGATTATGGCGCTTAATCAAATTTTTTACTTACTTACTTACTTACTTACCTAAATGACACACTATGAATAGTGCCTGCTCTGTATCTCTGCAACAACACCGGGGTATGTTGTTTCGTCGGTATTTTCGTGCCTCGCTACAAGACGGTAAAAATCCGGATAAGGAGAAATGGCAGAGCTCATGGGGAGAATGGATGGGCGTTATGGGGACGGAGGAGTGCCATGGGTGGCAGGGTCGATGATGGAATGTTGCTGTGGATATTGTATAAGGCGGACACGTATGATGATAGTTGTCGCTTGCTGCTGGCCATTCTGCAACGTCCGGCAGTCTCAAGGCGACTACCACACGCGACACAAATTGGCGCGCACATTTCCACTCCGGATTTCGGGTGTATTGAGAGAGAGTAAGCAAGTAAGTAAGTGAGCGAGCTTCTAATGCGCACGAAAACAAGGTGTCGCCCTAACCGGACGTAACACTACTGGCCTGCCGTCGCGTGCTGCCCCCTGGTGAGTTACGTTGCATATGCGCCGGTGTTACAGACGACGACAGACGCCGGAGACCGTTACTAGTTTGGCCCCCTACACTCGGTGTAGGCGGGCCAGTAACAACTTGTAACAACTCGCCGTGTCCTTTTGGTGATTGTTTGAAATATTTGTAGTTCTTGTCCTGTTTAAAATATTGGTTTACGGGTGAGTGAGAAAGATACGCGACACGATACGATCTCCGTGTTGTAGGGCATGATATCGTACTGCGCGAAGTTAACTAGTGAAGATTTGTCATGTTCCTTAAATAAAACTGAATCAGTATAGGTTCAAGAAAAGTTTAGTGTTAGCGCCAGATCGGCGATCTGACTGTAAATGCTGTAAATGCTGCAAAATGTTTACATTTCCTTGCCATACATCATGGCGGCCAGAATAGCTGGCACAGATAGGAATGAAGAAATTACGTCGCTGTCACCCTATGTATTTCCATCGACAATTGTGACAGCGTGTGGATAAAAAAGTCCAACTCATTAGGCCCCAATAATCCGAGCACTTGTTCTGGGAAGTTTTCTCTAAGCAGACCGCGCGCAAGATCGACAACTTCTCTCGTTTGACATAAGCGAATTGTCTCGCATGACACACAACAGAGCTCGTGGAACATTTTTCGTCCGTGTCCCACGGGCATGAGTGAAACACGGTGCAGCCATTTCTGCGCGGATGCCGTTAGCGTGACACGAGTAAAGTGGCGCATGTATATACGATGAACGATCGCCGAACACAGCACGAACCACAGCGGTAATGGACTGACCCGCCCGACAGCATTGATGACGATGACGACGATGATGATGATAATAATAATAATAATAATAATAATAATAATAATAAGCAACAGCAACAAGCCCAGCCACTGCAGAGGGACCGCGCGACACACAATGTCGGTTGAATTCTTGCTAATTGCTGCACAGTTGTACGAAACGTCACATTTGAAAAGGCTTGCAGTAAGCGAATAAACATCTATATATATAAAGCTGCTGCGTCTGTCTGTCTGTTTGTCTGTTTTCCGGATTTCTCAAAAACGTGCGGACCGATTTCCATGAAACTTTTCACGGTTCATAGGGATCATAGGCAGACGTGAACGGATTAAAAACATCCGGAAATTTTCGACCCTTAATGTGTAAAAATTGGGAAAACGGTGCAAAATGGACCATTTTGAGAAAATCCGCACGGATCACGAGCGCTGGGCTGCGCAATGGCCTGCGAGTTCGCGAGCTCGCCAGCTCGCCGGCCGGTGGTACGACAGCGGCACGGGCCAATCGCGCGCGGCCTGGGGCGTGGCCCGTAGCCTTCGATGCGGGACCGTCTCAAACACTTTTGTGCTCCTGACTCCAGTTTAGTGGTTCCATTTCCCGGCCTAGTAGTAGATAGTGCGTTCTACATTTCCTGAAGTATGGGAGTTAGAAAGGTCTTAAACAGCAAAAGTGACCTCCAAGGTCATTCAAGGTCATTGGTATTGCTGCCATTCGATAGGCCATGTACGATTTTCTATTAGTCTTCCATTTACAATGTTCTACCTTTCATCGTTTCCGAGATATTATCAGTTATTTTCCAAAATTTAAAGAAGTCACGTGACCGTAAGCTCATCCCTTTGGGGTAATCTATCATGCACGTACTAATACTCCTGCGTATCAATCAGCACACCGAAATCGAAATGCATAGTTTCACCCATTCCAGAGATATGATTGGAGTCCAAAAATTTAACAGATGGTCAAATAAGTTTGACGAAAGGCCGCATCGCAGTGGGGCAGATTTTTTACTGAGACAATGTAATGTGACACCGATCCGTCTGGAGCATTGCAGTCGGCTGTCATGCTGTTATTGAGGATTGAATGATCTTTTTTGCTGCGTACACCGCAGCAGAGATGCTGCGTACACCGCAGCAGAGACTCCAGATGCTTTGCAATGGCTGAGACAACCCCCAAAATTGCTCCTTTCCGTGGGGATCTCGACCGCTTCTGCCCAGCTAATAATACATAGTTTATTCGGCCCACGAATCAGTCCCCAAACGATTCGGTAGCGGCAGTGCGAGCGCAACTGGCTTGGGATACGTAGATGAGAGTTGTGGTAACGTGCCTTGCGGAACGAAAAGCAATGAATGAATCAAAACGCGCGGGTTTTTCGCTGCGTATATACGTTCTTTGTGTTGGGCTCCCAGCATCGTCAATCGTCTGCCTTAAGAGTCAGTAATCGTAGGCTCAGAGAATTTCATTGCCCACACCAAAGATATAGACAAAGATTTTCCGCAACTGACATCAACACCAGTGCTTCGCCAATGGCACACAAAGGAATCACTGACTATAGGCATACTGCTCATAGACTTTCTGCGCGCTTATGAAGTGCTGCAGAGCGCGTGTTTCCGATTGATGCGACTCCAGACAACTCCATTCATCCATACATCCAAACCAAGAAAACTGTCCTCGATGGAGAATCAAGGTCAGACCGAACGCTTTACTGCGATACCATACTCATTCGCGCAGGTCATTGACCTTTGACCTTGACCTATAACCTTGTCTTTCAATACCAGACGAGCTATGGTCATGACACACAAAAAACTCAAGTTCAGAGGTTAGTCGGTTCAAAAAATAGAGTGGAAACAAGCAAACCGCTTCGTCTTTTTGATAATCCTGTAAAAATACAGAAAAATTTGATCAATTTATTCTCCCCGCGAAAGCGAGGGAGTATGTTTGTACCGGCGTTGGTTTGTGTGTTTGACTGTCTGTGTGTATATGTCTGTCTGTGACCACGATGACTAAAAAAATTGTGGACGGATTTGTACCAAATTTTATGCGATGGTTCCTAGGGGAAAGGGAAGACCAAGTTCGTTTTTCGTTACGATCGATAGAGGGATGTGGAAGTAACGGTCAAAAAACTCCGTTTACATTTTATATTTGTAATAGTAGGTGTGGCAAGTGTTGCCAAGTGTTGACGACAAAGCCCCAAAATTTCGTTTTCGCGGGGAGTTGTACTCTCTCAGAGTACTTTCCACCTAGTTATAAATGTAATTTATATGGTTCTGCCATTTCAGATCAGAATCAATCAGCAATCCAAGATACTTACAACAATCTGTTTTTTAGATTTCTTTGCAATTAATACACAGTTTCGTACCAGGTAAAACGTTGACTTTCGAGCCAAATATATTACACGATGTTTTAGTTCTATGATTCAAACTGAGCCTGTTTGCTATAAACCATTTAGCCAGCTGACACATGGCAGTGTTAGCCATAACAATTGTTAGAATGTCTGATTCATTAACCTGCAACGCAGTATATTGCTTATATCACTTAAGCAGTTCGCAAATCATTTTAATATTACTCCTCAAACTCCATATATGTTAAGCTTACCAATAAGGATTGAATGGTTTTCAGTATCGAATGCTTTTTGTAAATACAAATGAATGACCGTAGTATATTCATGACTGTCAGAATGCTGGTAAATATTATCCAACACTTCCATAACTGCATGAACAGTGAATTATTATTTTCTAAATCCAAACTCATATTCGTACAATATTTTATTCTTTTCCAGAAAATCTGATAGTCGCTTATAAATTAATTTCTCCTACACTTTGTCACAAATAGTTAATAGTAAAATAGGACGGCAATTACCTAGAATACTCGATTCTTCTTTTATATAGGAATAATTTTTAGGTATTTTCAGAAATTAGCATGTGCCCGCTATTTGGCCCACCTACACTGTTATCGGCGTAAGTAAGTAAGTGTACTTCTATAGCGCACTGAATCATAGTCTGGCAGTAGCTGTGATTTCTAAAAAAAAATCACTGAATAAATGCCATTTCTGATGTCGCCTGTCGATAGCTGGTCATCTGTCACGGATTAGTGGGTAGGGTCGTGAAATCTCGTCTAGATCTTCAGTTCGGCCGTTAATTTTCCAATGACGGCGCCGAATGTCCACGCGCGTGGTCTGAAGTACGTGTAATAGCCGGCCGCCGTGTTCCGGGCGGTTGTCAGACAGGTCATCTCGGTCTCGCGAGCTTCGTTTTATAGACGGCCGTATAGAGCGGAGACGGATTTTGCTGGCGCCGCCGTTAATGACAGTCGGGACCGTCCGATATATGCCGATGTTTAGATGGATCGCTGTCCCGGACTTTGAATGGCCGTCGCTCTGTCCGAAACAGAGGTGATCGGAACGCAGATTTCGATCCATATCAGTTGACGAATCTGCGCGCCGCGTGTGATAAAACAAGGTGTCGCCCTAACGGGACGTAACACTACTGGCCCGCCGTGCAGTCGTGGAGCTGTTGTTAGACTGGAGGCGGCATGACGTCATCGCCTGGCCTCCGCGGGTGAAGCCGCCTGCAGGCACGCCGTGGAGTGTTACAGACGACGACGACAGACGACGACAAACACCAGCGACCGTTACTAGTCTGGCCCCTACATTATGTGTAGGCGGGCCAGTAAAAAGCCGTGAATGAACTTCACCGATTGTACAAGAAACAGAGCCCATATTTCCCTCTTCCGTCCCTGTTCCTTCTTGTATGCTACCGGATCTTGGGGAGCGCTCCCCAGTGGGTCCGGGTGGAACTCATGTGCCACATACTCTTATATACGTACAACTTTATTTCACCATCACGTGGTAGCACAAAAATAATACAAACAAACAAGAATACAAGCGCAAAACACGAATGCGCAGATAAAGTTAAACTAGCGCAGCACTTGACACAGAAAATTTTCAGTTTCGTGATACCTACACGAAATTGCACGCGTTATGTGCTGCAGTCCTCGGGCGTAATAAATAAATAAATAAATTAGTCTATGCCGCGGTCAATGGTTTATTTGGAAAGCTTCTGAACTTCTAGAGCTCATCGAGGCCAAATGTATCCCAGTCTTTTAACATGGTCTTGAGTGCTTTCATCTCTGCAAGGTGGACCTGCAGTCCTTGGATTTTACGTTCAACCGTTTTTGCATGAAACTGTTTAAATCGGGGAACATCGAGTTGGTTAAAGATTGCCAGATGTTTTTTTGGTAGTGATCTCCCTAGCAGTGTATTTACAAAGAGGTAAGACAAGTTTATCACACGTTGTAAGGATACTGCAAATCCGTTTTGTGTTTTTTTGTACCATTATGTGTCTGTGACACTTAGGCCCCCTAGTTAAGGTTAATGTCCTTTCATTATTCAGTTTCTTTGTTTGTTTTGTACCGTTTTGCTACATATATGGTGAATACAGTTGAATATTAATAGACCTATTCTGCCTAATAGTAATTAAGTAATCTACTGTTCCACAGGATGTGTGCCAAAGTTTGTATTTAAGGCTGCCAAAAGTCCCACTTTACTGCATACGCGGCTGCGAAATGTTTTTTTTTGTGCTTAGGACTGCTAAAACGTGCTTAATAGATTACTGTGATTGACGGACATTGGCTCCGCCCACAGTAAAATATTTTGTAGCGCAGCTGTGACTATCACTTTACCGTAATGCGCTGGGAAAGGTCAACTTTTGGGGTAATCTTGCATTTTCGGTGCGTAAATTATTTCCCATCGACATGGTTAGCGTTACTGTGTCTATTAGGGTTAGTGTTACGGTTAGGGTCGGTTTAGTTTGACTTGTTAGCGGTAGTAACAAGTCAAACTAAACTGAGCTTAACCGTAACACTAACCCTAATAGACACAGTCGGTGTAAAATAATTTACGCACCTAAAATGCAGGATTACCACTTTTGGCATGTTGGGGAGCATGGCCCTCTTGCCCACTCCCCATTACTTCCTTATCGTTGTAGCGTCCATAACGCGGGGCACCTGATCACTACCCGCTCAGGACGAGAAAACGCGAGATGGCCACCGAATCCGTTTGTTGCACAGCCGCCAGCAGACGATTCTGACCTCTGCCTAACATTTCCTCATCCGCCCACAACGTTTGGGTAGCGCTGTCGGACCGTGTGCCATCAGCGACTCTGTTAGCGGAATTGCGGATTTGCAACGGACAGACATTTACGAGATCCGGACACTTCAGCCGCATCTGTACTCTGTAGCCGGACGGACGGACGGACATTGAGGCACCGCTGTATAGATGAGGGGTTTATTGGACATATTTCTACGAGCGACGATTAGATATGCACGTACGCGATCACCGTACTCGAGCGTAAAGATTTCACTCGATGCTTTCAAAGCAGGCTTCAGTCGTGTCCGTTAATCTTTTATGTCTTTCTCGTTTCCTTCAGACTTCAGTGCCTTGACGCTGTTGGTTTGGCGTTGCAGAAAGAGCAACAGCCCGTGAAAAATCTGTGCCCTTTGTTCCCAGAAGTATCTATTAAGGAACCATTGGCGTACGCAGAATTTCACAATGGAGGGGGTTAAAATTCAACCAACACTCAACATGATTTTCATAATATCAACTGCATATAAATACAGTATAATAGTCATCATTCACTAATATTTAAACGGCAGAAACGTTGATTTGGAAGTATTAAAACTATCCAGGCTACAGTTTGCATCACGGAAAAATCAATGGGAGGGGTTTGAACCCCCTATAACTCACCCCTCTGCGTACGCCACTGACCCCAACAAGTGGATGACGAAAACGACCTTCAAAACGAATGTGCTGTGACGGTTCATCTTCTGAAGTCATCTCTGAACGACTGACTGTTCACTGTTCTTATTAATCAAATAGCGACAATCGTTGAAAATACAATGGTCTAAAATGGTCTAACATTTCATCAGGCATATTTAGCACGTGGTGGGATCTTTAACGGTTTGATTACAAACTTACTGCTAAGTCCCATCGTGAAAGAGTTTAGAAAATTGACCAACATTTGGCGAAGTTACGGGCAGTGGCGTTTCTAAGGGGGCATGGGGCAGTCGGCCTATAACGTGTCATATACTACGGGGGTAGTTGCTCCACAAGTCGTGTAAATTAACCACATAAAACTCCTTACATGCACCTCGAGTCTTTGCCCCACATTTATGTTTGCCCAGAAATAGCCCCCATTTTATGAGTGCTAGAAACGCCACTGGTTACGGGAAATTGCACCTTTTCTGACTCGCAGCACCACCCTATAATTGTAGTAATATCACCTGTAGAAGGGCGTTTGTCGTATGTTATCGTTTACAACGTTTAGCGCATTTATGAGCACCATTGCTATTCCGAAATGCCCGCTAGCGTCCACCGGAGCGTTCAATTATTGATGTAGCGTGGACGGATTAATTGATTGGCAATTAGGTGATGGAGCTGCGGCGACTGAAGCCGGTGACTTCCGCTTCACCTAACATGGATGCCGTAACGGCGTTGGACGATTATCAAATCAAATCAAATCAAATTTATTTGCAAGCACAAAATATGAGAGAAAAAGCAGATGATAAATAAGATATTGAACAAATGGGAACAGTGTTCATACATACATACAAACAAACAAACAAATTTATATAGCGCCAAAATCGTGGAAACGAATCAAAGGCGCTGGCGCAGGGTGACTAGACAGTAAAAGCAGACTGGAAGAAATGTGACTTTAGTTGACGCTTGAACGGTTTTGGAGACAGTATGAACTCATTACCTTAGTCCCACAAGTAGGATATATCTCTTTCATGCAGTCTATATCCGTCAACCACAGCCTGTATATCTGTTCTACAGAGCTTGCTAGAGAATCGGTTCTGGATGTAATACATACAGGATCTGTCTGTTATCAACCACCTGTATCTGTTCTACAGAGTTTGCTAGGAGACAGTCAGTCTTCATCGGTTCTGGATGTACTCGGATGGTGACGAACAACCTTGCTGCGATCCTGAAGTACTGCATCGGTTGTGTACAGGATCGGTTCTGGATGCAGAGAGTCCGAGAGTCCGGTAACATGGATGCCGACAACCAAATCGTGAGGTCGTTCGGAGACTATCCGGAACTTCACGTCGTCTTCGACTTCTTCGCCGACAATCCGCAGAAAGTGATGCCGTCGCCCGCGACGGTGGAGCAGGCTGAGTCCGGCGACGATGGGTTCGGAGGCGCCGGAGTCCCTCGGCAGGATCCGTACTGGGAATCCATCCGGATCATGCAGACGAGGGACCTGTTCATGGAAGGAATGCTACTAAGAAGTGTCGATTGTAAACGTAAGCGCTGACGTCGTTGTTATTAGCGTATGAATTAAACAAGTACGTCGGTCCTCATTATTGGTGGGCCGAAATGCACGCTGGCCGCGTCGCATGCTGCCGCCTGATGAGTCACGCTGAGTATGCCGACGGGACAGACAGACGGACGGAAGACGGACGCCATACCGTTACATTACGCTTTCCACTACACGCCGCCAGAGTAATAACATTTAAAGACTACATCATCATACATTATCATCATCATCATCATGATCTTCTTGTTCTTCTTCTTCTTTTTCAAATTGTCATCGACATTCGCTGACTTGACCGGTGGAGTTGCTAGATGTGAATCTGTTTTTTGATCACGAGCAAATAACTTTTTATAAGAACGTATGAATTTTTCATGAAACTTTGCACGATATCTTCAGGAAGCGCACGGAAAGCAACTGCAAATGTCACCGCTAATCCGTAGATTACTCGCTTAGTTGTCTAGACCTGGATGTCTATCTATATAATAACAAGAAGCTCAGCTGTCGCAGAGGGACCGCGCGACGCGCTATGTCAGTTGAAATCTTGTCACCTGTTGCACAATTGTATTACAAATCGCACCTAAAAGGCATGCAATAGGCGAATGACCTAAAGGTCACTGCAGGTCATCGTAAGTGTCTCTATTCGATAGGTCATAGGCCTGCATCACTTTTTATTAATGGTCTGTAGTAACAACGTCTCTATCTTGCACCGTTTCCGAGATATGACCACTTTTACACTGTGTGTGACTGTCACCCCTTGTGAGTTTGGCGCTCCCGTTTGTGGTGACCCTATTGGAATTGTATCACGCTATTTGGCAGCCGAATACTAGAGTCACTAGTCTATCGTGTGTTAGAATATGCTTAGGCATTTTAATAGAACACCGCCTTGTGACAAACGGACAGACGGACGGACAGACAGACGCTGGGTCATAGCACGTACCGCGCTAACATAGCATCACGAGGTGAAATGTGGGTCACCGGTTTGAAATTAAGCGACTTTTCCACTTATATTATGTTAGGGTTATGAACTTATACGGCGCAAGTACGTCGACTCTCTGAACGCCAACGTTAAATCTACTTCAGTTTCCACTTTGAGAACAAGCGGTCAAAGAATTTTGGAATTTTGACAAAAGGCCGCATTGTATGTCGTGCCATTACTGACGATCGAATGATCCTTTTTGCTGCGTACACCGCAACAGAGTCTCCCAGTTCTTTTCAGTGGGCCAGACAACCCCCAAACGTCTCATTTCCCGTTTGGAGATCTCGACCCCCATCTAACACTTGATTCCTTGGGCCCACCTAAGTCAGTCCCCCAAACCGCATCTCGATCGGTTCAGCCGTTTTTGCAGGGCTCACGAACGTGGCCAACAGACAGACACACAGACACAGACAGACCACGCTACGCCGTATAAAGTAAAGTAAAGTAAAGTATACGTCTATCTGTATAGCGCATTACGCAAAGCGCCTCTAATGCGTTCAGACATGGATCGCACAGTTTTACCTGCACGGTCACCCATCCCAGTACTAGCCGCGGGCTCAGCGTAGGTTAACTTCGTTGATCTAGATCAACGACGCTACCACTACGCCACGCCGCCACCTGTCTGCAGCAACAGGCCGCATCTAGCTATTGCTGCGATGCGGCCTAATATTACTCTCGTAAATGGTCGTTGTCTTTACCTATAGCATTACGCCGATTCATAAAAAAAAATAAATAATTCGCTGACGGCGTGACTGCGTACAGCGAACTTTCCGTACATGCACTACATCGTCTACAAGTCGCCTACGTCCGATAAGACACGTCATCACGTGACGTCATCAGACGTTGCTAAGCAACCGCAGTCACAGCAACAGGAGCCGCCACGTCATCGTCACCCGCATCATTCCACAGTGACGTCATTGTCAACAGCAACTGACGTCAAACAGCAGTTCTCTGACGTCCTGCGAAGTCGAGGTATATACTTAACACTAAACGCAAGAGTTCTTTCAATCAGTTGATAAATCGATAAAAACAGTATGTCCGTCTTCGTAATACTCGGACGGAAATATACGCTGCTTGCCGTGTAGCGTACTGTCCCCTGGTGAATCAACGTGCGCGCTGTATTAAGGTTAAAAAGTGGGGACAGGCAGACAGACGGACGGACGGACGGACGCCAGACCGTTACATCACGCTTACTGCTAGTCTAGGCCAGCGTGGCAAATTTGCATAGGCTTATTGGGCCATTTGTCGCAAACGGGTCACAAGTACTTTAGCAAAGATTATCACGACTATTCCAATTTTCATCCAGCAAATGGAAGCATCAGAAAAACAATGAAACACAAAATCAAACAAAAGCAGACGATGAATAGAGTGGACATAGGTGTGCGGTACGGGTATGTACTGGTATGTTATCACAATTATTGCCACAAAGTAATAGGCCTATGTATAAATTAAACTATGAATCCGTTTTAAGTCGATTTTCGTCACTAGCTATGAGCAGAATTTGTCGTGCTGTGTCATTAGTCATTGAAGGATATCAGCATAAAGTATACCTATATGAAGTAGGGCGGGAAAAAACCTAGGTTTTTAAAGAAAAAATAGGTTCTAGGTTTTAGAGGTTTTTGCGTTTTTAAATTTCATATTTTGTACAGCGCTTTTAGATGTAGCCTACCTATGGTGCAGACAGTATGTTAGAAATCGAACCGCGGCATTAACTACACATTTTGCTTGTTTATTACAGTTATTTATATTTTGTGCATTCGAAATGTTAATTAAACTTTAGGGCATAAATTATATTGAAAAGTTAAAAATCTAAATTTTGGACTTTTTCAGATTTTAGGTTTTTAAACCTAACAACCTAAAACCTAAAAGCCTACTTTTGCCAGCCCTGAATTATGGAGAGCCGCTTTGCGCTAGGCTTGTAGCCTCGTCGACCGAGGACATTATGGGTGGGCCAAAACCGCATTTCGTTTAAACCGTGCACTCTCGTCAACCAACAGCCAAATTGCGTCTGAGGTTCACACTCTGTGAACGCTTGACAATTTGTCTTGCAAATTATCACTTTGACTGCATTGGTTGTGGGACGTTGCAATAAGCGAGCAACAGCACTGTCCTCCAACGTACTGCATTACGGGAAGTATAGGTCCTTCGGCGTATTGCGACGTTGCTGTATGTAACGTTCGCTACTGCAGTATAATTAGATCAATCAATCAAAATTTATTACTGGCCCGCTTAACGGGCAAGTATTGTTTTGCTCGCCGGTGTCGGTCGTCTGTCGTCCGTCGTCGTCTGTAACGCTGCCGGCGGGCGGGCGGGCCGGCCGCCAGGCGAGTGGGCGGTCGGGCGGCCGACACTGCACGGCTGGCCAGTGCGGTTACGTCCCGTTAGGAACGTGAGCATTAACACAAAACTACAATGCATGTTGTATGTTGGCGCTCAAAAGGCTACAAGAGAAGCATTAAGCTCATTCAACTGGCCGCCTAAACAAACAAAAGAACGCAAATATAAGAAGGGGATAGAGACAGGAGGGGAACAAACAAATTGTGCAGTGCGGGTGCAAGTGCAGACACAAATCAATAATACGTCTACACTATGTGTACGTTCTGGTTTAAAATGTGACAACCTCAGTGGCAAATGTCTACAATTTTTTTATTACATTGAGTCGCAAATCAACAACAATTTTAACTCATTCCGAAAGGATTGGGATGCAGTACTATTAGTTAGATTATTGAGTAGACGATTTCACAGTTGACTACCTTTGTGTCTCAGTATTCGTTGTCCAAATCTAGTGTTAACATGCGTTAAACAAAGTTTGTTATGTCTGGTTTCATATCTACAAATAGAGTTATAGCAGCTGTAAAATAGTTCCAGAATATAGGCGGCAATAAATGAAGAGAGTATTGAATTGTACAAGAGGCAGAAAGTTGTACTGCAGTTATAAACGTTCATTACAACAAGTGCGTCCTTTTTCTGTAAAATTCTAAGAAGTTTATTATTAAGTACGGTTAATGTATCTAAATAAAAGGAATGTGTGTTATCATACACTTCTAGATCATACAAATATATATATTGATGTACAAATGCAAAATAAAATAATGTTATATAAGCACCGGTCAGGTAATTTATAACGCACTTTATAGAAAATACTCAGTGACCTTTTTAATTTCCGAAGTATACTTTCTACATGAGAAGTCCATTTTAGCTCATCATCAAATAATTACACCGAGGTATTTACAATCCTTCACACATTTTATTTTGATATCATTGATCTTTACGGTTACTGTAGGCACAGGAATTTTGTATGGAGAAAATACAAAATAACAAGTCTTGTCAATGTTTAAATGCAGTTTTTTAGCTTCTAATCGATTATGTAGATTTAGAAGGTAAAAACTGGCTTCAGATTCAAGCTCATTTATTGTTTTAGCCGAATTAATTGCATCTTCGATATTCAAGTCCAAGCTTCATACATATCGGCCATGCATATGAGCAGCTTTGGAAACGAGTAGAGGAGAGGGCAAAATAGGGAAATCAGCACACCACACTCGTTTACGAATTACCCATGCATACTACTGCGGTGCGGGACTTTATTGCGGAGCATGAATTTTGTACTCGCGCAGAACGAGCAGATATGCTAACATTACCACGGAGGCTGTGGCAGTACTTTATAAGAGTTTAGTGTTGGGACGTGTCTAAAATGACGTAGGGCCGGCTGCATCACTTGCATATATTCAGCGCGACAGAAGCACCGCAGTGTCGGGTACATGACACTGATCGATATCGCCGTTACGAAATTCGATACGATATCGATTCGACACGGTATCGATAATCCGCAAATCGAATACGATGATAATGTACTACATACAATTACTGGTAAATTAATAGCTAACAACTCATTTAAAATAATAACTTTGTATCAATGTCTTCTTATTTCTTTCTTCCTTGTTTGTTTGTTTTTGTTTAAGTACGTGAAAGCAATTCTCTTCGATGCCCGTTGCTTGCCCTTAAATATATTCCGCACAGCTTTTAGAGTCTCGCAAATTTCATTATACAAATCGTCAACGTGCTAATGAAATTCACATATTTCGACATGTTGTCACGTCACTAGTTGCAACCAGTAACGATGTCGTTGAGACTGGGAATGTCGCATGCGTGGATCGAACGAGGTGCGTGTCGAAGATTGTCTGGACAATACAAATGCGCTTCAATCCGGAGAGTAGCTGGCCTACTCAGAGTAGAACTAAACAGTGTTCGGTCGTTGCAGTGTTTGTTGTCTAGGTTTCATTTCAGAGGACGTGATTGACCGAATCTGTTGTCATTGTAACCCTTTCTAACTGCACATTGTAATGCAAGATATTTGTATAGCCAATCTGCTCTGTTCGCCAGCCTCTCATTAGTCATTACCCACACCGACTATACGGTTTTACCGCCCTGTGTCTGTCTATTTTTCCGCACGATATCTCAAAAACTGATACAGCTAGGATCACCAAACTTGACACAGAAATGTTTCATGATGAGTCCTAGAAACTCAGTTATTTTGGGATCAAAAGGTCAAAGGTCAAGGCCTCGAGTTACAAAAACGTTGTCGGCGTGGGTCTTTGTCTTTGCACTCTTGTGAGTGCTGGCTGCTTTTAGTTCTTTCGATGTGTTCACTGTGTTGAAACGGTTAAATATCATAAACTGCGTTTGTTTTTCTCATGCCGGCTGTTTTGGCCGCCACGATGTAGGGCAAGGAAATGTAAACATTTGCAACAATCACAGTCACATCGCCGATCTGGCGCTAGCAGTAAGCTTTTCTTAAACCTCCTGACTCACTTGTATTTAAATAACGTGACAAATCTTTACCAGTTAACTTCGTCCAGTTCGACATCATGCCCTACAATATGAAGATCGTATCGTGACCATGGAGTACTGTGACGTCACTTCAATCTATGTATAATGACTGTGGCGTTGATTGTGGCAACATAAATTACAATGGAGCGGGTTATTGTTGTACGTACGCTGTGCAGGTAGCTACAGCGAGATGTATACCTTCGTGAGTCCAAGCACTCCGCTGTTGCCGAAACGACCGTCCAACCCAAATGCCGCCTTCATCGTCAGCGCCTTCAAAACCGCCGGCAACCTGGACAGTCTGGACCGATCGTGGACGTACTGGAGCGGTGCCGACTACGTCGTCGAGCACATCCCGAAGTCGCTCGGCCTCGAGCGCGTCACCTTTCACAAGTCCCTGCATCAGGTCTGCATGGTGGGGCTTTGCTAACTCATCAGATACAGTAAAGAACGACTAGAAGCATTTCCCCGACGATGTATTCGACTCCAACTCTATCGGCAATGCGACCCAACAGTGAACCAGCTTGTGGAGGACATGGAAGACAAACTATTTACAAGTGTTATTAATAATGA
>Ga0209780_1000175_pt1 | contig 31030 bp, 22 predicted proteins | sample WorMetexBAHAMAS2_FD_187384 | JGI IMG/M metagenome (GOLD analysis project Ga0209780, IMG submission 187384) | Marine gutless worms symbiont microbial communities from Max Planck institute for Marine Microbiology, Germany - Inanidrilus exumae... | ecosystem: Host-associated > Annelida > Digestive...
TTGATATACTGGCACTATACAAGCTAGATTATTATTATTATTATTATTATTATTATTATTATTATTATTATTATTAATATGATTATTATTTCTTAGTGCCAGCAAACCGTTTTAATTATAATTTAGCCTTTGTCTAGACATCAGGATCATGACATGGAATTTGACTCACACCACATCGGGAGATGAGTCATGGCTAGTGCCAAACAAGCTGCAAGCCTGCTTGCTGCTAGCCTGGATGTATTCGAAAAACATGCTGTTGTTGTGAAGGTGTTGTGCATTTATATGTCAAAGAGATGTAAGTTTTTGTTACTTTAATGTTACAGTTAGGATTAGTGGGGTTCAGTAAAGTTAGTAAGGTCAGTAGGGTTTAGTAGATTCAGTAGGATTAGGAATAGGGTTAGTGTTAGGGTTAGGGTTAGGTTTAGTTTCAATGGTAAGGTTGGAGTATAATTTCCCAATTAGAAGTGAGTGGAATTTATGTTAGGTTCCCGGCATGTAGCTACTGCCTACAATTTTACATTTATGCAGCATAATATAACAGCAAGCAGACATTGATTACCTGCAGTAGTGAGTGTATTAGGCCTGAAATGTAACAGCACGAGGGCGACTATAAGCTTGACTGATGTCACTTGTTCTGAAGGATAAGGATATATGCAGCAGACATGGGTCAATTACAGTTGTAATTGTAATTCAATTGTAATTAATTACAGTTCGCCGATGTAATTGTAATTGTAATTGATAAATTTTGAGGCCAGTTACAAGTAATTGTAATTGTAATCGAAAACTTTGTAATTGTAATTGTAATTGACCAGTTGTAATTGCTGTTTAACAATTACAAGGGCCTTTTCTCATTTACTTATTTATTGCGAAATTGACACTGACACAATTGACACTGCACTGTATTGTTTGAGTGAAATTAAGTGATTATTAACTGCATAGTTTGTGCAATAAATGTATCAGTGCCGGCGGGCAGTAACGCAAAAAAATTATGTGTTATGAGTTACGTAGCGACTTTAGCAAGCAACTAAAAGTAATTGTAATTGTAATTGCAATTGGCAATTTTGTAATTGTAATTGTAATTGACCTGACTGTAATTGCTTGTAATTGTAATTGGTAAAATGAAATGTAATTGTAATTTAATTCAAATTGACAAAAATGTAATTGACCCATGTCTGATATGCAGTAATGTTGATGTTTTGATTTGTGAACAATGATTGTTTAATTTTTAAGTTGTTTATGTAACTGTCAGTTTGTGTCTCAGCCACATTTGACCAGTAATTGGCATACATTTCACCACTGCAACATGGCAGTTAGATTACTGCAACACACTTCCACAGCAAATAATGACATTTCACCACTGCAACATGGCAGTTAGATTACTGCAACACACTTCCACCGCAAATTATGACAAGTAAGTAAACAGTACATTTGTTTGGCTCGTCGCTAAGGTACTTGTGTTAACGAGGATCATACAGTTTTACCTGCCACTTACAGGTTTTGTCCACAAATGCAATGAGCCATGCCTGTCTTTACTCCCCAGCTACAGAGCGTCACCGTACTTTGGCTGGTATTTATTTTGTGTCCCACTGACAAGTGGCTTGGACAGCTGATAAGTTGCTTTTTGCCGCTATGGAAGCAGCCATTTTTACCACGCGACACTATGCTGGCACGGCATATGCTGTCATTATGTGTTTGTCCGTCTGTCTGTCTGTCTGTCTGTCTGTCTGTCTGTCACAAGTCTGGGCCTACGAAGATGATAAGTGAGAAAAATAGTCCATGGCAAAAACTGATCTGTAAGTTTGTAACAAAAGTTTATAGTTAGGTAAGTGCTGAAATGTTGCTATTCTTATTCTTTACTGCTATAGATCATGTTGTCGTATTTGTAATATATAAAACAAGCTTTGCTACTGCACAGGGATGCGCGACACACTATGTTAGTAAATTCGTGCTTTGTTTCACAAGATATGAGAGTTAAAGTGCTAAACCTAAGATCACAAAAGTGACCCGGGGCCTGGGCTATTACATGGCATTGTTTGTGTGATCTTAGGTTTAGCCTAACTTTAACTCTCATATCTTGTGAAACAAAGCATGAATTTACTAACATAGTGCGTCGCACATCCCTCTGCAGTAGCAGAGCTTGTTTTATATATTATAAATACGACAACATGATGTATAGCAGTAAAGAATAAGAATTGCAACATTTCAGCACTTACCTAAAATAAACTTTTGTTACAAACTTACAGATCAGTTTTTGCCATGGACTATTTTTCTCACTTACCATGATTTGATGTTTGTGCATGCAGTTTGGTTCTGCACACTGCTGCTGAATATTAAACAGAGCATGAATATCGTTTCAATTTTGTGTAGTAAATACATGGTGATCGTTATGATGTTTTTATTTACTTACACTGTCATTTTAGAAACTGCTGCATCCTTGGACTTTAGGGAGCTGTACAAATGTATTATTATTATTAATTGTTTAAGTTCTCATGATAATGACGAGGATGGTGGTGGTGGTAGTGATGATGATGGTGATGTGGTGTTCTGTCATTTGCTGTCTGCTAAAGATATCGCTCAAGCTCGAAATGTCAGAGTGGTCTGACAAATTCTCATTGGATACTGTTGGCAGCATTGGTACTGTTCAATGCAGGCTGAAAGACCAAACAGTACCAGTAAGTCGAGCTAGATTTCATTTCATCACACAATAATCTGATAATCTATTTAGATTGACGAGTGTTAGGTATTTATCGTTCAGTGTTCTATTGCAGTCATTTCTGCAAATGCCTGCTTGATACATAACTCCCTTGAAACGTTGATTTGGTGTACATATTATGAAACTATAAAATTTCGGTTAATTTTTTAGTAGCTTAGTGAGAGTCATTACTTAGCCCCAGGAGGGGTGCAAAGTACTGTGATGGCTGTCTGTGTGTCTTGTCTGTCTGCTCACATATCTCAAAAATCATATGTCCAAATTGCGTGAAATTTTCTGTGCTTGTTACCTGTGGTCACGGCTCAGTCTTTCTTTGGTGACACTGCAATATGTTGTGTTGTTCCGCTTTTTGAGGATGACGTCATGTTTTCACATGATGATGCCAGTGGAGCAGAATCAGATACGACATTGTTTTGTCAAGTTGTTTGGTGGCAACACCAGTCAGATGTCAGATGATGTTACATTTGGTCGAATTCGGGTGGCATGACGTCATCGCCTGGCTTGCATGGGTGAAGCCGACTGCAGGCCCTCCGTGGAGTGTTACAGATGACGACCACGACAGACAACGACAGACGCCAGCGGGCGTTACTAGTCTGGCCCCCCTACACTATGTGTAGGCGGGCCAGTAATAATGGTGATGGTAATAACTCCTAGTGGCTAACCCAGCATCTGCGATTTATTTGCACTTAAATGACTATGACACTGTATAAATGTTTTTTCTTATTTTTCTAACTTGCTTACTTACATACTTACTTTGAACTGTTGTGAAGACAATATTTGCTGAGCAGGATCACACAGTGAGTTATACATGGTTTCTGTGCACTCATAGCACGTCCGTTTGGGTGTACTGCCGACATTGCTTTCGTGGCATTTCTGTATTAAGCAGATGTATGTTGCGAGAAACGTGTGTTAATAGTAACACTAAAACCAAAACACAGCAATGTGAAGAATTGCTCAGTGTTAGCTAATTCTTTACTATGGCTTATAAGCAAATAAGTCATTGTGTATATGTCCTGTATGGTTGTATTTCTATGATTTACAAATTTAACTGAAGTTATTAGGTTCTGGATCGTAATTCCACTGCGATGGTGTCACGTCATTGAATTTATGATCGTAATAGTGTTTTGATGGAGATTAGCATGTGCATTGTGCACTGCTGTTGTGAAATGCCGACATTTTCTAGGTTAAAGGCAAGAAATGCCAGCAGCAAGCTCTGGTTGTAAGTGTGTTTAGCTGCTGTGACCTGCGTCTGTCTGTGGCTGTTGTCAGAATGCAGCATTGCTGGAAACAGCCGAAATTTCACCATTCTGCTTTGCATTTTTCACTGTGCATGGCATTTAGCATAAACAATCTGCAGGCTGTTTAATTGGTTGACTGTCAGACGTCGTAATTGCTGTTCATCTTTCAGTCTTTGTGCAACTGGTACCCAAAATGTTACTTTTTCAAACATTATTACTGTAGTTTTTTGTCATCTTCTGATAATCTCAGGCGCCTCTGGCAAGCTATCAGTAAACTATTATGCCAGAAATCTTCTTCACCCATACCTTAACTGGCAACTTAATTATGTTGGAAATATTTTTAATGTGAAATGAAAAATATATTTTTGTCTTTATCATTTATATGAATATTTCAGTGCATGTTAGTAAGTTATTATACTCGGTTTCATATTTATGTCGCATTACATGTATTCATTGTTCTGGCTGACATGGGTTGTTATGAATATGGGCCATTGAATGAGTTTGTTGTTGTTGTAAGATAATAATTCAATTTTTTTCTTTCTTGCTGTTTGTTAGTACAAGCTATGTAATTACGTAGTTTTATAAATTTTGTATTATTATTATTTACTGATTATTTGTGTAGATTTGTATTTTTATATTTGTAATGATGGCATTAATACACATTGTGAGTCAACAGAGGGAGCACTTCTACTTTTGCTTGCCCCATATGGACTCCGGGGCAGTAATGTGCCATAATTCATGTGTTGTTTTCGGCGCTATATAAATTGTTTGTTTGTGTTTACTTAACTTCCTTCCTCTTTTTTTCTTCCTTACTTACTACTTTTCTTATGCTTTCTTTCTTACTTATTTATTTCCTTACTTGTTTACTACCTGACTTATCTATCTACTCCTTCCAGAATAGACCCATTCCATTTCTAGGCTGGAGGTCGTAGGTGGCGACCAGACCTGGCTTTAGTTTTTTGGGGTTTATTTTATGTTGTAGTATATTTTTGTTATGGATGGATGCTTGCTTTTGTTGTGTTTGTTTCAGTTTTTTAGTACTAAGCTAAGAGATTGGCTGGGAAGAACATCTTTGAAATGATCTATTTTGTGTCGGGTGGTGCGTAAAACATTAACTTAGTCAATCAATCTACTTTTGCTTAACTTCCATCTTTCCTGGTGTTTTAAAATCATCTTTTCATCACAAAAGGATTTAGTTAAGTCTGTGGTGATGGCTTTAGTCACATAATGAGCATATGTGTGTTTGCATATCGTGACGTTTACTTAAGTTTGTGATGCTGCATACTCTTTGAAATAAAGCATCTGAATGTCAGTATTATTCTGTTCTGGTCAGGTATTGTTATGCTGAAAGTTGTGTATATGTGCAAAGTGTTTTGGAGCCTTCTGCAACCAGCAATGTGTAACTGTGCTTCACAGTACCAGAAGTGGCCATGGTTAACGTTGACGCAGTCACATCCTTAATGACTGTTGCGTACACTGTCCATGGTATAGATGAAGTTCGGTGTCACTGATCGTTTGGTGAAGCCAAGTTGTTGGACGTTAGTCTTGAGACCTTTGCCAGCATGAAGCTGTCGGAATCCTTTCTTTGGCTGAGAGAAGAACAGATTTGGCAGGAATAGAGTTGGCAAATCTGGCAGTATGAGTGAATAGTAACGGGCGGTGTTGGCGCCCGATTGTCCCAGTGAGAAGTCAGCCAGAGGCATTGAAGCACGCACATTTTAGCAAACAGTAATGCCAGTTCACGTAACATATGTAAATTCAGCACTGAATTCTGGAGTCAATATACTGTCACTTCACTGGGCCGTGTTGTACTTCATGAAGGCAGCCGTTTAAAGCAGACTGTCAGACATGCGCAAACGATTGGGTCAAACGTGCAGACTGCTCTGTGAAAACACAAGCTCTACGGGTGCAAAACTCGTGAAGCCACCAATCCAAGACCAATGCTGACAACCTTAAGGCCAAGGCCAGAAATTTCCATTATGCTTAAACAATTCAGGTTTTGCAATCAGTGTAATGTCATATATGGTAGTTATTTTCTTATCAGCCATTGAGCTGAAATGTCTTTATATTGTGACCATTGTTTTGATGATTTTTGATGGGCATATGATGTGTCATGTATGTAAAGGTTGGAGTAAAGATATCACTGGCAAGTTGCAGCTTGACAAAGATCGTTACCTTCACTCCGTATTATGTGCTTATGAACCAAGCTAAGGTTGACCACAATTTTCACATTTCACTGTTTATCAACAGGTTCTCTGGTGTTTAGTGCTTCTGACTTTTGGAATGGATGGTTATTATTTCATAGGCACACTAAACATATTTTATTATGACGACGACAGTACAATAAGTTAACCAGGTTATATGTTATTAACTTTCTCGGTGTATCATGTTTAGTGTTACTGTGTTACTGTGTAGCTAGGAAGATTGTTTATTCACATTTGAGGTCTGTATTTTTGTAATCAGGAGTTGACTTACTATCAAAAGTATGGTACGATACAATACGATACGATATATTAATGTGCGCTATCAAACTGACGGGAGGGCAAGCTTAATCTAGAGCATGGCACCAAAAACGAAACAAGAAGGCAAAGCTACAAACAAAAACCGAGTAGCTCAGAAGAAACGGTTAGGGTGATAATCCATGAAGGCAGTCCGGAGGGAAGAAGTGAAAGTACTGGGAAAGGATTTGTAAAAGAGGTAGGTTTCAAGTTGAGAGTGAAAGAGAGAGTGAGTAATGGATGAGCAGAGTGGTGAACAAAAAGAGGAAGAAGTGATAGGTAAAGGAATAGATGAGTCGTGATTCGAAAATAGAGGAACTGGTATGAGAGTGAGGTTGATGAAGAGATAAAGGGAGTTGATTCCAGAGGCAAGGTGAATCATAACGAAAGGAGCGATCAGTTATTTTTTAGAGAGGACGATGTTGGAGGCCGACCTACCCATGTAGCCCAGTGGTCAAAGTACTCGGGCGCCATGTGCAGTACAGCATGATGCGGTCAGTGGCCGAGGTTCAAAGCTCAGTGCGTGCGCGTCCGCCTACCAGAAGGAATTATTTCAAATAATTCCTACGCACTTGATTAACAGGGAGATAATCCCGGATAGGAAAAGAGGGTTCGGCGGTGTCCTGTATAAACTGTGACCGTTGTCGACACCTTGATAGCGTCATGATGTTGGCCGTGCTGGCGTGGCTGAAGTAAACAGACTTGGCTGACCACTGGCTGGAGCAACACACAGCACCAGTCAGGGCTAAGCCAGATGGTAAGCCACACCTAGAGGGGGCACGCTTCAGAAATACCTGGCAAGCTGCTCACTGCTACTTAACCATCTTTCCCTCATGTCTATCAAAGAATTATGTATCTGTGGATGGTAGTTTGGCATTGAATGTCGTGAGAATGTTCCCATGGCTCTATGGTGTGAAATTCCGCCTGGGACCTGTGTGCCGTTCTGGCCGACATCAACTGGCTCCAGCAAACAGGTGGTTGCGCGCATCGGCGGGACTCTGCTGGAGTCACAGCCGTTTAATGTCTCTGAGACACATGCTACATTCCTTCAGATCTACCATGAAGTATGTATCTGCATATCTGGCTTTCGTCGTATTTCAGTGTGTATTTCAGTGTCTGTGTACAATCTGTCAGTGCATGTGTAAAAGTGTATTTAAAAGTATATGTTTTACATTGTTTTGTATGCATGTGTTAGCAGTGGTACATAGTAACAATCTGCTTTAATTACTTGTGCGACACTGCATTGTCACTATTTACTATCATGGTCATCATTATAACATTATTGGCCCAATGTGGGCCCCACATCAGTAAGAATAGGCCTAATCCACTTTCAGGCTGGTCGTCATAGAAACGACCAAACCTGCCTTTAGTTATGTGTGTTAAGTTTGTGTTTATGTTTATTTGTTGCATATCTGCTGTTATTGTGTTCGGTTTAGTTTCTCCACTACCATGCTAAGTAACTGCCTAGGAAGAACGTCTCTGAACCGTTACTGCTACTGCTACCCTTTTACGGCCATTATACAGCACTGTTGGTGTTAGCCGACGCTCCCCAGTTAAGAACTGGAGGATTTTGTTTATTTTACTGCCTGCGTGTCCTTGCTGGAGGCAACTGGCACATGGGAAAAGATGCTAGAATTGTCAGTGATGTTACCTACGCTGTCTTCATACTGTTGAAGAACGTTTCTGTAATGACCTTGTTTTACTGAGTGACATGTAAAACCGTAACTCAATCATAACTTTATCATGTCAAATTAATAGTGTATTTTTGCAACATAGTAAGTATAAAATAAGTGCCACTGCAACAAGCCAGAAGCTTATATAAGGGCTAGATATGACAATGATAAAGATGATAAAGATGATGATAACAACTGTAACGTCTTATAGCAGCTTGATTGGTCATCATCATCATCATCATCATCATCATCATCATTATCAAAGAGTAATGAATGATACAGTGTACCTAACAATGGTGATAGTTATCTTGACAGCACTGGCGTCTGTCCTTCAGTGACGGTGGTCACAATTTATCAGTGAAAATGTTGATAACTGTCACTTTTTAATGATGATAACTTTGTGTAAAACACTGTTCATTTTCACGCTACTGATTTGGCAAAGAGACGGTCATCTGTCTTACAAGAACGTTTTCCCGTGATCCAGGTTCGGCCCAGCGTCGAGAAACCCCGCAGTAGATGCCGGTTGAACAAAAGCTGAATGTGAAACGTTGATGACGTCTGACTATCGATGTTGTAGTTTGGTGGCATAAATGTGGAATGCACGGTGTCCGAAGGTGTCGTCAAGGTTGTTTTTCAGCACTACTGTCATGGACTGGCTACAGCATTGCTAGTCAATTATACTGTCAACAACGCAGTCAATTACTGTCAGAAGTATGTTGCCGTTAGATTGTACCGCTGTATTGTTGTGATGACGGCTATTAGCCATGTTGAGACGACTCTGTCCTTGCCTACTTTTTCATTTACTTACTAACTTATACTGGTTTTAAGAGCACTGCTGAGCTCCTGTACTTTTGGTTTTTAGGCCACATTGAATGAACTCAGTGCATAAGATGTGAGCTATTGCAACAGACGGAGTAGCGTGGTTTGCTTGCGAGTCTGTCTGTGTGTTTGTGTGTCTGTCTGTTGGTCACGTTCGTGAGCCATTTGTTAGATGGGCTTGAGATCCCCCACGAGAAGGGGCAATTTTGCGGGTTGTCCTGCCCATTGAAAAGCAATGGGAGTCTCTGGGGTGAGCTGTGCCAAAATGGCTGAACCAATCTAGATGCCATTTGGGGGCTGACTTTTGGGGGCCTAAGGGCCAGTCTACCACATGTACCGTGTAGTAGACTGGGTCAAGGTCGCACGAACCCATTCGCTGCTGTGAGGGATGATAAGACGGTGATTTGAACACATGGTTGAGCTGTGCAAAAATGGTTGAACTGATCGAGATGCCTGTCACCATGTTTGTATGTTGTTAACGTGGTGTCACTACTGTGATTAGATGTCATTAGGTGCATAATAGCAAAGACAATGTACTTATTTAATAATCTTGACTAGCCCAGTTTTTGAAGGGAACAACAGGCTGGGCAGATGTTGCTGACAACACATAGCATTTTATTTTATTTGCCATAAAATGAATGCGTTTTTCTTACATGTTTACCTGTAATTATTTACAACGTTCAAATTATTTGATGTTTATGAAGGAATGCGGCCGAGGATCATTTGCTTGGAAGCGGATCAGCGGTGTTGTACACGTGGCAGAATCCATCTGGACCGCGAGAGCTCGTCTGGTCTTGTGGTGAGGCTAAGGACAACAAAAACCCTTTAGACCAGGTCCTTGTGTCACTGTTCATCAAATTTCTCTCGACAGCTTGGCGTGCTTGTAAACACGTGTAACAGACTGATGAAACAGTGACATCTATTCTATATACTTGACTGGTTTGGTCACTCTCAGCTACTGATGCAGCTTGCTACTGCATCAGCTTGCTTTGCTACTATAATGGATTGCTGTGGTGTGTATAAATACTGCATCGGCTCTATCGGTGCTGTGCTTCTATTGGCTATATCCACTGGCATCAGGGTTAGGGTTAGGCTAGGAGGTTAGGGTTACGGGGCACTAATGGATATGGCCAATAGCACCGATGGGATCTGTGCAGTATTCATATGCACCCATATCAAGTGTTTGTAATTAGTGAATGTCTTCATTTTTTGTTATATATCCAAACAGTGGTTAGTGGCAGCTGCAGTTGTGAATACCTTGCAATTAATTGGCTGGTTGTGGAGTATTGTGTCTGAAAATCATTTATAGTTTTGACTGCTTCTGCAGGATGGCATCGGAGAGTTTTTTGCCGATGCTGACACAAAACTGTATTGGGTCTCATTCCTTGATGGCATGCAACGCATTCTGCTCTTCACTGACGATATTGCCATTGCTACAGTTGCTCAGCAGGTTAGATGTATATGAAAATATTTTTCCGCTTTTTTCTGATGTTTGACTTTTGCCAGAAACAGTTTTTTTTCTGAGTTGCTTTCTATCAGACTCTTTTACATTTTATTTTACTGCTGTAGCAATTATTTTATTCGTTATGATGACAGATGTTCTGTGAGCAGACTGAGATAGGTGGCAAAAATGAGAGTAGTGAATGATGGTGGTGTGGGAAGAATGATGCACTTGAATCAACATATTTTTCTTCTCAAATTGTTCAAATTTTCTCAGGCAAATTGTACAGACTTTTCTGTCAGAGAGAATCCTTACAGATCTAGATGAATGTATTATTTACCTGTCTCTGCCTGTGCAGCATTCCAGGTTGGCAGTGTGATTGGTTAACAAACTAATTTCATGTCAGCCTGTTTTACGCTGTGTAGTTGTTGTGCATATAGGCAGGTGAGCTGGAACGTGTGGAGAGGGAAGTTAATATTAATATGCAAGGTGTTGGTTTGTCACTTGTCAATGACATTCTGCGCAAAGAGATTGCATACGTGTCCATTTCCAGGTCTCGGTTTCTATCTTCTTTAGTTGAATTTCAAAACAAACATATATAAAATAACACTTTGCAGATACTTGCAGCTGTTTGAAGCTGCATGGAACAGACTTTGTCAGTTTGTTGGCATTTTTGTGACAGTTGGACAGACCAGTTTGTTTGTGGTCAGATTTATTAGTTAAGATTTTTGTGTAAGTGCACATTTTGATATGGAATGTCAATGTCAATGTCAATGTCAATGTCAATCGTGGATTTATATAGCGCATAAACGCAAAGACTCTAATGCAAAAGGAGAAAAGGAGAAGAGAAGAGTCTTCAGATAACGTCTGAAAGAGCAGGTTGACAGACCCGTATCTCTAATGCTGTCTGGCAGTGCGTTCCAGGCCATCGGACCCGCAACAGAGAAGGCCCGACAGCCGTGTGTGCGTGGGACGGTGACGTGGAACATCGAGCTGGTTGCATCTGTCCCTAGTGTGATTTCAACACAGCATACTGGAATGCATGATTTATACTCAAAACAGTTTCTGACGTGGAACCTAACTGATGATTAATAAAAAATGAAAAAGAACTAAAAAAATAATGAGCAGAAGAAATATGAGAACTGTTCCAGTGTCTCTAAAGGATGTCTGGTGGACACCAGCAGTCCAGAGGATTATGAAGTATGCCAATTTTGAACCTAGAATGAAAAAGTGAAGGAGCAGTGAATGGTGATTGGTGAAAGAGAAACTGATGAAGGGACTTGAGCTAAATGTTGTGCTGGCTGTGTTGAAATCACACTAGGGACAGATGCAGCAAAGTTTGCAAATGTGAAGATAGCAAGATTTGCATAGTGCTGAGATTGTGTTGTGTATCCACTGCATACCATATTGGATTGGTTATTTGTACGTGTAGTTTGTTTGCATTGTTGGCTATAAATAGCCTTGTCGGTCATAAATAGCATTACAGATATAATACCAGAGATGATGTAGAGGCATTTTTATTTGAGGCAGAGGCAGGTACTGATGCAGAACTGCTGAGGTTAGGCGAGGCTGAGGCACGGAAAGCTGGGAACAAGATGAGGCGAGATCGAGGCAGTAGCAGCCACCCCGAGGCCAATGCAAGGCATGGGGACTGAGGCCTGAAAAATAGAAATACGACAAAAACAAAATGTACTATAGACAAAAGATTGTACAATAATAATGTCTGTCACTTGTAACAATTAAGACAGAGAACTCATTTTCCAAATACTCTAAATGCACTACATGTACAAATCCACGAAATGTATCTGACTTGCTTCTGGCAAGATCGAGGCGAAAATTTCAAGACCGAGCCGAGGCTGAGCCAAAAATGATGAAGCACTTGGTTCGAAACCAAGGCAAGACCGAGGGAGAGGGCTGCCGAGGCAGAGCTGAGACCAAGACATTCAGAAAGATGCCTCGAGACAAGACAGCTGCTTGGAGGACTACATCACTGCATAATACATGATATTTGCGATATTCTGTTAAAATGCGATGCTGCTTTACAAACTGAACATTTCTGAAGTTAGCAGACATTTATCAGTTTGAGTTTGAAGTTTGATATTAGTGTTGTAAACGATGCCACACATCTGTTGCCGTGTAGTTTGTCAGTGGATCAACAAAGGGTCAATCCTAGCGGGTGATTTTCTGTGGTTGGCGTTGGCGTAGTGGTAGCGTCGTTGGTCTAGATCAACGAAGTTAACCTACGCTGAGCCAGTGTGACTGTGTCTGGGTTCGACTCCCGGATGCGGCACTTTATTTCGGTATGTAACCAACCACACAGGTCGACTCAGCCTTCTATCATCCGTTGGACGGTAAAATGAGTACCAGCCAAAGGGCGGTGATGTTCTGCGGCTGGGGAGTAAAGGCAGGCATGGTGTAATTTGCAGGTAAAACTGTGTGATCCATGTCTGAGCGCATTTGAGGCGTTTTGCATAAAAATGCGCTATACAAATCGACGTATACTTTACTTCAAGTTCTCTTCGGTGCTCTGTTCTGTTCCAGTTATCTGCCCAAAGACTTTCATTTGATGGACATGCCTCAGCCTGGAGTAACTGCGAGAAAGTAGACCCAGTAAACAGAGACTGAGGGGGTGTCAGTTTAGAACAGTTCTTTTCTGCTTATCTTAATCGAGTAAAATGACTGTTATTCAACTGTTGAGTTTGATGCCATGTATCGGCTGCAGTTCTGGAGTTATCTGGGAGCAGAAGAAACGGAAGCGTTACACCAGTGTGACAATGCTGCTGAATCAGACACTGGAAGAAGGCTATCAGCGCTATATAACTGAGCTGGAGTTGGCTCGTGGACAGAAAATTAGTGGACTTCGTGTGCTGTCTGATGGCAAAGTGGAGGTTCTCTTCGACCACTTGTTGTGTCTTCAGTATTTTTGATCTTTCGTTTACTGTACTGTCTTAAAACGATCATATGATTGTTTTAATTAAGTATGTTAGTTAGTGGTGCAAAGTCCAAAATCCACATCTTTTTATCGATCTTGGTAAAAGATTATAAAATGTGTTTTGTGACAATATTAAACAGATCTTTTTTTGTAAGACTTTACCCTACTGTTATGTGGTAGTGGCATATGAATTAAACAATAAGTTTAAATTGTTTACTGCATCTGCACGGTGCAGGTTGACTATGCCAGCGATCCTGTGATGCTGTTAAAGCCACAGAAGGCGGTGATTCGGCGCAGTTTTCACTACGGCATCTGGCTTCAGCACCGCACCTCAGCACACCAAACTCAGCTGCACATGATGCTTCATCGTCTCCAGGTTTTGATGTCGCTAGTACTTCTTATTCTGTCGTAGTGTTCAAAATGTCAACTGTAGCACGTTTCTTATACAGCTTGTCACCTCCCACTTCTGACAGCTTATTACGGCAAAAAGATTTTCATCCTGATGACTGATGTCATCAGTATAAATGGCAAAAAGCTGGCCAATTTCAAATGCACTGTAATGACAAGAAGAAGCTGGCACTCAACAAGAATGCAAAAACCCACGCCGGAGAAAGTCCAGCATCCAGCAGTAAGTGGATGCGGGGAAGTGACACTGGGTAAACCCGGTGTAGCTATCATTGCTTGTGCAGCGAGGCATTACAGCACGGAAAATCCAGCATAGCTTACGTACACAGCAGCGGCAGCAATATTGCATTCTGTCTGAAGACTGACACAGACGTTGTGACCTTGACCTTTGACCTTTTGACCCCAGAATGAATGGGTTTCCAGGACGATTTGTGTGTCATGTTTGGTGATCCTAGCTGCAGTATTTTTTAGATATTGTCTGGAAAAACCGACAAACAGGGATGAAAACCCTACTCGTGTGACTGCTTTTGGCGTGGGTAGTAATGGAATCATGGCACTAAAACGGCAAAGTCGTTGTTGCAGCTCATCACAATCGTTCGTGTTACTGTGCTCCTATATAATGTCACCCTTTTGATCTTTTCATGGAAACAAACACTTCTGTCCACCACTTTGATGGGCGAACTGTCCAGTTACTGTTGAAAACCAAACTGAAAGGCAAAGTCTGTATGTGTGTAAGGAGTTGTCTAATATATGACAGCGAGATTGGGTCAGTAAAATGGATCTTCAGGTAAATTAGAACTGAAATGAGCATACTCGGATGGATATGTGGGTTTACCTTGCCTTCACAGCATGGCGCTGGCTGCTGCTGAGTTGGCTGCCCATAGTACTGATAGTTCTCTTTACTGGCTGTGATGCAAACCGCCGTTCCTTCAGCCGAACTCCATACTCGTTTGTATTCAGTTTCAGGCTACTTTTGACAGTATTATTTGGCCGGTGAATACGTTATTTGGCCTAGTACTGTTCGGTCCAAATAGAATTTAGATAGAATATCCAGTACAACCTTAGAGTAAGCAACTTAGTAAACAATTTATGCAGTATTAGAAGTCATGTGAAAATAGAATTACGAGATTCTTATTAACTTTAAACTAAACACTTATTATCCACACATGCCGATAAGCAAGGTGTGGATATATCGGTTACTGTTTGTTTGTTTGTTTGTTTGTTTTTGTGTGTTTGTTTGTTTGTACGGTTACGTTGGCGAGGATAAAGCTAGCGGCGTCAAATTTTGCACAGTGGTTCATGGGCGTCCTGGGCAGGGAAGCTCCCATTTTGGGGAACTTTGGTATTCCAGAAGCCCAAAATCAGACGAATCGGCCACCCACCATGAAGTAAAGTTCAGGATGGGAAGACGTACTGTAATTGCGTGTCTATCAAGTTTGCGCATTGTGTGGACGTAGGATCGGCATGTGTGGATATACGGCCGTCCCCGAAGACGGACGTACTTATTGATAAATTATGTCACAGTTTGTGTTGTGTGTCGGATGTCCGTTCATTGTCTGTTGTTGTTGACTCAGCTGGACAATCAGCTTGCCGGCGCTGTTTTCTCCACAGTTCTTGCACCAGTTCCACCACCAAAAACTGTTGCAGCTGAAAGTGGTGAGTGTTCATTGGTGTACTATATGCGGTGATGTTAAGTAACGAAGTTAAAATGACGCGTTACTTTACTTAAGTAAATTTCTCATTACTTTCTGGGGTAATGAAGTCGTTTCAAAAACGAGTATTTTTTTCTGTAAGGAAGTAAGTTTTTCAGATATTTTTAGTAGTTAAACTTTGTTACTTTTCATGACAACTGTTTGCGTTACAAGTTGTGATAGACGTCACCTTCAGACACACGGAATAGGTTTACAGCTGTAACCATCATCAAAACAGCCAGTTATTTACGATGCTGATGCGATGCAGACACTCGGGCGCCATGTGCAGTAGAGTGTGACGCACTTAGGAGCCAGGGTTCAAACCTCAGCCTGGGTGCGTCTGCCTACCAAAGAATTATTTCAAATAATTTCTATGCACATGATGAACAGAGAGATAATTACAGGCAGGAAAAAGATGGTTTGATGGTGTCTTGTATAAACTGTGACTGTTGCTGGCACCTTGATTAGCAGCGTTAAGGTGTTGTCCACGCTAACATGGAAGAAGCAAATAGACCTGGCTGGCTGTTGGCTGGGGCCGCACACAGCACCAGTCAGGGCTAACCCAGACAGTAGGTCACATCTAGAGGGGATGTGCTATAAATACCTGACAAGCTGTTCACTCCTACTTAACCCTGTTTTCCCCACACATCACGCACACATCGCACACACCTACCAATTTCCGTTCTCTCTCTCTGCTCTAGCGCACTGGACCGTTACACGGTCTCAGCACTGAGGTCTAGAAGTCGGCTGGGCCTCTGCCTGCAATAAAGAAAGAAAGAAACAAACAAAGCACGACCACAGCGGGAGGCTGCACATGACATCGCTGGTGCTGAATCTCTGTGCTGTGTATGTTGGTACTTGCTGCTTGCTTGCCTATTGCATTATGCTGTCATCACTCGTCAGCTGTACTGTACGTGCATTGGTTTTGAACTATATTGAGTTGTGTTGTCTTACAATGGAAAAGGAATCAGAAACTGAACAAATCTTTATAGATGGGACAGTACTTGCGGTAGTTTGTGCATGTTAACTTTGGCACTGATGACACATTTCGTTATTCAATAACACCAATGATCAGTACCTTTACTTTTTCTTTAAAAGTACTTTTAAAACATTAGTACTTTTTACTTCTTACTTGAATAGAAATTTTAAAGAATACTTTTACTTAGGTAAAAAGTCCACCAATACTTGTACCTTTACTCAAGTATGCAAATTGGGTAATTTTGACAACACTGTCAGTATGGCCTGTTGTTATTGTTTTGCGTCTCTTTTCTGATGTTAATTCATTCCGACTATTAATCAATAATTTTACCTTAGCTCCTTTAACTTTGTGCCGCTGGTATGTTTCACTGTGTTCGTGAGATTTTGTCATGTTGGTTGTGTTTTTCAGCTCCGAAGCCGTTTGCAGAAATGAGTGTTATGATTCGCAAGAGTGAACACAGTGATATTAACCAGTTCAAGTAGGTTTTTGCTAGCATTTGTCACCATGTCTGATCTGCAGTATGTCAGATTTGTTTAATTTACAATTTTGATAACAGTGTCATTTCTGTTATAAAAATGTTGATTCTTATTTGAGAAACACATTGCTTAATTGATTTGCAAAAGATTGCTTAGTCACAGTTATCTGTGACTTTTTATTGTCATACATAGTAATTATTGTTAATAGGATTAGTATAGTCATTATTGTTGTTGCCGTAAACATCTTTCCCCATATGCTTTTTTATTATTATCAGGTCTATTGTTTCTGTAGTATGTTTGATTTATTAATCTTTAAAATGCTAGAGTCAGTTACGTTTTGTTAGATGATGTTTTGATTCAAGGTTATTAACTGCAATGTGTGAGATAGAGTGATTAACACTTACTGGACAGTTACAGCCGTCTATCCTCCTTCCTCCGATAAACAACGTCTGAGCTCTGATGATTGTCTAGAGGTTATGAGAGAAAGTAATCAGACTGTGCTGACAGTTGTGCACAATGATACGCACACACATGTGAACAGTTGTTAAATTTGCATGTTGGTTTATGTTTAGATTTGTTTTTTGTGTGTGTTTGTTTATGTTTCAAATTATATGGGTTTTGTGCTATCTTAAACCATTTTATTCATGTTTTGTTGGGTTTAGTTTCTTCAGTACAAAGCCAAGAGATTGGCTGGTAAGAACGTCTCCGAAATGACCTATTCTGCGTCGAGTGGGACATAAGACCTTAACTCCATCAGTCAATCAATCAATCAGTCATTCAATGCAGCCGTCCGGTGTTGCTCAATATTCACACAACAATCTTGGTTATGATAGCTGAGCACAAATTAGTCGCTTTATTTGTAAACATTTTATTAACTGTATCTGTTTCACAGTGGGTGGCCCCATATGGGCTCCGAAGCTGTTGCATGCCTTGATTGATTTGTTGATTCTGGCGCTGTATAAACCATTCACTCACTTACTTCCTTACATTTTATTAACCGTGTGATATTTCTGCTTTGTGTGTAGATACTGCAAGCTGCTGGTCCAAGAATTTGCAGTGAAGGTCGACCAAGGTTTCCTCGTTGCAGTGCTGTCTATGTTCGACGTGTCAACAGCAGACAAGGAAAGTCGTCGACTTATTGCATTCCAGAGAGACTGCGAAGTCGTTGACTGGAGCTTGATGGATGATATGGTTTGCACAACTCCCGACACCATCAAGAACTTTTACGACATGCTTCACTTTTCACCACTCAAGGTCTTTGATCATCCTCTTAGATTTTTACTGCACATTTACTACTACCTACTAACTATGAACGATACAAATTAGAAACGAGATGCCTTCCAGAATCATGGGCTAAGCCGTTTAAGTGAAAATATAAAAATTATTGTTATTTTACTTATTTTTAGATGGTGATTTTACTGATTATTACTGGCCCGCCTATACACATTGTAGGGGGAACCAGACTAATAATGGTCGCTGGTGTCTGTCGATGTCATCTGTCTGGGTCTGTAACACTCCACGGTGGGTTTGCAGGTGGCTTTACCCGCGCAGGCCATGCGATGACGTCATGCGGCCTCCAGTCTAATTATAGCTTCATGGCTGCACGGCGGGCCAGTTGTGTTACGTCCTGTCAGGGCGACACCTTGTTAAATTGGTTTTGGAATTGAAATCTCTAGCTTAATGTTATTGTCTAGAACGAATACGATCATTGCTGGTGAAAGTCGCACTTCCAAGTTGTGATGCATGTTGTTGTTGAAAAATATTCAGTTTTCTGATGCTGTAATGCATGGTACGGAGACAGTGCAGGTATCGCCATTGAGAAGAACTGTAGCATCTTCTCCTTTATTTGAATGCTATGACTGCCGTCAGAAAGGGCATGCAGGCAGCAAAACATTGCTTCAACATGATCTTGTAGTTTTTAGCTTGGGTGCCAGTTAAAACAGGTTGACCTGTGTATGGCTGGTTAATGTTTTGGATGATATAATATGTTGCTGTTTCATTTTGGTGATGACAGATGCATCTGAGTTTTTCCCTGTATGGTGCTGATGAGGCTGAAAGTGGAGACAAGGGTCCTCAGATTCAGTGGCATGTTTTAAACCTGTTCTTACAGAGCATTGGCATCGTGCTCACTGATGTACAAGACGTCATTTTCAAGTATGCCTCATCACTCAGTCATCTTTTTTACTTCTGTATTGATGTATTTATGGTTGCTTGTAGCACTGCGACAGGTGAGCAACGTGCCTGGTTTTTTAAATTGACTCTTCTGAGTCGACCTAACAAAGTGCATATAAACTGTCCGTCCGTCCGTCCGTGTGTACGTGCGTACGTCCGTCCATCCACAAGACGTTTCTTCAATTTCAGTGAAATTTGACGTGTAGGTAGAGGTCGATGAGTGATGCACGACGGTATGCAGTATGATCCGATCCAAGGGCAAGGTCAAGGTCACGAGCCCTTGAAATTTGGAAATCCTTTCATTTTCAAACACTATCTCCTCTGTCATTTACAATGGGAGCTTGCAACTGACCACTGATTCCTAAATGGGAGCTTGCAACTGACCACTGATTCCTAAACTAGGGCACAGTATCAAAATTTAATTGGGTCTGATTTTTGATGTGTCCTAGTTTTTGTGTCACGTGACTTTGAACTTGGCAGAAACGTCAGTTGCGAAGAGTCAGCCGTCAGTCCTGCACGGGCTAATTTTTCTTTTCTCATTTGAACCCTGATCACAGATGAGCTACCAGCGATCAGTGCAATTGATGTGGATGCTTGTGCATTAGTGCTACTTTGGTCTTGTTTTGGGGGGTCATTAATATTTCTCTGTATTTTGTTTACTGTTCGTTGGCTAGTATGTCAGTGTGATAGTTACTAATTGCCAGCTCTTACATTGTCATTATGTTGTCTTCATTGAAGCAGTGTATGGATATGTAGTTAAGATACATACGTCTTGCCTGGATAAGAACTGTGTGAATCAGAACTGGATCGGAGATGATGAGAAACTGAGAAAGTGGCTTTGTTTAACCGCGTGAGACTGTATAGAATGGTTGTTGATTTTGATTGGTAGATTGGGATATTTTGAGCGAACGCACAAGTTTTATGACCAGAAACAACTAATGTCAGAAATCACGGGGCATTACTCACAGCAGGTGATACACACATTTATGAACTTTATTTATGTTTCTTGAGCCAGTTATGGAGTCGGTGTTGGTAGTGTCTATTCCCTAATCCAAATGTGCCTTCAGAAGTACAAATTTGCGACAGTGAAATTTACCAGTTCTTAATCGGAGTGCCGGTTAACGCAGGTTGAATGGTCTAATGACCACAAAATGGTTATTGTTATTGTTGTTTTCTAGAGCCATGCTATTGAAGCATGATAGCCATGCTGTTGAAGCATGATAAACATGATTATCAGGTCAGGAGAACACTAAGCCATGCAGTAGCATAATGTTAACGACATCTGTCGTGTTGTGGTATGTAACGTAGAAGCATAGAACAGTCTGCCACAGAATGCCTTCTCTGATTTTAACAAATGGCAAAGACAGCATCGAAATTGTAATAAATATTACTTATTACTGGCCCGCCTACACATAGTGTAGGGGCCAGACTAGTAACGGTCGTTGTCGTCTGTCGTCTGTAACGCTGCTGGCGGGCGGGCCGGCCGTCGGCGCGTGGGCCGTCGGGCGGCCGACACTGAACGGCGGGCCACTACGGTTACGTCCCATTAGGACGACATCTTGTTTTTACTACAAATAGGCACTGTTTGCATCTATTGTTAATTTGTTATGCCTTCACTACGAAACAGTATTGGCAAGGCATTATGTTTTTAACCTGCGCCATTGCCCCTTCGTTCATCCTGCCAGATATTGTTGCCATAATATCTCATGAAAGTCTTGAACAATTTTGATAAAACTGACAGAGAATATTCACCAGCCCATGTGTGGCGATCTGGGAAACTGGCGAGTGGCCAGAGGAATGGTCGTTCTCCACGTTCATCCCACTTCCCAAGGAAGGTGATCTTAAACAGTGTTCAAGTTACAGAACAGTTGCTCTTGTCTCACATGTAAGCAAGATCCTTCTTCGGATCATACTGAAAAGGATCTGAGTGAAGACCGAAACAGAATTGGAAACCATTATGATAGTGTTTCGGCTACTTTGAGACTTCGAACTCCCATCTTCTAGGTTCTTTTGCATTTGTTTTATTGAAACTAATGCTGCAGGCAATCAAGCAGATGTATGTTTTGGTTCTTGGCCTCGACGTGCTTGGAAATCCTTTCGGCGTTCTCCGAGGTCTGGCAACGGGCATCGAGGACTTGTTCTATGAGCCGTACCAGGGTGCAATACAGGGACCAGAGGAGTTTGCCGAGGGCTTGGCACTCGGTGTCAGGAGTCTTCTCGGACATGCTGTTGGTAAGACCAGCTTGTTGGAAACTACGTTCAGTGTATGCAGGTATGGATACGGTGCAGGTGACACCGTTGAGGAGAAATCTGGCATCTTCTCCCTAGTCTTAGTTTGATAGTTGCCATTCATCAGCAACGGCATGCAGGCAGTAAAACTTTTCTCCAACAAAATCCTCCTATTGTTATCTGGGGATACCGGCTAACACAGGTTGACCTGTAAATGTCTGTGAAGCAGTTTTGTTTTCTGTGTGTCATTTCTTTGTGTGATAGTACAGTTTGTTGTTGTACAAAACGTGTAAGGCACCAGTTTCACACCATTGGTTGGGTGCCATATTACTCCCATCCTACACTCTCTCCACTGGTTCAAAATCATTGAACGCATCGAATACAAGCTCCTCTCGCACTTACAAAGTTCTCACAATTACCCAACCTCCATACCTTCATAAGCTCATTTTTGTTTAATGTCCGTGTAGTACTCGCTCTTCATCCGTCGTTACTCTTGCTCTTGCTACATCATCCTCAAAATTACTGATCGCTTCTTTCGGTATGCTTCACTGTGTCTCTGGAATCAGCTCCCTATATGTCTTTGTCAACCTCATTCTGGTACCAGTTCCTCCAGTTCCGACTCACCTACTATTTCACCCGTCACTTCTTCTCCTCTTCTGATTGACCACTCTGCTCATCCATGACTCCCTCTTTCTTTCACTTCTGGCTTAAAACCTACCTGTTTCACAAATCCCTTCTTCCGTAGTTCCACTTCTTCCTCTGGACTGCCTTCACGGACTTTTGCCTGCACCGTTTCTTCTGAGCTAATTGGTTTTTGTTTTTAGTTTTTTCTTAAATTTTTTGTTTCTGTGCCGCACGCTACACTAAGCTGGCCATTTGGTCAGCTTTTGAGCGCACATAAATATATCATATCGCATCGCATCGTATCGTATCGTATCGTGACATGCAGGGAAGCAATCTCAGAGGTAAATCATTGGTGATCAGCGCAGTTGTTGTGGACGTTTTTCATATTAATGCTACTTTTTAACGCTGGTATTATTTTGGGGACCTTTCCAAATATTACTGGGGCTAAAATACCAAAACTTTTTTTAGGGGACCACAAACAACGATTCTGCACAACCAGACAAGGAACTGCATCACAAATCGAAAACCTGCTTGTTTTATGGGACACTGCCCATTTATTTCAAGGGCAAAAATCGTAATTGATGCCGTTAAAATCTATGCCACTTGTCCTCAAAGATGCTGTTTCAGAACGGAGGAAGGAAGCCCAAACAACTGGCCAACCCTGTTTACCTGAAATACAGCCATTAAACGAAGTTGAAACAAGGTCGACTGTCACACAGGTGATGACGATCCAGTACTTTGTTGACTAACAGTGGCTTCATAGTGCATGAATGTGGAACTGTAGCTTGACCACAGATATAAAGGTGACACACTGATGTTGCAGACCACTGCAGACATAGCGGTGTCGTGTGGATGGAAAAGTTATTGATGTGTTTCCATGTCACACGACAAACTTGAGGTTGAGGCATAATCTTGTTGTCTACTGAGGAGGAGAAAGGGATGAATGTGACACCTGTTTGTTGCAGAGCTGTGAGAGAACGATGCTGACTTCGTCCATATTTGGCTTACTTACTTACGTTTACTGTTGTACTTTCTTGCAGCAGCCAGGTATTATTAATGTATGCTGTGTGAATGTCGTTAATAATATATCTCGTACAGGTGGAGCAGCGGGAGCAGTGTCAAGGATTACAGGTGCACTTGGCAAAGGTATTGCAACTTTGACATTAGACGATGCGTATCAGAAAAAAAGACGTGAGGCACTCAATCGACGTCCGGCCGACTTGAAGGAAGGTCTTGCACGTGGTGGAAAAGGACTTGTTATGGTTTGTATGCTATTTTTCATACACATGCTATCTAACAGTTTGTTTCTTGTGTTATCTTTACTGTAATTTATAACTTCTTCAACCAGACGTCAGTGTACTGAATGCAGCATTAGAAACAAAACAAGATTTTAATAATACATAGGGTGAAGTGACGTCACAGTAGTCTATGGTCACAATATGATCTCGATGATGTGGGGCTTGATGTCATACTGCACAAAGTCAACTGGTGAAGATTTGTCACGTTATTTAAATAAAATTGAATCAGTAGGTTTAACAAAAGCTCAGTGCTAGCGCCAGATCAGCGATCTGACTGGAAGTGCTGCAAACTGTTTACATTTCCTTGCCCTACATCATGGCGGACAGAACAGATTGGAATGAAGAAATTACATCACTGTCATCCTGTATATAGGTGCATTAAAGACATTTTAGCATTAGTGAGCAGTGTCCAGTGTCCATGTGACTGCTCAATATTGCAGTGACTGTGAGACATGGCAGTAAAGTGTTTTTCATTAGTTGTCGTCCACTGATTGCTTCTAAGGAAATGTAGAACTGAGTTTATGTCCAATGATTTTGCAGTACTTTAAAAATTAATCTGATGCATCATTGTTGCAGTAATTACAGTCATCTCTGTTACTGTTCTATGATTACAACCATTTTTTGTTTGTTTCATTTCACTGAACGGTTTATGGATCTTGGCACAATGCTGCAAAGCATAAATTGATGACTGTCATTGCCAGTGGGAAGTACTGGGGCGTCTTTGCACTTGCTTACTGTTGAGTTTTGTTGTTGAATCGCTGGTTGCTGCTGCTGTGTGAATGAAGGGAGTCGTTCACGGCGTGACTGGCATTGTTACTCAGCCGGTGGAAGGTGCTATGCAGGAAGGTGTCAGCGGATTCTTTAAGGGTTGAGTATACTACCAATTGTTTGTTTTTCTGTGTGGCGCTAAAGTTTGATTTCATGCATTCGGCTGAAATTTTTAGGGAGCGATATTTTTAAAGTTATTTTCAATGTAGCATTTATTGTTACCGAGAATTACTAAGCGGCAACCGATTAACCCAAGTTTATCTGAAATTATGGCCATTACCAGTGACTCTAAGCATGGCATGAATTATTGTAGGGAAGGTAAAAAATAGGTAACGAAAATGGGACTGCATGCTCCTTTCTGTCAGAATTTGAGGATCAGCAGAACTTCTATAATTTGAGCATTTACTCGCCATGTTGCTTGCTATAGTAGTAATGGTACTGTTAATAGTAGTAGTAATAATAACCGTGATAACGTTTATAGTGCTTTCATCATAGCAAGTCATTACAAGAGTTAACCTGGTTCATATTATGAATGTAGACTGAGTGCCAGGCAGCCTCCAGCCCTCAGAGCAAGCCAACCGACTTGGACTGTGAGTCTGCCGATAGGCTGCAACCATCCACATCCACCATTGCCATTTAGTGTTATTGCTCACCCTGACAACTGATATACTTATTTTGCCATCCCACGAAGGGTGGAAGGCTGAGTCAACCTAGGAACTGCATTAAGGGTGTGCAGCCGTGCCGATGTGGCTGTCGTGATAAAAACTACTGTCCGAGGTGAGATTTGAACTGGAATCCTCTCGCACCACAGTCAGACACGTCACGTCACTGCCACCTGCTGTACTGCCAGTCTCACCACCTCAGCATGTCTGTCAGTCCGCCGTCACCACCTGGGTGGTCCGACAGTTTGTATAAAATGCCACTAGTTGCTGCATTACTTCAGTTGATGCTGCTGACGATGGTGAAAAGTTATGCCACTGGTTCACTGTTGATGCACAGGTGTCGGTAAAGGTCTCGTGGGTGTTATAACACGGCCTGCAAGTGGAGTTGTTGATTTTGCATCGAGCTCTTTTGAAGGAATCCGACGGTAAACGAATACTGCTCGTGTCTGCTGTTGTTAATATATACCTTGCTAGTAGTCAGATATGCACATGTTAATGATTATTTGTCAACAACCTTTCACCATTGAAAATTATAGTTGCTGAAATCAAATATGCTGCAGTTATTTTTGATATCCTTTTTAATAACAGTGGAATGAATGAAAAGCACTGTTCTCCATCACATTTGCTAGCAAGGACAGTTTGCTGTCAGTAATGCCTGTTCCGTTGTGTTCCACCTTTATTACTGGCCCGCCTACACGTTGTGTAGGGGCCAGACTAGTAATGGTCGCTGGAGTCTGTCGTCGTTGTCGTCTGTCGTCGTCATCTGTAACACTGCCGGCGGGCGCGCAGGCAGTCGGGCGGCCAACACTGCACGGCAGGCCAGTCGTGTTACGTACGTCCCAGTTAGGGCGACACCTTGTTTATCCAGGTTTTATTGCAACAATACAATTGGGTCATTGAATCCAAAATGTTAACGTGTCAGGCCAATGCCATATCTGCCACAGTGCACAATGTTTGTGTTGATGTGTGCTATTTTCAGCTTGTCAGAGATGAATGATGAAGTACAGAGGGTACGACCGTCGCGGTTTCTTCATCCAGATGGCATTGTTCGACCGTTTGTCTACCACCATGCTGAAGGAAACCAAATTCTTCAGGTATGTTTTAATAGACGTGATATAGTTCTGTGTTCCAGGCATTTTACCATGCGATGCTATGCTAGCGTGGTAAGCATTACATTAGAGTTATTTAGAGTGGCCTAAGTATAAGACTGCTAAACCACTACAGTACACGGCGTACAGAACTAGAAACGGAAAACAGTTAGTTAGGAATTGATCGGAAATGATCATATGTCCATATGCGCTGTCATCATGTGTCCGTCCGTCGTATGTCCGTCCATCTGTCACAAGTCGGAGTTCTATGAAGATGGTTAAACCTAGGATCACACAAACAATGCAATACGATAGCCCAGAGACTCTAGTTTATTGATTCCAAAGATCTCGGCAAAATTCGAACGGGGTCAGACCCAACAGGGGTGGCAAATTGACGTGGGGTAGAGGTTACAATCGACGAATTTTGACCAATATCTTGCTACATCTCAGAAACGGTGCAAGATAGGGGTATAGTTACTAACTAGTATGCATTCTATTGAATGGCGCTATTTTCAGTGACCTCGGGTGACCCCTTACTGTCTCAAACCACCCCATTTTCCACATTTTGTATCCCTTTGTGTATCTTCATAGTGGGTGGAGATAAAGACTTCAAATTTGTTGGGCAGGTTCAGGTTGATCATAGCAAGTCCTAGCCCTCAGATGACAAATCATCCCTGACGTGGTAGGTAGATTGACAGTATCAAGTGCTAGCCCAGGATGGCAAACCATCCCTGAAAGGGGCGTGGTCAGGTCATGTTAAACATTTAAATTTTGGTGGGCACCAACCATGTCTGGAATGGTGGAAGCTAGAGTGATCAAATTTTGTACACAGGTAGGCTGTATAAAGACAGACTACTCCCTAATGGACGTGGTCAGGGTCACGTGACCCGTTTTTTTAATTTTGCCCAAATCATATCTTAGGAATTGGTGAAGCTAGGCACTTCAAATTTCGTGTGCTGGATACATAGGAGTACTAGTGCAGGCATCATACATTACCCCAGAAAGGATTGTGATGTGTCACGTGATCTCCTTAAGTTTTGGGAAACAAGTGATAATATCTCATCAACGGTACAAGATAGAGACATAGTTGCAGTGGAACACTAATAGGAAATCGTATGTGGCCTATCGAATGGCACCATTGTCAATGCCCATGAGTGACCTTAATGGCCACTTTTGCTGTTTGAAACCTTCGTAACTCCCATAGTCAGCTAAGTTTCCATTGGTAGTAATAATGACAAATGCTTGTTAATGTGTGCAATGCTATTCAAGGATCTGGAGAGTGGACGTTTTGGTTCAGAACACTACGTTAGTCATCTGATGGTGTCTGATGATAGCCGTGCTGCTGTTTTAGCCACCAACAAGTAATAGTAGTTTCTTATTTTTTGTTTGTACATTGCACATTGGACGTACTCATCTAACTCATTCAATACTTGTGATGTAATACTTGTTATTATAATGTAATTATGTTATTATTGATGTAATACTTTTTATTATGTTGATGTGTCCTTGTGGTGATGTTTATCACTTAGGCCACTCTAAAAAATCAAATCACTGTAACACACATTGGCAGAATATACCTGTTAACAGTCATTCTTGACATAAATACTATTCTCACACTAACGTCGAACTCGTCAGTCACTCCATTTGCTAAAATACTATAGGTTTTATCAAAAGTATCAATTTATGTGAAAAATTATAATCCTAAAGGGTCGATATGATGTAATTTATGTTGAAAGTGCTATTTACTTCTAACCAATCAAGCAACCTCTAGTTAATACCGTCATGTACCATGTCAGACCAGGTGGCAGTGTGTGCTGGGCCTGAGCAGGCTGCTGATGTGGATCGGGTTCTGCTCCATGTTTGTTGAGATTATTTGTTGCACGTACTTTATGGCTAATTTTTTTCAGATAGGCAAGAAGATTAACAGGAACAATACAAAGGTCCAGCAGTTCGATTCCAAGTAACACAGTTGCCTTTGCATCTCAGTCAGGAATGAACTTGTGGAAGTAGTTAATCCATCAATCCATTCACCGGGAAGTCTTGTAAGCTTCACGGGGACTTGTAAACCGGAAATGTGCTGACGCATTGGCATTGGTTGGAGTTGCGTGGAGCCAGTACCATTTGGATGACAAACTCTGCCTCTGTCGGAATGTAATGATTGTCCATGTCTGGCTCGCCATTGCTTTGACATTGTTGGTTTGATGCAGTGACAGGAAAGGGAATCTGGTCCATAAAAAGCTTCCAAGCATCTCAAAGGTTCTCCGTTTGGAGACCCGTCCCAACCTGGAGTCACTCGGAAAAGAAGGCTGGTTTAGCAGAAATTGAGTATTTATTATAACAACAATAACAATGTAACAATTCTTTTGCATTGTATAATATGCTTGAAAGTCGGCAAGTGAAAGATTGTGTCTTGTGACCCAGGAGAGTGATATACACGTGCAAAGGAGATATACTTGGCCACTGGGATCTAGAATGGACTTACACATGGCAACAGTTGCGTGAGCCACCCAGTCTGACGGCCAAAGGCATCCAGTTCCTTTTAAAGGTATTGTACTTGCATTTAATTGACAACCGGGACAACACATTAACCAGTTGTTCATGTTTGTAAACTACACCAGTCGTGTTACTTCTCGAATGGCCCATAATTTGCTGATGTGCTGTTCGGAAATTGCTCACTCACTGTCGTAAAATTTTAATCTTTGTAAAATTCGTTATTTGCTTTGAATTCATTTCCCATATTTTGTAAACCTAGACTACAATGTAATAAAGCAAAATGCCTGCTTGCAATAACAACATATGCACAGCTGTGTCAGTTGTTTGAGGGGCATTGTGTCCTTGGTTGAATGCATTCAGTGACATTGGGTTCATCAATTTTCTGCAGGAGAAACAACGTCGGCTGATTGGAGGTCCTTCTAGCGGCAAGGTGGTGAACATTTCTGAAAAGAGTCGACGTCAAACGCAGGTCTACAGTTTGTTGATTGCCTCATGTCTGTTGTTTGTGTTCTCACAAGTTTAGCTTTGTCTAGTATAATTTCAGTTCTGGTTTAACTGGCCTTTTCTGGAATTATGTGAGGTTTGGCTGCATCCCCAGAACATAGAACCACTAATCTCATCCCTTTTGATCCATTGGCTGACTGTGGAGGGAAGGGACGTCGCATTGTTTATGGTGGCTGTCATACGCCAATACTCTAGTAAGTTAGCAAAAACCACTCAACGGTTTTGCTGCCATAAGTACTTAAGTACAGAGTGAGTGAAAAAGTTGGTGTTAACTTTGCAGACTTTGAATCAAACATATGAGAGTTGTAGAATAAATTAGCCCTGTGCGGGACTGACGGTCGACTCTTCACAACTGACGTTTCTGCCAAGTTCAGAGTCATGCGACACAAAAACTACGACAAGTATAAAAATCCGGCCTGATCAAATTTAGATATTGTGATATTATTATTAAAGATATTATTAGATATTATTAAGAATCCTTGGTCAGTTGCCATACTCCCATTGTAAAAGGCGGATGAGATAGCTTTTGACAATGGAATGATTTCCAACTTTTAAGGGCTTGTGACCTTGACCTTGAATCCGGTCATACTACATACCATCGTGCATCACTTATCGAACTCTACCTACATGCCAAATTTCATTGAAATCAAAGAAAGTTTTGTGGACAGATGGACATATACGTACATACGGACAGACTGGTGGACATTTGAGACCCACTTTATTAGGTTGACTCAGGAGAGTTGACATAAAAACAGTTTTGGATGACATTGGGTGAATCTATTTGTGGGTGAAAGCTGATGAAGATTATTTTCAATTTCAAGATAGTGTGATTTTAATTTGTTTTAACAAAACAACACCTATCCATTGAGGTCTCAGATGCAGTAAAATGCACTGAAAATGTACAGTTGTTGCTGTTTTCAGAGATTTATTATGAAGATGCAACATGCTATGGAATCTGTTGTGAAGAAATAGAGGCTGGACGTTGCTATCAACAACTTTCTATGCTCTGTATTGCTTTGATATAAGTCGTAGTTTATTATAACCAGTCTGGATGTGTTCACAAAGACTGTGATTCTGATTGACGTCCAAATTCCAATAGACACATGATTCATGCTATGTAGTGTCAGATATGCACTTGTCCCAGTGTGTGAGATCTTATATCTTTCATATTGTAGTTATATGTAATAGCAGGGATGTTTTTTGAGGCACAGTGTATACGGCACAACCATTTTAAACAACTTCTGGTGAGAAACATTGCAGGCAAGATGGCTAACATTATCATTAAAGGATTAAATTATCCAGTTAATTAGTAATAATTCATTACTGCATGATGACAGCACCATAGACAGTATCACAGTTACTTATTATGCAATTATTGTTGCTTAATTACTATACTATTTTTATAATTCAGTTATATTATTTTATTTATTACCGACTTTCAGTTACATTAGTTTGCCATTTATTTTGTAGGGAACTGATGAAAAAGCTGTACATTTCATGAGAACTTCTGTGTAGAACATAACAGCTTGTTTTATCCGCAGACCTGTATACATATAACTCAGCAGAAGTTAGCGAAAGGTCGAGTAAAAGTGGAGCTAGGATAAATAGTCCTTTGTTTATTTGCGTGCCCTATTTCAGCACTGTGATGTAGCCAGTGTTACAATGCTTTTGCTGCTTAGGCGTTACGTGTTCCCGTGACCTACTGAATGCTTATGTATCAAGTGTCATGTAATCAATCAATTTTAGGCTATGACTATATTTTCTTCACTTATAATGGCCTCAGTTAACAATGCCATCCATTATCTTGTTATCTTCCCAAATAGTTATGGCCTGTTTTTGACAGTTTATGCTCAGTTTTTGCAACGTATTTTAGGTCAGTGTTTGTGATAAATGTGATTATACTTTTGATGAGTTTGTTGTTGCAAGGCTTCTTGGCAGCATCACTTCAAGAATCAAACCATACAAGGACCTACATGTGCAATGGCAAAATTAGCTGTGATGCACTAGCAGTGGCGTAGCCAGACGGGGGTTTGTTTGGGGTTCAAACCCCCCATTGAAAAATGTCAAAAAGTTCAGAAGTGATTAGTGAAAAATCTTGCTTTGAACAATTGAACGCGTAATGGCTTATTTGCCTTGTGTGTTCAAACTGCACGGAATTTGGTAAGTTGAATCTCAGGAAAATCATTAAAATTGTTGCCACCAGATGTCATATTTTAAGGCTAAAATGCACCAAATTCGATTTCGGCTGCAGCTCCACCCCAGACCCCGCTGGGGGAGCTTACAGCGCTCCCTCAGACCCCTAGCTGGATTTAAGGGGCCTACTTCTAAGG
>Ga0209780_1000176_pt1 | contig 31014 bp, 34 predicted proteins | sample WorMetexBAHAMAS2_FD_187384 | JGI IMG/M metagenome (GOLD analysis project Ga0209780, IMG submission 187384) | Marine gutless worms symbiont microbial communities from Max Planck institute for Marine Microbiology, Germany - Inanidrilus exumae... | ecosystem: Host-associated > Annelida > Digestive...
CGAGAACGCCGTCGATCCTGCGCAGCAGGTGATCGCGCGGAACCCGATCCTCGAGACAGAACTCATAGAAAAGCCGGCCCTGCCGACCGACCGGCGCACCCAGCATCACCGCAATCCCCCGCTGACAGACCCAGCGCCAAGGAATCACGCACGGAAGCGTCACTCAATCGGGTTTTTCAGCAGCCTCAGCGGGTATCGGCCAACAGGTACTCCTCGTAGCGGCGGGCGAACGTCATCGCCTGATCCTGTGGATGACCGAGCACCATGGCGCACTGACCCAGGGCACCGATGGCTGATGCGGCATCCACACGGTGCTGTGCCGCGGCGGCCTCGCAGGCACCGGCCATGAACAGGCTGAGCCCGAAGCGCGTGTGGGCGTCCAGCGCCCGCTGGTGGGGATCGAGACCATTGAGCCCATCGCCAATGAAGCGCAGGGTGTGCTTTCTCAGGGTCACCGTCGGTGCTTCTCGAGGCTTGTCTTCGGCCGGCTCGTCTTCGGCCGGCTTTTCGTCGGCCGGTTTCTCGTCAGCCGGTTCATCCTCCGCCGCGCCAGGGTCGTCGGTCTCGTCGGGTTCGTCGGATGTGTCCGGCAGCTCGGCGGTGTCGTCGCCCTCTTCGTCCGCTACTGCGACCTCCTCGATCTCGGTCGGCATCTCGACTGGTGGCGCTTCAAGGTCGGGCGCGCACGGCGCCTCGTCGTCTTCGTCTTCGTCGTCAGCAGGCAACGCGGTCTCCGGTTCGGGCGCCTGCGGCGCTGCAGGCTCCGACACGACTTCGGCGGTTGGAGTGGGCTGTCGCAACTCGGGAGCCGCTTCCCGCCGGGCGCCGCCGGATCCCAAATCAAGAGACTCGCGGCTCAGGATCATCACCGAGAAGGGAATGGCGGTTAGCAGGAACGTGGCCGTGAATAGCCCTACCAGCGTCTCGGCACTGCCGAGATCGAAGCCAAAGACTACTGTATGCCCGAGATAATGCGCCGTAAGCAGGGTTGCCAGCGAGGCCACGGCCACAGCGAAGACGATGATCAGGCCGATCTTCGCCATGATTCCGGCGGTGGAAGACGAGTGTCGTTTCGGTCGTCTGTCGGATCTCGTCGGCTCCAGGGAAGCAACTTCAGTGCCGCCGCGCGAGTCGCCGGCCGGAGTTCGCCGACGCTCGGTTTCAGGGCGGTCCCGCGTCGCCCTGATCGCCTTCGGGCTCGTCCGCGCCGAGGTTCCGCCACTTCGTGCGGTCTTGCCGCCGGTCTTCCGGTCGGACCGAGACGGGCCACGAGAGACCGATTTGCCGCCCTTTGGCACCCGATCATCGTCATCGGGCGCCGATGCCGATCGGTAAATAGTGCTTTCGAAGCTGGTGCCGTTCTCGAGGTCGTAGGTTTCCCGGGTCACTTTTGTGGCGTCGACGCCCGGGACCTTCTCCAGGGCCTGGGCGTCGGCCACTGCCGCTTTCTCGCCATGGGATTCATAGCGGGCCTGAATCACCCACCGGCCCCCTTGGCGCACGTAGACCTCGAAGCTGACTTCGCGCTTGCCGGACGTCGTTGACATCTCTGAAGGTCTCAACCCTGCTGGCGCGGCGGCATTCCAGCCGCGACCTCGGCGCACCGACAGGTCGGCGGCGGACGCCAAGGGGGAATCAAAACGGGGCGTCGCCGGCTGCCGACACCCCGCCCGTCGCTGTTCCGGACCGTTTGGCGGAGATCAGGTCTTAAGGCCGAAATCCTTGAACCGTTTGTTGAACTTGGCCAGCTGGCCGCCGCTGTCCATCAAGCGATGAACGCCCGTCCACGCCGGATGGGTCTTGGCATCGATGTCCAGTTTCAGCGTGTCACCCGGACTGCCCCACGTCGAGCGCGTCGTAAACGTGGAACCGTCCGTCATCTGAACGGTAATCTCATGGTAGTCGGGGTGTATATCGTCCTTCATCGCACCACTCCCAAGTTCGCCGCCCTATATAGGCAAAGGGGTTAGTTGAAGCAAGCGCCCGAAGGGCCGCGGGCGGTTTCCGGAACGTGGCCGGCCCGAATACCATTGTCAGAAAGCGAGACCACAATGACCACCGATCAATCGACGTTTGAAACCGCCGCCGACCAGACACTCGCGCGGATCATGGACGTTCTTGAGGACGCGCTCGGCGACTGGTTGAGCGTCGACCTGGAGGGCGGCATCCTCACCATCGAACTCGACGAGGGCGGACAGTACGTCATCAACAAGCACGGACCCAACCGGCAGATTTGGCTGTCGTCGCCGGTCAGCGGGGCAGCCCATTTCAACTATGACGGTGGCGGGTCGTGGGTGGCGACGCGGGGGCAGGGGTCGCTGTCGGCGCTGTTGGCGGCGGAATTGACCGCGGCCACCGGTCAGCCTGTTGATCTTGACTGATTCCGAACCTCACCCGCTGGGTGGCGGTTGGCGTGACGCCGCCGGTTCTATCGGGCGCCTTATCAACGCCAGCCCCAGGACGACAACCATCCCCATGACGATTGTGCCGCCAAAGAAGGGCCAATCCTTGGCGCCGTAGTGGAACAGCAAGCCGGCCCAGCCGGGCCCGAGAACCCGACCCAGCGTCGTCACCGCGCGTGTCACACCCATGAGTCCGCCTTGTGACGCGGGATCGGCCTGTAATGAGGTCAGGCTGTTCAAGGTCGGCGATGCCAGGGCGAAGCCGATGGCGGTCAGCGCCATGATCGCCACCAGGGTCGGAACCGACATGGCGGCGGGAATCAGCGCCATGCCGACCGCCAGGGCAACGGCGCCGTAGACGATCAGACGGGCCTCGCCCAACCGGTTCGCCAGTTGGCCGATGATTCCACCTTGGATCACCGCGCTGAGCACCCCGACAAAGGCGAACAGGTAACCGTTCTGCTCCGGCCCCCAGCCGAACGTCCGCCACGACCACAGCGCAAACATGGTCTCAACGCCCGCGAAGGCGAAGGTGGCGAGGAACGACATCACCAGCAGGCGCAGCACCACGGGCCGGGTCAGGATCTCGCGAAAGGCCCGGTCGCCGCTTCTGGCCAATGCGGCCCGTTGGCGCCGAACGTCCGGGGACAGCGACTCTTTGAGCATCATGGCGGTGAGGATCAGCGCGATGGCCGACAGGCCGGCCGCCGCGAGGGCAGGCGTACTGTAGTCGGCTGCCAAGGGGTCGCTTCCGGCCAGCAATCCGCCGATGGCTGGCCCGGCGACGAAACCGAACCCGAAGGCGGCGCCGATCAATCCCATGGCGCGAGACCGGTTGGCTGGCGTGGTGACATCCGCGGCATAGGCGAACGCGGTGGCGATGTTGCCCGCCATCAGCCCGCCCACGGCGCGCGCGGCGAACAAGGCGAGCAGGCTTTCCGCGTAAGCCAGCCCCACGTACGCGACCACCTGGCCGGCGAGACTGATCAGCAGGACCGGGCGCCGGCCGACACGATCGCTCAGCCGGCCCCATAGGGGCGCTCCGATCAGTTGAAACAGCGAATAGGTAGCCATCAACAGGCCAACCTGCGCCGGCGTCGTGTCGTATGCCTCGCCGTAGAACGGCAATAGCGGGATGATGATCCCGAAGCCGATCAGGTCGACGACGACGATAAGGAAGAGCGGAAGCATAGCCGGCTGCGTGGCGTAAGACGAAGTGTTCAGCGGGTTGTCATCGCCCGACCGACGTCGCCGGCGAGCGCCGCGACGCTAGAGCATCTTCAGGTCATGCTCTAGAAACATTTCACGTCCAGCAGCCTGGTCGGAGAGCCGGCGCGGTGGTGGCGGCTCAAGGCTGGGTCAGCTTCAACTCGATCCGGCGGTTGCGGCGACGGCCGATCTCGTCGCCCCGCGGATCGATGGGGCGATACTCGCCGAACCCGGTCGCCGCCAGCCGGCGGGGGGGGATACCGGCATCGATCAGCACGTTCACCACCGACAACGCCCGCGCCGCCGATAGCTGCCAGTTGGAGGTGAACCGGTTGTTGTAGATGGGCACGTTGTCGGTATGGCCGTCGACCCGCAGTACCCAGTCTACTTCCTCGGGGATGCGGCTGCCGATGGTGGCCAGGGTTTCGGCGACCCGAACGAGTTGGGCCTTGCCGACTTCGCCGAGCTCGGCCTCGCCGCTGGCGAACAGCACCTCCGATTGCAGCACGAATCGGTCGCCGACGATGCGGATATCCGGTCGGTCGCCCAGGGCCTCGCGCAGTCGGCCGAAGAACTCGGAGCGATAGCGGGCAAGCTCCTGCACCTTGCCGGCCAAAGCGGTATTGAGCCGCTTGCCCAGATTGGCAATCTGTACGCCGCGCTCCTTTGCCAGCGCTTCGGATACGTCCAAGGCCTCGGACAGCTCACCGATTTGCTGGCGCAGGGCTGCCACCTGTTGATTGAGCAGCGCGATCTGCGCGCGTGCGCTCTCGCTGATGCGGCGCTCCTCGATCAATGCCTCGTCGGTTTCCTCGACCTGCGTCGCCATCGACGCCGCCTCACGTTCCAGCTCGGCCTTCAGGGCCTCCAGGGCGGCGATCTGGTTCTGCAACAGGACCGCCTGCCGGGCCTGCTCATCGAGCGTCGCCAGATCCCGCTCGTGGGCGGCGCGGGTTTCCTCCAGTTGCCGGGCAACGGCCGCCGCCTCTCCTTCGGCACCCTCCGCCCGCTCGGTGAGGACCCTCACGGTCTCCCGCAGGTCATCGCCGGAACGCAATGACGCCCTGAGCTCCGTCGACAGCTGCATGACGTTGAGCCGCAGGTCCTCGCCGGCCTTGCGCTCCAGGGCCAGCAACTCGGACAGCTCACCCACCTGGTTGCGCAATCGGTCCAGCGCGGCGTCGCGTCCAGACAGGGCCTCGCCCAGGAAGAACTGCGCCAGCACGAAGACCATCAGCAGGAAGATGATGACCATCAGCAGCGTGGCCAGCGCGTCGACGAAGCCGGGCCAGATGTTGGTGGTTCGGCGATTGCGGCGGGCGAGGGCGGTCACAGGATCAGAGGCCGGGGAGGGCTAGCGCTGGGCGTCTTCGGCCGTTGCGGCGATGGTGCGCGCCAGCAGCTTGATGTCGCTTCGCACGTTCTCGATGATCTCGTCGCGGCCGGCGATCAGCTCTTCCACCAGTCGGGCGACATAGACATCCAGGTTGCGGATGTGATTGCGCGTCGCATCGTCGAGGCCGCCGCCGGGTTGTCCGGTCGCCTCCGCAAGGCGGGCAAGGACCGGCCGCAGTTCGTTGTGGCCCTCGGCCAGGCGCAACATCAACGTTTGCTCCGTGCGCATCTGGTCGGTCAGCGCGCCGACCATGTCGCTGAGCGCCACCAGGTTGGCGTTTGCCGCGGCGCGGTCCTCCTCGCCGCGGGCCATTGTCCGCTGCAACTTGTCCAGGCTCTCAGCGGTCTGCTCCAACAGCGCCTGGACATAGGCGGGGACGCCGTGCTCGCCGTCTCCCGGAAGGGCGCCGCTGGACAAACGCGTGACGCCCGAGAGCCATTCCTCCAGGTCGTTGTAGAACCGGTTCTGCGCCTGACCCGCCTGGAGGTCGAGGAAGCCCAGCACCAGCGAGCCGCTAAGCCCGAACAGCGACGACGAGAACGCCGTGCCCATGCCTGCCAGCGGGGCCTCCAGGCCCTGCTTGAGGTCGCCGAACACCGCCGCGAGGTCGCCGCCTCCCACCGAGAGGCCGCCGATCACGTCGCCGATGGAGCCCACCGTCTGCAGCAGACCCCAGAACGTGCCCAACAGGCCGAGGAAGATCAGCAGGCCGATGGTGTACCGCGACAAGTCGCGGGACTCATCGAGTCGCAGGGCGATACCGTCCAACAGCGACCGCATGCCCATCGCGGACAGCGTGAACTGGCCGCGAGGCTCGCCCAGCATCCGCGCCATCGGGGCCAGGAGGCGCGGCGGGGTCGGTTCCGACAACGTTTGGCCGGTGGCGCCGAAGCCTTCGATCCACGCCACTTCGGGCCGCAGCCGCACGACCTGCCGGAAATTGTAGAAGATCCCCAGCAGCAGAATGCCGAGGATCATCCCATTGAGCGCGGCGTTGGCAAGGAAGGCGTCCCGCAACGGCACGAACAGGATGCCCGCAACCACCGCCACCGCGGCGACGAACGAAGCCATCCGCACCAGAAAGCGGTGCGGCCGTGACATGACGGGAGGATGTCCGGTTTCGGCGTCCAAGCTCGCGACGCTCACCGTTTGACGATGTTGACGTCGACGCGATTGGCCGGGCCGTCGACGGCCTTGTCGCCTAGCGCCCGGACGTCGATACGGCTGCTCTTGACGCCGTTTTCCATCAGATACGAGCGAACGGCCAGCGCACGGGACAACGACACCCGCCGCGCCTTGCTGGCGGTCAGGTCGTCGCCGCCCGCGTAGGCCAGCAACTGCAAGCGCAACGTGTCATCGCCCTGAACTCGGTCAAGCAGGGTACGAAGCCGGCCCTTGGCGTCTTCCGTCAGCACCGTGGTGGCTTCGGCGAACTGCACCCTGAGGCCGTCGGTGGGCACAGGCGTCGCGGGTGGCAACGACGCCGTCTCGGTCTCCGATTTGGCCGGCGGTGCGCTCGTGGTCGGAGCCGCAGCCGGTGGCGGCGCAGGTTTCACCGCCGCAACAGGGGACGGTGGTGGAGTGCTGTCGGTGGAGGCTGTCGTAGTCGCGGGTGGGGCCGGCTTCGGCGCTGGCTCAGGCGCCGGCGGCGACGGGGCGGCTGCCGTGGCCGGCGGTTTTGCCGGCGGCGCCGCCGTCGCCGAGGGCATCAGGCCGGGTTGGGGCGGCGGCAGTGGCGTCGATACGCCTGCCGTCTCGGTAATGGTCGGTCGCGCCGGTGCGGGTGGTTTGGTCGGCGCCGGTTGGCGCAAGGCCAGTGGCACGTTGCCGGGAGGGCGGGCCGATCCCAACGCCGCACGGGCCGGCGGATCCGGCCGGCGCAGCACGATCTGCCCGGGCATCACGCCACCGCGCGGTACCGCGGCGGTGCCGGCCGACGGAATTTGGCCGGGGCGTCGGACATGAAGCTGCGAACCCGGCGTCTGTGCGCCGGGAACCAGCAATTGCCGTCCGTACCACGGCGCAACGGCTCCCGCGCCTCCCCCCACGCGGGCCGCATCGCCATCGACGGCGCTCAGATCCACCGTCACGCTGTCGTTCGGCGTGCCTACTCCTTGCGTTCTCGCCTCTGAAACAACAGAGTCGACCAAGACAACGGCAAGTGCGGCTGAAACGACAACCCGGCGGCAGCAGCAATCACTGCCAATCAACGCACACGTCTCCCCATTGGGGCGAACAGGGTCCCAACTACCATACCCGAGCGCGCGCAAGCGTACAACCGCTTTGCCGCTCATCGGTCATCAGGCCATTGACGTCGTTTCGTTTTCGGCCCGCCGCGCAGCAGTCACCATGCGCAGCAGCGGCTCGTGTGTGTCGGTGTTTGCCGCCAGCACGCCGTCGCCCGAGAGCATGCCCTGGCCACCCTCCAGATCGGTTACGAAACCGCCGGCTTCGCGGACCAGCACGATGCCGGCGGCAAGACCCCAGGGACTGAGTCCGTTTTCCCAGAACCCCTCATATCGCCCGGCGGCCACGTAGGCGAGATCAAGCGCCGCCGAGCCGAAGCGGCGCACGCCCGCCGTATCCTCCATGACCGCTGCCAGCTGTCGCAGGAAAAGGGCGTGATTTTCCAATCCCTTGAAGGGGATGCCAGTGGCGAAGATGGACTCGTCGAGCCGGCGCCGTCCGGAAACGCGAATTCGCCGCCCGTTGAGAAAGGCGCCGCCGCCTTTCTCGGCCACGTACATTTCGTCTTGGACGGGGGAATAGACGACTCCGGCGAACAGTTCGCCGTCCCGCTCCAGGGCGATAGAGATGGCGAAGTGGGGGATGCCATGCAGGAAGTTTGTGGTGCCGTCCAACGGGTCCACCAGCCATCGATTGGAGGTGTCGGTGCCGGACACAATGCCCGATTCCTCGAGCAAGGCACCGTAAGCGGGGCGGGCTTTCTGCAATTTCCTGAGAATGGTTTCCTCGGCGCGGTGATCGGCCTTGCTGACGAAGTCCGACTGGCCCTTCTTCGACACCTGAAGGTGTTCCAGCTCGCCGAAGTCGCGAATCAACCCGCGCGCCGCTTTCAGCGCGGCGCCGGTCATCACGTTCAGCAGGGGGGAGAGATAAGCCATTGTGAAGGCGGCTTTTGGGCCGCGGCGCCTCAGGGCCTATTTACATTCACCGCATCGATCTGGTTCGAGACCAAATCGACCGCGGACCAGGAGAACAGCGCAAGGAAGTGTGATGCACTTTCGAGCATGTTCGACGCCGTCCGCGGCGATTTGGACCGAACCCCGGAGGGGCTGGCCGAAAAGCCGCCATTTCTACGTCCCTCGTCCTCGAATATGCCCAACATGTCCTTCGTTCTCGCTCCTGGAACTGGCGGCTTTTCGGCTCCAGCCAGATCGATGTGCTGAATGTAAACAGGCCCTAGTCCTTGGCCCGCTCCACGTAGGTGCGGTCGGTGGTGTTGACCACGATTCGGGTCCCGGTCTCGATGTGCGGCGGTACCATGACCTTGACGCCGTTCTCCAGCACCGCCGGCTTGTACGACGAAGCCGCCGTCTGCCCGCGGACCACCGCGTCCGCCTCAACCACTTCCAGGGTCACGGTATCCGGCAGCTCGACGCCGAGCGCCTCACCTTCATAGGACTCGATGGTCACGGTCATGCCTTCCTGGAGGAACGGCACCTGTTCCTCGCCGATGCCGTCGGCGCCGAGGCTGATCTGCTCGTAGGTCTCGTTGTCCATGAACGTGTACAGCTCACCGTCCACGTACAGGAACTGATATGGCTTCTGGTCCAGGCGGACGCGCTCTACCGATTCCGAGGAGCGAAACCGCTCGTTGAGCTTCGTGCCGTCGCGGATATCCTTGAGCTCGACCTGCAGGTAGGCGCCGCCCTTGCCGGGCTGGGTATGCTGGATGCGCACTGCCCGCCAGAGCCGCCCCTGGTGCTCGATCACATTACCGGGCCGAATGGCGTTGCCATTGATCTTCATCGCTGTTTCCGTTCTGTGGCGCGCCGAGGGGATCGGCCGCGGAGGCTAGAGCCTTTTTCGATCATATGGAACCATTCTGATGGCCTCGCGGCTCGCCTATCCGCCGGCATCGGCGATGGCGTGCCCGAAGGCCCTGACTGCGGCCGCCGGACCGTCCGGATGTGACCAGACGCCGCCGCACACCGCCAGGAAGTCGGCTCCCGCTTTCACCAGCGGCCCGCAGTTGCCGGCGGCAATGCCGCCAATTGCCACGCACGGCACCGTCATCAGCTGGCTCCACCATTCGAGGGTGTCCAACGTGGCGCGGGCCGACGGTTCCTTGGTTTCCGACGCGAAGAAGGCGCCGAAGGCCACGTAGTCGGCGCCGGCCTCTGCGGCCGTCATGCCGAGATGGCGCGAGTCGTGGCAGGTGACGCCGACCGTGGCGTCGGCGCCCACCAGCCGTCGTGCCTCGGCGTAGGTGGCGTCCTGCTGACCGATGTGGACGCCGTCGCAGCCGCATTCCGCCGCCAGGTCGGGACGGTCGTTGAGGATGAAGGCCACATCGCGCGCCTGAACGATCGGGCGCAGCGTGTCGCAGGTGCGGCGGACCGCATCGTCGTCGGCTTCTTTCAAGCGGAGCTGCACGGCGGCCACGTCGCCGGCGTCGAGCGCCTGCTCCAACAGACGTGAAAACGCCGCCGCGTCGAAACGCGGCGGCGTGATCAGGTACAGACGGCAGTCGTTCGTTGCGGGCACGCGGCTGCCGTCGTTGCTCCCGGCGGTTACTCTTTGCCGAGGTAGATGTTGATGATGCGGCTGAGCATGTCGATGGCCTCGTCCCGCGGGCGCTGGAACGTGTTGCGGCCGATGATCGAGCCGTTGCCGCCGCCGTCGCGGATGTCGCGGGCATCCTGGTACACCGAGTCGGCGCCCTTCTTGGCACCGCCGGAGAACACCACCAGCCGCTTGCTGCGGAAGGCCGCGTCCATCACGTGACTTACGCGCGCCGCCTGCGTCGAGATGTCGATGCCTTCGCTGTCGTACACCTTCTTGGCGTCCGGCTGCTCGATGAAGTCGGTGGGCAGCTTGACCTTGATGATGTGGGCGCCGAGCAGGGCGGCGATGTGTGCCGCGTAGGCCGCGATGTCCACACCGAGTTCGCCGTCCTTGGATAGGTTGCCGCCGCGCGGATACGACCAGATGACAGTGGCGATGCCCTTGGACTTCGCCTCGGCGCTCATCTCCTTGATCTCTTCCATCATGTCGAAGGCGATGTCGGAGGCCGGATAGATGGTGAAGCCGATGGCGGCGCAGCCCAGGCGAACGGCGTCGTCCACCGAAGCGGTGACGGCCTGGTTCGGCGCTTCCTTCGCACGGTTGAGCGTGTTCGAGCTGTTGACCTTGAGAATGATGGGGATCTGGCCCGCGTACTCGTCGGCCACGGCCTCGACCATGCCCAGCGGCGTCGCATAGCCGTTCAGGCCGGCGTCGATCGCCAACTGAATGTGATAGGCCGGATCGTAACCCGCCGGGTTCGGCGCGAAGCTGCGGTGCGGGCCATGCTCGTAGCCCTGGTCCACCGGCAGGATGACCATCTTGCCGGTACCGGCCAAGCGGCCGGTGCACAGGAGGCGGGCGATGTTGGCTTTGGTGCCCGGATTGTCGCTTTGGTAGTTGGCGAGGATCTTTTTGACGCGCTGGGTGACTCTCATTGACTTGTTCTCCCCGGAAACGGATGGCTGTGAAGGAACGGTGTGAAGCCCGTGCCCTGGATACACGAGCCGAAGCGCCTTTTCAAACGCGATCTCCGCCGATTCAGCACGGATTCATCGGCCTTGCGAGCCATTTCTCGCAGTCTTCGGCCGGATCCGGTCGATCGAGCAGATCCAGGGTCTCGACGTCCTCGGTCTCGTCCACGTGGCCGCCTAACTGACGGGCGATATCGGCCACCCGCGCTCGCGTTTCCGGCGCTGCGTGGAGGCGGACGATTCCTACTCCCTCGTGCAGTGCGGAGATCGCCAGCGCGGCGTCATCACCGCAGTCGAGCACGGTTTCAGCGTCGGCGTGCGGAACATCTTCCCGGGCCGCGGCCACTATCGCTAGGAAACCCACGGCTCCCAGGTAGGCAGCGGCGCCAGGACCACTCCTCAACTGCACGGCTATACCGTGACGGGCCGCCGCCGCAAGCGCGACGCGGGCGTCGGCCACCGAGTGGACGATGATGGTGGGGCGCCGATCAGAAGTCATGCGGTGGTGGGAGGTCGAAACAAAACGGGCGAGACCCGAAGGTCCCGCCCGATCCGTGCGACTTGGATCGACCGTCAGGCGGCGACCCAGGCGTTGGCGGTATCCGGCATCCGATTGGAGAAGCCCCACTCGTTGTCGTACCAGGCAACGATCCGCACCAGCTTGCCGTCGACAACCTGCGTCTGGCTGGCGTCGAAGATCGAGCTGCGCGCATCGTGATTGAAGTCGATGGAAACCAGCGGCTCGTCGTTGTAGCCGAGAATGCCCTTGAGATCGCCGTTCGCGGCGGCCTCGATGGCTTGATTTACCTCGTCCTTCGTCGTCGACTTCTCGGAAATGAACACCAGGTCCACCACCGAGACGTTCGGCGTCGGCACGCGGATCGCCGAGCCGTCCAGCTTACCGGCCAGTTCCGGCAGCACCAAGCCCACCGCCTTGGCGGCGCCGGTGCTAGTGGGGACCATCGACAGCGCCGCGCCGCGCGCCCGGCGCAGGTCCGAATGCAGCGTGTCGAGGACCGGCTGGTCGCCCGTGTAGGCGTGGATCGTGGTCATGTAACCGCTCTGCACGCCGATCAACTTGTTCAGCACCGAAACCGGCGGCGCCAGGCAGTTGGTCGTGCACGAGGCGTTGGAAACCACTTGGTGGTCTGCGCTGAGCGCATTGTGGTTGACACCATAGACGATGGTCGCGTCTGCACCACTCGACGGCGCGGAGACCAGCACCTTCGGTGCACCAGCTTCCAGATGGATCGCCGCCTTGTCGCGGGCGGTGAAGATACCGGTGCACTCGAACACCACGTCGACGCCCAGATCGCCCCACGGCAGCTTGGTCGGGTCGCGCTCGGCGAACACCTGAACTTTGTGGCCGTCCACGGTCATGCTGTTGTCGTCCGACTTCACGTCGCCCGGGTAGGTCCCGTGCACGGAGTCGTACTTCAGCAGGTGGGCATTGGTGGCCACGGCACCGAGGTCGTTGACCGCTACAAATTCCACGTCATTGCGTCTGGCCTCCAACGCCGCCCGCATCACCAAGCGACCAATGCGGCCGAAACCGTTGATTCCAACCCGAACCGCCATTTCTACTACCTCCTTATGTTCGGAAATTGCCTTGCGACGCCGGCCTGTTCGGCATGGGGCATCCGCGTAAGTCCATCGTTTCCCCGCGCCGAAAAGGCCGGTTGTGAAGCGTCTGAATCCCAGGGGTGGCGCCGTCCTCCCTCGGCCGCACAATCGTCCTATTGGCGCTGGCCGTCAACCCTCCTCTTGGACGCCCGAGAGGGGGCTAGACAGCCCGGTTTGGGGCGCCGGCGGGCCATTCGGCGCGGTGTGGTTGACGGCGCGACAAAGCGGACCCTATCCTTGAGTTTTTCGCCCCTGGGCCATTGTTCAACGCGCGAGGTCTCCAACTTGACCGGTATGGGTGGGCATCGGCACGACCGGATTGGTCAGGCGCGCGACCGTTTGGCAAACGCGGTTGCCCGTCTTGAGCAGGCGTGCGAAGCGACGGATGGCGCGCCGGCGGTCGAGAACGGCGAGTTGGAGCGACTGCGCGAGACCCACGCGGCCCTCGACCAGCGATTGGATTCCGCCATAGGCCGCCTGCACGGGCTGTTGAACGGCTGACGTCATGGGGCAGGTGACGGTCAGCATCAATGATCGCAGCTACGACATCACCTGCGACGATGGCCAGGAGGCGCATCTTGCGCAATTGGCCGCGTACATCGATCGACGGGTGGGGGAGCTCATCCAGGCCGTCGGGCAGGTGGGTGAGGCTCGGCTTCTGGTGATGGCCAGCCTGCTGGTCGCCGACGAGCTCTCGGATGCGTTCTCCGAGATCGAGGCCCTGCGGGCGGCGGGCGGCGGTGACGTGGAGGCGTGGCGTCAGGCCGAAGACGCCATTGCCGATAGCCTACATGCCCTGGCCGGCCGCATCGAGGCCGTTGCTGATCGGCTTGATCCCGCTTAGATACTACAGCGGGCGGTGGCTGCGGGTCTCGTTTGGCCTCTTCGTATCCCTGGGGCCAACATCGATCTCTGAGGGAGCTGTCCCTGTCGGACCCGTGGGTCCGGTATATGGCGCCCACCTGCGAAAGCAGGCCGCAGAGGATCAATCTGGCCGACGGTCCGCGCGGCGCCGCCTTGCCGTCACGCGTCACCCCCCCCCGCGAGGGGCCGGCTGGGCGTTACTCGTTTTAGCGGCCACATCGGCCCGATTTCCCGTCCACAGGCCCTAGGTCATCCGGTTCCCGTTAATCCATGGATGTTCAGGATCAAAAACGGCAGCTGAGAAGCAGGATGCGGGCGCTGCGTCTCGTGGCCGACCAAAAGGACGCCCCCGGCGCGGCGCGTGCCATCCTGGCGAACATGTTGGACAACCTGGACGCCTTGGCCATCTCCGAGGGCGTCGTTGTGGCCGGGTACTGGCCCATCGTCACCGAACTCGACGTGCGGCCGCTGATGGCGCGCCTCGACGAACGCGGCGTAGTCTGCGCGCTGCCGGTGCTGCTGGCCGCCGATGCGCCGCTCGCGTTTCGCCGCTGGCGGCCGATCGACCCTCTCGAACCCGGACCGCTGGGCACCTCGCACCCGACGGCCGACGCACCGGTCGTGGATCCTGACGTGGTGCTGGTGCCGCTGCTGGCCTTCGACGCGGAGGGCTATCGGCTCGGCCAGGGCGGCGGATACTACGACCGGACGCTGGCGGAGCTCGCCGCCCGCCGGTCGATCGTCACGGTCGGGGTCGGCTTCGCCGTGCAGAGGATGGACCGGGTGCCGCGCCTGGAACACGACCGGCGCCTCGACTGGGTGGTGACTGAGGACGGCCTCGTCCGTACGGGTCCCATGTCATGAAGCTGCTGTACTGCGGCGACGTGGTGGGTGCCGCCGGCCGCCGCGTGGTGCTGGACCATCTGCCCGAACTGCGCCGGCAGTTGGAGTTGGATTTCGTTATCGTCAACGGCGAGAACGCTGCCCACGGGTTTGGCATCACCGCCGACATCTGCGATGCCTTTTTCGACGCCGGCGCCGACGTGATCACCACCGGTAATCATGCTTGGGATCGGCGTGAGATCATCGACTACATCGACGCGGAGCCGCGGCTGTTGCGGCCGCTGAACTATCCGGAAGGGACGCCGGGAAAAGGCGCCGGGATCTACTCAAGCACCGCCGGACACCGGGTGATGGTGATTCAGGTCATGGGCCGGTTGTTCATGGACCCGCTGGATGACCCGTTCGCGGCGGCGGAGCGTGCGCTGCTCAACCACCGGCTGGCCCACTCGGTGCAGTGCATCGTCGCCGATATCCACGCCGAGGCCACCAGCGAGAAGATGTCGATGGGACATGTCCTGGATGGACGGGTGTCGCTGGTGGCCGGTACACACGCCCACGTGCCCAGTGCCGATACTCAGGTGTTGCCCGGTGGCACGGGTTACATGACCGATATCGGCATGTGCGGCGACTACGATTCGGTGATTGGCATGAAGAAGGCGCCGGCAGCGGCACGCTTCACCAAGAAGATCCCCACCGGCCGGCTGGAACCCGCCGACGGTGAAGCGACGTTGTGCGCTGTGTACCTGGAAACCGATGACCGGACCGGGCTGGCACGCCACGTGGCGCCCCTGCGGATGGGCGGCCGATTGGCGCCGCAGTGGCCTGTTTGAGCTAACTCGCCGGCGGCAACGGCCTCAGCGTCGATTGACCCGTGCCCCAATGATGCCATAGTTCGTTGGTAGCCCGGATATCTTACCAATGTCGGAAGCCGTGCGTTGGATCACCAGATGTGGTACACGGCCTCATTATCGTCCACTCGATCTGTCCGAGGCGGAACTTTCCGAGGCCGTTTTGACGAGTCCATAAAGCCATGGCTGGCCACTCGCAGTTCAAGAACATCATGTACCGCAAGGGCGCGCAGGATGCGAAGCGCGCCAAGGCATTCACCAAGGTGATTCGGGAGCTGACCGTCGCCGCGCGAACCGGCCTGCCTGATCCTGACGCCAATTCCCGGCTGCGGGCGGCGATGGCGGCGGCGAAAGCGGCCAACATGCCCAAGGACACCATGGAACGGGCAATCCGCCGCGGCGCCGGTGGCGAGGACGATACGCAGTACGAGGAAGTCCGTTACGAGGGCTTCGGACCAGGCGGCGTGGCGATGATCGTCGAGGGACTGACCGACAACCGCAATCGGACCGCCAGCGAGGTCCGCCTGGCGTTCGGCAAGCATGGTGGGACCATGGGCGACGCCGGAAGCGTCAGCTACATGTTCGATCGCATCGGGCTGATCCACTATCCCGCCGACGTGGCGACGGCGGACGAGGTGTTCGAAGCGGCCCTCGAGGCCGGCGCGTCAGACGTGACGTCGGGCGACAGTGGCCACGATGTCATTTGCGATGCGGACGACCTGAGCGCCGTGCGCGATTCCCTGGAGCAGAGCTTCGGGCCGCCGGACGCGGCGCGGCTGGACTGGCGCCCGCAGACCACGGTGCCATTGGAGGACGACAAGGCGGAAACAATGTTCCGCTTGCTGGCCGCGCTCGACGACAACGACGACGTCCAACACGTGGCGGCAAACTTCGACGTTTCCGACGAGGTACTGGAACGCTTTGGCGGTTGATCTCCAAGAGGAGCCGACCCGCCGCAGGGAGGTGGCCGTGCGGACCGCAACAACGGGCGACACGGTCGACGGAACATGAGGCTGATCGGACTGGATCCGGGGCTCCGGGCCACCGGCTGGGGTGTCATCGAGGCTGACGGATCGATGCTCCGGCACGTGGCCCATGGGGTCGTCACCACCGACGCCGCCCTGCCGCTGGCCGAGCGTCTGGTGCAGCTTGCCGACGGTCTGGCGGAGGTCATCCAGCAGTGCCGACCGGACGAGGCGGCGGTCGAGGAGACGTTCGTGAACCGCAACGGTGAAGCGACGCTGAAATTGGGCCAGGCCCGCGGCATCGTGCTGCTGGTGCCGGCGCGGGCCGGCATCCCGGTGGCGGAGTACCTGCCCAACCTGATCAAGAAGTCCATCGTCGGTACCGGCCGCGCGGCCAAGGAACAAGTGCAGATGATGGTCCAACGATTGCTGCCGGGAACGTCGGTCACCGGCGCCGACGCGGCGGATGCCCTGGCGGTGGCCATCTGCCACGCCCATCACCGGCAGACGGCACGACGGCTGACGGAGGCGCGGCGGTGATCGCCAAGCTGTCCGGGCTGGTGGACGCCACCGGCGATGGCTGGGCAGTAGTGGACGTGGGTGGCGTCGGCTACCTGGTGTTCTGCTCGTCGCGCACGCTGTCACGGCTGACCATCGGCGAGGCGGTCCGGCTGCTGGTGGAGACCCACGTGCGGGAAGACGCCATTCTGTTGTACGGCTTCGCCGAGACCGCCGAGCGTGAGTGGTTCCGCATGCTGACCACCGTTCAGGGCGTGGGCGCCAAGGCGGCCTTGGCGGTGTTGAGCGCGCTGGCGGCGGATGAGCTGGTGCGTGCCATTGCCGCGGACGACAGGGCGGCAATCACCCGCGCCGCCGGCGTCGGGCCGCGGCTGGCATCCCGGATCATCGGCGAGTTGCGCGAGCGGGCGGCCGCCACGGCCATCGGACCGGCGGCGGCGCCAAGTAGCGTCCCGATCATGGAGGGCGGCGTTGGCGACGCCGTGTCGGCGCTGGTCAACCTGGGCTTCCGGCCGGCGGAGGCGATGAACGTGGTTGCCGAAGTGGCCGGGCGGCTAGGCAGCGAGGCCAACACTGAATCCCTGGTTCGCCTTGGACTGGCCGAACTCGGCGCCCGGGAGACGGCGCGATGAACGAGGCACGGATGATCTCGGCCGAGCCCACACCCCATGATGCCCCCGACGTGGGGCTGCGTCCGCAAAGCCTGAACGACTTCGTCGGTCAGCGGCCGGTGTGTGACAATTTGCGGGTGTTCATCACCGCCGCTCGCGGCCGCACCGAACCCCTGGATCACACCCTGCTGCACGGTCCGCCCGGACTGGGCAAGACGACCCTGGCGCAGATCATCGTCCGCGAACTGGGGGTGAGTTTTCGCGCCACCTCCGGACCGGTGCTTGCTCGCCCCGGCGATCTGGCGGCCATCCTCACTAACCTTCAGCCGCACGACGTGCTGTTCATCGACGAGATTCACCGCCTTTCTGCCGCAGTCGAGGAGCTTCTCTATTCGGCGATGGAGGACTTCAAACTCGACCTGATTATCGGCGAGGGGCCGGCGGCGCGGTCCATCCGCATCGATCTGCCGCCCTTTACGCTGATCGGGGCAACGACTCGGGCCGGTCTGATCTCGACGCCGTTGCGCGATCGGTTCGGCATTCCGCTGCGGCTGCTGTTCTACGAACCGGCGGAACTGGAAAGCATCGTGCGCCGGGCGGCGGTGTTGCTGGATTTGCCGCTCACCGACGACGGTGCGGCGGAGATCGCCCGCCGCTCCCGCGGCACGCCGCGGGTCGCCGGCCGGCTGCTGCGCCGGGTGCGCGATTTCGCCACGGTGGCGGATGGCGGCACGGCTGCCGTGGATGCGGCGGCGGCCGATGGGGCGCTGTCGCGGCTGGAGGTCGACCGGGCTGGGCTGGACGCCATCGATCGGCGCTATCTGGGCTGCATGGCCGAGCACTATCGCGGCGGTCCGGTGGGCGTGGAGACGTTGGCGGCCGCGCTCGGAGAGGAACGCGATACCATCGAGGAGGTGATCGAGCCGTACCTGGTGCAGCAGGGATTCCTGCTCAGGACACCGCGTGGCCGAATGCTCGCCGACCGGGCCTACGGACACCTGGGGCTGGCGCCGCCGGCGGCGGGACAACTGAAGCTTATGGTCGAGGCCGGCCGTGAATGAGTTTCAGGCGAGTCACGGCGCCGGCGTGCAGCGCGACGGCGCCCATATTCTGCCCATCCGCGTGTACTACGAAGACACCGACGATGCCGGGTTGGTCTACTACGCCAACTATCTGAAGTTCGCCGAGCGGGCGCGGACGGAACTGCTGCGGACGCTGGGCTTCGATCACCGCAGCTTGAAGGACAATTCCGGCGTGGCGTTCGCCGTCCGCCGCTGCGCCGCCGACTACAGGCGGCCTGCTCGGTTGGACGACCGCCTCGAGGTCCATACACGCGTCATGGCCCTGCGCGGTGCGTCGGTGGAGATGGAGCAGATCGTCAAGCGCGACGGCGCCGATATGGTGGCAATGGAGATCACCTTGGCATGTATGCGGTACGACGGGCGGCCGGCACGTTTGCCCGCCGACGTCCGCGCGTCGTTCCGATCCCTTATGGACAGCAGGCAGTGGACGGCATGAATGGAGAATAACGTCGTTGATGCGGTCGCCCTGGCGGGCACGCTGGGGCCATCTGACTTCTCGGTCTGGTCCCTGTTCCTGCGCGCGGACTGGATCGTCAAGACGGTGATGGTGATGCTGGTGGTGGCCTCCATCTGGTGCTGGGCCATCATCATCGACAAGTCGCTGGCCATGCGGCGGCTGAACGCGCGGGCCGACGAGTTCGAGAACGCCTTCTGGTCTGGCGGCGCCCTGGACGATCTGTACGATCGCATCGGGCCGACGCCGCGAGATCCAATGTCGGCGGTGTTCGTCGCCGCGATGCGCGAATGGCGGCGCGCGGCAGCGCGTGGGGTGGGCGACGGGACCCGGCCTCGCGGGCGAATCGAGGACCGGATCGAACGCGTGATGGATATCGCGCTGGGGCGCGAAGTGGAGCGCGCCGAGCGCTACATGACCTTCCTCGCGTCCACCGGCGCCACGGCCCCATTCGTCGGTCTGTTCGGCACGGTCTGGGGCATCATGAACAGCTTCCAGGCCATCGCCCTGACCAAGAATACCAACCTGGCCGTGGTGGCGCCGGGCATCGCCGAGGCCCTGTTCGCCACCGCGCTCGGGCTGTTGGCGGCGATTCCGGCGGTGGTGGCCTACAACAAGCTGAGCCGGGATCTGGACCGCTACGCCGGTCGGCTGGACAGCTTCGCCGGCGAGTTCCTGGCCATTCTCTCGCGCCAGATCGAGGATAAGAACTAGACCATGGCCGTGATCATGGAGCGCCAGCCGCGTCGGAGCCGCGCCTCGCGCCGGCGCACGACGCCGATGAGTGACATCAACGTGACACCGATGGTGGACGTGATGCTGGTGCTGCTGGTCATCTTCATGATCACCGCGCCGTTGCTCACCGTCGGCATCACCGTTGATCTGCCGGAAACCACCGCCTCGACGGTGCCCGGCCAAGACGAGCCCTTGGCAGTCAGCATCGACGCCGAGGGCCGCATCTTCGTGCAGGATACCGAGGTGGAGCTGGATGCGCTGGCGCCCCGACTGGTGGCGATCTCCGACAACAACCCGGACATCCGCATCTTCGTTCGCGGCGACCAATCCATTGCCTACGGTCGGGTCATGGCGGTTATGGGCACCATCACCGAGGCTGGTTTCCGCCGGGTCGCGATGATCGCCCGGCTGCCTAAGCAAGTGGCGCGGGCTGGCGACGCCGAGGCGGACGGTCGGTGAGGCCATGCGCAGGGCGCTGCTCCTGTCTGTCCTGTTTCACGTCGTGGTCGTGGCCCTGGCGTGGTTCGGCCTGCCCGATGATCGGCAAGAGCTGGTGATCGCCGACACGCCCGTGTTCATCGACGTGGTCACGGTAGACGAGAAGACCAACGTCCCGCCGCCGCTGGTCGAGGCGACGCCGCAACCGAAGCCGCCGCCACCACCGCCGGAACAGGCCGATGCCCCGCCGCCGCCGCCGAAACCCGCTCCCCAGGAGGCGGCGCTGCCACCGGAGCCGGAGCCCGAACCGGAGCCGTCACCTTCTGCCGAACCAGAGCCGGAATCGGAGCCCGAACCTGAGCCAGAACCGGCGGAAGTCGAACCGCCGGCGCCGCAGCCGCCCAACCGCTTGGCCAACGCTCGGCCGCGGGCCAAGCCGCAGGCTCCGGATCGGTTGGCCGCCGTTGACCGGGCCTTGGAGGACCTGGCCGACCAGCCTCCACCTCAGCCGCCGGCCAGCGAGGAGAAACCCGAGGCGGAAACCGATGCCTTCGACGTGGATCGAATCGCCGAGGTTCTGGCTCAGGGCGCAACGCCCCGCTTCGATCCTTCACGCGGGCTGACCATCAGTGAAATCGATCTGGTGCGCCAGCAGATCGCGCGGTGCTGGAATCTGCCGGCCGGAGCCAAGGACGCGGAGAATTTGGTGATCGAGATTGACGTGGAGATGAACGTGAACGGCACGCCACAAACGGCGGTGATTCGGGATCAAGCGCGGATGCGATCTGATCGGTTCTATCGGGCAGCCGCGGAGACGGCTTTGCGGGCGGTCTTGAATCCCCGATGCCATCCGTTCAAATTGCCGCCGCAAAAATTCGACAGATGGCGTTCGATGACGCTGGTGTTTAATCCCAAGGAGATGTTCGGCACATGAGTGGCGTCCGCGGTTGGACGCGGCGAAACGTCCTTTTGGGGGCGTCGTCGCTACCCTTGCTCGGCATCGCCCAACCGGCATCCGCCGAGTTGCGCATCGATATCACGCGCGGCGTCGTCGAGCCGCTGCCCATTGCGGTGGCCAGCTTTCAGGGAACCGGTCCCGAAGAGTCTCAGTTCGGGGCGGATATCTCCGGTGTGATCTCCGACGATCTGGAACGGTCGGGGCTGTTCTGTCCCGTTGACCGGCAGGCTTTCGTGCAGACCGATCCGCCGCTGGATGCGGTGCCGCGGTTTGGCGATTGGCGGGTGATCAACGCCCAGGCGCTGGTGCACGGCCGCACCGAGGTTGCCGAGGACGGCCGGCTACGCGTCGAATTCCGGCTTTGGGACGTGTTCGCCGAACAGCAGATGCTCGGCCTCGCCTACTTTACGTTGCCGCAGAACTGGCGGCGGGTGGCCCACATCATCGCCGACGCCGTCTACAAGCGTATCACCGGTGAAGACGGCTACTTCGACACGCGGATCGTCTACATCGCCGAGTCCGGCCCGCACAGGAAGCGCATCAAGCGCTTGGCGCTGATGGACCAGGATGGCCACAACCATCGCTTTCTGACCAACGGCAGCAACCTTGTCCTGACGCCGCGGTTTTCGCCCACGCTGCAGGAGATCACCTACCTCTCCTACCGCAACAACACCCCGCGCGTTTACCTGTTCAACATCGATACCGGTCGTCAGGCCATCGTCGGCGATTTCCCGGGCATGACCTTTGCCCCCCGGTTCGCGCCCGACGGCAACGCGGTGGTGATGAGTATGGCGCGCGACGGCAACTCCGAACTCTACATCATGGACCTTCGAACGCGGCGGGTGCGACGGCTGACCCGTCATTCCGCGATCGATACGTCGCCCAGCTTCGACCCGGACAGCCGGCGTGTCGTGTTCAACTCCGATCGTGGCGGCAGCCAGCAGCTCTATGTCATGAACGGAGACGGTTCGGACGTCCGGCGAATCAGCTATGGCGAGGGCCGTTATGCGACCCCGGTCTGGTCGCCGCGCGGCGATTTGGTGGCCTTCACCAAGCTGCGGGGCGGTCGGTTTTACATCGGCGTCATGCGCCCGGACGGTAGCGGCGAACGGTTGCTGGTAGAGGACTACAATGTGGAGGCGCCCACCTGGGCGCCGAATGGGCGGGTGCTCATGTATTTCCGCAAGCAACCGATCAAAGAAGACGGAAGCGGCGGCAGATCTCGGCTCTATACGATTGATCTGACGGGCCGCAATGAACGCGAGGTGCTGACGCCAGTGGACGCCTCTGACCCGGCGTGGTCCCCCTTGATTCCCTAGGGGGCGGCGCCTATAGTCGCTTGAAATAAGGATGATTCGCTTCGCTTTGTGGTCGTTGGATCAAGCCAAAGACTTAAACCAAGACCCGATATGCGGACACCTTCGAGACCGAGTTCGCTTGGGCTCAGACGAGGGGTATGCCGATGACATGGCTGCCCTGTAGATTTGGGAAGACTACTTTTGTCAATGGCCCGGTGAGGGGAGAATTAGATGCGCTTAACAATCCCAGCTTTGGTCGCCGCCGTTGCCCTTGTCGCTGCCTGCGAAACCGCACCGGAAGATACCGGGGCCGGCAGTGGGACTGGTTCCGCCACGCCAACGACGACGACGACCGTGGATTCGGGGTCGCTTCCGGGGCCTGCCGCCGGGTCAGTTGAAGACTTTCTGCAGGTTGGCGATCGCGTGTACTTCGACTTCGACAAGTTCAATTTGAAACCGGAGGCGCGGTCGGTGCTCGAGAAGCAGGCTGCGTGGTTGACGCGCTATCCGGCCGTGACCGTGGTCATCGAAGGGCACGCCGACGAGCGCGGCACGCGCGAGTACAACTTGGCCCTTGGCGAACGACGGGCGAATTCGGCGAAGGATTATCTGGTCGCGTTGGGCGTGAGCCCGAACCGGATTCGGACCATCTCCTACGGCGAAGAGCGTCCCGTGGCGCTGGGTTCGAGTGAGGCGGCGTGGTCGCAGAATCGGCGGTCCGTGACCGTGATCACCGGCGGCGCGGTCGGCAGCTGATCGACTGATTTCGGGCTTTGATGGCGCGCGGCGGTCCGGATGGCGGGCCGCCGCGCTCATCACTTGGGGTATGGGCACGACCGGTCCGGAACAAGACCTTTATGCGGCCCCAATGACGATGTCTGCTTACGGCGGTGGAAGCGGTGATCCGCTCCGTATGATTCTGGCGTGTCGCCCTAACCAGACGGCATTGCTTCGGGCGGCATTGGCCGTTGGGATATGGCGTTCCGGCCGTGCCGGATGTGTCCGAACGCCGTGGCGGATGGATTAAGGGCCGATGGCCTTTTCGCCGGCCTGTTGAAGACCTCTACCGTGGCCTGCGAACGGCCCCTGCGAACGGCCCCTGCGAACTGGCTCAGGGAACCGCCCCAAGCGACACCCCAGGCAACGACCCCCAACCAGTAGCCGTTAATAGGTGCCCCCATGAAAGCCCGAACCTGGCATCAAACGACAAGCCAGCACGTGATGTCGCTTCGCGATGGTGCCCGCCGACGGGCATCGGGAAGCGTATCGGTCGAGCACAGGCACGGCCGGTCGCTGGTCGGCGTTTTTCCGCGCATCTTGACGATGGTTGTTGTGTTGTCGGTCGCTGGGCTGGGCATCGGTTGGGTGCCGGTGGCTCTCGCCCAGGGTGCCGATGTACGGCCACTGCTGGAGCGTATGGAGCGGCTGGAACGCGACGTCCGGGCGCTGCATCGCCAAGTGGCGCGTGGCGGATCGGGCGAGGTGATGCCACTCGAATCGGTGGACGAAGGCAATCCCGCCGTCGCCCGGTTGGACGTGCGTCTCAGCGCGCTGGAGGATGAGCTTCGGGGTGTGACCGGCCAGATGGAAGATGTCTCCTATCGGCTGTCGCGGCTCAATGAACGCCTGGACAAGCTTGTCGCCGACGTGGATTTCCGCCTCAGCCGTTTGGAAGGTGGGGCGCCGGCGCCGTCGGATGCGGGCGCCACCTCGGGCGACACGCAGGGTGCTATCGGCCGTGGTTCGGCGGGCCAATCCACGTTCAGCGATGCCGCGCGAGGCACGGCCACTGCTCCTCGACCGCCAGCGGCAACGGGCAGCGGGCCGCGCGTCCTCGGACGAATCCCCAGGTCGGACCTGGAAACCCTACCGAACGTACCCCCGGCGCCCCAGGCTTCGCAGACGCCAGCACTTCCGCCTGTGGGTAGTCAGGCCGCTGCCAGCACGTCAACCGTTGCCGCGCCGGCGGGTGGCGTGCTTCCGGAAGGCACCGTGCGCCAGCAATACGACCACGCGTTCGGTCTGATGCAAAGGGCATCGTGGCCCGAGGCCGAACAGGCGCTGAGGGCTTTTATCGATCGGCATCCCGACGAGGACCTGACGTCCAACGCCCGCTACTGGCTGGGCGAAACGTACTATGTCCGCGGTGACCATACGCAGGCGGCGGAAGCGTTCCTGAATGCTTACCGTCTGGACCGGGACGGCCCGAAGGCCGCAGATTCGTTGCTCAAACTGAGCATGTCCCTGGGCAATCTCGGTAAGAACCGTGAAGCCTGCGCAACCTTGGACGAATTGCGCCGAGCGAAGGGCAAAGCCTCGGCGTCGATCCTGGACCGCGCCAACGCAGAGCGTGAACGCCTGGGCTGTACTTAGAGCCGGTCCAGGAAGGGTGTCCATGATGGCCAACGCTGAAGCGGCGTTCTCGGCACGCATGGCATCGTTCGGACCCTTTGAATCGGTCCCCCGCTTGGCTGTTGCCGTGTCCAGCGGCGCCGACAGCATGGCTCTGTGCCTGCTGGCCGATCGTTGGGCGCGCGGCCGCGGCGGCTGTGTGTCGGCACTGACCGTCGATCACGGATTGCGTCCCGAGGCCGCCGCCGAGGCCGAACAGGTCGGGCGGTGGCTGAAGCGGTGGCGTATCGATCATGCGGTGCTGCGATGGCGGTCCGAGCGACCGAAGGCCGGTCTCCAGGCGGCGGCGCGGGCGGTCCGTTATCGGCTGCTGTCGGCGTGGTGCCGGGAACAGGGTGTCCTGCATCTGCTGGTCGGCCATCATCTTGACGATCAGGCCGAAACGGTCGTGCTCCGGGCCTCGCGCGGCAGTGGGATCGATGGTCTCGCCGGGATGCCGGCCATACGGCCGGTGGAAGGAATTCGGGTCCTACGGCCGTTGCTGGACGTGCCCGGTGCGGCGCTGCGCGCCTGGTTGAAGGAAGCCGGTCAGTCCTGGCTGGAAGATCCGTCGAACGGCGATCCCGCGTTCGCCCGCAACCGCGTGCGCGGCGCATGGTCGACCTTTGTCGGTGAGAATGTCACCACCGAGGACATCGCCGATGCCGCTCGCACCCTCGGCCGTCTGCGGGCGGCCAGCGAGCGCGAGGCAGGTGCGTTCATCGGCCGATGGTGCCGGGTCCACCCGGCCGGCTACGCGCACATCGACGGCGAGGCCCTGCGCCGCGTGCCGGAGCCGGTGGCGCGCGTGACCATGGCCCGTTTGCTGATGGCGATCGGCGGTCGGACCTATCCGCCGGCGCCGGCGGCCCTGAACCGGTTATTGGTGGCCCTGACGGGCGGCGCCCCGCGCGGGCGGACCCTGGCCCAGTGCCGCGTCGACGCTTGGCGTGGCAATTGGCTTGTGGTTCGCGAGCAGCGGAACCTGCCGGAAGCGACGAGCCTGCAAGGGAAGGAGCCTTTCACCTGGGACGGGCGGTTCCGCGTGCAGTCGCACTCGGACGCATGCTCGCCGTTCCTGGCGCCGCTGGGCGAATCTGGCTGGCGGGCCGTCGTCGCGGATCGTCCGGACCTGCGCCGTTGTCCGTTGCCGTCGCCGGCCCGTCTCGTGACGCCCGCTATTTTCGCAGGCGATGAGGTGGTGGATGTTCCGCACCTGGGTTACCGCCGGCGTGCGGCGGAAGGGTTGGACGACGGACCGGTCGCGGGCGGTGCATGGGCGACGATCCGGTTCCGGCCGCCAATTCCCCTAACCCATGCGGGGAGTTTTCTTGCCTGAGGCGATGGGCGTATTATCTCTAGTGTGGGCGTACGGCGCTTGGGCTCCCGGCCAGGAGGAAGGGTGCTCGGTCGTTCGATCCAGGTTTCGGTCATGAGGAACAAGGTGCGACCGTGAATAGCAAGAACCTGGCTGTATGGGTGATCATCGCGCTGCTGCTGTTCGCGTTGTTCAACCTGTTCCAAGGCCCAACGACCCGCGGCAATGCGTCCAAGGTGGCGTACTCCGATTTCATCTCGCAGGTCGAAGCCGGCGATGTCCGAAAAGTCACCATCAAGGGTCAGCAGATTACCGGCGTCTACCGGGACGGCCGAACGCTGGAGACGTTTGCGCCCGACGATCCGCGGCTGATCGACAAGCTGTCAGAGCAGGGCGTCCAGGTTGAGGCCCAGCCGCCGGAAGAAGGCTCGCAGTTGCTGAGCGTGCTGATTTCCTGGTTCCCGATGCTGCTGCTGATCGGCGTGTGGATATTTTTCATGCGTCAAATGCAATCTGGCGGCGGCAAGGCCATGGGCTTCGGCAAGTCGCGGGCGCGGTTGCTGACCGAGAAGACCGGGCGCGTCACTTTCGAGGACGTGGCCGGCATCGACGAAGCCAAGCAGGAACTCGAAGAGGTGGTGGAGTTCCTCAAGGACCCGCAGAAGTTCCAGCGCCTCGGCGGCAAGATCCCCAAGGGCTGCCTGCTGGTGGGGCCGCCGGGCACCGGCAAGACGTTGTTGGCCCGTGCCATCGCCGGCGAGGCGAACGTGCCGTTCTTCACCATCTCCGGGTCGGACTTCGTGGAGATGTTCGTCGGTGTGGGCGCATCGCGGGTCCGCGACATGTTCGAACAGGGCAAGAAGAACGCGCCGTGCATCATCTTCATCGACGAGATCGATGCCGTGGGCCGACACCGAGGCGCCGGCCTGGGCGGCGGCAATGACGAGCGCGAGCAGACCCTCAACCAGTTGCTGGTGGAGATGGACGGCTTCGAATCCAACGAAGGTGTCATCCTCATCGCTGCCACCAACCGACCGGACGTGTTGGATCCGGCGTTGTTGCGGTCCGGCCGTTTCGACCGGCAGGTGGTGGTGCCCAATCCCGACATCCTCGGCCGCGAGCAGATCCTCAAGATCCACATGCGCAAGGTGCCGCTCGGTCCGGACGCGGAGCCGCGGGTGGTCGCGCGTGGGACGCCGGGGTTCTCCGGTGCCGATCTGGCCAATCTGGTCAACGAGGCGGCGTTGCTGGCGGCCCGCGCCGGTAAGCGCGTGGTGACCATGTCCGACTTCGAGGCGGCGAAGGACAAGGTGCTGATGGGGGCCGAGCGGCGCTCCATGGTGATGTCCGACGACGAGAAGCGACTGACGGCCTATCACGAAGCCGGCCACGCCCTGGTGGCGCTGAGCGTTCCCAAGCACGATCCGCTGCACAAGGTCACCATTATCCCGCGCGGCCGGGCGCTGGGCGTGACCATGTCGCTGCCGGAGCAGGACCGCTACAGCCAGTCCAAGGTGGAACTGGAATCGAGGCTGGCGGTGATGTTCGGTGGCCGCGTCGCGGAGGAGATTGTGTTCGGCGACGAGAACGTGACCACCGGTGCCGGCAACGACATCAAGCAGGCCACTGATATGGCACGGCGAATGGTCACGGAGTTCGGCTTCTCCGACAAGTTGGGGCCGCTTCGCTACACCGACAACCAGGAGGAAGTGTTCCTCGGTCATTCGGTGACTCAGCAGAAGCACGTCTCGGACGCCACGGCCAAGGTGATCGACGACGAGGTGCGGCGGCTGATCGACGAGGCTGAGGCGTCGGCGAAAACGATCCTGCATCAGCGGCGCGACGACCTTGAAAAATTGGCCGACGCGCTGTTGGAGTACGAGACGCTGAGCGGTGATGAGGTTCGCACCCTGCTGCGTGGCGAACCGATCATTCGGCCCGAGACCACGGAACCGCCCAAGGACAGCGGTCGGCGCTCCTCGGTTCCCACCGCGGGCAAGACGAGCAAGGAACCCCGGGGGAAGGGCCTGGAGCCGAAGCCGCAGCCCGAAGCGTGACCTGACCGTCGGCCGTTTGTTTCGAGCCCGTTACCAACGTCGACGAGCGTGCGTAGTCCCATGATCGTGACCCGACGGCCGCGACCGTTTGCCGGGCTGACCCTTGAGCGGCCGCGGCTGATGGGGATCGTCAACGTCACGCCGGACAGCTTCTCCGACGGCGGCGAGGCATATGCGCTCGACAGCGCCTTGGCGCGCGCCGCAGCTCTGCTTGACGACGGTGCCGACATTGTCGACGTGGGCGGCGAGTCGACCCGGCCCGGCGCCGCTCCGGTCACGGCGAAGGAGGAGGTCCGGCGCGTCCTGCCGGTGATCAGGCAGCTTGCCGGGCAGGGTGTTCTGGTTTCCGTCGATACCCGCAAGGCCGTCGTCATGGAGGCCGCGTTGGAAGCCGGGGCGCGAATCGTCAACGACGTCACCGGGCTTGCCGGCGATCGGCGGTCGCTGGACGTGGTCGCCGGGTCCGACGCCGCCTTGGTGCTGATGCACATGCGCGGCGATCCGTCATCCATGCAGGTCGACCCGCATTACGACGACCCGGCGGCGGAGGTCGCCGACTGGCTGCGCGGTCGAATCCGGGCGTGTCGTGATGCCGGCATCGATGCCGCGCGCATCGCCGTCGATCCGGGCATCGGCTTCGGCAAGACCGTCGACCACAACCTGGACCTGCTGGCCCGGCTCGGGGTGATCGCCGATCTCGGCCATCCGGTGGTGGTTGGGGTTTCGCGAAAGAGCTTCATCAGCCGTATTGACCGGAACGAGCCCGCCACCAATCGGTTGGGCGGATCGTTGGCCGCCGGTCTGGCGGCCGTGGCGCAGGGCGGGGACATCCTTCGGGTTCACGACGTGGCGGCAACCCGTCAGGCCCTGGCCGTCTGGCAGGCCATCCAACGCGCCGATCCGGACGTCGACGCCAACGGGACCGAAGTCACTGCCGTCGAGTCGGCGGATCTGATATAAACCCGCCCCGGGGGGTGGCGATCCCAGCAGGAGTGTGCAGTCCGGTGATCAAGAGACGCTTGTTCGGAACAGACGGAATCCGCGGTACCGCCAACCGCGAGCCGATGACCGCCGAGACGGCGCTGAAGGTGGGCATGGCGGCGGGCCTCCACTTCCGCCGGGGCAACCACCGCCATCGGGTGCTGATCGGCAAGGATACACGGCTGTCCGGCTACATGCTGGAACCGGCGCTGACTGCTGGTTTCATCTCCATGGGCATGGACGTGATCATCGTCGGGCCGATGCCGACACCGGCGGTGGCCATGCTCACCCGGTCCATGCGGTGTGACCTGGGCGTCATGCTGTCCGCCTCGCACAACCAGTTCGAGGACAACGGCATCAAGTTGTTCGGTCCGGACGGCTACAAGCTGTCGGACGAGGTGGAAGCGTCCATCGAGCACCACGTGGCGAACGGCATTTCCAGCCAGTTGGCGGCGCCGGGCAAGCTCGGTCGGGCGCGGCGGTTGGAGGACGTTCAGGGCCGTTACACCGAATTCGTCAAGCAGACCTTTCCCAAGAGACTGACCCTCTCCGGAATGCGCATCGTGCTCGATTGCGCCAACGGTGCCGCCTACAAGGTGGCACCCGAGGTGCTGTGGGGGCTGGGCGCGGAGGTCATCCCCATCGGCGTGTCGCCGGACGGCTACAACATCAATCGGGAATGCGGGTCCACCGCCACCGAGGTGATGTGCTCCACGGTCCGCCAGTACCGCGCCGACCTGGGCATCGCCCTGGATGGCGACGCCGACCGCGTGCTGATTGCCGATGAGACCGGCACCCTGGTGGACGGCGATCAGCTGATGGCGTTGGTGGCCTGCCACTGGCATCGTCACAATCAGCTGGCGGGAGGCGGCGTGGTGGCCACCGTCATGTCGAACCTGGGCCTGGAACGCCATCTCCAGAGCCTTGGCCTGAACCTCGCCCGGACCCGGGTGGGCGATCGCTACGTGCTGGAGCACATGCGCGAACACGGCCTCAACCTCGGTGGCGAGCAGTCGGGCCATATCATCCTCAGCGACTACACCACCACGGGCGACGGCTTGATCGCCGCGCTGCAGGTGCTGGCGGTGATCGTCGAGACGGCGCGCCCGGCCAGTGAAGTGTGTCGGGTGTTCGAGCCGTTGCCGCAGGTATTGCGGAACGTTCGCTACGAGAGCGGCGAACCGCTGAGCTCCGATCCGGTCAAGGAGGCCATCACTACGGCCGAAACCCGCCTGCACAACGTGGGTCGGCTGGTGATCCGGCCGTCGGGGACCGAGCCAGTGGTCCGGGTGATGGCCGAAGGCGAAGACCCGGATCTCATCGATACGGTGGTCAACGACGTTTGCGGCGCCATCCGCCGCGCCGTAGGCTGAGGTCCGAAGACCGCTTTGCTCGGCCGCGTCCTCATCATCGCGGGTTCGGATTCCGGCGGTGGCGCCGGCATCCAGGCCGACATTAAGGCGGTTACGGCCCTCGGTGGCTACGCGATGACCGCGATCACCGCGTTGACGGCACAGAACACCGAAGGCGTGTTCGGCATTCAGGAGGTGGAACCGGCCTTCATCGTCCAGCAGATGCGGCTGGTGCTGTCGGATCTGGGCGCCGACTGCATCAAGATCGGCATGCTGCACCGCCCGGAAGTGGTGGCCGTGGTGGAAGAGGAACTGGCCGAACACGCGGCTGGAATCCCCATCGTCCTCGACCCGGTGATGTACGCCAAGGGCGGTCATCCACTGCTGGAACCCGAGGCGGTGAACGAGGTCCGCGGGCGACTGGCGCCACGGGCTCTCGTCTTGACGCCGAACCTGCCGGAAGCGCAGGCGTTGGCAGGGACGGATCAGCAGCCAAACGGAGACGCCGACGTGTTGGCGCTGGCCGCACGGCTATTGGACCTCGGACCCTCGGCGGTGCTGCTGAAGGGTGGCCACGCGGCGGGCGAGGTGGTGACGGATGTGCTGGCGGTGCGCGGTGCGCCACCGGAGACGTTTCGCAGTCCGCGCGTGCAGACCCGCCACGATCACGGTACGGGCTGCACCCTTGCGTCTGCCATCGCCGCCGGCATTGCCCAGGGAATGGACATCCGCACCGCGACGGTGCGGGCGAGGGCTTACGTGCTGGAAGCGCTGCGCACGGCGCCGGGGCTCGGTTCGGGACACGGCCCGCTGAACCACGGTCACACGGTGCGGCCGTTCGGAGTCTAGAGCGGGTTCAAGGAACACGGAATCGGTGGGAAGGGGATTCCCAAAGGGCGTGACACATGATTCTGTATCCCGAGGCGGTTTGGGAGGCAGATATGGCA
>Ga0209780_1000177_pt1 | contig 30866 bp, 27 predicted proteins | sample WorMetexBAHAMAS2_FD_187384 | JGI IMG/M metagenome (GOLD analysis project Ga0209780, IMG submission 187384) | Marine gutless worms symbiont microbial communities from Max Planck institute for Marine Microbiology, Germany - Inanidrilus exumae... | ecosystem: Host-associated > Annelida > Digestive...
GGGTCGTCTGTCCTCGGCCAACCAGGAGCGCTTCCAGTTCCCGGGTCAGGACGCCGATGTCTGCTTCATCTCCTGCGCGTCGCCTGACACGTTCGACTGCGACGAGCCCCCGGTGATCTGGGACGAGAGCACCATTCCGAGCGAAAGCACCTAAGCGACTAAGGGACCTCGGTCCTCGCTGACGGACGGCGGCCCTTCGGGGCCGCCGTTTTTCTTGGGCGGGGCTCTAGTCGACCGTTCGACAGACGAAGAACTCGTAGCCGTAGGCGTGGCCGCCGAGACGCCGCATGGCGATCTCCCGCCGTGTCATCTCGATGACGCCCAGCGCTTCGTCGTCGCCGGCGTATGTCTCCATGAGCCCCGGCAGCTTCGCTTCGAGCGGCGTGTAGTAGTGCTGCCACCAGGCCGAATCGGGCAGCGTGAAATGGCCGACAGGCTGATAGCCGCCCGCCCGGATCATTCGCACATTGGTGTCGATATCGGTCATCGCCGGATACTCTTCGGCGAAGAACGCGGCCGCCTCGGCGGGGGGATCGGGGCGCAGCCACACCAGTTCGCTGAACGCGACGAAGCCACCGGGCCTGAGGAATCGCCGCCAGTCGGATAACGCCCTGTCGATGCCCATGATGTAGGCCGAGCCTTCGGCCCAGATCAGGTCGACGCTGCGTGGTGGGATCGGCAGCGCAGTCATGTCGGCGGACAGGACATGGACCCGATCGGCCACCCCGGCGGCCTCGGCGCGGGCGCTCAACGCCTCCAGATATTCCGCGTGGATATCGACCGCCGTGATCCGGCCATCGAGCGCCCCGGCAAGCGCCATCGTCTGCATGCCGGGCCCACAGCCGATATCGAGAACGGCCGGGTTCTTCGGTAACCCTTGGCATAGGGCCAGGGCCTTGAGGGTGCTCTCGCCGGTGCCCGGACCCTGCCGCGGCAAGCCACGTTGAACATCCAGGAATATCGCTAAGAGACGCGCGTCCTCGTCCATTCCTCGAGTTCCCTGCCATTTCAGGAGGCTTCGGGCAGGGCCACGAGAAGGAACGTGGCGGCACGATCGCCTTGAACCTGAGTCAGATGGCCCTTGCAGTCCTGATCGTTCAACAGGATGGCAGTTCCGGGCTCGGCGGTCACGGTCTCGCCGTCCGATGCCGTCATGGTCAGGGTCCCGTCGAGCAGGACGGCCAGTTGCCGACGCGGCGTCGGATGGAAATCGTCGTCCCACCCCGGTGGCGCGACGAGAAACAGGCTGGAGCCGGTCGGCATCTCCGCGGACACCCGGACCGGCCGGGACGGCGGCGCGAAATCTCGTTCCTGAAAGTCCACCGTGGTCTTGCGGAAGTGGGTTTCTCCGTCGGCGTCGGCGTAGATTTCAAGCAGGTCCACGTGTTCCGGTCCGTGCTCAGCCGTCGCCCACGTCGATGGTGCCATCGACGGTGAAGTCCAGATCGACGCCGTCGATGCTGATGCGCGCGGTAGCCGCAAGCTTGCCGGCCGGCAGGGTGCCGGCGCTCGCCGCGACCCACACCGCCTTTTCGATCTCGCGTTGGGATGTGACGCCCACTTGCTTGAGGAACTTGCGAACGCTCATGTTCAAGGCATCCTCGTCCATCGACTACTCCTCTGTGGATCGTTGGTCCTTGGGTCGCTGATGATTGCCGCCCGGATTTTCCGGCCGTGGTGGTTGGTCCCGCTCGCGCAGGTAATCTTCGGTGGTGCGCGGCCGCGGCCGCGAGGCCGCCGCCAGCGGCTGTTCGGTCTCGAACTGTGCCTTCACCCGGCAGTCCTCGCACATTTTCAGGATCTCGATCCGTCCCGGCTCGGCGAACATGGAATGCCCGGACAGCTTGTCCACCAGGCGTTCGATGGTGGACTGGGTGCCGAACGGCACGCCGCAGCGAACGCAGTGGAAGGGCGGTTCCTCTTTCAGCAGTGCCTTGCGCCGCGCCGTCTCGGTGAAGTCCAGGCGCGGCTGCAGGGTGATGGCGTCCTCCGGACAGGTGTTGCGACACAGGCCGCATTGAACGCAGTTGATCTCGGTGAAGGTCAGCCGGGGCGTATCGGGGTTGTCGCCCAACGCCTGGGTCGGGCAGGCGCCGACACAGGCGAGACAGAGTGTGCACCGCTGCTGGTCAAGGATGACGGCGCCGAACGGCGCGCCGGCGGCGAGCGGGATGATGTCCCGCGGCGCCGGCGCATGCGTATGAAGATGGGCGAGCGCCGCGTTGAGCCTCGCTCGCTTGTCACCGACGATGCCGTGCACGGAGGCCGTAGCGGGTGGCGGCACGGGCTGCTGATAGAGGGTCTCTTCAAGGTCCGACGCATCCGGGTTCCGCGCGACGACCACCCGCTCGCCGGCGTAGCCGAGGCCGGTCATCACCTCGTCCACCAGGTCCGCGTGGGCATCCAGCGCGGCGAGGTCATCGGCGTGTTCTGGCCCGGCGAGCAGGTGGACTCTGGTCACGCCATAGGCCATAGCCGAAAGCAGGAAATCCAGGCCCACCTGGGTGATCTCGTTGACCGCGAACGGCAGCACGTTGGCCGGAAGGCCGCGTCCGGTGCGCGCCAGCATGGACACCATGTCCTCCCCGTGGCGGGCATCGTGGACGAGCAGCACCGCGTCTTCGCCCCCCGCGGCGCGATAGGTCGCGCACAGGACCCGCAGCCGCTCGAACAGCGCGTCGCCTTTCGGCAGGTCGAAGACGATGGCCCCGGTGGGGCAGACGCTGGCGCACGTGCCGTGACCGGAGCAGGTGATCGGATCGACGGAGACATGGTCGCCGTCGGGAACGATGGCCCCGGAGGGACAGGCGTTCAGGCACAGATCGCAGCCGACGATTTCGTTGCGCGAGTGGGCGCAGAGGTAGGGATCGACGGTGACGTAGCGCGGCTTCTCGAATTCCCCCACCATGTCGGCGATGTCGAACAGCGCTCGCTGAATGCCGACGGGGTCGCCGGGCTCGGCGCGGATGTAGCCGTCGCGCTTGCTGCCATTCGCGAACAGCGGTGCGCCGCCGGAAAGATCGAGGATCAGATCGCAGGTCATCACCTCGCCGTTCCGTCCGGGACCGAAGGCCAGCGCCGACCGGGATAAGACGGCCGCGGCGGCCAACCCGTCGACGGTTACCTCGAAGCCGCCCAGATGGCCCTGGGCTTTGCGGACAACGCCCTTGAACAGCGGCACGTCGGCCACCGCGGGTGGCAGCACGTCGCCGGCATCGCTGAGCACGCAGGTGACGCTGAGCCGGCGCGCGAGCTGCCGCGCCGCGTCGACCGCGGTCTCCCCGGCGCCGTAGACGATGACGATGCCGTCGGACCGCAGGGTCACGGCCAACGTCGGCTCCACGTCCAGGGCCGCCTCTGCGACCAAAGCGGCGATTTTGGCCTCGGCACGGTTTCCCTGCTCGGACCAGCCGGCGCGTTCGCGGATGTTGACGAAGGAGACGGGCGTTTCGGCGTGCTCTTCCGTGGCCAGCTCGCCGAACAGCGGCGCTTCCTGCGTGCAGCACACCAGCAGCGGCTCGCCGCCCGCGGCCTCTTCCCTGAAGGAGTCGATCTGGCTCCGACACAACTGGGTGTGAACAAACGGCTCGGTCGTATTCAGGTGCGAAGCCAGCCGTTTCACGTCGAGCGTCATGGTCCGCTCGCAGTCGCAGACCAGCACCCGCTTGCCGCGGACCTTCATCGCTGCGTCCTCCCGTCTTTAAGGCGGCATTCGCCGGCCGCTCTCTTATTGGTTGCCCGCCGCTCCGATGGCAGCGTTTGGCGAACGATCTGTTCTACCCTATCTTGGAATGGGGAGGTAACGCGACAACCATGACGAACGGACGCCAAAGCCCGCTGTCCGACCGCGTCGCCGTCGGCATCGTGCTGGAACGGCGCGAAACCGATCATCCCTGGCAGGACCATGCATGGCACGCCCTCGCGGTGGTGCCGGGCGGCGCGCCGGAGCAGGAATGGCGGGTCCTAGGTACCGGTCCCGGTTGGACCCGGTATCTGGCGGGATCTCTGGACCTGGAGCTGTTCCCGCGGGAAACGGAAGGCTATCGCCAGAACCTCGCCTATCCGTCGCCGGCGGTGTTCGTGGTGCTGCGTCCGGGAGAGGGCGAGCACGAGGTGGAGCCGTTCCTGGTCACCGCGTGTCCGTACGAAGCCCAGGATTACATGGACAGCGGCGAAGAGATCGTCGAGAGCGTGGCGATGCCTGGCGACCTGGCGGCCTGGGTGCGGGCCTACGTGGAGCGCCACCCGGTGGACGAGCCGTTCATCAAGCGCAAGCAGAAATCCAAGACCTGCGGCGTGACGTCGGAACCCTTCGCCCGCCCGCCGCGGGAGACCCGCCGTGGCCGATAAGTTTGACGACAAGGGTGAATCGGTCCTTCGGCGGTGGTCGCGCCTGAAGCGATCGAGCGTCCGCGACGACGTGGAGGCGCCGCGCCGGGACGATCCGCCGGCGGAGGCCGGTAACGCCGGCGCTGTCGTTCCGGCCGCGGCCGAGGACACGGAGCCCGCCCAACCCCCCGCCGATCTGCCCGACATCGAGAGCCTCGATTCCGACTCGGACTACTCGGTTTTCCTGCAGGACGGCGTGTCGGAGGAGATCCGCCGCAAGGCGTTGCGGGTCCTCTGGCGCAGCGACCCGATCCTCGCCAACCTGGACGGTCTCAACGACTACGACGAGGACTTCGCCACCGTCACCCATGTGGCCGAGGCCGTGCGCACGGCGTACCGGGCGGGGAAGGGCTACCGGGACGACGCCGAAGTCGACGAGACGAAGGATGTTCCGTCGGACGAGCCGTCGGACGCGTCGTCGGACGCGTTTGGGCACAGCGAGTCCGGTGCCGACCGCCCGCAGGCGCCGCCCGAGTCCGGTGAGTCATCAACAGCGGGACAGATCGCTGACGGTGAAGACGCGGCGGGCCCCTCAACCGACAAGCAAGAAGAAGTATAGCAAACACGCCGATTCAGGGGGTCCGGCGCGTGTTGACGTGTTGTTCTGCAACGCGATCCAAAGACGACACAATGTGACCCTGCAACATTTTTCTCATTGACAGAATTGCGCGTCGAAGCGATCGTTTGAAATTATTCAAAAAAGGAAGGCGGGCTCCCTTAGACGACTTTAATAATCATTCTCAAAAAAAACGAAAACAACAAAAAATTCCGTGCGGCGACCAGTACAGGGAGGCGGCCCGCAGTGCAGCGAGTGGAAGGCAGCATCTCCAGCGTCCACGAGGAGGACCTGCTGCGCGCCCGTTTTTACGGGCTGCTGGCAACCCTTTTGGCTGCCCCTCCGGACCTTGATCTCCTCGACGGACTGCGATCTCTGGATAGCGACGGCACCCAGATGGGCCGCGCGCTCGGCGATCTGGCCGCGGCGGCCGCGGCCACCACGCCGGGGCAGGTGGAGCAGGAGTTCAACGCGCTGTTCATCGGCCTCAGCGAGGGCGATCTGACGCCGTACGGCTCCTTCTATCTCACCGGTTTTCTGTACGAAAAGCCCCTCGCCGATCTGCGGGCGGCCATGGAAGCGTTGGGCATCACCCGCGCCGACGACGTGGCCGAGCCCGAGGATCACATCGCCTCGTTGCTGGAGATCATGCACGGGCTGATCGTCGGCGCTTGGGGCGAGCCCGCGAATCTGCAGACCCAGCGGACCTTCTTCGACGTCCACGTGAACTCCTGGGCGACACGGTTTTTCGAGGATCTGGAAGCGGCCGAGCGGGCCGTCTTCTATCGGCCGATCGGCACCATCGGCCGCACCTTTTTGGCTATCGAGCAGCAAGCGTTCTCGATGGTCGAATAGGCAAAAAGGTGTTTGGAGGCGACCGCCGCCTCACAAGAGAAAATCGAAAGAAAACCAAGATAAAGAACAAGCGTCTCCTGTCGCCTGCCGGTGGCGTGAGGCCCGGATCCAGGGAACAGCTTTGGGAGGCAAGTTCCATGAGTAAAGAGACCAGAGAGGGAAGGCTCAGTCGTCGCGCCTTCCTCGGTGGTGCGGCCATGAGCGCCGGTGCCGCGGGCGTCACGGCCACCGCCGTGGCGACCGGTGCACCGGCCGAGTCGAAGGCGGAGAGCACGTCCGAACGCACAGAGGCCGGTTATCGAGAGACCGAGCACGTGCGTCGCGTCTACGAGCTCTCCCGCTTCTAAAACCGCTGCCTTACGGAGGAAAGCTCCATGTTGACCAAGAAGCATGACGGGGTTGCGCATGGCCCCCGTATGTCGAAGGCGTTGGTGGGCGTCCTTGGCGGCGCCATCGACCGGCGCACGTTCCTCAGGCGCTCGGGCCTGACCGCCGGCGGCGCCGCCCTGGCGTCGGCCTTGCCCGCAGGAACGGTGAAGAAAGCGGCGGCCCAGACGGCGGCCACCGGTGCGCGCAAGCTGACCGAGGTGAAAAGCGTCTGCACCCACTGTTCGGTGGGCTGCACCGTCGTCGCCGAAGTGGACAAGGGCGTCTGGGTCGGCCAGGAACCCGGTTTCGACAGCCCGTTCAACCTCGGCGGCCATTGCTGCAAAGGCGCCAGCGTTCGCGAGCACGCCCACGGCGAACGGCGGCTCAAATACCCGATGAAGCTGGAAAACGGGTCGTGGAAGAGGATCGGCTGGGACGAGGCGATCAACGAAGTCGGCGACAAGATGCTGGAGATCCGCCAAGCCTCCGGTCCCGATTCCGTGTACTGGCTCGGCTCGGCCAAATACAACAACGAACAGGCATACCTGTTCCGCAAGTTCTATGCGTTCTGGGGCTCCAACAACGGGGACCATCAGGCGCGCATCTGTCATTCCACCACGGTCGCCGGTGTCGCCAACACCTGGGGCTATGGCGCGATGACCAACAGCTACAACGACATCCACAACGCCAAGGCGATGTTCTTCATCGGCTCCAATCCGGCCGAGGCGCATCCCGTGGCGCTGCTGCATATCCTCAAGGCCAAGGAAGAGAACAACGCACCGCTGATTGTCTGCGACCCGCGGTTCACCCGCACGGCGGCCCATGCCGACGAGTATGTGCGCTTCCGTCCCGGCTCCGACGTGCCGCTGATCTGGGGCATTCTCTGGCACATCTTCGACAACGGTTGGGAAGACCGGGAGTTCATCCGCCAGCGCGTCTGGGGCATGGATCAGATCCGGGCCGAAGTGGCCAAGTGGACGCCCGAGGAGACCGAGCGCGTGACCGGCGTTCCCGGCTCGCAGCTCAAGCGCGTGGCGCGGATCATGGCCAACAACCGCCCCGGCACCGTGGTCTGGTGCATGGGCGGAACCCAGCACACCAACGGCAACAACAACACCCGCGCCTACTGCGTCCTGCAACTGGCGTTGGGCAACATGGGCGTGTCCGGCGGCGGCACCAACATCTTCCGCGGCCACGACAACGTGCAGGGCGCCACCGACATGTGCGTGCTGTCCCATTCGTTGCCGGGCTACTACGGCCTCAAGGCCGGCTCGTGGAAGCACTGGGCCCGCGTCTGGAACGTCGACTACGAGTACCTGAAGGGCCGCTTCGCCTCGCAGAAGCTGATGGAGTCGAAGGGCATTCCGGTCTCGCGGTGGATCGATGGCGTGCTTGAGAACAAGGACAACATCGACCAGCCGGACAACCTGCGCGCCATGGTCTTCTGGGGCCACGCCCCGAACTCGCAGACCCGGTTGCCGGAGATGAAGAAGGCGATGGAGAAGCTCGACCTGATGGTCGTGATCGATCCGTACCCGACCTTCTCCGCGGTGATGAGCGACCGCAAGGACGGCGTCTACCTGCTGCCGGCGGCCACCCAGTTCGAGACCTACGGCTCGGTGACCGCGTCCAACCGCTCGCTGCAATGGCGGGAAAAGATCATCGATCCGGTGTTCGAGGCGAAGACCGACCATGAAATCATGTATCGGCTCGCCAAGAAGTTCGGCTTCGACGCGGAGATGTTCAAGAACATCACGGTCAACGGCGACGAACCGCTGATCGAGGACATCACCCGCGAGTTCAACAGCGGCATGTGGACCATCGGCTATACCGGCCAGTCGCCGGAACGCCTGCGCAAGCACATGGCCAACCAGGCCACCTTCGACAAGACGACCCTGCAGGCCAAGGGCGGGCCGTGTGACGGCGAGTACTACGGCATGCCGTGGCCGTGCTGGGGAACGGCGGAGATGGGCCACCCCGGAACACCGAACCTGTACGACACGTCGAAGCCGGTGGCCGAAGGCGGGTTGTGCTTCCGCGCCCGGTTCGGGGTCGAACGCGAAGGCCAGAACCTGCTGGCCGAGGGCTCCTATCCCATGGGCTCCGAGATCCAGGATGGCTATCCGGAGTTCACGATGGCCATGCTGCAGAAGCTCGGCTGGGACAAGGACCTCACCGACGCCGAACGGCAGGCCATCGACGGCGTCGCCGGGCCGAAGACCAACTGGAAGACCGACCTTTCGGGCGGTATCCAGCGTGTCGCCATCAAGCACGGCTGCGCACCCTTCGGCAACGCCAAGGCCCGTTCCGTGGTGTGGACGTTCCCCGATCCGGTCCCCATCCATCGGGAACCGCTCTATGCCCCGGACCGGGAACTGGTGGCCGACTATCCCACCTACGCGGACAAGCAGGCCTATCGTCTGCCGACACTCTACGAGTCGATCCAGAAGACCGACTACTCCAAGGACTTCCCGGTGATCCTGATCTCGGGTCGCCTGGTGGAGTACGAGGGCGGCGGCGACGAAAGCCGATCGAACCCGTGGCTGGCCGAACTGCAGCAGGACATGTTCTGCGAGGTCAATCCCCGCGATGCCAACAACAACGGCATCAGGGACGGCCAGATGATGTGGGTACAAAGCCCGGAGGGCGGCAAGGTCCATGTCAAGGCGATGGTGACGGAGCGCGTCGCCGCCGGCGTGGTGTTCATGCCGTTCCATTACGGCGGCCATTGGGAAGGCAAGAGCCTGCGGAGCAAATATCCCAACGGGGCCGATCCCTATGTGCTCGGCGAGGCGTCAAATGTTTGCGGTACGTACGGCTACGACTCGGTGACCCAGATGCAGGAATCGAAGGTCACCCTGTGCCGCATCGAAGCCGCGTGAGGAGCTGAACCATGGCAGCACGTATGAGGTTCTTGTGCGACGCCGATCGTTGCATCGAGTGCAACTCCTGCGTCACCGCGTGCAAGAACGAGAACGAAGTACCGTGGGGCATCAACCGGCGGCGGGTGGTGACCCTCAACGACGGCGAACCGGGTGAACGCTCGCTCTCCGTCGCCTGCATGCACTGCTCCGAGGCGCCGTGCATCGCCGTGTGTCCGGTGGACTGCATCTACGACACCGAGGAAGGCGTCGTCCTGCATTCCAAGGACCTGTGCATCGGTTGCGGCTACTGCTTCTACGCGTGCCCGTTCGGCGCGCCGCAGTATCCGCAGGCGGGCAACTTCGGCAGCCGCGGCAAGATGGACAAGTGCACCTTCTGCGCCGGCGGTCCGGAGGACAACCACTCCGACGCCGAGTACCGCAAGTACGGGGCCAACCGACTCGCCGAGGGCAAGCTGCCGCTGTGCGCGGAGATGTGTGCCACCAAGGCGCTCCTCGCCGGCGACGGCGATACCGTCTCGAACATCTACCGGGAACGGACCGCGGCCCGTGGCTTCGGTGCCGGCGCCTGGGGCTGGGGAACCGCATATCGTCTGAAGGCCGGCGGCTCCTGATAGGAGGCGTCTGGTACGCGTCGCCTGGCCGGCGGTGTCCGGCAGGCGGTCGATGAGGCCGATGAGGCCGATGACTTGGGGGGGCGGTACGGCCGATGGGCCGTGCCGCCGTTCCCGCGCCACCGATGCCGGGTGCGCCGTTGCGGCAGGCGAAGCCGACGGACAGAACAAGACAGAGGGTGGCAAGAGAGAGGGTGGAACGGTCGATGAAGAACCGGAGCGTCCTGTTGACCATCGGCGCCGTGGTGAGCGCGGCTCTTGTCGTCGGCGCCTGTGATTCCCAAGAAGCGAACCGTCCGCTCAACCCGAAGAAGGGAGAGTACGCGGGCAAGCCCCATACGCCGCTGAGCGAGGAAACACTGGTGGCGTTGCGCGCTCGCGCCGCCTATCAGGCCGGTCCCACCGCCGCCCGTGGCGGTGGCAGTGGCGGGGGCGCGGTCGATCCGCCCAAGGCCACCTCGGACGTGCGGCCGCCGGCGGCCGCCGGGATCAACATGGAAGCGCTGCGCCGGCGGGCGGCGAATCTAAAGCAACAGATGAGAACCAAATCCGCAGGAAACGAGGCGGGGGAGCTGTCATGACCTGGGATGCAGTGCGCCGCTGGTGCGTTGGAATCGGTTTGGCGGTCGCGGTCGTCTACGCGGCCGCGGCGGGGTTGACCCTGTCGCCGGTGCTGCACGCGCCGGCCTACGCCCAGAGCGAGGGCAAGGTCCCCGGCGAATCCTTGGGCAATGTCAGCGATGCCGAGTTGTGGCGTCGGGTGCGCATGGGCCAGCCGGGAACGGTCTCGATCCCCGACAAGCAGGCCGGAGTCCTGGTGCAGTCGGAAGGCGACAACTGGGAAAGCTGGCGAAGCGGTCCCATCGCCTTCGTCGGCGCCATCGCCTTCTGGGTGATGTTCTTCGTCGTCTTCGGCTTCTACATGATCCGCGGCAAGGTGAAGATCGCCGAGGGGACCTCGGGCCGCCTGGTGCTGCGTTTCACCTCGCTGGAGCGCTTCGCCCACTGGCTCACTGCCGGGTCGTTCATCGTGCTCGCCGTCACCGGCGTCAACATGCTGTACGGCAAGCACGTGCTGATCCCGCTGATGGGCAAGTCGGCCTTTGCCGCGATCACCGAAGTGGGGAAGTACGTTCACAACTACATCGGCTTTGCCTTCATGGTCGGCCTGCTGCTGATCTTCACCCTGTGGGTAAAGGACAACATCTGGGACCGGTACGACTGGGGCTGGATCAAGAAGGGCGGCGGCCTGTTGTTCGAGACCGAGCATCCGGCGGCGGCGAAGTTCAACTTCGGTCAGAAGACCATGTTCTGGGCGGTGGTTCTGGGCGGTGCGGTGCTGTCCTTCACCGGCGTCAACCTGCTGTTTCCCTTCGTGCTGTTCGACCTTCAGGAGATGCAGTGGGTCCAGGCGATCCACGGCACCTTCTCGCAGATCCTGTGCATGTTGATGGTCGCCCATATCTACATCGGCACCATCGGCATGGAAGGGGCGTTGCGGACCATGACCACGGGTGAGGTGGACGAGAACTGGGCCAAGGAACACCACAGCGCGTGGTTCAAGGAGGTGAAGGACAAAGAGGACCAGGACCGGCGCAAGCCGTCCGAAGACGCACTCGGCGCACCGGCGGAGTAGACCGGCGGGAGTCTGAGCGGGCCCGAGTCCTCGTTTCGACAGGGGGCTCCGACGGTGCTCATCCTTCGACGTTGCTCAGGATGAGGGACTCTCCGGTTGTTTCGGACACCAACCCTCATGCTGAGCAGGCGCGTCAGCGCCGTGTCGAAGCATTCCCTCAGAGGTTTTCCAGACCGGCTCGACACGCGATCCCGGTCGATCCGCTGCGATGGTGCTTCGGGTGTCGGCCCACAGCGAACGCCGGTGGCGGCACCGCCTATTCCTGTCCCTCCGGTTCGTAGCCGGGGGCGGTGATGATCTCCAGATAGGCCACCAGATCGTCCAGCGCCTGCGGGCTGGTGATCCGCTGCAGCGGCATCTTCGAGCCCGGCACCATCACGTCCGGCCCGTCGCGGAACAGGGCGGTGAGGGTTTCCTGGTTCCACACGAAGTCGGCGCCGCTGAGGGCATCCGAGTACGCATAGCCGGGAACCGACCCCGCCCGCCGGCCGAACAGTCCGGCCAGGTGGGGGCCGGACCGGTGACGCCCTTCCGCGTCGAGCGCGTGGCACCCGGCGCAGGCGCGAAACAGCTTTGCCCCGGGCTCGGCGCTGCTCAGCCACGGTTGGGGTTCGGCGCGGTCCCGGACCGTCGTGCCGATCCGGCTGCCCGTGTCCACGTGCCACATTCGGACGGCCTCGTCCGAACCGGCGGACAGCACGAACCGACCGTCGCGGGCGAAGGCCACCGCCCAGGCGGGACCGTCGTGAGCGTCGATCCATCGCTCCGGCCGGCCGGTTTCCAGCGACCATACGATCAGCAGCCCGTCGCGGCCGGCGGTCGCCGCGCGACGCCCCGTCGGCGAAAAGGCCACGTCGAACACCGGCACCTCGTGGCCGCGCAACACGCGCAGCTCACGCAAGCCGTCGGCCGTCCATAGCCGCGCCGTCTCGTCGATCCCGGCCGTCAGCAGGCGGCTCCCGTCCGGCGACGCCTCGATGTCGGTCATCGCCATGTCGTGGCCGTGGCGCTTCCGGATCAGCTTTCCGTCGGCCACCGCCCAGGCGCGGATGAAGCCGTCCTTGTCGCCGGTGAAGATCGTTTTGCCGCTGGAATCGAAGGCGACGGTATTACCGCCGCGTGGTGAACCAGGCGTCGGGTCTCGGCACGGTCGCTGAGGCTCCACAGGCGGACGCTGCCGTCCCAGCTTGCGGTTGCCACCCGATCGCCGTCGGCAGCGACCGCCAGATCGGCGATCTTCGCCGTGTGCCCGCGGAACCGATGCACGACGCTGCCGCGCTCCAGGTCCCAGACGATCAGCGTGTTGTCGTCACCCGCCGACAGGGCGTGCCGCCCATCGGGCAGGAAGGCCACCGCGTTGACCGGCCCGACGTGACCGTCGAGCGTGCCCAGCTCCGTCTGTGAGCCGAAATCCCAGAGCCGCGCGGTGTAGTCGAAACTGGCGGTCAGCACCCGCGACCCGTCGTCGGAAATGGCGACGCCGCGCACCATGCCGCCGTGACCCACGAAATCGGCCGCGGTGGTCGTTGCCCAGATAGACGCTATAAGCGCCACGATCAGGTTGGGACCCCGCATCGGCAATCGTTTCGTCCGCCGACCCGATACGGCGGCCGCGCCGCGAAGAACCGTGATCCGCCCGTGCTTCATATCCAGGCCTCGCCTGCCGGGTGCACGACATCGACAGGTGCCTTAGGGCCTGTTGGCGTTCAGGCGCAACGACAACACCCGGCGGCCGGTCCCACCGGCCACCTTCCCTTGGAGCCGTCGCCGTCCATCAACTATACAAGTGGGCAACTATACATGCGGGCCGGGCTGCGAAAAGGGATTCCGTCGAGCCCGGAACGCAGCATGTCGTCGTTGGAGCACCATGTCGCTGACGCTTTCCTCGGTGGCGAAGGCCTTCGGTTCCGACCGGGCCGTGGACGGGGTCTCGCTGGACATCGAGCCCGGTGAGTTCTTCGCCGTGCTCGGACCGTCGGGCTGCGGCAAGTCCACCTTGTTGCGCCTCGTCGCCGGGCTCGAGGTGCTTGATGGCGGCGAGATCGCCATCGGTGGGCGCCTCGTCGCCGGGCTCGAGGTGCTTGATGGCGGCGAGATCGCCATCGGTGGGCGTCGCGTCGCCGGCGATGGGCTGCATGTGCCGTCGGAGAAGCGCGACGTGGGCGTGGTGTTCCAGTCCTACGCGCTCTGGCCGCACATGAGCGTCGCCGGGAACGTGAGCTTTCCCTTGGAGACCGCCGGCGTGGCCCGCCGCGACGCGCGTCAAAAGGTCAGCGAGTACCTCCGCACCGTCGAGCTGGAAGCCTTCGCCGATCGTCAGCCGGCGGCGCTTTCGGGAGGGCAGCGGCAGCGCGTGGCGCTGGCCCGCTGTCTGGCGCAACGGGCGGGTACGATCCTCATGGACGAACCGCTGGCCAATCTCGATCCGCATCTGCGGACGGCCATGGAAGCGGAACTGGCGCGCTTCCACCGCACCACCGGGGCGACCATCCTCTACATCACCCACGATCAGCGCGAGGCGATGGCGCTGGCGGATCGCCTGGCGGTGATGTGGCATGGGCGGCTGTTGCAGGTGGGCGCCCCGGACGAGGTTTACGGCCGGCCGGAGAGCGAGCGCGTGGCCCGCTTCATCGGCCGGAGCACCATCCTCGACGGGGAGATCCGGGACGTGGCCTCCGGGCGCGCCCGGGTGGCGGTGGGCGGCGTGGAGATGGAAGCGGGATGCGGCAACGGCGCCCGGCACGGCGCGGCGAAGGTGGTCATCCGCCCGGAGCATTTGGCGATCGTCGATAATGGGGCCAATGGCAACGCCTATCCGGCGACGGTGGAGCGTACGGTCTATCGCGGCGGGTTCTGGGAGGTCTCGGCGCAGGTTCCCGGCCTCGGGATGTTGACGCTCGAAACACGGCAGAAGGCGGCTGCGGGCGATGGGTTGGCCATCGCCGTCACCGATCCGTGGCGAGAACGCCTAGAGCAGCGGTGCATTCAAAGAATGCACCGTAGCTGCACGCAAGTCATTGTTTTCTAGTGCACATCTGACCCATTCGACTGACTCATTCGACTGAGTCTGTGCACTAGTCTCTCAATCCCGCCAGGGAATGACGCCCGGCGGCAGGCGCGACCCGACGCTGTTCAGGGCCATCATCAGCACTACGGTGGCGGCGACGGTCACCGCCGACATGGCGGCGGCGAGGGTGGTGTAGCCGCCGTCCTCGTAGTTGAAGATGGTGGTGCCGATGGTCTCACTACCCGTGGACCACAGCAGCGCCGAGACCGTCACCTCGTTGTACGCGGTGAGGAACACCAGGATCGCGCCTGAGGCCGCCGCCGGCATCACCAGCGGGGCGAAGATGCGGCGCATGCGGCGGAGAAATTGGGCGCCGCAAACCCGCGCGGCATCGTCGAGGCTCGGGTCGAGCTGGCCGTACGCGGTCATTACCGGCTTCAGGCCCACCGCCAGGAAGGCGGCCACGTAGGCAATCAGGATGATCCAGATGGTGCCGTAGAGACTGATGCCGAGGACCGGCACCGGGCGGATGAAGGCGAGGATGAAGGCGATGGAGATCACCAGTCCGGGGATCGCGTAGGTCACCTCGCCCAGCGTCGCCGCAAAGGACGCGCTGCCGCGGGCAACGCCGCGGGCGGTGGTGAGGTAGTAGCCGAGCCCGATGGCCACCACCGCGATGACGGTGGCGGCGAGGCCCGCGGTGAAAGTGGAGTTGGCGAAGGCCCGCACCGTTACCGTCTGGCGCATCAATACCTCGGCGAAGTTGTCGAGGGTGAGCGTCTGCCAGGAGAGCGGCAGGCCGTAGGTGGGTACCAGCGCGGTGGCGAACAGCGACACCGACGGTAGCAGCAGCGTCACCGCAACAAACAGCCACAGCCCGGCCTCGTACACCGGCCGCGAGCGGCCGAGGGCCACGGCCAGGGGGGCCTGCGGCAGGCCCATCAGCGCGCGGCGCATCCGCCGTTGCAGCATCAGTTGGAATGCCAGCGCCAGCAGGGCCACCAGCGCGAGGAGGATGGAGATCACCGCCACGTTGGGCAGCACGTCCGGCCCGAAGCTGGCCAGTTGGCGCCAGATGAGCACCGGCATGGTGGTGTACCGCGCCGGGATGCCGAGCAGCGCGGTGATGCCGAAATTGCCCAGCGCGGCGATGAAGGCGAGGGCAAAGCCGGTGACCAGGGTGGGCGCCAGCAGCGGCACGATGACCCGGACAAGCATCCGCCACGGGCCGGCGCCCGCCACCCGCGCCGCATCGCTCAACTCGCGCGGAAAGCTGCGCAGCGCGGCGCGGACCACGAGAAACACCAGCGGCGCGTGCTGAATGGCCAGCAGGGCGACGATGCCCTCGCGCGAATAGATGGGCTGGGCGGCACCCAGGTCGGGCGCGATGCCGAGCCAACGCAGCGGCGGACTGCCGGGGCCGAGGGCCTGGATCCACGCGATCGCCGTCACGTGCGGCGGGATCATCATCGGCAGCAGGACCAGGAACACCAAAAGGCCCTTGGCCCGCACGTCGGTGAGCCCGATCACCAGAGCCAGCGCCAGGCCGATGACCGTCGCCACCGCGGCGCCGAAGAGGCTGCTCTCCAGGCTGTTCCACAGGGCCCGCTGCACCGAACCGCTGGCGGCGGCTTCACCCAGCGCGTCGAGGGACAGGCGGCCGTCCACGGTCACGCCGATCTGGAACAGCAGCAGCAGCGGGAAGCCGCAGAACAGGGCAACCAGCAAAACAAGAGCGGCGAGGGTCAGCCCCTCGCCGCCAAAACGCCAGTCCCGAACGCCGGCGCTCACTAGGCCGGTGGCTTCAGATCAGCCACCGAAGATCTCGGTGAATTTCATCTTGTTGGATTTGTCCTTTTCCAACGCCATGGAGGCGTCGAAGGGCATCAGCTTGATCTGATCGCGCGACGGGAAGCCCTCCGGCGGGGTGATCGCCGGGTGGGCGGCCAGATAGCCCTGATCGGCGGCCATCTGCTGACCCTCCGGCGACAGCAGGAAGTCCACGAACGCCTTCGCCGCGTCCACGTTCTTCGCCGTGCTGAGGATCGCCACCGGCTCGGTCACCGCAGAGACGCCTTCCTTCGGGAACACGAACTCCACCGGCGCGCCCTTCAGCTTGTTGCGGATGGGCAGGAAGTCGACCACGAAGCCATAGAGCTTCTCGCCGCCGGCCACCGCCTTGTAGGTGCCGCCGTTGCCGCCCTTCGGGTTGGCGCCCTGATCGGCGAGGCCCTCATACAGCGCCCAGCCGAGATCCGGATTGCCGGTGAGCGCTGCCATGTGAATGGTGGCCGCGCCGGAGGTCAGCGGCGACGGCATGGCGATCTTGCCCTTCGCCTCCGGCTTCAGTAGGTCCTTGTACGACGCCGGCTTCATCGGCGCGTTGGTGTTGAAGACGATCCCGGTGGTGATCAGCTTGGTGGAGAAGTAGTGCTTGTCCTTGTCCATGATCGCCGGGTCGTAGGCCGATATGTCGGCGCCCGTGTGCGCCATCAGGCGGCCTTCCTTCTTCAGGCCCTCCATGGTGACCACATCGGCGATCAGCAGCACGTCCGGCTTCGGCGCGCCCGCCACGAACTCGGCGCGCAGCTTGGCCATGACCTTGGTAGTGCCGTCCCGCACCCACTCCACCTCTACGTTGGGATACTTGGCGGTGAACGCGTCGACGGTCTGCTGGGCGTCCTTGTTGGGCTGAGACGTGTAGAGGACCAGCTTCCCCGACACGTCCGCCCACGCGGTGCCGGAAAAGGCCACCACCGCGGCGGCAACGAGAAGCTTTTTCAGCATGATCTCCTCCTTCCGAGAATGTCGTCTTCCGAGTGTGTGGTGCGGAATTCCTTGTGCTTGTTCCGCAACGCCGGCCGAGCCGGACCCACCACGCCGCAGCGGCCGGCTTCGACACTCCATCCTGTTTGGAGCCGCGGCGAATGCCCGGCGCGCGACGGTGCCCCTTATCCCCCTCGTGCGAACTTCCCTCACGAGATGGTGATGGCGAGGCGCGGCGTTTGTTGAAAGTTTTGTGACAGGGCGAGTCGATCCCGGATCCCCACGCGCCGGGCCGCGGCGGATCACCCGTCCACCAGCACCGCGCGGAAGTCGTTGACGTTGGTGTGGGTGGGGCCGGTGATCACCAGGTCGCCGAGCGCCGCGAAGAACCCGTAGGAATCGTTGCGGTCGAGGAATGCGCCGGCATCGAGGCCGAGGTCCCTTGCCCGCGAGAGGGTGGTCGGGCCGATAACCGCGCCGGCATTGTCCTCCGAGCCGTCGATGCCATCCGTGTCGCAGGCCATGGCCCAAATGCCCTCGGCGCCTTCGAGGGCGATGGCCAACGCCAGCATCAGCTCCGCGTTGGGGCCGCCGCGGCCGCCGCCCTTGAGGGTCACGGTCAATTCGCCGCCGGAGAGCAGCACGGTTCCGGGCGCGGCGTCGCGCACCCGCCGCGCCAGCTCGGTCGCGAAGTCCCGCGCCTCGCCCTCGATGGCGTCGCCGAGGACCTGCACGGCATAGCCGGCATCCCGCGCCACCGCGGCCGCGGCGTCCAGCGCCATGTCCGGCGTCGCCACCAGCCGGATCTCGCAGCGGGTGAAGCACGGATGCTCGGCCTTCGGCGTCTCGTCCTCGGCGGCGTCCAGATGGCGGCGGACGGCGGGCGGAAGGTCGATCCCGTATGCCGCCACGTAGGACCGGGCGTCGGCGAAGGTGGTGGGATCGGGCACCGTGGGACCGGAGGCGATCACCGCCGGGTCGTCGCCGGGCACGTCGGAGATGGCCAGGGTCACTACCCGTGCCGGGTACGCCGCTGCGGCCAATCGCCCGCCCTTGATGGCCGACAGGTGCTTGCGCACGCAGTTCATCGCCCCGATGGGTGCGCCGGAGGCCAGCAGCGCCCGGTTGACCGCTTTCTTGTCGTCGAGGGTCAAACCGAGGGCCGGCAGGGACAGCAGCGCCGAGCCGCCGCCCGAGGCGAGCATCAGCACCAGGTCGTCCTCGCCCAGCCCCTGGACCGCCTCCAGGATGCGCCGCGACGCCGCCTCGCCCGCCGCATCGGGAACCGGGTGCGACGCTTCCAGGATGGTCACCTGATCGCAGGGAACGGCGTGCCCGTACCGGGTGACCACGACGCCCTCGACGGGACCGTCCCAGTGATCCTCCACCGCCCTCGCCATGGCGGCGCTGGCCTTGCCGGCGCCGACCACCACCGTCCGGCCCTTGGGCCGCTCGGGAAGATGGGCGGGAACGCACTTGGCCGGCTGCGCCGACGCCACGGCGGCGTCGAACATCGTGCGAAGTGTCGTCTCAGGCGACGACATTGGATGGGCTGCCGGTGACGAAGCGCTCGATGTTGTGGATCACCTGATCCCAGAGCGTCTGCATGGCTTCGTCGCTGGCCCAGGCCACGTGCGGCGTGACGATGACGTTGGGCCGGTCCAGGACGGTGAGCAGCGGGTTGTCGGCGGCCGGCGGTTCGCTGGTCAGGCAGTCGAACCCGATGCCGGCGATCAGCCCTTCGTCCAAGGCGGTCACCAGGTCGGCCTCGTTCACCAGCCCGCCGCGCGACGCATTGATCAGCAGCGGCCGGCGTGTCATCCGGCGGAATTCGGCCATGGCTAGCAGGTTGCGCGTGCTGGGGGTCAACGGGCAGTGCAGGGTGATGATGTCGCTGGTCTCCAGCACCTCCTCGAAGGGCGTGTAGAGCGGCCCCATGCCCTCGACGCCCTTGTGGGTGATGAACAGGGTGCGCATGCCCAGCGCCTGGCCCATCCGTGCCACTGCCTGGCCCAGCACCCCCTCGCCGATGATGCCGAGGGTCGAGCCCGCCAGATCCTTGATGGGATGGGCGAAGAAGCAGAACTGCCCGGCTCGCTGCCACGCCCCGTCGATGACGTCCTGGCGAAAGCCCACCAGCGACCGCCGGAGGGCGAAGATCAGCGCGAAGGTGTGCTCCGGCACCGAGTTGACGGCGTATCCGCGGACGTTGCTGACGGTCACCCCGTTCGCCTTGCAGGCGTCCACGTCGATGACGTCATAGCCGGTGGCGGCCACGGCGATCATCTTCAGGTTGGGCAGCCGGTCCAGGGAGGGGCGGCGGATGGGAACCTTGTTGGTGACGGCGATGGTGGCGCCCTCCAGCCGCTCGGCCACGTCAGCCTCGGCGGTGGCGTCGTAGGCGACCCAGGTATGGGGGAACGAGGGCTGGTTGATGGCCACCGCCGGGCCGACGGTGGCGCGGTCCAGGAAAACAATGCGTTCCATACTTGTCCCCAAGAACAATCAATTAAGAAAGCGTCGCCCCGCGGGCGACGCGAGTCACGTCACCCACCCGCCGCCGCTTGCGAAGGTTCTTCGCCATTCAAGGTGTAGAGCGCCACGCCGCCCTGCCGGCCGCGAACCGCTTCCGTCTCGCCCACCAAACGGACGCTATTCCCGTCGATGGCCTTGGCGGTCTCGCCGTCCATGAGGACGGGGACCCCCTTGGTCTTGCCCATCTCCTGCAGCCGCGCCGACAGGTTCACTGTGTCGCCGTGCACCGTATAGGTCCGCCGGCCACCGCCGCCCACGCTGCCGGCGGCGATCTCTCCCGTGGCGAGGCCGACGCGGATCGCCAGCCGACGGCCGGCGTAGTGGTTCTCGCTGACCCGCGCCAGCAGGTCCCGCGTCGCGTTCACCGCGCACGTCTCGTACTGCGGCGCTTCCAGGGGGGCATTGAAGGCGGCGAGGAAGCCGTCCCCGGAGAAGTCGACAATGACGCCCTGAGCGGCGGACACCACCTCGCTGGCGTCGGTGAAGAATGCGTTCAGCATGGTGATGGTCTCGTCGGGCGAGGCCTTCTCGGCGATGGTGGTGAAGCCGGCGATGTCGACGCTCATCACCGTGGCGCGGCGCGTCTGCGGGGCCAGGGCCGACGGGTCCTTGAGGGTGCGCGTAGCGAGCTGAGAGGGCACGTACTCACCGAAGGTGCGAGCGATCAGGGTTCGCTCGGCCTCCGCCGCCACCTGGGCGAAGAACACCCGCCGGGCGCGATAGACCGCCAGCGCCAGAGTCAGGGACGCGAGAAACAATGTTCCCGTCTCCTCGACCCGATTGCCCACACCGATAAAGTCGAAACTGAGGAATACCGAGTCGTAGATCTCGCGCGAGGCGCCCGCCGGAACGTCACCCCACGAGAGCCGGTGATCCATGCCGCCGACCACCAGTCCGAAGGCGATCCACCATCCGGCCACCGCGACGAAGCCGCACCATGTGACCAGCCGCCAGGACAGCGACAGCGTCGCCATGGCGATCAGCGGGACCAGGTAGTAGATGCCGTAGATCCGGAAGTTGAGGATCTGCGGGATGTCGGCACCGCGGCTGACCGGCGCCACCACGAACACCGCGCAGATGGCCAGGATGTCGGTGGCGTAGAGGGCGTACTTGAGCCACCAGCGGTCGAACCGGGTCCCGATGACCGCCAGGCTGGCGATGCCGAAGGCCGTCAGCGTAAAGAGGACGGCGAGCCCCCACGGACTGGGGTCATAACCGACCGAGAACGACGAACTGACCAGCCAGACGAAGGCGATTCCCAGAACGGCGGTCCGACAGAAGATCGCCAGGCGCAGGCCCTGGCGCTCGGCTTTCAGCAGGCGGTCCGCCGCTTCACTGGTTTCCGGCATCCGGTTCCCCCCGGTGTTCGGTCGACTCGCCCGCCGCCCTCAACCTGTCTTGCGGAGTATCACGCCTGCCGGCCGAGCAACAGGGGCGTTGCCTGGGCGATCATGGCGTTCACGTCGAGGCCCGGCGTGACGCGGCCATACTTGCCGTCGATGAGCAGCGACGAGGCGCCATGGACGAAGGTCCACAGCTCGGCGGCGATGGCGTTGGCGTTTCTGGGGTGGCCGTTGGCGACGCAGTACTTGGCCACCTGCTCGATCAGGTAGCCGAAGCAGTTGGCGCCGGTCTCGGCCACGTGCGGAACCTCGGCACGGGCCGGGTCCTGACCGAACATCAGCCGGAACAGGCCCTGCTGCTCGTCGGCGAAGGCCACGTAGGCCTGGCCCATGGCAATGATGCCCTCCAGCGTGCCCTCGCCCTTGGCTTCGACGGCGGCGCGGTGCTTTGCCGACATGGCGTCGAAGCCGCGAGCCGTCACCTCGGCCAGCAGCGCCTCGCGGTCCTTGAAGTGCCGGTAGGGCGCGGCGGTGGAGACGCCGGCGCAGCGGCACGCGTCGGCCAGCGAGAAGTTCTCCGCCCCTGACTCGTTGACGAGCTGGTACGCCGCGGCGATCAGCGCCTCGCGCAGGTCTCCGTGGTGATACCTGGCCTTGGCCTGCACCGCCGCGTCGGCGGATTCCCTCGGTGTGCTCATCCGGTCGCTCCGTCCTTCCGTATCCCTAATGTTATCGCAGCTAACTTTGTGTTGCAAAGTTAATCGAACTAACATATGTTTGTCGCCGTAACTTCCGGAGCAAGCCCCCGATGAAGGAACGAGGCCGGGACAGGGAGGTCAGAATGAACGGAAACGATGCGACAGCGCGGGTGTCGCGGCGGACCGTCCGGCGAATGGCCACGATGGCCCTCACGGGTCTCGTCTTCTTCGCCCTTATGGGCGGCGGCATTGCCGCGCTTCACCTGCGGGCCGGTGCCGTGGCGGTGCCGGACGCCAGCCCGCCGATCACCGTCGCCGTGCAGCCGGTGCGGCTCGCCGACGGTTACACCGTCACCGAACGGTTCGCCGGGCGGTTGGAGCCGGTGCGGCAGACGCGGCTGGCCTTCGAGCGCCCCGGCCTGGTGATCGACGTGACGGTGGAGGAAGGCGATCGGGTGGCCGAGGGCGCGGTCATCGCCCGGTTGGATACGGCGAAGCTGGAGGCGGAGCGGGCGCGGCTCAAGGCGGAACGCGGCGAATTGGTAGCCCGGCAAGGGCTTGCGCGCGTGACCCTGGACCGGCAGCGGGCGTTGGCCTCCGACGGTTGGCAGAGCAAGCAGCGCTATGACGAGGCGCGCTACACCCTTGCCGAGACGTCGGCAGCCATCGAGCGGCTGGACGCGGCCGTCGCCTCCATCGACGTGGACATCCGAAAGTCGGTGCTGAATGCGCCCTACGCCGGTGACGTGGCGGCGCGGTGGATCGACGAAGGCGCCGTGGTGGACGCGGGAACGCCGGTGATGGAGGTCCTGGAAACGGGCGTGCGGCAGGTGCGTATCGGCGTCTCGGTGGAGGCCGCGCAGACGCTGGTCGCGGGTCGCACCTATCGGCTGAGCGCCGCGGGCGGGGAGTTCCGTGGCCGACTGATATCGAAGCGCCCCGATTTGCAGACCGGTACCCGGACCGTCACCGTGCTGCTGGACGCCATCGGCGGCGAGGCGGTGCCCTTCGGCGACATCGTCGAACTGATGCTCGAACGGCGGGTGCCGGCCGAGGGGATGTGGCTGCCCATCCGCGCGCTCACCGAGGGCCGCAAGGGCATCTGGTCGGTTCTGGTGGTCGACAACGGCGACGGAGAAGCCGTCATCGCCCGCGAAGCGGTGGAGGTGCTGCACGTGGATGACGGCCGCGCCTTCGTGCGCGGCACCCTCTCCGGCGGTACGGCGATCGTCGTCGGCGGCACCAACCGGATCATTCCGGGGCAGCGGGTTGCCCTGGCCGCCTTGGAGTAGGGGGTCGTGGAAACGTTGTTCTATCGAACAGGCGGATCACCGCCCTGGCCGTCCTGATGATCCTGGCGGCGGGCTTGTCGGCCTTCGTGTCCGTGGGCCGTCAGGAGGACCCCACCATCGCCAACATCTTCGCCACCATCGTGACGCCCTATCCCGGTGCCGATCCGGCGCGCGTCGAATCCCTGGTGACGGAGAACATCGAGGACGAGCTGAAGCAGATCCCCGAGATCCGCAAGGTGGAGTCGGTCTCGCGGACCGGCATCTCGGTGGTGCAGGTGGAGCTGGGGTGGAACCTCTCGGCCGAGGAGATTGAGCAGTCGTGGTCGGAGATCCGCGATGCCCTGGCCGACGCCGCCACCGCGTTTCCCGCCGGCGCGGGCGAGCCCATCTTCGACGACGACCGCACCGCTGCCTTCTCCGCCATCAGCGCCATCCATGCTAAGCCGGGCGTCGACGGCAATCCGGCGATCATGCGCCGCTACGCGGAAATCCTTCAGGACCGCCTGCGTGATCTTCCGGGCACCAAGATCGCCCGCCTGTACGGGGCCCAGGAGGAAGAGATCCTGGTGGCCATCGACCCGCGCCGGCTGGCCTCGCTGGGGCTGACATCGGAGCACGTATCGGCGGCCATCGCCGCGGCCGATACCAAGGTGCGGGCCGGGCGGATCCGCGGCGCGGCGGAGAACCTGCTGATCGAGGTCACCGGCGAGATCACGTCGCTCGATCGGATCCGCAATGTGCCGGTGATCGACGGTTTGGCGGGCCGGATCGTCCGTGTCGGCGACGTGGCAGCGGTGACGCGTACCGTCCGCGGCCCGGCGGTGAGCCTGGCCTACGCCGACGGTGTGCCGGCGGTGCTGGTGGCGGCGAAAACCGAGGACGACATCCAGGTGGACGCCTGGATGGAGCGGGTGCGGGCGACCATCGCCGCCTTCGAGGCGGAGATCCCGGCCGGGCTCGAACATCGGCTGCTGTTCGATCAGAGCCGCTATACCGCCGATCGGCTGTCCGGTGTGCTCACCAACCTGCTGATCGGCCAAGCCTGGTGGTGGTCGTGCTGCTACTTACGCTGGGTTGGCGCGCAGCGCTGATCGTCGCCTCCATCCTGCCGCTGGCGAGTCTGATCTCGCTGGCCGGGTTCCAGGCCGTCGGCATCCCCATCCATCAGATGTCCATCACCGGCCTGATCGTCGCCCTGGGCCTATTGGTGGACGGCGGCATCGTGATGACGGACGAAGTACGCAAGCAGCTCGAGTCCGGGGCGGCGAGACTCGATGCCGTCGCCGCCGCGGTCCGGCGCCTGGCGGTTCCGCTTCTCGCCTCCACCGTTACCACGGCCTTGGCGTTCATGCCCATGGCGCTGCTGCCGGGACCCGCCGGCGATTTCGTCGGCGCCATCGCCACGGCGGTGATCATCATGCTGGTGGCCTCGTTCGCCCTGGCGATGACGATCACGCCGGCGCTGTCCGGGTGGCTTTTGAAGCGTCCCGGCGACGGCGGCCGGGCCGGCGTGCTCGCCGCTGGAATCCACTCGCGGCGTCTCGGGGCGCTGTTCGGTCGGTCGCTGGACGCCGCCCTGCGGTTCCCCCGACTGGGCATCCTCGGCGCGCTGATCCTGCCGGTCATCGGCTTCGGCGCCTTCTCGACCCTGCCGTCCCAGTTCTTCCCCGGGGTGGATCGCGACCAGTTCTATGTGCAGGTGAAGCTGCCGGGCGAGACGGCGATCGCCGAAACGGCTCGCGCGGCGAGGGCGGTGGAAGCCGTGTTGCGCGCCGCCGACGGCGTCCGGCACGTGCACTGGGTGATGGGCGAGAGCGCGCCGGCCTTCTACTACAACATGATCGCCGATCAGGACGCCGAATCCAGCTTCGCCGAGGCGCTGGTGACCACCGCCTCGCCGGCAGCCACCGAGCGTATTCTGCCGGAGATCCAGCGGGCCATGGACAAGGAGGTGCCGCAGGCGCGGGTCACGGTGCGCGGCCTGGTCCAGGGGCCGCCGGTCAGCGCGCCGGTGGAAATCCGCGTGGTCGGGCCGGACATCGAGGTGCTGCGGCGGATCGGCGATGATATCCGGGCGATCATGGTGGCGGTGCCGGAGGTCCTTCAGGCCAAGACGCAGCTTACCGGCGGGGCGCCCAAGGTGGTGCTCGACCTCGACGAGGAAAAGGCCCGGCTGGCCGGACTGGAGTTGGGCGCTATCGCCCGCCAGCTCGACGCCAGCCTGGAAGGCGCGGTGGGCGGCTCGCTGGTCGAGGCCAGTGAGGAGCTGCCGGTGCGCGTCCGGGTCGGCGAGAGCGCCCGCAACGCGGTGGACGTGCTGCGCCGCACGGACGTGGTTGGCCCCGCGGCGATACAGCAGGCGGCGGCGGGTGAATATCCCGGCATCCCGCTGACGGCGCTGGGATCGGTGCGGCTGGTTCCCGCCGAAAGCCCTATTTTTCGCCGCAACGGCGAGCGGGTGAACACCATCCAGGGCTACGTTCACCGCTCGGTCCTGCCCGAAGAGGCGCTGAAGATCGTGCAGGCGCGGATTGCAGCCAGCGGCTTCACGCTGCCGCCCGGCTATCGGTTCGAGGTGGGCGGCGACGCCGACGCTCGCAACGAGGTGCTGGCCAGCATGCTGGCCGCGGCAGGCATCATCGTCGCGCTGACCGTTGCCACCATCGTGCTCACCTTCAATTCCTTCCGGCTGTCGCTCATCGCCGGGGTGGTGGCGGTGCTGTCCATGGGGCTCAGCCTGCTGGCGCTGGCGGTGTTCGGCTATCCCTTCGGCATCCAGGCGGTGATCGGCGTGATCGGCTCCATCGGCGTGTCCATCAACGCGGCGATCATCATCCTGACGGCGCTGCAACGAAACGCGCGGGCCATGGCCGGCGACCGGGACGCCATCGCGGCCACGGTGATGGCGCAGAGCCGGCACATCGTTTCCACCACGGTAACCACCTTCGGCGGTTTCGTGCCGTTGATCCTCGCCGGCGGCGGGTTCTGGCCGCCCTTCGCCATGGCCATCGCCGGCGGCGTGCTGCTGTCCACCGCGGTGTCCTTCTACTTCGTGCCGCCGGCGTTCGCGCTGGTGGCGAGGACCGGGCTGCCGACGAACCGTTGACGCCCCTGTCGCTTCGGTTGATACCGATTCGCGGCTTTTCTGCCACGCGGCGTGTGGTGGGCCGGTTCGTCGCCCGGCGTCGACGCGGCCGTATTCCTGCCGGTCATCGGATGGTGGCTGGCGCCGTCTTTCTAATCCGCTGAGTTAAAAGACGAATTCATCGAGCGCCGTGCCTTGGCCGTGCGTTGGACGCGCACCACGTGTCGTCGCTTTTGCGACCGCGTAAACGGCCTTGTGGCCGCAGGCCGGACGTTGCAAGAAGTGCGCCCCGCGGCACCGCTACTGCCGCGAACACGAAACGACTTTGGGAGGCATGTCATGGGGGCGGTGTGGAAAACACACGGCGGCTTGGGCTTTGCCCTGGTCCTCGGCGCGGTTCTGGCTCTGTGGCCGGAGGCCGCGCAGACGCAGGACGGCGCACTGAACGGCGCCAACACGGCCTGGATCCTCACCTCGACGGCCCTGGTGCTGTTCATGACCCTGCCGGGGCTGGCGCTGTTCTATGCCGGCCTGATGCAGGCGCGGAACGTGCTGTCGGTGATGATGCACTGCTTCGCCATCTGCTGCATGGCGTCGCTGCTGTGGCTTGTGGTGGCCTACAGCCTGGCGTTCGGTGACGGCGGCGCGCTGCAGCCCATCGTCGGCGGTCTTGGCAAGGCGTTCCTGGCCGGTGTGGGCTGGGAGGGGATGAGCGGCGACATCCCCGAGAACCTGTTCTTCATGTTCCAGATGACCTTCGCCATCATCACCCCGGCGCTGATCGTCGGCGCCTATCCGGAGCGGGTGAAGTTCAGCGCCGTGCTGCTGTTCAGCGGCGCGTGGCTGATCCTGGTCTACGCCCCGGTCACCCACTGGGTATGGGGCGGCGGCTGGCTCAGCGACTTAGGCGTGATGGACTTCGCTGGCGGCCTCGTGGTTCACGCCACGGCGGGCACCTCGGCACTGGTGTTCGCAGCGCTGCTCGGGACCCGCAACGGGTTTCCCCGCCACCTGTCACCGCCGCACAGTCCCGGTATGGTGATGATCGGGGCATCCATGCTGTGGGTGGGCTGGTTCGGCTTCAACGCCGGCATGGCGATGGCGGTCACCCATATCTCCGCGGCGACGGCATCGCTGGTGTGGGTGGTCATCGAGTGGAAGAAGTTCGGCAAGCCCAGCTTGGTGGGTGTCGTCACCGGCATGGTGGCCGGGCTGGCCACCATCACCCCGGCCTCGGGCTTCGTCGGTCCCCTCGGCGGCTTCTGCATTGGTCTTGCGGGCGGCGTCATCTGCTATCTGGCGGTGGACGTGATCAAGCACCGGTTCGGCATCGATGATTCGCTGGACGTGTTCGCCGTCCACGGGGTCGGCGGCATCACCGGCACGCTGCTGACCGCGGTGTTCGGCGCCGCGTCCCTCGGCGGCATCGGCCTGGCGGAGGGCACCAGCGTCGGCAGCCAGTTCGGCGTGCAGGCGATCGGCGCCGTTGCCGTTGTCGCCTGGTCGGTGATTGCCAGCTTCGTCATCCTCAAGATCTGCGCGGCGACGGTCGGGCTTCGGGTGACGGACGACGAGGCGAACGAGGGCCTCGATCTCGCCTATCACGGCGAGAGCGGCTACAACTTGTAAGGACGACAGACGATGAAAATGGTCATGGCCATCATCAAGCCCGCCAAGCTGGACGCGGTGCGGGAGGCGCTCACCGAATGCGGCATTCAGGGAATGACCGTCTCCGAGGTGCGTGGCTTCGGCCGCCAGCGCGGGCATACGGAGATCTATCGCGGCTCCGAATACACCATCGATTACGTGCCCAAGGTGCGGATCGACGTGGTCATCGACGATGACCAGGTGGAGCAGGTGATGGAGGCGGTCCGCGGGGCCGCCCAGACGGACCGCATCGGCGACGGCAAGATCTTCGTGCTCGACGTGGGCAACGCCATGCGCATCCGCACCGGCGAAACCGGCCCGGATGCCCTCTGATCAAGCCGTCGCTGGCGGGTATCTGACTGCCGCCAGGAAGGGTCGTTAACGGCCCAGTGAACGGCCACGTGCTCACTTGAGCCGACGAAAACGCGCCGTTATTCGCCTTCTAGGTGAATAGCGGCGCGCCTCTTTCCCCTTAGTTCTCATCAGGTTTAGGGTATTCGCTGCCACCGGTCAGCGCTAAACTATACAAATTGTGGCGAATTTTAGGCACGCGTCGCGACCAACCAATTAAACGAACCGCCCGGACCAGGAACCCCACCTGAGCGTGCCGAGGGGGAGGGTATAGTCATGGCACAATCTTCCGAACAGTCTGGCAGCCAGAATCAGGCGCCGCAGGGTCAACCGCCGCGAATCGTCGACGCCGCCAGTGGCGATACGTCCGTCGCGCTGATGCCCGAGGCCTTCGCCCTGCTTGACGCGACGTTCGCGCGTTCGGGCCCCGATCTGATGCTGACCTCCCCGGCTGGCGACCAAGTGCTTGTTCGCGGCTTCTTCCTGGCCGATCCGCCGCCGGCGCTGACCATGCCGTCGGGCGCCACCCTCTCGCCCGAGGTTGCGGCGCAGCTGGCCGGTCCCGTGGCGCCGGCCCAGTACGCGCAGGCGGAGCCGTCCATGGGCCAGGCCGCCATCGGCATCGTCGATCGCCTGGAAGGCGTTGTCCTCGTCACCCGCGCCAGCGGCGAACGGGAGGAGCTTCGCGTCGGCGACCGGGTGTTCCAGGGCGATGTGTTGGAGACCAGCGACGACGGCGCCATCGGTATCGTGCTTGCCGACGAGACCACCTTCTCCATGGGGCCGAGCGGCCGGATGCTGCTCGACGAGATGATCTACGATCCCTCGGCCGGCGAGGGCTCGCTGCATTTCACCGCCGTGCGTGGCGTGTTCACCTTCGTCACCGGTCAGATCGCCAAGACCAACCCCGACGCGATGACCGTCGATACGCCGGTGGCCACCATCGGCATTCGCGGCACCCAGTTCGGCCTCGACATCAACGAGATCGGCCGCGCGCTGGTTGTGATGATGGAGGAAGCCGGCGGCGTGGTGGGCGAACTGATTGTCCGCACCGAGGCCGGCGTCGCGGTGCTGAACATCGCCGGCCATTCGACGACCGTGGCTTCGTTGACGGCGGCGCCGGCGCCGATCACCACGATCCAGGATGCGGCGCTGCTGGAAACCTTCGCCGGTTCGCTGCGCTACCTGCCGCTGCGGTACGAGAACGAAAACGATTACGGCCTGCAATCGGACGACGATCACGACGACCTGACCGGACTGGACCCGGCGGCCGGACCGGGCGAGGAGACGGGACCGACCGGGACCATCAAGGTGGTCCTCGACGAATACGAGCCTGAAGCCATCGTTCCCCAGGCGATCCCCGGAGTCGATGTCGGCCCCGACGGCGATTCCGATGACGACGGGGCCGGTAACGGTGATCGCGATACCGACGAGGAGCAGATCGTCGAGGAGGAGACCGAAGAGGCCATTGCCCTGCTCGGCGATCCGACCAGCACCGCGAACCAGACCCTGATCGGCTCCGACGGCCCCGATACCATTGCCGGCGGCCTTGGCGACGACTTCATCTATCCCGGCGACGGCGACGACCTGGCCAATGCCGGCGCCGGCAACGACCAGGTGGTCGGCGGCACCGGTGGCGGCGATGACATCTTCATCGGCGGCCCGGGCGTCGGCGACGTGATCTCCTATCCCAGTTCCACCAGCGGCGTCATTGTCGACCTGACGGCCAACGCGCCGCTTTTGGTCACTGCGGACCTAAAGGCCGACCTGGGCCTCAGCGAGGCGGTGGGAACCACGCTGATGATGGGGGCGGCGGTGGACGCCGATCCCACCAATCCGTGGATCGATTTGGATCTCCTGCTCGGCTTCGAGGACGTGGTCGGAGGCTCGGGCGGCGATCACATCACCGGCGACGCCGGCGCCAACGCAATAAGCGGCCTTGCCGGCGACGACACGCTGATCGGCGAAGGCGGTGACGACGACCTGGTGGGCGGTAGCGGCGACGACAGCCTCGAAGGCGGCGAAGGCGACGACAACCTGGTCGGCGGCATCGGCAACGACAACCTGGTCGGCGGCGCGGGCATCGATGTGCTCGTTGGCGGTGCCGGGAACGACTCGCTCGCGGGCGGCGGCGATGGCGACCTGCTTTTGGGCGGCGCGGGGAGCAATGTGCTGGCCGGTGGCGACGGGTTCGATGTGGCGCAGTTCGTCGGCCTTTACGACGACTTCAGCTTCTCCTTCGACGTGGACGGCACACTGTTCGTGACCCGTCCGGACGGTGGCGTGGACAGCCTGACCGGCGTCGAGCAGCTCAGCTTCGATGAGAACGTTGATGTGGACGTGGCGGCGCTCGGTTTGCCGCCGGGGATCGATCTGACCACGCCGATCACCGGAGACGAAGATCAGCCCATTCCCATCGATCTTACGGTTTCCGTCGCCAATCCGCAGGAAGCCGTCGAGTCGGTGAAGATCGCCGGCGTGCCGGCGGGGGCGGTCCTGTCCCTCGGGACGCTCGGCGCCGATGGCGTGTGGACGATCGAGGGCGATGCGCTTGCCAATCTCCCGTCTCTCACCTTGACGCCGCCGACGGACTTCAACGGCGTCCTCGACCCGCTCACCGTGACCGTGACCTCGACGGAAGTGCCCACCGGTGGCACCCCGCTGACGTCCACGGAGACGTTCTCGGTGACGGTGTCTCCGGTCAACGACGGCCCGGTGGCGGTGGCGGATACGGCCGGTGCTGGCCGAGGCTGCTGAAAAACCCGATTGAGTGACGCTTCCGTGCGTGATTCCTTGGCGCTGGGTTTGTCAGCGGGGGATTGCGGTGATGCTGGGTGCGCC
>Ga0209780_1000179_pt1 | contig 30803 bp, 33 predicted proteins | sample WorMetexBAHAMAS2_FD_187384 | JGI IMG/M metagenome (GOLD analysis project Ga0209780, IMG submission 187384) | Marine gutless worms symbiont microbial communities from Max Planck institute for Marine Microbiology, Germany - Inanidrilus exumae... | ecosystem: Host-associated > Annelida > Digestive...
CAGTTGGGTGTAACCAAATTCCGTTCTGGGCGATTGGCGCTGCCAAAACTTTTGCCTAGAACATAACCATTCGCCCCCGGCTACGCAGGGCAAGCTCATGGTAACAGCCGCACTTGAGTTCCCAAATTACTCAGAACTTGAGCCCGTTTTTTTGATGTGGAAGGCTAACCACCCCAAGTGAATTTAAATTTTCATCTTTTTATAAAAAGATGTCAAGTTTTTTTTTTTGCGTTCTTATTTTCAATGTTAAACATTGATCGTACAATCTATACATGTCGCATCAACATGTAAATAGTTATCAATATTTTTGTGTACTATATTTCAGTCGCACCCGTCGGAGTTAGCTAATGACATTTTATCAATGGCAAGCTAAAGATTTAATACTTTTCGTGCGCGTACAGCCCAAGGCGAGTCGTGCCGGCATCGTTGGCGTACATGGGGACAGGTTGATTTGAAAGGCTCCATAAAGAAGTATGGCATAATCCTATTTAAATGACTGATGTTACGCACATTCTCAAATCGGAATTGAGGCTTTAGCCTCGATTGTCTTGTGTTGACTGCAAAACGATACGCGGTGGCGGAACGCTTAGATTTGTGGTATTGGTTTTTTCTACACACTGTGAGGCTAAAGCCTCACTTCCTTCGTCGGCAAAAAGTTTCACAAAACAAAAACTTTTTCCGACGAAGTATTTTTGTAATTTACGTAACCTCAGTCAAAAACAAGCGCAGGATATAAAAAGTAAGGCGGTAAATCGCCTACTACGAACGGGGCATTCTCCTTATATCTTCTGGATAATCAATATCTAGCTCACCACCAAGCAGTTCCAACTGTTCGCAGGCACCATTTTTCAAGAGTTTTTTATTTAGTGCCGATATCGCCTTGCAATGCCTATAATCCCAGAATACGATGACGCAGCAAAAAATATCGCGTAATTGGACGCTTTTCTGCAATTTTGAGCAATGAATACGCCGCACAGTTTGGCTCTATCCTGCCATTTTAGAAAGTTTTATTGATTACATCAAATGGAACACGGAAATCATACACACACGAGAGCCAACATTTTGTCGCCACCCGGCGCGGGCACAGACAGAATTTTGTCTGTCGCGGTTATGATGGTTGCGCGAGCGATCTGAGGAGATGATGTTCTAACCGTTTATCAAACGTAAATAACCATTCGTCTATAATCTTATATAAGCTGAACGACTTTATCTGTGATATTGACAGCGAGATTGCTGGCATAAGGAGTGACTAAAACATGAAACTGGATCAACAATTAGCAGTGCTCATTGATGCAGATAATGCTCAAGCAGCCAAAATTGAGAGTGTACTGTCGGAGATTGCAAAACATGGCATTCCCGCTGTAAAACGTGCTTATGGTGACTGGACCGTCCCAAACTTAAAGGGCTGGAAAAATATTACCTCTCAATTTGCTATCAATAGAATCCAACAAAGTGCCTATACTGTTGGAAAAAACGCAACGGACTCTGCTATGATTATTGACGCAATGGATTTGCTTTATTCGGAAAAATTAGATGGTTTTTGTATTGTCTCCAGTGATAGCGATTTCACGCCATTGGCAAGACGGATTCATAAGTCAGGTTTAAGCGTCTATGGTTTTGGCGAACAAAAAACACCTGAAGCTTTCGTTGCGGCTTGCGACAAATTTATCTATACGGAAAATCTTGGGCAGGCTCAGGAAAAAAAAGATGCGGAACAATTGAAATCTGATGATCGATTGGTCAAGTTGTTAACAAGTGCTATTGATGGTAATTGGAGCCACTTAGGCGGGGTTGGGCAAAAAATAACCAGCCAATTTCCAGAATTTAGCCCTAGAAATTATGGCTACAAAAAACTGCTTGATTTAATCCTAGCCACCCAACTTTTTGAGGTGCATCAGTCAGAACATTCAAGCGGTAAATCCGTTTATGTGCGTGATAACAGAGACTTATTCGCATAACGCGAGGTGCAAAAATATCAAAAAAAAAATCCTATTTCTTTAAGAAATAGGATTTTTTGTTCTATTTAAAATTTAAACTTGAGATCGACTTGAAGGCGCTCGTAATCTATTTCCTTCTCTAAATCCTTATCATTAATAAAATAAGTAACTGCAAATTTCCAGCCTTTAGCAATCTGGTAGCCAAAATTTAACACATGTCCCTTACCATCAGTGCCACCACCTATGAAGTCAGAGTCACTAAAAGCCGCAAATACCGCATCAGATTCAACCTCGCGGTAATTGTAGCCAAAATCCCAAGTGCCGGAATCCTTGGCTTTGCCAACTTTAAAACCTACAAGATAAGCAGTATCCTTATCTTTTACGCTATCATCCGCAGCAGTATTGACGACATAATCTGCAAACAAGGAGACTGGTATGCCCACCTTGAAGCTAATATCGCCAAACACTTCTGCTTGATTGTAATCTGTGATAAAATTTCCGTCCACCAGGGTGTTACCAAAGCTATCGCCCTCGGCTTTGAGATAACCGAAGTCAGTGAGTGCCCGATCTTTTATCTCTGTATAGTCAAAATAGCCCGCGCCCAGGGTCATTTTCATGCCACCACCCAATTTAGCTTTGTAGCCAAATTGACCAGCAAATAGGAAAGATTCATCATCTTTTGAGCGTTCTTCTATATAAAAGAAACCAGCATTGAGGAAAAAATTCTGATCATACTGCAATGCAAGACCTTCCGGTCGTATATCACCATCCCACAATAATGTCGATTTACCAGGCTTGTAAAAGGGATTTTTGAACTTGCCACCCTTGATTGTTAATCCGCTTGCTGGTTTCCAAGCAAAATAGGCCTGATCGAGCCGGATATCTTTAGTTGTCGCTTGGCTATCTAAGCTTTGATTTGTAGAAACGGGATCCTCCCCACCCGATGCCAACATTGCCCCTACATCCAGTGTGTCATTGATCTTGGCATTCAAACCTATTCGTAAACGAAGGCGGTTGCGATGGCGTTTATCTTTTCCATCTTCATCAATCAATTCATAGCGATAGCGAAAATCACCTTTCAATTTGATCTTTTTTGCCCAATCTGTTGCGCTAGCGGGTATAGCGAAAGTCAATCCAAGTAATGCTGCTGTTGCTATTTTCCACCCGTTTCTCATGCTACCTCCGATATTTATTTGAATTATGACTATTGAATTTTCAAAATTTTTTAAATATATGCAAAGAATGTGACAAAATGATGACGATTCGTTTTGATAGCGCGGCGTATAATATATTGGAGCTACGATGAATTATGGCTTATCATAGACGCACGCTCCGCCTCGAATTATCGTTTCGACGCTAGGCGTCGATTTTTATTCATGACAAAGGAAACACCGTGACTGAATTTGAAGGCCAAATCTGGGCTGCTCAAGACAATGATGAAATCAACTTAATTTGTACCACTAAGCGGATTAAAAAGAAAATTCAAGCGATTAATGAAAAAGGACGCGACCTGCGACTATCCGCTGAGAAATTGTTATGGCAACATTCCAGCCAAGCAACAGGACCAGAGGATTGGCAAGAAAAATTAACAAACATTCAAGCCACGGTAGAGTCGCTGGGTAACGATATTGATGTAGAATTGTTATGGGAAAGTGCTTTAGAATTAGAACTCTCAGACATTAAGGAATTAGCCGATTTATATTTTGGGGGAGAAATTACCACAGAACATTTTGTGGTCATTTGGCGCGCATTGGCAGAAGATCGTTTGTATTTTAAACGTCGGGGCAAAAATTGGGAGCCGCGTACTGCCGAGCAAGTGAATGAGTTAAAAACGCAACGTGAACGTGAACTTGCACGGGTTAAAGCTCAAGGATTAGCGCGTGAATGGTTGCAGAAACTCGCCAAAATTCCCCTGCCCGTCTTCCCATCTTTGAGCGGTAAAGAAAAAGATGAGTTGGTGGTCGATTTGTCTGAAGAAATGCTACCGTTTGTGGAGCAATTAGAGGGCTGGTTACGTGGCGATACTGATAAAGATGTAGAAGAGTTAATCAGCAGCACGGCAGAGGGGGTGAAACTCAAGCCCCGCGAATTGGTGTTTGAGATTCTACAAAAAATAGGTCGTTTGCCTCTTGATGCTGATCGCGATGTGATTGTGGCGGGCTTAAAATCTGAATTTTCGGCAGCCATCAATGAAGCCGCCCAAGCGGTGCAACCCGCCGATACGCAAAATATCAACGATTTTTTGTTTAGCATTGATGATGAAGAAACCCGTGAAATTGATGACGCGCTGGCGATTGAGCGCGATGGTTCGTTCTGGAAAATCGGCATAGCCATTGCTGATCCGGATACTGTTGTTCATCGTGGCGATGTTTTAGATAGAGAAGCCATGCGGCGTGGTGCTACTATTTATTTACCAACGCAAACCGTCTTGATGTTACCCGAACGGATTTCTTGTGATATTGCCAGTTTAACGGCTCAACATGTACGCCCATCTATTGTGATACGTGTATGGCTGGATAGTCAGGGAAAAATCACACAAAGCAACGTCAGCCGAGAAGCAATACGGGTAAAGAAACACTTGCATTATAGTGATGCTGATAGTTTGATTAAACGGGGAGAAGATGATACGGCTCAAGCTTTGCGCGACTTATTGAGTTGTGCAAAACAGTTGCATGCTCGGCGACTCGCAGGCGGCGCGTTTAATTTGCAACGTCCAGAATATAAAATCCGTGTCGTTGATGGCACGATCTGCGTGAGGATCATTAATAAGAAGTCAGCCAGTCGCCGGTTGGTGGAAGAAATGATGATTTTAGCGAACCATGTCGCCGCCAAATATGCACACACTCATCAAGTGCCGATAATTTATCGAGTTCAAACGCCCCCATTGCGACCGATTACCCAGAAAATGACTGCCAATCCGCTCGCCCTTTATAAAGTCCGTCAACTGATTGGTCGTTCTTCATTATCCTTACAAGCTGGTGGACACAGCGGCTTAGGTTTATCCATGTACACTCAGATGAGTTCACCACTGCGCCGCTTTGCGGATTTAGTCGTGCAACGGCAATTGATGGCACATTTGCTTGGTGAAGAATTCCCTTATGATCAAGAAGAATTGTTGAAGGTGTTGGAAATGGCAGAACGTGCTGCCCGCGATGCGCGTTCAATCGAAAATTATGCCAAAAAACGTTGGCTGATGCAATATTTAAAGCACAGTTGGGGCAATCAGCCTATAGAGGTACTTGTGATTGAGGAATCGAAGGGGGGGGGCTATAAGGTGGAAATGCAGCCTTGGGGTGTAGAAGCCTATTTGGCAAGCTCAAAACATTTGACATTTGGCAGGAAAGTGGTGGCTGTTGTTGATCAAATTCGTGTTAAAGTGGGGAGCGCTCGTTTAAGATTAGCTTAGACTCTTAGATCGACTTGTTGTTGGAGTCCAAAGCTTTAGCTTTGGACGGCTGACGAGTCCAAAGCTAAAGCTTTGGACTCCAATATAATATATTGTAAATCAATAGGAAATTACTTTTATGTCCACGCCAAGAAACTTCATACCTTTAAATATTGCCGTTCTCACCGTTTCAGACTCTCGTACTGAGGAGACTGATAAATCAGGCAACTTGCTAGTTGATAGGCTAACAGCCGCTGGACATCAGAAAGCAGATAAAGTCATCGTACCTGACAACATTTATAAAATTCGGGCAGTGGTTTCCAATTGGATTAGCAATCCAGATATTCAAGCCATTATCACCACCGGTGGCACTGGCTTAACTGGCAGAGATTCGACACCGGAAGCGATTGAAGTGCTGTTTGATAAAACGATTGAGGGTTTTGGTGAATTATTTCGGGCTGTATCTTATGAAGAAATTCAAACTTCAACTATCCAGTCGAGAACGATTGCAGGCGTGGCGAATGGCACTTATATTTTTTGTTTACCTGGCTCATCTGGCGCATGCAAAACGGGCTGGGAGAAAATTATCCAAGCTCAATTGGATTATCGCACCCGCCCCTGTAATTTTGTGGAAATGATGCCGCGTTTGTTGGAATCTTAATAGTCATTAAAAAAATCCTATTTCTTTAAGAAATAGGATTTTTAGATTGCGTTGACTCTTAACCTCAATGAGCCAGTACATTTAGCCTTTCTTGTGCCGGCGCATATCCAAGCGCAGCAGCTTGACGAAACCACTTTTCTGCAAGGCTCAAATCTTTTTTGACACATTCGCCTTTTAGGTACATCAATCCAAGGGTATTTTGCGCTTCAGAATCACCTCGCTCGGCGGCTTTACGTACCCATTGTAGAGCCTGAGTTAAAATTTCTGAGGGCTCTTCAGAAGGGCTAAGCGGTGAAGTAATAATATAGCCTTTGTCAATTTCCACACCCTGTATATTAACCTGTGAAAAAAATTTGGGATTATGATGTGCATCAAGAAACTTTTGAAGTTCTTTGACAAAGGGCTCATTGACATCTAGCAAAACCACCTTTGAGAGTTGCATAAATTCTTCTGGTTCTAATACAACACGGATTTTATTGATAACAAACCTCAAAGCTTCCATGTCATTTTCTGGCAACCCTTCAGAAGAAATCACAACATCCCATCTTCTGCGAACTTCGCCTTCAAGTTCAAAGAGTGCAAATAACTTAAATTCTCCTTTTTCTTGAGCGATAGCACGTTCTATAGAGTAAAATTTTTCAACAAAACTGTTCATAAATACAATGACCTATTTTAAGGCACTCAGTAGTACCTTTGTTGAAGTAAGCATGTTATCTGCTGTTTTACGTGTTTGCAACCCAATGGGTTTGTAACGAATTTCTGGATTCCAGATTTCAACGATTGACCATTCTGCAAAAAATTGATTTTGTATTTTATCTTCAACCCCAGAAAATTTGAGCAAAGTATCTAACTTATGTATCTTTAAAAATATAGTATTTTGGTAATACTTTTCATAAAAATCACATAAATCGTTTGGGGTGATATTATACAACTTTTGAAAACGCTTACTTTTGATATACTTTTCAATGATTTCACAAGTAAATAGTATAAATTCCTTATTGGTTTCAGGGAAAAATGTCCACCCTAGCGTTTGACATATTCTCGCTTTTAACGCCAACTCAACCGCATAACCACACAAATAGGTGGCAGCGTCATATCGTTTTGCCGTAAACAGGATTTGTGCGTCTTTTAGGCGTGCCCTCGCTAGGGTTCTCAGTTCATTTTTTGTAGTCATGGAGTTATTTTAGCAAAAATTAAATTGCTGCAATAGCGGTTTATTGGGCAATATCATCGACAATAGGCGGCTTATAGTTTAATATTTCGGCGGCATGACAATAACAGAGGAGCCCAAATAAAATGCCCCAACTTTTAACGCTATCCAGAGCGGCGCGTCTAGTAGGTGTCACACGCAGTGCCCTCCAAAAAAAAATTAGAAGAGGCGAATTATCCACCTTTGAAGGCGAGATACTAATAACTGATTTACTACGCGCCTACCCCGACACGAAAATGCACGACACCACGATGTTAGAACGGGTAGAGCGAATCAAGGCAGAAGCCATGCATACCACGCAGAGAGAAGATACGGCATTGCCAAGTTCTGAAGTGCTTATCGCCCGTCTAACCCAGCTCAGCAAAGAACTTATCGCTGTAAAATCCGAACTCAAGAGATATTTAGAATTATTTGATACACTCACCCAAAAATTGACTGATGCCGAAACGGCGGATATTGTCACACTCCAGAAATGGTTAGAAACAGAAATGCAAAGCAACCAGAAAAAAGACACCGATAAAGCGGCTGAATTACTTGCCAAAGATACCGTCCTTCGCATTATCGCAGCCCAAGTGAAAATGATTCCCAGTGGGCATGAATTTTTTGTCGAAGGCAAAGATTCCATTCTTGAAGCCGCGCTGCGTAACGGTTTATCCATGAATTATGGCTGTGATAATGGCAACTGTGGATTATGTAAAGCGCGAATCATCTCAGGGGAAGTGCAACAAATTAGTCATCATGACTACATCCTCAGCGAAGCTGAAAAGCAGATGGGCTACAAGCTAATGTGTTGCCACACGGCGTTGACAGATTTGGTGATTGAAGCCGCAGAAGCCCACTCAGTCGCAGAAATTCCCTTGCAACAAATAGAGACAAAAGTAAAAAAGCTTGAACATTTGCATGACAATCTGTTAGTGCTACATCTTCAAACACCGCGCTCGAAAACTTTACGATTTTTAGCTGGGCAATCTGCGGCATTGACGCTAAAAGATGGGATTTCTGCGGAATGTTTCATCGCCAGTTGCCCCTGCGATGGACGCCAGCTTGAATTTCACTTATCCGATAACAATCCAGCTTTTAGCCGCCTGAAAAAGGGGCAAATGGTGAATCTTGAGGCGCCAAAAGGCGAATTCATTCTGCAAGAAGAATCCACACGCCCCGCCCTGTTTTTAGCCTACGCTCACGGATTTGCTCCCATCAAAAGCCTTATAGAACATGCGATTTCCTTGGAAACAGTAACGTCATTTCATTTATATTGGATAGCACAACCTAATGAGGGGGGACATTATCAGGGTAATCTCTGTCGTGCTTGGGCGGATGCTTTAGATAATTTTCAATATACGCCGTTGACGGGTAATGAAGCCAAACAGTCGCTAACGCGAGTGGTTGAAGATTATCCTGATCTCAAGGATGTCGAAGTGTACCTTAGCGGACCAAAATCGTTTGTTGCCGTTGCCGAGGCGATGTTGCGCGAACATAATCTGCCTGATACGCAATTTCATGTGGGAGAGCTAAATTAAATTGTCAATTCCAAAAATCCTATTTTTTTAAAAAATAGGATTTTTCAGGGCTGAGACAAACTGGTGCCGGACGGGGTTTGCAACCCCGTCCGTAACGTTTTGGATTACAATGCTGTAAGGGCAATCCCTTGTGGTTGCCCCGCTTATAGTCGAATACGAGGAGAAATTTTGGGCCGGATCGCAAACCCAATGCCAGATCGTGCAGGGTAACTGATTGATTTTATGAAACGTTGCGGACGGGGTTGCAAACCCCGTCCGGCATAAGAATATGCTCTAATTAAAAAGATGTTGGAGTCTTCACTCACAAATAGTATAGTATAATCAATACTCACTAGTGCAGGTTTGTAAGCTGTTTTTGCCTGAAAAAAAAATCTTTATGGGAAAAAACAAACATATCCTGGAGCTTGCAAACTCTGTCCTAGATCGGTTACAAAAGGAGAAAATCATGTTACGCAACGAACATTGTGTTGATACAGCACCTCAATCAAACCGGCCTAAAAAGGATACACTGGATGCCGTCACCACCGTCCTCTCAGCCGCAATCGGCGCGGTTTTATTAGGATCAGTAGTGGCTAAAGGAGCAATTGGCGCGATCGTCAGTGCAATTATCGGTGCAGGCATTGGTATTGCGGCTTACTTAAATTATAGTCATAAAAATGAATGACATATTTTTCTTATTAGGTGTATTTTGTGGTATGGTGTTGATTGTAATTTACGTCGTGCAAGCTCTTCGAGTAAAGAAAACACCGGATCTTGCTGATGGTGTTATGTTGCTCCTTTCAGGTGCGACTCTTGCTACCGGAGTAAAATTGTGTTACATAGCTTTCAATCCACCCACTTCACTTGGAGACGACAGAACCTACATTGTTATCGGTGGTGTGGCAGTCATTTGGGTATCAATTCAAACGATTGCAAAAATATTGGCTCATATGGGCAAACAGGTGAAATAAGAAAGCCCACGAAAAGTACAACGGATATGCGAAACCAACAGATTTAATCCGTTTTTTTTCGCAAATCCATTAACTGAATACCTACCAAGTCGGTGTCTGAATCACTTCAGCCAACAATTGGCGTACCTGCCGAATACCCCCCCTCAAATTTTTTTCAATCTCATCCATCGTAATCGGTCCAGCACCACGTCCCGCAGCCGGATTAACAACAACCGCACAAGTGGCATAACAAAGTTCCAACTCTCGCGCCAAAGCCGCTTCTGGCATTCCCGTCATCCCCACAATATCGCAACCATCTCCTTCCATACGATTAATTTCTGCTGCCGTTTCCAAACGGGGACCTTGCGTCGCCCCATATACGCCTTCAGAGTGTACTTTAAAATCGACTTGCTGCGCGGCAGCTAACAATTGGCTACGCAAACTTTCACAATAAGGATGACTAAAATCAATGTGAGTCACATGACTTAAATCTTCAGCAAAAAAGGTATGCTCGCGTGACCAGGTATAATCAATGAGTTGATGAGGAATCACCAAATCTATTGGCTGCATATCGGGATGAATGCCACCCACCGCCGCGACGACAATCACGGTTTTTACCCCTAATTCTTTGAGACACCATATATTGGCGCGGTAATTCACCTTATGCGGTGGGATACTATGTCGTGCCCCGTGCCGTGCCAGAAAAATAACCGATTTTCCGCAATAGCGACCATGAATAATGGGACTAGAGGTTTCGCCATAAGGCGTTTGCAACATTTGTCGACGGGTGATTTCCAATCCCTCAAGTTCAGTTAAACCAGTACCACCAATAATCGCCAATTCGCTCATAAGCCATGCACCGCGTAAATGCCTGGCACATAACGTAATTGTCTTTGATAATCCATGCCATAACCAAAGACATAACGATTAGGGACCGTTAAACCTGCAAAATCCGCTTGTTGCAAGCCTGGGCGTTGCTTGAGTTGTTTTTCCACCAAAACCGCAGACAAGACTTCCTCTGCTCCCGCTTGTTGACAATATTTAATAATCGCTTGCAAAGTTAAACCCTCGTCTAAAATATCATCAATGAGTAGCACAGTGCGATCCTGTAAACTGGTGCTGGGATAGGCGTGCCAGTGCAAATCTCTGCCTGAAGTGGTGCCTCGATAACGGGTGGCATGAATATAATCGATTTCCAATGGAAAATTGAGCCGTGGCAACAATTGCCCAGTGGGGATTAATCCGCCAATCATCACACTCAAGCACAAGGGATGTTTGTCTTGCAAACGCTGGCTGATAGCTTCTGCCATGCCATCAAGCGCGTTTGACACTTCCCGTTCTGTGTACAACAGTTCGGCTTTAGCCAATACGTTTTGAATTTCTTCTATATCTAATTTATTTTCCATAATAATTTAATTTATTACCGTTTCGGAACCATAAAACGCATTGATATTATATATCAATATATATAGCTATTAATTTTGTTAATCAATTTGTTACGCATTTTTGTTGCGGTGATGAGTACAGCTAATGGAGGACAACGAATAAAACCTAAAACCTTTACTGAGTCGGCATTTTCTGGTTCTGATGCCCTTCGCTGAGCCGGAAAAAACAATCAATTAATGAGGTAATTGAAGGTTTTATTCGTTGTCCTCCATTAGTTGTACTCACAACAAAAAAAACTTGAACATCAAGTATTTAATCTATATGAAAAGCTATATTTTCAAATTATTGTCGGTGAATGTACCCATCATGCACAGATTTTACACCTTTCAAAAAAGCTTAAATTTAACAGAACAACTCAATCATATTGACGAATTACAGTCTAAAATTGAGACTCGAAAGCCGCTACAACCTGAACTTTGGGCGACTATTCAACAAAAGTTACGTGTTGATTAGACGTATGATTCTAATGCGATTGAAGGTAGCACCTTGACGAGAGGCGAAACCCTATTTTTTCTACAAGAAGGTTTGACGGTTGAGGGTAAGCCTTTTAAAGATTTTCTGGATGCTAGAAACCATGCTGAGGCGATTGATTTTCTCTATCAAGTCACCAGCCCTATTACGCCGGGGCTTATTAAAGAAACCAATGCTCTGCTATTATCTGGCGTGAACTATACTGATGCTGTGAGTGAAACTGGAGAAAAAATCAAAAAACCAGCAACTCCAGGCGAATATAAGCGTTTACCTAATCACGTTTTGCAGGCTGATGGGACTATTCATCATTACACTGAACCGCTACAAGTGGTTGATGAAATGGAAAAACTTTGCCAATGGATTCAAGATCAGTTGCCCAGACAACACCCTTTGATCACGGCAGCTATTGCACATTATAATATGGTTAGAATTCATCCCTTTGATGATGGTAATGGGCGCGGCGCACGGATTTTGATGAATCTTATTCTCATCAAAAAGGCTTATCCGCCAGCTATTATCAGGATGGAAGAGCGACGACAATATCTTGCCACATTGAGCCAAGCAGACAGGGGCTTGATTTCGCCGTTCTTGGTATTTGTGGCAAAGTCTCTTTTTAAGACACAGCAGAACATACTTGAGAATTTGAATTCATCCAAAATTTAGTTTTTGGGCAACCAAAAACATCCGATGTTTGCCAAACATCGGATGTTTATGTTGAAAATAAATCAACCTTACGGCTTTTTGAAACCTGTCAGGTTTGCCTTAACTTCCGATGTTACGCACCCTCGTTCCTAGGCTCCTTTAAAACCATAGTACAACGGATTAGGGGAGTAAACGGATTGATTGTTGTAGATATTTATTTGGACTCATTGACAATGACTGCTGCTTGCTAAAAATGTCCCTTCAAACCAATCCGTTTGTTCCCCTAATCCTAAAGATGAAAATGAAACACCGCCTCATACACACGCAAATCACTCTGGCGACGAGGCGCATTTTTCAACACCTGCTCCCGATTCGCCCGCAAATATTGTTCATATCTAATCAATAATTGAGAAAGATTGAGACTATCCTCGGTAATCGTCTCCTACACATCCTCAAACGGATCATACAAACCATCCATTTCATGATACAGTTCTCTCGCAAAATAGTTAAACAATTGCTTTTGTGTGTATGGGCAAGGAAATTTCACATAATTTCAATTTTTCTATCAATTCCCGAGCCAGTACTTGAGCCACACGATTGGCATCGGTAACATTATAGAGATGTTGCAGAGGCAGGATAACCACGTAAAACTGGGTGTCCCGCTGTTCAAGAAAACTTCCCGCATTATCCAAGTTTTGCCGGTTTGACGCGGTGCCCATACGGTGATGTAATGTCCGCCTTTGTTAGGATCATCGCCTAACAATTGTTGGAATGCTCCGTCTACCAATTCTTGACGGGGAACGTAATAATGTAGTTCCCGATCCACCGGACCGTAAGATGAAAATTTTCGCATATCTTAAACTCCAGAAATTTGCATTTGTTGCGCGGATAATGCCGGAGCAAGGGCTTCTTCGGGTAGAAAGGGTTTGACCGATTTATGGTAAGTATATTTGGCGGGCACCGAAACCAGTTCTTTTTCGGGATAACGCAGCGCCGTTAATTTGCCGCCGAAGACGCAGCCAGTATCAATACAGATTGTATTATTAAGCCACCGGGCTTCTGGCACCGGCGTATGTCCATAAACCACCATCGCCCGTCCCCGATAATCCGCTGCCCAGTCATAGCGCACCGGCAAACCAAATTCATCCGTCTCGCCCGTAGTTTTGCCATAGAGCGCAAATCCACGGGCTTTGCCCGATGCACGCCCTTGCAAATTTTCGCTCATGCCAGCGTGTGCTACCACTAATTTGCCATCGTCAAGCTGATAATGGATGACTAAACTTTCAATAAATTCAAGTATTTGTTTATTAAATGCTGGGGACATTTTTTCTAATTGTTGCACCGACTCCGCCAAGCCATGGGTCAATTTTACATTTTTACCCTTTAATTTTCGCATCAATTTAATGTCATGATTGCCGGGCACACAGATGGCAGTGCCAGCCGCTACCATGTCCATGACATGGCGTAATACTTCGGGCGTTTTAGGGCCTCTGTCAACTAAGTCTCCTAGAAAAACGGCTTTGCGTCCTTGTGGGTGGTCGTTCCCTCTTTGGTAGCCTAATTTGTCAAGTAATTCAATCAGTTCGTCAAAACAGCCATGCACGTCGCCGATAATGTCAAATGGTCCTCGCTCATGTTTTAAGTTATTCCGTAGGCGTGTCCTTTTGATTTCAGCCGCATCGACTTTTTCAACAGAGTCGAAAATGGTAGTATGTTTAAAGCCTTCTCGTTTAAGAGAAGGCAGCGAGCGCTTTAAATTTTCGCGCTGTTGGCGTATGACATTGCGATCAGCACGTTGTTTATTTCTCTTGTGGCACAAATTTTCGGGCAGATTAAAGACGATTGCCGTTGGTAAAGCATGGTGTTTACGCGCCAATGCTAATAGGGGTTTGCGAGCTTCGGTTTGAACATTTGCTGCGTCAATTACCGTGAGTTTGCCAGCGGCGAGGCGCCTTGCGGCAATAAAATGTAGGACTTCAAGGGCTTCTTTGGTGACGGTTTGGTCATTTTCGTTGTCGGAAATTAGGGCGCGGCAATAATCCAGAGATAAGATTTCGGTGGGTTTGAAATGTTTTTTGGCAAAGCTTGATTTGCCGCCGCCTGATGCGCCAATGAGTATGATTAACGATAATTCTGGAATTTTGATTTGCATGATTAGTCGGCTCAATGTCATTAAGTTAAGGTTTTTTTTGTAGGGTGGGTAGAGAAACCCACTTCAGCTACGAAAATAGCTTGGTGGGTTTCGCTTCGCTCTACCCACCCTACACAACAATGCCATTAAGTTAAGCCCAAAGACGTTCTTTTGTAGGGTGGGCAAAGCGTTTTTTTTCGTGTGCCCACCATCCCCGACAGGTGGGCAACAAAAACACGTTGCCCACCCTACAAGATTTCTTAACTTAATGGCATTGACCCTACACAAGAACTACACAAGAACTAATGATTAATCAGTTATGACGCTGAGAAAAAGTTGTTCTCCTTTATCAGTGAGCACTTCCATTCTTTTCACAATTTTTTTATTGTCATTGATAATTGCGCTCACTGTACTTGTATCAAAGATATGCCCCATAATATTTACCTTCTTGCAACGGCATCATTGAATGCCTTGATTTGTTTCGGGCTCAAATCAGCAATTAGCCCATTCATGCCTGCTATTGCCATTCTTTGTCCGAGTCTCCGTTGGAGTTCACTATCTTCTATCGCCAGAAATTCTCTCAGTGTAAACTTCTCTCGCATAGATTGCGTCACATCGTTTATCACTTCAGTTTCGTCCAATCTTTCCCTGAATGCCCAATTTTCTTGCATCAATTTCTCCACGAAATTGGCGATACGCATTCGATAAACTTCAGTTAGATCGATAGTGTTTTGCGTATTCATGGCTCATTTTCTCCTTTTTACAACATTGTAAAAATACTACTGGTTTTTTATTGTCTTTAAAAGCTCTACTGGATAGGGCTTGTCAGGTGCAACGTCTAGCACTTGATATCTTTGTTGTTTCGGGAATGAGGTACGATTTCACGAAACTCTGATATTTTGTTGTTTCGGGAATGAGGTACGATTTCCCGAAACTCTATCGTCGGCAAAAGTTCAAAAAAATTTTGCCGACGACATTATTTATTTGTTATTTGTTGTTTCGGGAATGAGGTACGATTTCCCGAAACTCTATCGTCGGCAACAGTTTGTTTTAAAAAAAACAAACTGTTGCCGACGATAGTATTTAAGTTTCGGGAAATATGCTTTATTTAGGTTTCGGGAAATCCGCTTTGCTCCATTCCCGAAACAATTAAGATTTCGGTGGCTTTGAAATGTTTTTTGGCAAAGCTTGATTTGCCGCTGCCTGACGCGCCAATGAGTATGATTAGTGATAATTTTGGAATTTTGATTTGCGTGATTAGTCGGCTCAATGTCATTAAGTTAAGGTTTTTTTTGTTGTTTCGGGAATGAGGTACGATTTCCTCCCGTAGGGAACTTTCTGATATTATTTATGTTTCGGGAAATATGCTTTGCTCCATTCCCGAAACAATTAACTTATATTTAGTTCCGCTCGCGAATCCGTATCAGGGTAAACGAAGTCCGTTGATCAATCTCAATTGATTGGCTTCTGAGGACATTTTCTAAAAATGTTTTCACCTTGCTTGCAATCGGGGCATCGCCTAAGTCGCCGCTTGAGTATATGACCGCTGCGTAATTATGTGGCCCAGTTGGGTCGTTGGTCGCATCAAATATCGAAAATGACTTTTCATGTCTCAGAATAGGCATAATATGGTACGCGCTAGTCTCGCCTTCACCCAAGCTATCCCTAAAGTAAGCCAAAATACCCATTTCTCCAGGCGGTAATTCAGATAACAATTCAGCCGTAGAATCCAGTGTAAGCCTTGACCCCGCGCCAAAGAAATGCCTGTATTGGTTATACAGAATCCCACCGCCAGTCCCAAGCCTCAACCGAAGCTTGAATTCGGCGTTTACTTCTTGAGTAAACTCATGGTCATTGTGGAATACGCGGAAATTTTTCAGCAAACTATCCTCAATTGCATAAATATTCCTACCGCGGTGCGCCCCCTCGGGATTAGGTTCTACTTTTCCAACGATTGCTCTAGTGGCTTCAACATATTTTTTTCTCTCTGATCCTGTCGATGGTTCAGTAGGATGTTCTTCGTATCTGGCTATTTCTTCCCCGCTGTCAAGCCTGACTGGCATCTTTATAGAGGGGTATTTGAGTAGCGAATTATCTTTATATACCCTCAGAGCTATCTCGGAGTGTTGAGAACATAATCCTGTGTCACAGGCTGCCGAGGCTGCCGGGGTGATAGAATGTCTTTGTTCGTACAGAATTAGGCCAAAGATCGTATGTCTCGCATAAACAGCTGTAATTTGGTTATCGTCATAACCTTGCTCTTTAAGAAATTGGTAAGACGTACCGCATTCGCCTGGGAGACCACTTTGAGCAGGTGGTATTAATGTGGTGAGGATAAGGTAGACAAACAGGATAATTATTTTCATTTTATTTGCACTCAATTTTATGTATTGTTTAGTTATTTTACTATAATAGCCAGGCGAAATAAATCAATCAAATATTTTATTGATTGAATTATTTAATTTTTGTCATTTATTTTCAAACTATATTTTTTTTCCTGAATTTTTCTAAGCAGGCGAAAACCTACCTTGTAGTCGCGGTGATCTGGCGGTAATCGGTAACGGCTCGCGGTTCGCAAAAACCTTGGACTGCTGTACCAAGAGCCGCCGCGAATCGCACGCATAGCGGTGGTATTTTGTTTGCTCAAACAAGCTTGTTCTTTTCCGCTATATTTAGCCTCATATTCTGAACAAGTCCACTCATAAAGATTTCCCGCTGTGTCGTATAACTTAAAAGGATTGGCCGAAAATGAGCCGACTGGGGCGGTTTTTTTATTATCCCAGCGACTACCGCAATTATCACAGTTTGCAAAATTATATCCAATTTCGTTTCCCCACCAATATTGGCTCTCTGTCTCCGCCCGTGCGGCATATTCCCATTCTGCCTCTGTTGGCAAGCGATATTGTTGCTTGGTTTGCTGACTTAACCAATGGGCATAAGCGGTGGCATCGAACCAAGACACATTAATCACTGGTCGATTGCCCCGCCCCCAAGCAGCATCACCTGGCTTTTGTCGATTTGTCGCTTGTGCAAAACGGTCATATTCTGCAAATGTGACCTCATAGCGACTCATTGCAAAACGGCTGAGGTACACGCTATGTATGGGTTGTTCCCAATCAGCCCCCATACGAAATCGCCCAGCTGCAATGACCACCATTTCAGGCCCTAAAGTATTGTCTTGTAAGGAATCACGAAAAATTTTGCCGGGAGTACATTGACAAGGATTAGAAGTCGGTTCTACTGGTAACACTGCTGCTGGTGTAAAAACTGGAATAAAGTAGGTGTATTCGATCCAGAGCAAGATGAGGCCGACCATAACACCACTGAGAATTGTAAGAATAATGGCTTTTGTCAAATTTTCCTCCCCCTAATACCGGTGCTATTATTTATTAATATACATACTTTTAGTATGATAAACCAAGTTTTTTCAAAAGACTCGGGCTCGATTGGCTCCAAAATATTTATGTCAAGGAGTATTATTAGTGGCTGGATTTAAAACACCTAAATCTTTAATATCTTCTCGCCCGATACTTGTTACTGGCTGCTCTAGTGGTATAGGATACTGTGTGGCACACGGTTTAAGAAACCGAGGTTATTCGGTATTTGCTACCGCGCGTCAGCACAAAGATGTCGCCCGTTTACAACAAGAAGGATTGGAAAGCCTTGTTTTAGATTTGAGCAATTCGCAATCTATCTTTGAGGCTGTGCAAGCAGTGTTAGAACGGACTAATGGGCGATTGTATGGCTTATTCAACAATGGGGCTTATGGACAACCAGGGGCAGTAGAAGATTTAAGCGTTGAGGCTTTGCGTCAACAATTTGAAACAAATTTTTTTGGGACACACGAGTTGACTCGTCAAGTCATACCCGCCATGCGTCGCCAAGGGGAGGGGCGGATTGTCCAAAATAGCTCCGTATTAGGCTTGGTGGCATTGCCTTATCGCGGAGCTTATAATGCGAGCAAATTTGCTTTGGAGGGATTAAGCGACACTTTGCGCTTAGAATTAGCGGGCACTGGTATTTTTGTTGCTTTGATTGAACCCGGACCAATCCTGAGCCGGTTTCGTGCCAATGCTTATAACATGTTCAAACAGCACATTGATGCTGAACATAGTGTTCATTATAAAACTTATGCCAAAATGGAACAACGCTTATTGGCAAAAGAGGCTGTTGTCCCGTTTACTTTGCCACCTGAGGCGGTGCTCAAAAAAGTCATTCATGCCTTAGAATCGCGACATCCCCAGCCGCGTTATTATGTAACCTTTCCAACGTATTTATTGGCAACATTAAAACGATTACTCCCACATCGGGTAATGGATTGGGTGTTGCGACATTTGCCTGAGTAAAATCGTAGTGATAAATCCTATTTTTTTAAAAAATAGGATTTCTTTGGCGATGGTGTCGTTCGGGAAACTCACTCTTCTTTTTTCACTAAACTAAAGTTTAACGACTCCAAGTCTTCCTTAAATTCCTCGCCGTATTCTTCGGCAGACTCATTCTCCGGATCATAAATCCAGTTGACGCTAATATTCTTACCATTATCCGTCACTTCAGTCTCCAATCTATCAAAAAAATTCAGCAAGTTTTTTGAGGTACTGCTGTTGAAATAATTGAGATCAAGATTCACGGTAACGGCTTGGTTTCCTAGAACTGATAAATAGTTTTCCAGCCAAGAAAACGGGGGTTCAAAAAATTCTGCTATATTTTCCGGGTAACATTCACCTTTGATCTCAAGCACATTGGTTTCAGCGTTAAAAGAAACATCGGGCGTGTACCTGGTGGCTTCGATTTTTAAACTATCCATGAGCACATACTCCCTAAACGCTAGTCTTCAAAGAAAAAAACGAAAATACATCGTCAACCTGTTGAAAATTAAATTCAATTGGTGTGATGGATCTTCTTGCCATTTCAATAAATCCCAGTCCCGCCCCTTGACTGTCGTCTGCATAGGGTGCCTTCCGACGCTGTTCCCTGTAATACTTATTGAGAGCCTCCTTGTCCATCTTTTGCAATTGACTCAGTTGCTTAGCGATACTATTTACTTTTTGATTAGGAACTATATTTCCACATAATACATAATAACGCCCACTTTCACAGCCAACCACAATGATGCCTTCACTAACTGCTTTTCTGGAGTGGGCTGGTGTCCTCTTTTTGGCGGAATAATGGATAATATTTTGTGTTTGTTCCACTAGCATGGAAAACACCTTGAGAGTCATTGAGGGACTGGCTTTCTCCAAAGTCATTTTATTTCTCAAGGTATCGCCCATTTCCAACAACAGTGTTTGCGAAAGAGGGCCGCTGAAACTAAACAATATGCCCTGTGTATCAAGTTCGGTTTGGAGGTAGTAGAGATTTTCTAGTTGCATTTTAATAGGAACCTTTATTAAAAAAAATCACGGCACTTCTATAGCTGAGTAAAACCGCTATCAGCTATCAGTTATCAGTAATCAGTTATTAACAAGCGAGTTTGGGAAACGAATTTTAGATGGTTCTTTTGCGAAGCAAACGTTTTTGCATAGCAAAAAAAAACTTTTGCCGAGAAAACTGTTCATGTTTTGAAAACTAGCAGAATCTGATTACTTACTTGCTGATGGCTTTCGAGAAGCGGTATGGGTCAAAACCCACCACAGTCACATCATCCTGTCTATCATTATCACCTTTGTATTCGTTAAAAACCCGTAGTATTTTAGCATATTGTTCCTCAAAATCGTGGTGACAATTTTCCCTCAGCAGTTGTCTAAAACGCTTCTTGCCAAAAGGAAAACGTTTAGAGCCTCCCAGTTGATCCAAAAAACCATCTGTTGACATATAAAAGGACATGCCCGGTTCAATCGAAATTGTATGCGTGCTAAACTCAAAATCCAAGTTGGAGCGCTTATAACCCAAGCTTTGTCCATCGCCAGCAATGACCCTGATGCGATCGTTGTGAATATAATAAAGCGGCAATTTAGCACCTGCAAAGCTTAAGGTATCGGATTTTATCCAACAAATCGCGGCATCAAGCCCATCATCGGAGCGAGCATGATCGCTATCCTGTCGTAGCGAAGTTTTGACCAGAAAATTGAGCCGTTTGAGGATGTCGCTCGGCTCGTAACAGTCCTCATCTCTGATGATTCGTCTAAGCTGGGTTGAAGCCACCATCGTCATAAACGCGCCGGGGACGCCATGCCCGGTACAATCCACTACTGCAACAATAAAGCCATCTTCAACGGGCTGTGCATATATCATATCGCCGCCGACTATATCTCTGGGCATCCACAGGAAAAAACTATTTGGCAAGAAAGTTTTTACCTGTTCCAAATTGGGCAATAAGGAAGATTGTATTATTTTAGCGTATTGAATGCTGTCCGTCATCATTTTGTTGACGGCTTCGGCGGCTTCACGCCCCCTTTCTGCTTGTTCACGTTTCAAACGTTCCGTGATGTCGGTAAAGGCGGTAATGGCATAATTAACCTGTTTATTCTCATCAAAAATAGGCGTTCCCCACATCTCAACCGGGATAATTTCGTCACCTTGATGGATTTCTATATCATCAACCCTTGCTTTGTTACCTATCAAGGCTTGCACAGCTGGCAAACGCTTGTGAGGGTATAACTGAAACGTGCCCGCCTGATAGGCTTGAAAAACAGCAGGCCATTCTTCGAAGTACGATGACGTATCAAGGCTTTGACCAATAATTTGCAAAGCAGTTTTGTTGGTATAATAATTTTTACCGCTTGCGTCAGTCACGTTTACACCCACTGGCATCGCCTCTAATATTTGTGTCAGTCGCCGTTCATTTTCATGTAACTCCTCGTAAAGTTCTGCATTTTCAAGATGAATCTGATAAAGTTGTATCTGGGTTTTCACCCTGGCTAACAGTTCATCTCTTGAAACTGGTTTGGCTAAATAATCATTGGCACCCAATTCCAATCCTTTTACCATGTCCGACACCTGATTTTTAGCAGTCAGCATCACAATCGGTAGCTCATTGAGAGCAAATTGCTCGCGCAGCCGGTAACAAACTTCGTAACCAGTCATTTTGGGCATCATCACATCCAGTAAAATCAGATCTGGTTTGAAATCTTTATCAATCATCTCCAAGGCTTCCATCCCATTGCTGGCCTGATAAACCGCATAACCTTGTAGCGACAAATGGTTTGCAAATACCTGAATATTCACATGTTCATCGTCTACAACCAAGATTTTATATTGAGCTGAGCTTGCCTGCGTAAGCGGTTGGCTCGTCTCAATCAAGGCTTGGGGGTGCAATTGGGAAAATTGGATTTGAGTCTTCTCTACTTGAGCTATGGGTAATGTGAAGCTAAACCGTGAACCAACGCCAACAATGGACTCCACCTGAATGCGGCCATGGTGTAATTCTACCAGTTTTTGAGTTACGGCTAAACCCAAGCCGGTGCCACCGTATTCCCTTTCTGTTGCCCCTTCGCCTTGTTCAAAAGATTCAAAAATACGGTCTAATTTATCGGCTGGGATGCCGATACCGGTATCAGAAACGGTGATAGCCAAAGCTTCGAGCTTGTCTACCACTTGTGCGGAAATTTCGATACTGCCGCTTTCCGTAAACTTAATCGCATTACCCACCAAGTTATAGATAATTTGTTGCAAACGGTTCTCATCGGCGTATGCTGGGGGTAAGTCGGGCGCGATGGCGTTTACCAGTTGCACCGATTTCTGATCCAACAGGGGTTGGCAGAGTGTTAGTACCACCTCAGTGACTTCCCTTATACCAACCGCTTTCAGTTGTAATTTCAATTTGTGGTGTTTTAGTTTGGAAAAATCAAGAATATCGTTAACTAGCTTGTTCAAGCGATGTCCACTTTGTGCAATCACCAGAATATTTTTTTGTACCTCATCTGATAATAGTCCCGCCGCGCCGTCATTCAGAGATTCTGCAATACCGATAATCCCATTGACTGGAGTGCGGAGTTCATGGGAGGTATCGGCTAAAAATTCATCCTTAAGTTCATCCAAGCGTTGCAGTTGTTTATTTTCAGCTTCAAGCACTTTATTAGCCTCTATAAGTTGCCTGTGTTGCTCATCAAACGCTTGAATAAGTAGGCCAATTTCATTAGGGATTATAGTCGGTATTTTGAAATATTCCAATTGATGAAATTTTCCGTCCACAGCTAATGTGCCCATGGTTTGAACAGCATGGCTGATTTGTGATAAGGGTTTTATTAAAAAGCGATTTAAGCCCAAATAAGCAAATGCTAAAATAAGTATAGTGGTTGCCACAAGATAAGCAACCAGTAATTTACTAATATTATAGGCGACCGCATTAATATCAGAGCCAGGTTTGACAATAAGCAATTTCCAGTATGAGTCTGGCACATGAAATATAAAAGCAGTAGAGGGCTGTTTTAACAAAAAGTCATTTTCTAAAGTGACTTTTCGATATAATCTCGTATTTTTGAGGGGATTGGCAATAACCGCTGACAGTAGTTCTGCTTTTGGATGGTAACTGTTGTCGAAGTTTGGATCATTCTGACGAGCTTGCATGATAATATCTTGATTCATTGCCTCAATGGCCTTTAAAATTGGTGAAAATAAAGGATATTTACTAGCAAATTCTGAGGCGGAGATAAATTGAACTAACTCATGTTTAGGAAAGCTAATAAATTTGTTATTCCTATCCAAAATCAACACATAACCACCGGTTTCTTTTTGTAAGGATTCTGCAATCGCTTGCAATCCTTCTAATTTCAAGTCGATAGTGGCGGCTCCAGAAAAATGGCCTTGTTGGTCAAATGTCGCCACGGCACAAGTTTGGTAGAAATAAGGAGCCCTGTAGGATTCGCTCCAAAAACAAGTTCCCTGCTTGGCGTGGCGTGCCGCGACATACCATTCTTCATTCTGATAATCTGGACCAGATTGATTGTCGTATTTTAGGCTGCCATCAGAGTCGCGCCTCCAAAAGAAACTTGTCCTTTGTTTATCGGCTTGGAAACTATAGGGTTCTGGCCAAATACCGCCACCTGCGACATCTAAATCGCCTTGAAAATCAATCAACTTAGGGAAAATATCTTTAAAAATAACTTCTAACTTAGGTAAATTTTCAGCAACCGCAGCCAAGGTTTTCGTTAGGGCTGCGATTTCAGATAAACGCGCTGTCAAGCGTGAAACTGCATGATTACCTGTTTTTTCAATTACTTTTGATGTTTCCATTGACACCAGTTTTTTGCCATTGGTACCCATGATCAAGACAATCCCCAAAACGAGCCCTAGAGTAATAAACAATAGACCAAAGATAGTTTGAAAGCTTAAACTTTTATACCATATAACGGATTTCATAGTTAACAATTCCAGACGATGATGACATCGATTCGCTGTCCCAAGCGGAATTTCAGGATGGGCTCACAGTCCCATGCTCATTGACATCTGATAAACGGTCAGAGCTTGGTCTTAAGTCAATGCCATTAAGTTAAGCTCATGTAGGGTGGATTAAGCGGAGCGTATCCACCGAAATATCACGATTAATCAGGTGGATACGCTATCGCTTAATCCACCCTACATCTATGGATTTTCCTTCGTCGGCAAAAGTTTTTGCGGAGCAAAAACTTTTGCCGACGAAACTTAATGGCATTGGGTCTTAAGTACCTCCTCATAAATTCACTGTTTTATAATATACCATAAAATAGGAGTTCACTTTCGGTCTGGACAGTCGGAATTAAATCAAAACGCCAAAAGTGAAAAATTTTATATGAATAGACCAAAACATCCAAACAAAGAAATTGAGGCGGCTATACAATATGCAGAGTCTAAGGGATGGTATTACCCTGACGCGGGTAATTCATCCCACGCTTGGGGACGGCTTTTGTGTAGCAAAAAGGGACGTGGAGCTTGTCGCTTGTCCATATGGTCAACACCTAAAGTGCCAGAAAATCATGCGAAGCAAATCCGTAGAAATGTGAATAAATGTTCCCACTAGAAGGATACTGAAGATGAGTAAAGAAGCTAAACTATACCATTTTGTGCTTGTGTTATCTGGTTTTTCATCACTTTCGGAGCGTATAGAAGACGCGCTCTTTGAGGCGGGGTGTGATGATGCGTTGTTAATTTTCCGCGATAATGTGCCTTACCTAGAATTTGACAGACAGGCAACTAGCCTTTTTGATGCTATCGATGCTGCAATTAAGGATGTGGAATCAGCAAACATCGGTGCAAAGGTGTTGCGAGTGGGTGATGAGGAGATACAATCGAGGCTAGAAAAACAACTTGAAAGAGATGATTTATTGATGAATACCCCGTTTTTAGGTAGGATTCGTGCCAAATCTCGTCAAAAAGATATTTTAAGTATTTTGGCCTTACGCTTCAATCCGCGAATCCCCATCAGTCAACGAATAGAGCAACACTTGGCGCCTATCACTGATGATGCTGAGTTAGACAGATTACTGGCATCCGCCGTTCAATCTGACAGCGTGAGGGCTTTTCAAAAAACGCTATATTTTTAGCTGTTGCTATTTGCATCACTGTAGGAGCCCACCTCCTGTGGACTCCTACCAAATCTTTAGCTCTTATATCCTATTCAATGGGCAACTTTTGGAAATTCAACAATAAATGTATGTCGCGCCTCGCCCTGATTCGCTTTCACACCACACCACCCCATTCATCGTTTCCACTAATTTTTTTTTTACAAACAAACAATAATAACTTTTGTTTATCGGATTCACTAAAGCCAGGACCTTCATCTTGTATTTCACAACGCACAATATGCTCATTTATGCTCATCAAACTGATGGCGATACTTTTACCGTGTGGTGAGTATTTTACGGCATTTTAAATAATATTTTCCAATATATTAATGGATTCAGGCGCATTGCTACCCCAACAGGTTTTGAATTAATTCAAACATTTGTCGTGATGAATTTGAAATGATATCCAACAATTTAATTCTATTTTCCGCAGGAGGTTTATCATTTTCAAATCATGTGTTGTAATGCACAAACAATTATACAAAACTTATGCGTTTATCACGTTTATTTATAGACATCCCGCTGGCGGTTGGACAAGAAATTGTCTTGGCTAAAGAATCCACCCATTATCTTTTAAATGTGCTACGCCAGCGCATTGGAACACAAGTCACTTTATTTAATGGACAAGGAGGAGAATACGTCGCCCATTTGATAGCCGCGACTAAAAAAAACGCGCATTTACAAGTAACTGAATATAAAAACATTGAACGAGAATCTACTTTACAATTGACATTAGTGCAAGCCATTTCCCGCCCCGAACATATGGATTATACTATGCAAAAAGCGGTAGAGTTAGGCGTACAACGCATTGTGCCAATTACCACAGAACGCAGTTTGACGAGAAACCGTGAGCAACGTTGGCGTAAAATTGTTATCAGTGCCTGCGAACAGTGTGGTAGAAATCGCTTACCACAGTTAGATAATGTGTTGAGCCTGAATGCTTGGCTAGCTGAACAGAGCCGGAGTTGTTGTATAGTTTTGTCTCCAACAGGAAAACATGCTCTCAACATTCAATCCCTGTCAGGGGCAAAAAAAAATTTAACCAATTTAACCGTATTAATTGGGGCGGAAGGCGGTTTGAGTGAGGCAGAAATAGAGCAAACGAGGCAAGCGGGTTATTTAGACATTCGTTTGGGACCACGCATACTCCGCACAGAAACGGCAGCAGTTACGGTATTAGCCCTCTGCCAGGCATTGTGGGGAGATTTGCAGGAGTCGGGAGAGCGTAGCTGAAATGAAGATGATGATGATAAAGCCAAATTTTTGGTTATGCCTACTGTTTGTCGTGATGCAGAATGTTATGGCAGAATTGGAAGTTTCTCAAATTGAAAAGCATTGGCAACATGAGAGTCGCGTTAACGCAGTGGCTTTTTCCCCAGATGGACGTTGGCTCGCCTCTGGCAGCGCTATATTAAAGATATGGGATGTCACATCAAAATCGTGGCCGCGCACTTTGGAAACTAAAACTTCGATTAAGGCTGTTGCCTTTTCGCCAAATGGTCAGTGGCTCGCGTCTGTGAGCGTTAAACCTATGTTGAAATTGTGGAATATGAAATCTGGACAGTTGCAATATAGATTGCGATTGCGTAAGAGGAATATGATCTATTCAATCAGTTTTTCTCCAGATGATAAGTGTCTCGCCTCGGGCGGAGGGGATCATACCGTAAAATTATGGGATGTCAGTTCAGGGCAATTGCAACATACGTTGAAAGGGCACAAAGGTGAGGTTTATTCAACTGCATTTGCCCCAAATGGCAAATGGCTCGCGTCTGGTAGCAAAGATAAGACCATCAAAATATGGGATGTGGAATCCGCCCGATTACAGCATAGTTTGGCAGCATCTCAAGGTGAAATTTATTCGGTTGCCATTTCTCCAAATGGCAAATACTTAGCCTCTGGCGGAGAGGGCTTCGTCAAACTATGGGATATGAATTCTGGAGAATTGCAGCACAGTTGGATCCAAGGTTGGAAGATTAAATCTATTGCTTTTTCCCCAAATGGTGCATGGTTAGCATCGGCGAATGGTCGGGGAGAAATGATAAAAATCTGGGATATAGAGTCGGGAGAGTTGCTGCATACCGTCATGAAAGCTCATGTTGATGGTGTTGAGTCAATTGCCTTTTCTCCAAATGGTCAGTGGTTAGTCTCAGCAGGTGATCGTATGCTAAAACTCTGGGAAATCAAGCGCGTTCCTGCCGATACAAAAGCACCTGATTCGGAAGAATCACTGGTAGAACCGATCATGCAAGTTTCTGAAAATGGAGACCAAGCTTTTGACTTTTCAAACATTTATCCTTGGTTTATCAAGGCAATCGCGATTATTGTGAGTGTCATATTGCTGGTTTCATTTATCTGGTGGATCATTCAACGCTTCTCGCCGTCATTACGCCCCCATGCGCCCCGTATCATGGTGAGTATTATCGTTGGTATTACTGTAGGCGTTAGTACGACAGCCATCGCCTATTATTTGTTTGATAGTCCAGAAACTGCCACTATAAGCGGAGTGGCGCTCGCAGTCGTTGCCCATTATTTTACGAAAGGGGCGTGAGTTCTAGACTGCTAGCAGCGAACACCAAAACCAGATGTAGAGCCGGTAAAAAAATTAAATATAGATGCGATGCCCGGCTACGGGCGGGTGCCATCCGAAAATATGTTAAAAATACTTGACATTGATTGATTTCTAGGGTATATGTTATTATTTTAAATAAAACAATGCTTGATTGTCTTTTTGTTTAATAAAAGGTAATTCTTACGTTGTAGTAATTAAATTATCATAGGTTGGAAGGACGACACAACGGCGATTGCCGCTTGCGAATCGCGAAGTGAATTGAATTCAAAATTCGTGGGCGGTCAAATCATCGGTTGGAATTTGTGGAGGTAAACACATTATGACTAAGCAAAGCTTGTTTAGGCTATCATTGGCGGGAGCGCTGTCTTTGGCGGCTGGGGTTGCCGCGGCGCAGACGAACGGCGACTTAGTGATTGCTTTGGAGGCGGAATGCCCTGATGGTGGCAATCTAGGAGACTGGGATGAGGTTGACACTGGCTTGTCCGACGCCGCCTCGGGCGGGGCTGCGGTCAGGGCGTCGACAGGCGATCTCAGCAGCCCGGACGAAGATAATGCGCTGGGTTACAAATTCACTGTAGAGATGGATGGAACTTATAGACTATACCTGCGAGTTGAGACCAGAGCGGAGATTAGCGGTTACGTCCGGTCCACGACTGAGTCCTCAGGGAGAAATCGTGAGTGGCAGGAGATAAGGTCCAAAGAGAATCTCTTCCAGTGGATACCAGTGGAAAAAGACGACGGCGATCTGCTCGAGTTGGAGTTCAACGCCGGGGAACATTGGGTGGAATTGTCAAAAAAACTGGGGGGCGGGTTGGTCGCCGACAAATTGCAGCTTCAGCATGATAGCGTCGACGGGCCCCCTCAGGGGATGGGTGCGCTGGCGCAAAACTGCAAGACTCAATTTGTTTTCGAGGCTGAATGCTATGATAATTACGACGAACTCGCCTCTCCTCTAAATGGCAACGACAGCCAGACACGCAGGCTTCAGACGGCCACGCCATGGAGGCGGTCGGCGACGTCATGGACAATCCAGATTCCCCCCCCTCGGAGGATGACACTGAGCAGTTGGTGTTCTATTTTAACGTGGAACGCTCCGGGACTTATGCAGTCCTGCTACGCCTCCACGCGAGGGACGGGAAAGGCGCGAACGATTCTGTTTGGGTAAGTTTGGTGTCGACCGAAGGGGGCAGCAGGGCCGGGGCCGATGACTGGCACCGTATCAATAACATGATAATTCAGAACAGGTACAAATGGTACTGGGCGTACGATCAATCGGTGTGGCAAGGTGATAAGACCAGAATGATGGTGGATATGTCCGTGGGGGAAGCCGAACTGAGACTTGCCAAACGCGAGCGAGGAATCCGTGTGGACAAGGCGATAGTGAAAAGAATTTCCGGGGAGGAGACCAGGGCAGAGTTGGAAAACATCGCTGGATTTGGCCCGCCTGCTCCGACGTGCGATCTAAGGGTGAGGAGGTGAACCCCTTTTCTGGAATCATTTCTTTTGGGTGTTCAATCTCAAGGCGCCAGGATGTTAGAAGCCGGTATTTTGATATGGGGCAATTGCGATGGTATCAATGTTTCTCCTGAATTGAAAATGCGCTTGCCGGCATAGCCGCCGGCAGTCGGGTTTAGGTAAACTTCAACTTGAGTCTCATTCAAGGCCGATTGGCGCCATATCTATAATTTCCCCTTCAATGAGCTCCATCCTAGCATCAGGTGGAAAAATGTTTTCCATCTGGTGCTATTCCGAGACGCTAATCCGATGTTTTTTGAGCGCAATACTCATAATCAATCTCCTTTCGTGGAAACCACAGATGAGTTCGAGCCTTAGCTACTAGGTTGAACTTTCATAATAATCGTTCGATTTGAGGACAGCCCGCCCAAGGAGTTTTTTGCGTTTATCGCTGTGCGGCGGCTCCTGCCCCAACAGGATGACTTTTAAACCAATCCTTATGCAGTTCCGGAATTTTGATCACGCCATCGCGTTCAATCCCGTGGCTTCACTCCAGCCCAATCTACGCCTCAATGCCATTAAGTTAAGAAATATTGTAGGGTGGGCAACGTGTTTTTGTTGCCCACCTGTCGGGGATGGTGGGCATGCTAAAAAAACACTTTGCCCACCCTACGAAAGAACGTCTTTGGGCTTAGATCCCTCCTTGCGTCGGGACAGGCTTAATGGCATTGAAGCTACGCCTATCGCCCAGATTAGGCGAAAAACCGCCTACGCCTGGGCATCATGCAATTTTCGGTGCTTCGCGGAGCAACTCAATGCACGATATTGCATTGGGATTTCTATCCAGCTTGCGACAACAAAAAACCGATTACCCCAAAGATTTTATCCAGATCACTAATAGTTATTCTTAATTTACTCTTGGTAAATACATCGGATACTAATTTTCCAAATTGCCAAACTTCTCCATCTGTTACGATTCCATAAACCGTCGATTCTTCATTTTTACTGAGTTTTTGTGAAGCTACTAATTCGGCAAGACATCGTCCCCAGCCTTCATTAAAATCATTTTGTTTTGCCTCAACAATCAAGACTATTGGTAAACCAAGGACGGTTTTGCCTAACTCGGATTTGGTTGAGAATATGTAATCAGGGGTGCCAGTTAGTTTGGCATCGTACCTGATAGATTTGTGGCTCCAAAGACTGTACTTATCAACAAAAGTTTTATAAACCTCCCTTAAAATCGGATAAATAACATTTTCACATCTGGAATATTCGGATGTAAATAGATCCATATTTTTTTCACTAAATTCAAATTCCTTAACGAAAAAATCGGAAGGTTTTAAGTCAATGGGTTCAATAAATTCCTCTTCAGAATACTTGATATTGTATTCTTGTTGAGTTTCTGCAATGGATTGAAAATCACTAAAAGCCATTGGTAATTCCTGTCAATCGCTGATGTTACGTGGATAGGAACCGGGGCTTAAGCCCCGGCTCCTGGGCTGAAGCCCCGGTTCCGATGTTTCGGGATTTGCCTGGGATGGGTCACGTATTAAAATCTGGTATTTGTGGGGCTGAAGCCCCGGCTCCGTATTTGCTGGGCCAAAGCCCCGGCTCCGAGATTCGCTACTGGGCCACAGGAGCCGGTTGCGTAACACCAGTAAATCAATCAGATAAGAATATCATCGGCATAGTTCTTGATAACCAAACTGCGACATGAGAATCTGTTTACTGATTTCGTTGTCCGCCGCGGTTATCTTGATATAGTAAAGCCCATTCGACTTCGCTCGGCATAGGCTCACCGGACCGAACGAAAGCCGCCTACCCCAAATTGATGAAAAGATAAGAATATTACTCACAGACGTCACGGAACCCCAAACTCCTGAGAAATTTTTCATCTTCTTCACCACCATCAGCAGCCAAACGCACGAAATTAAGTTGTTTCTCAGACGCCATTCTAATTATTTTGGCC